>Ga0157370_10005794_pt1 | contig 13808 bp, 15 predicted proteins | sample C35metaG_FD_113463 | JGI IMG/M metagenome (GOLD analysis project Ga0157370, IMG submission 113463) | Corn rhizosphere microbial communities from Kellogg Biological Station, Michigan, USA - C3-5 metaG | ecosystem: Host-associated > Plants > Roots > Rhizosphere > Soil | place: USA: Michigan...
CCGTCCTGGATTTCAGCCACCGTGCCGAGCGCCCCGGTCAGCTTGAGCCGTGCGGCAATGACGCCGGCCACCTCCACGGGCGTGGCCGTCACCAGCCAGACCTGCCGGCCCTTTTTGAGGTGCTCCTGGGCCAGCGCCTTGGTGCCGGGCCAGATCTTGGAGACGATCATCTCGTCATAGACTTCCTCGCCCAGCTGCTGGACAAACTCGGCGCTGATGCCGGCTGCCAGCTTTTGGGCCGAGTCCTGCACGGAGTGGACGTCGTTCATGTTTTCCCCGCGCAGGATGAACTTGGCCTGCTTCCACGCGAAGCCCGCGGCGTCCCGGAGCGTGAATGCCTTTTTCTGGTACATCTTCCGGGCCACATGGAACAGGCTGGCGCCCTTCATCATGGTGTTGTCCACGTCGAAGAATGCGGCCTCGCCCTGGCGTTGCACAGTTGTCGAGGCGGCCTCGGCACTGTCGGTAGTCACGTCGGGCATGGAACGAGTCTAGTCAATCCTGCCAGCACCTGCCCGCCCCGCCGCACGGCCCGCGGTTAACAGTGGGGGAATTCTCGTTCCGGACTCCGCAAGTGGAACCCCGCCGCCACCCTGCGTACGGTTGGACCATGAATCCCGTACCCGAAGGCGCACCGGCCCCGGCACCCCGGCTTGAACTGTTGACCCGCGACGGTTGCCACCTGTGCACCGCGGCCCGGGAGGTGGTCGCCGCGGTGGCGGACGACGTCGGCCTCCAGTGGAAGGAAACCACCATCGACGGCGACCCCGCCCTCACCGCCCGCTACGGGGAGGAAGTGCCGGTGGTGCTGGTCGACGGCGTCCCGCGGGACTTTTGGCAGATCGACCCCGTGCGCCTGCGCTCGGTCCTGCGCCGCGCCATGGGCGGAGCCGGGGCGTAGCACCAGCCGGGGCGTAGCACCTGGCCCCGGGGCTGGGCGGCTTTGGCGAAGCACCGGCCACGTCATACAGTGGATGGAGGCTGTTCCGTGGATCAAGGCGACACGAGTCCTCCCGTCCAGGGGCGGCCATTGCAACAGAACTTGGAGCATGACCGTGACACCAGTGCAGATTCCGGACCAGCCGGCGGCCGAACCGGCCCGCCAGCTGCCGCCCGCCACGGTGTCACGGCTGACCCTGTACCTGCGCACCCTCAACGGCCTGCTTGCCGAAGGCGTGGACCAGGTCTCCTCCGAATCCCTGGCCGAGTCCGCCGGCGTCGGCTCCGCCAATGTCCGCAAGGACCTCTCCTACCTGGGCTCCTACGGCACCCGCGGCGTGGGCTACGAGGTGGCCAACCTCAGCCGGAAGATCGCCCAGGCCCTCGGCCTGACGCATGAATGGCGCGTAGCCATCGTCGGCGCCGGAAACCTAGGCCGGGCACTGGCCCGGTACGCGGGCTTTGAAACGCGCGGCTTTGACGTGGTGGCACTGCTGGATGCCGACCAAATGGTGATTGGCAATGAGATCGGCTGGCTGCGCGTCAGCGACGTCGCGGAGCTGGAGCCGGTGCTGGAAAAAACCCGCGCCAACATGGTGGTGCTGGCGCTGCCGGCCGGCGTGGCACAGTCAGTGTGCGACCGCGTGGTGACAGCAGGCGTCCACAGCATACTCAGCTTTGCCCCCGTGGCGCTGTCCGTGCCTGATTTTGTCAACCTGCGCAAGGTGGATATGGCCACCGAACTGCAGATCCTGGCCTACCACGCCCAGCGCCTGCAGGTGCCCGGGCTGGAAGAGGACCGGCCAAGCGCTTGAGGTCCTTTTGGCTGGACCGGCCGGCTCAGGCCCCGCTGCCGCGCTGGGGCCCCTTGGCAAAATAGTCCCTGGCCGGCGGGCGGAACAAAATGACGACGGCGACTATCCCCAGCAGGATGCGCGCGATGGAGTAGTACGAATACGCCACACCCTCGGGCACCATCACGACGGAGAGCGCGGCCAGGACCAGGGACAGGGTGCGTGCCCAACGCCTGCCCTTGCGAACGGCCCAGGCCATCCAAAAGTAGAACCCCACCGCAACGGCCTGGAACACGGCCAGCATGGCGGCAACAACATTGATCAGGGTTTGTGCGGGGATGCCGGCGGCGGCCTGCGGGTTACTGGCCAGCGACTGCTCCACCACGCTGCGGATCATGTCCTGTCCCGACGGCAGGCCCATGGCCACCAACCACAACACAAGGGCCAGCGCCTGGAGTGCACCGGCAGCCATGATCAGCCGGCTGGCCAGGACCACGCGGCGGGGCGGGGCATAGTGGGATCCCGTGGGCAGGGGGCCGGAGCCGCGGTGCGTGAAATCGGTGTTCTGGTAGCCGGTGCCCTGCGGGGAACCCTGGTAGCCGGGGTACGCGGAGGCGGGCGGCAGCGCGGAGGAGGTGCCGGCGTCGTGCGGGGGAGCGGCCGGATCTGTAGGCTGCGGCGGCTGCCACCCGGCGGGGGCGTACTGGCCGTACCGGGGGACGCCCGGGGCAATCTCGCCGTAGTGGCCGGGACCGGGGGTGGGCCGCTCTTGAGGCTGTTCGTCAGGAGTGGTCATGGGAGGGGTCCTTTTCAGTGGCTGCCGGCGGCAGGCGAAGAGGCCGCGCCGGGTATGTTTTAACCCTACGCGACCTCTTGCTTGGGAACTACCTCCAAGGCAATTCAGGCGGTGCCGCGCGCCCTGGCGTTGAGCCACACGGAGGATTCCGGCAGCCACATCAACACCGTGGCGACAATGCCGAGCAGGCCGGATCCGCCGCCCAGGAATGCCAGGACGATGCTCAGCACGGCAATCACGGACAGGGCCATGCGGGCCCACTGCATTCCTTCCTTGAGTTTCATGATGCAGACCAGCACCGCGGCGATGAGGACCAGCGCAATGATGGAGACGATGATTCCCTTGACCCCGCCGGCGCGCATGGCCGCCCCGGAGCCGGGAATCGTGATGCCAAAAAGGCTGTTGTCCTGTGCGCCGAGGGCAATGAGGGAGAAAATGAGCCCGAGGACAGTGAACAGCAGCCAGATCCCGGCCGTGACCAGCCAGATGATGTACGAGACCTTCAGCAACTGAGGCAGCTGCCCGGTGCTGAACAGTCCGGCGAAGCCGTTGGCCGGCATGACACCCTTCATGTCCTTGGGCCAGTCGGCGGGCATTTGGAAGGACGTGTCGCCAGCCGGCTTTTGCGGCTGCTGCTGGTACGGCGCCTGCTGTTGGTAGCCCGGCTGCTGGTAACCGGGCGGAGGGGCCTGGTAGCCCGGCTGCTGGTAACCCGGCTGCTGGTAGCCGGGAGGCGGCGCCTGGTAGCCGGGATTGGGGGTTTGTGGAGCATTTTCAGGCTGTGAACCGGAACCGCCAACGGGCGGTTGCGAGCCGGATTGCTCGGGACCTGGATACTCATTAGGGGTGCTCATAGCAGACACACTAGCCCGGTGCAGGTACCTTGCATAGCGTGTTCAGGAGAACGGCAGACAAAATGAAATGTGCCGGCCTGCCCCGTGGGGCGGACCGGCACATTAATGGTGCAAAAGGGGCTCAGGCAGCCTTGACGAAAGCCACGTCAAGGGTGATGGTGACCTTGTCGGAGACCAGCACGCCGCCGGCTTCCAGGGCTGCATTCCAGGTCAGGCCGAACTCCTTGCGGCTGATGACGGTCTTGGCCTCGAAGCCTGCCCGGGTGGCACCGAACGGGTCCACGGCAACGCCGTTGAATTCACCGGAGAACGTCACGGTCTTGGAGATGCCGCGGATGGTCAGCTCGCCCGTCAGCTCAAAGTCGCCTTCGTCACCGGAGACGCTGGTGGAGGTGAAGGCAAGCGTGGGGTGGGCTTCCACGTCGAAGAAGTCGGCGCTGCGCACGTGTCCGTCGCGGTTGTCATCGCCAGAGCTGAAGCTGGCGGCCTGGATGGTGGCGGTCACGGCAGCGTCGCCCAGCGTGGGGCCGAGTTCCAGCGTGGCGGCGACGTCGGTGAACTTGCCGCGGACCTTCGAGATGCCGGCGTGGCGGACGGAAAAGCCAACTTCGCTGTGGGCCGGGTCAAAGTTCCAGGTCCCCTGGCTCAGGCCTACGGTTTCAACGGTGGTTGCAGTCATGTGTTGCTCCTTGAAGAGGGTTTGTGTGCAGCTTGTCAGGTTCCCGATCGGGATGCCTTCACGCTGTATAAGCATGCGTTTGCATCTAATATTCCCGGCCCGGGAACTTTTTCCCAAACTTTTTTCCAGCTTGCCCGCGCAGCCTGTGAATTCCCTGATTAACCCCTTGTTGCGTAACTTTGAGAAACTTGGACACATGCCCCGAGTCACTGTTCATCTTCTGCGCCATGGTGAGGTATTTAACCCCGACGGCGTGCTCTACGGCCGGTTGCCGAATTTCCACCTGTCCGAGCGCGGCCATGCCATGGCCGAGCTGGTGGCCGGGCACTTCAAGGACCAGGCCGACGCCGGCAACGCCCCCGTCTACCTGGTGGCCTCGCCCCTGACCCGGGCCCAGGAGACGGCACAGCCCACGGCCTCCGCACTGGGGCTGGACATTGTCACCGATCCGCGCATCATTGAGGCCAGGAACCACTTTGAGGGCATGAAGGTCAGCAAGGGCGAGCTGCTCAAGCCCAAGCACTGGCGCTACTTCGCCAACCCACTGCGCCCCTCCTGGGGCGAGCCTTACCAGGCCCAGGCGGAACGCATGCTGGCAGCGGCACGGGATGCCCGCCGTCGTGCCTTTGACTTGGGCGGGGATGGCGCACAGGCCATCATGGTCAGCCACCAGCTGCCCATCTGGGCCACGCGGCGCAGCGCGGAGGGGCGCCGGCTGTGGCACGATCCCCGCAACCGTGAATGCACCCTGGCCTCCCTGACGTCCCTGACGTTCGACGGCGACGACGTGGTGGGCGTGAGCTACAGCGAACCGGCGGCGGCCCTTTTGCCCGGCGCCGCCACCACCCCGGGAGCCTGAATGTCCGGCTTCGGGTAGGCAAAAAGACCATTTTCGACGTACTGTAGAAGTTCCAAGCGCAAAAATCCGGGGTGACGCGCCTTCCGGAAACCAAAAAAACGAAAGACTTCCTCGTGACTTCCTCCATGAGCAGGCGTTCCTTGTTCGCCGCCACCGGTGCCGTGCTGTCCGTGGCCCTCGCCGCGTGCACGGCCAACGACCCCCTGGCCCAGCAGGCCGCGGCCGGGGACAACAAGGGGTTCGTGGCCGGGGACGGCTCCGTCACCGAGTATGCGCTGGCCAAGCGCTCGGACCCGGTGGAATTTTCCGGCAAGCTTTTTGACGGCACCACCATTACCGCAGCCTCAGTGCGCGGGAAGGTCACCATCCTCAACTTTTGGTACGCCGCATGCTCCCCCTGCCGCCTGGAAGCGCCCAGCCTGCAGTCGCTGTACTCCGAGTTCAAGGCCCAGGGCGTTGACTTTTTCGGCGTGAACATCCGTGACGAGGTGGCCACGGCGGAGGCCTTCGAGCGCACCTTCAAGATCGGCTACCCGAGCATCATGGACAAGGACGGCGGCGTGCTGTTGGCCCTGTCCCGGCGCAACCTGGTGCCGCCGGCCGCAGTGCCCACCACCTTGGTCCTGGACCGGCAGGGCCGAGTCTCGGCCCGCATTCTGGGGACCGCGGACAAGAGCACGCTCAAGGCCTTGATCACGTCCACGCTGGCCGAGAAGTAGGGACGTTGGTCAACAACCCATTTGCCGAAACGATCTTCAGCGGCTCCATGCTGCTGGCCATCCCGGTTGCCCTGCTGGCCGGGCTGGTGTCGTTTCTCTCCCCCTGCGTGCTGCCGCTGGTCCCCGGCTACCTGGGCTATGTCAGCGGCCTGACCGGCGCTGACCTGCAGAACCAGCGGCGCGGGCGCATGCTGGCCGGCATTGGGCTGTTTGTCCTGGGATTTTCCCTCGTGTTCATGCTCATTGGCGCTGTTTTCGGCCAACTGGGTGCGTGGCTGAAGGGCTCCGACGCCGCGTGGGTCACCCAGGTGCTGGGCCTGGTGGTCATTGTCATGGGAATTGTGTTCCTGGGCGGGCTGGGTTGGTTCCAGCGGGAGGCCAAGGTGCACGCGAAGCCGCCGGCCGGGCTGTGGGGGGCCCCGCTCCTGGGCATCACTTTCGGGCTGGGCTGGGCGCCGTGCATCGGGCCGACATTCAGCGCCGTGCAGACGCTGGCGTTCTCCGACGGCACGTCCGCGACCAAGGGCGCCTTCCTGACTTTTGTGTACTGCCTGGGGCTTGGGGTGCCGTTCCTGCTGATCGCCCTGGGTGTGCGGCGCGGCCTCGGCGCGCTCGCCTTCTTCCGCACCCACCGCCGTGGGCTGCAGTGGTTCGGCGGCGGGATGCTGATTGTCCTGGGGCTGCTGATGGTTACGGGGCTGTGGGGAACATGGATCAACAACCTGCAGTTCTGGTTTGCCGGTGAAGTGAGATTGCCAATCTGATGAGGAATGACTCGGTGCAAGACGTGCAAAGCAAGAAGCCGGCCAAGGATGACATTGCGCTGCCCCGGCTGGGGTTCCTCGGCATGCTCAGGTGGGCCTGGCGGCAGCTGACCAGCATGCGGACGGCCTTGTTCCTGCTCCTGCTGCTGGCCGTGGCGGCCGTTCCGGGTTCGCTGTTCCCCCAGCGCCCCTCCAACCCCTCAAACGTGACCCAGTATTTGGCGGACCACCCCACCTCGGGGCCCATCCTGGACTGGTTCAAGCTCTTTGACGTCTACTCCTCACCCTGGTTTGCCGCCATCTACCTGTTGCTGTTCACGTCCCTGGTGGGCTGTGTGCTGCCCCGGGCCAAAATCCACTGGAAGGCCATGCGCTCCGCGCCGCCGCGCACGCCCAAGCGCCTGTCCCGCCTGGCTGAGTACGGCACCGTGGAGATCCCCGCCGGCAGCGGCGTCGATGCCGCGCAGGCCGTCAAGGACGCCGCTGCAGTCCTCAAGGCCCGCCGCTACCGGGTTGACGTCCGGGACCTGGACACGGACAGGCCCTCCGTGGGGGCGGAAATCGGCTTCCTGAAGGAAGTGGGAAACCTGGTCTTCCACATCTCCATTCTTGGCGTGCTCGCCTCCGTGGCATACAGCGGACTTGCCGGGTACAGTGGCCAGCGGATCGTGGTCGAGGGTGAAACCTTCGTCAACACCCTGGTGGGCTATGACACCTTCACCCCCGGGGCCTACTTCAACAGCGACCGCCTGAGCCCCTACTCCGTGCAGCTGGACAAGCTGGCCGTCACCTACGACAGGGAGTCCCCGGGCCACTACGGCCAGCCGATCGACTTCACGGCCAGCCTGACCACCAAGTCCGGCCCCGACGCGCCCGCCAAGAAGCAGGTCCTGAAGGTCAATGACCCCGTCGCCCTGGGTGGCACCAACATCTACCTGGTCGGTAACGGCTATGCGCCGGTGGTCACGGTCAAGGACAGCAAGGGCAACATTGCCTTCCAGGGCCCGGTTGTCACCATCCCCACCGACGGCGCCTACACCTCGCTGATGGTCATCAAGGTCCCCGACGCCAAGCCCAACCAGCTCGGCTTCGTCGGCTTTTTCCTGCCCACAGCGCTGCTCGACAAGACCACGGGCGTCACCTACGGCTCCGACCCGGATCCCATCAACCCGCAGCTGAACCTCAACGCCTACACGGGCGACCTGGGACTGGACAACGGCATCCCCCGCAACGTCTACACGCTCGACACCTCCAAGCTGAAGCAGATCAATGGCCGCGACATGAAGGCCGGCGGCATCGTGCTGGCTCCCGGGCAGAGCTACTCGCTGCCGGAACACAACGGCACCATCAGCTTTGACGGGATCAAGCGCTACGCAGCCCTGGACATCCGGCACGACCCCGGACAGAACTTCGTGCTCATCTTTGCCGTCCTGGCCCTGGCCGGACTCATGGCGTCACTGTTCATGAACCGCCGCCGCGTGTGGATCCGCACGGGCAACCACCCGGACGGGCGCACCATGGTCGAATTCGGCCTGCTGGCCCGCGGCGAGGACCACCGCCTGGCGGGGGAATCGGCGGCCATCGACAAGGCCCTCCACGCAAAGTGGCTGGTGCCAGTGGACACACCGGTGCAAGATGGTAAGCAGACACCCACTATCCAACCCGACGCCGGCCAGCGCGTCACCGTGTCAAGTAAGGACCAGTAATGCCAGGAATCAATGCAGGATTCGCACTGCTCAGCCAGCAGTTCATGTTCATGGCCGGCGTGGCCTATGCCGTGGCGTTTGGTGCCTACGCCTGGGACCTGGTGGCCTACAGCAAGCTGATGCGCCGCGGCCTGGCGCTGGAATCCGCCGCTGCGGCGGACTCCGTGGCCGCCGCCAGGCTGGTGGGCGTCGGTTCCGCCGGCAGCATTGGCCAGGACCTCGGCGCGGGTCCCGAAGACCGCGGAGTACGGCCCAGCAGCAAGGTTCATGCCGGCTCGGACGGCATTACGGCCGGCGATTCCATGAAGTACGGCCCGGAAAAGCGCCGCGCCGCCAGGGTGGCCGTGGCACTGACTGTGCTGGCCGCCGTCGTCCACGGCCTGGCAGTGGTCTTCCGCGGGATCGGTGCAGGCCGCGCCCCGTGGGGCAATATGTACGAATTCTGCACCACCGGCGGGTTCACCGTCACACTGATATTCCTGCTGGTCCTCACCCGCCGCGACCTGCGCTTCCTCGGCACGTTCATCATCGGCCTGGTGCTGATCATGATCACCTACGCGTCCCTTGAGGCCTGGACCCCGGCCGGCCACCTGGTGCCGGCCCTGCAGAGCTACTGGTTGATCATCCACGTCTCCATCGCCGTCATGTCCTCGGCCCTGTTCACCATGACGTTTGCCATGTCCGTGCTGCAGCTGTTCCAATCCCGCCGCGAGGCGTCCCTTGCCTCCGGGAAGCGGGACAAGGCCCTGGTCATGCGGCTGGTCCCGAATGCGCTGAGCCTGGAGAACATGTCCTACCGCATCAACGGCATTGCGTTTGTGGGCTGGACCCTGACCCTGATGTTTGGTTCCATTTGGGCGGAAAAGGCGTGGGGCCGCTTCTGGGGCTGGGATACCAAGGAAGTCTGGACGTTCGTGATCTGGGTGGTCTACGCCGGCTACCTGCACGCCCGCGCCACCCGCGGCTGGACCGGCACCCGTGCCGCCTGGCTGTCCATCGCGGGCTACCTGTGCGTGGTATTCAACTTCACCATTGTCAACGTCTTCTTCTCCGGCCTGCACTCCTACGCGGGCGTGGGTAGCTAGAAGTTTCCCCCGCGGCCTGGTCCGCGCGCCGCCGAGAGTACACTTCTGGCGACCTCCGATGTACGGAGGTCGCCAGAAGTGTACACTCGACGAAATTTCGGGCAGACTGCCCGCCAGAACTGTCCCTTCGCGGCTCAGGCCACATCTTTTCGCGTGCCCAGCAGGCCCAGCAGCGACGTCCCCGCGATGTTTTTCGGGTCCGGCCAGCCTGCTTGAACCAACATCCGTGCCACCTTGGTGACGGCTGCCCGCCCACCGAAGCGCATGTCCTCCCTGTTGACCAGCACCTGGCGCCAGCCAAGCGACGCCGTGATGAAATCCCTGTCGTGGTCCTTGCCGTGCTGTTCGGGCGTGAAGTGGTGGTCGCCGTCGTACTCCACGCATGTCCGGTACTCCTCGCAGCTGAGGTCCGGGGCGACCAGCGCGTTTCCTTCGTCGTCGAGAAGTTCACAATTGGGCACAAACAATGGCAGGCCCGCCCTGACGATGAGCAGCCTCAATCTTGTTTCGGGAGGCGAGTCAGAGCCGACGCGGACCAGGCCCATCGCCTCGCGCAACCGGCGGATGCTTCGTGCGCCCTGGTGGCCGGCGAGGTAGGCATTCAGCTCATCCAGTTCCACCATGGCGACTTTGGGCGGGCCAAAGCTGCGGCGGTGCTCGCACACGATCTGGTCGCCCACGGCAACCAGCTCATCCAGGGAGAGCAGCTGTGCGAGGTCCAGGAACGTACGCTGCACAGTTGTGACCGGGACTCCGGCCACCTCGAGGACGTCCGCGGCGCCAAGTTCCATCCGATGGCCGCGTACCCGACGCCGGCGCGGCGTCCCCATGCCTGCGGGCCGCGCCAGGTCCAGGAATCGGTCACCCTCGAGTCGCCGGGGCAGGTAGAGGCCGTGGATTGTCGCGGCCGTAAGATGGCTGACGACCGCTGAAACAGTGCTGTCCGTGTAGGGCCGGCAGGCGTCGAGGACGTCAAATGGCACATTCTTGTGCACCCGAATGCCCCGGCTGGGCGTCCACAGGTCCGAGGCCCGGGTCCTGGACCGGGTGACGCCGGCTTCGCGGGCCTGTTCCACGGTGAAAGGACGCGTGGCGAGGTGCGGGGGGAGCGGTGATGGCTTCGTCATGAATCCATTAGGGACCCTGACGGGACGCTTAAAGCCGGATTTTGGGGGCCCGCGAGAAATCTGTGGATAACGGCCGCCGAGAGGACATGTGGGGAGGGCTGGCGGTTGCTGCAGTCCGCCGAATGTACACGAATGGCGGCCCGCATCGGGTGCGGGACCGCCGAGCGTACACATCCGGCGACCCGACGCGGGCGGACCCCGCCAGATGTGTACTATGGGCGCACTTGGGGGTTGTTCAGCGCGCCAGAGCTGTACACTCGGCGCCGCAGCAATGGCACCGTAATGGCGCCCAGCTAGCTCCGGACCGGGCGCCGTTGTGCGCTAGTGCTTCGTTTCGTCGTTGGGGTGCGGGTTCGGCTGGCCGTCGCGGAGCCTGGCCTCCCGGGCGTCGAGTTCGGCCTTGAGCTTGCGGAGGCGCTCGGCCTCGGCCTTCTGCGCGCGATTGACCTCAAGGTTGCGCAGGAACAGGGGGTCGTCGTCGGGCGCGGTGAACTGGGTGGGGCGCACGGAAGGGGACTGGCCGCGGGGCCCGGAGGTCCACGGGGCCGCAGGGGCGGAAGTGCTGTAGCGCGGGCGGCCCAGGAAGAACCAGAGGAGCACGCCGATCACGGGCATCAGCACGATGACAATGATCCAGGCGGGCTTGGGAATGCTCCGGACATCCGCCGGCTCACTGCGAAGGCAGTCGATCAGCCCGTAAATGAAGAGAATCACACCGAAGACCACTGGGATATAACGCATGTCCCAATTCTACCGTTGCAGGCCAAATTGCCACTGGGCGGGCTTTCAGGAACAGCCGCTAAACTTGGGCCGTGGCTTTCTTCAAATACTCACTGATCCGTGGCGTGCTTTTTTTGGCATTTTTCCTGCTGGCGTACCTGGTCCTCCAGTTCAGCCCCCTCACGTCCACCCTGATTGCCGCCCTCTGCGCTTTTGTCGTGAGCTTCTTCCTGTTGCGCAAACAGCGGGACGGTGCCACCGCGGTCATTGCCAGGCGGCTGGCCCCCAACGCAGACACCACCCAATCGGCCCAGGCCCTTGCAGACGCCGACGCCGAAGACGCCCTGGTCGATGCCAACCCCGACGTGTGGGTTGATGCGGACCGCAAGAACGGCACCCCCCGCATCCAGCCGGAAGGCTGAGCCCCGGTGCGCTGGATGGAGACGGAGCGGCTGGCCCTCGTGGCGACGTTCCGCCAGGCCGATCCGGATGCACCAACGCTGTGTGAGGGCTGGACTGTCCGCACGCTGCTGGGCCACCTGGTCCAGCGCGAACACAATCCGTGGGCGCGAATGCTGGACACCACAGCCCGCCCGGTCCCGGGCCAGGAAAGGCGCCTCGGCGCCCTCGTCGCGACAGCCCGGACGGCGGCCGGATATGAGGCCCTCGTGCAGCAATTTGCCGCCGGCACCGGTCCCCTGAACCCCATGACGTGGCTGGGGGACGGGGGCCAGCTCCTGGAATACGTGGTCCACCACGAGGACGTGCGGCGCGGCACCGGTAACAAGGACCCCCGGACCCTTCCGGCGGGCCAGCTCGACGCGCTCTGGAAGAATCTGCCCCTCATGGCCCGCTTCACCTATCGCCGCTGCCCCGTCGGTGTCAGCATCGCCTCGCCCGGCCGCGGCACCACCGCCGTCCACAAGGCGCCCAGCGGCAGCCGGCCGGCCGCCGTCGTGCTGGCCGGGGACCCTGTGGAAGTGGCACTCTGCGTGTCCGGCCGGCAGCGGGCCGCAAATATCGAGGTCACTGGCAGCCCGGAAAACACGGCGGCATTCCAGGCCTGGGCCGCCGGCAAATAGCCGCCGGGTCCAGCCCGGTCCAGCCCGGAGGACGCCGGCTACAGGCCCGTCAGCACCATCGCCGCGGCAAACAGCACGCTGAACCCCAAATTGAGCAGGCCCGTCTGCTTCAACACGGGGATGAGGCTCTTGCGCTGCTTGCCCTGGAGCATCAGCCAGCTCGGCATGAGCATGAACGGGATGAGCAGCAGCACCAGCAGGATCCACGGCTTGGCGGGCACCAGCGGCATCATGAGTGCCAGGGCCAGCCCCAGCATCACCACGTAGCTCAGCCGCGCCTTCCTGTCGCCCAGCCGCACCGCAAGGGTCCGCTTCCCAACCTCCCGGTCTGTGGGGATGTCGCGGACATTGTTGGCCATGAGAAGTGCGACGGCGATCAGTCCCGTTGCGACGGAACCCAGGACTGCCGCCGTGCTCACCTGGCCGGCCTGGGTGAACGTGGTGCCGAGAGTGGCCACGGGGCCGAAGAAGACAAAGACAAAGACGTCGCCCAGGCCCAGGTAGCCGTACGGGTTCTTCCCTCCCGTGTACCCCCAGGCGGCCAGCACGGCACCGGCGCCCACCAGCAGCAGCCACCACGCCTGGGACAGGACCACTAGGGCAAGCCCGGCCAGCATGGCCAGGCCCAGCGCGGCAAAGGCCGCCATTTTCACGTCGCGGGGGCGCGCCGCACCCGATCCGACCAGGCGCAGCGGCCCCACCCGGACCTCGTCGGTGCCACGGATGCCGTCGGAGTAGTCGTTGGCGTAGTTGACGCCCACCTGCATCAGGAGCGCCACGAGCGCGGCCAGCACCGCCCGGCCCCAGTGCAGGCCGTGGAGGTCGTAGGCGGCGGAGGTGCCAATGATCACGGGGGCGATTGCCATCGGAAGCGTCCTCAGGCGGGCGCCTTCAATCCATTGCCCAACAGTGGCCACGGCTTTGCTCCTTGTTTGCGGTTGCGTTGTGAACAGGCGGCAAAAACTTGCCAGCTTCCATTGTGCCTGTTCGCCGCTACTTCGCGGCGGACGCAGCCTCTGCCAGCAGCGCCAAAATGGCCGCCCTGTCAGGCTTTCCGGTGGAGAGCACGGGCAGTTCCGAGACGAACAGCACAGTGCGCGGCACCATGTGGGCCTCCAACTCCGCCGCCGCGCCGGCCTTCAGCTCCTCGGCCGAGCAGCTTCCCACCACCAATGCCGCCACCTGCTGGCCCCATTCCGCCGAGGGCACGGGCCCCACAAACGCCTCCCGGACACCCTGCACACGGTGCAGCCCGTCCACCACGGCGCCCGCGGAAATCTTCAGCCCGCCGCTGATGATGACGTCGTCCACGCGGCCCAGCACGCGGAGCCGTCCCTCCCCGTCCACCTCGCCCAGGTCGCCGGTTTCATACCAGCGCGAGCCGCCGCCGTCGTCCTCGGTAAAGGCGGCGGCGGTCAGGGCGGGGTCGCCCAGGTAGCCGGTGGCGAGCACGTCCCCGCCCAGCCACACCCGGCCGTCGCGGATGGCGAGCTCCACGCCGTCGAGCGGGACGCCGTCGTACACGCAGCCGCCGCAGGTTTCGCTCATGCCGTAGGTGGTGACCACGTTGATGCCGGCCCCGCGCGCAGCCTCGAGCAGCACCGGGCTGGCCGGCGCGCCGCCCAGCAGCACCGCGTTGAAGCGCCGCAGCACGGTGAGCGTCTCCGCAGTGGGGTTTGTCAGC
>Ga0157370_10005796_pt1 | contig 13807 bp, 6 predicted proteins | sample C35metaG_FD_113463 | JGI IMG/M metagenome (GOLD analysis project Ga0157370, IMG submission 113463) | Corn rhizosphere microbial communities from Kellogg Biological Station, Michigan, USA - C3-5 metaG | ecosystem: Host-associated > Plants > Roots > Rhizosphere > Soil | place: USA: Michigan...
AGCCGCCTGCTGGTCCTCGGTGAGCATGAAGCCCTCCGTGTCGGCCTCCGACTCCGGGACCACCATGCCGCAGTTGCCCGGCCCACCCTCGAAGTCGAGCCCGCAGGTGCCCTGCTGCTGCATCAGCCGCTGCCCGAGCTCGGCGTGCGCCTTGGGTATCACGTAGCGCTCGTCGTACTTGCCGATCGCGAGCAGGCGGTACATGTCCTCGATCTCGGCGACGCTCATGCCCGCGGCCTGCGCCATCGCGTCGTCCTGCTCGCCGAGCACCTCACGCTTGCGCATGTACCCTCGCATCGCCGCCAGCCGTCGCAGCACGCCGCGGATCACCTCGCTGTCGCCCGCCGAGAGCAGGTTGGCGAGGTAGTCCACCGGGATGCGCATCGAGTCGATCGCGGGGAACACGTGGTCCGGGTCCGCCTCGTAGCCGTCGGTCTCGAGCATGTTGACGATGGGGGAGAGCGGCGGCACGTACCAGACCATCGGCAGCGTGCGGTACTCGGGATGCAGCGGAAGCGCCACGCGGTAGCGGTGTGCCAGCGCGTAGACGGGCGAGCGGCGCGCGTAGTCGAGCCAGTCCTCCGGGATGCCGTCCCGCAGCGCCTGCTCCTGCACCGCCGGGTCGTGCGGGTCGAGGAACACGTCCATCTGCGCGTCGAGCAGATCCTTCGGATCCGGCACGGACGCCGCGGCCTCCACGCGGTCCGAGTCGTAGAGCACGATGCCCAGATAGCGGATGCGTCCAACGCAGGTCTCCGAGCAGATCGTGGGCAGGCCGGCCTCGATGCGCGGGTAGCAGAGCGTGCACTTCTCCGCCTTGCCGGTCTGGTGGTTGAAGTAGACCTTCTTGTACGGGCAGCCCGACACGCAGAAGCGCCAGCCCCGGCACTTGGCCTGGTCCACCAGGACGATGCCGTCCTCCTCGCGCTTGTACATGGCGCCCGATGGGCACGACGCCACGCACGACGGGTTCAGGCAGTGCTCGCAGATCCGCGGCAGGTAGAACATGAAGGCCTGCTCGTAGGTGGCCTTCACCTGCTCCTGGATGCCGTAGGTGAGCGGGTCCTGGTCGATCCGCTCGGCCGTGCCGGCCAGGTTGTCGTCCCAGTTGGGGCCCCAGCTGATCTCCTGCAGCTCCTTGCCCGTCAGCTGCGAGCGGGCGCGGGCGACCGGGTCGTGCTTTGACAGCGGCGCGGTGATCAGCTTCTCGTAGTCGTAGGTCCACGGCTCGTAGTAGTCGTCGATCTGCGGCAGGTCCGGGTTGGAGAAGATCGTGAGGAGCTTCTTGATCTGGCCACCGGCCTTGAGCTTGAGCCGCCCCTTCTTGTCGAGCTCCCAGCCGCCCTTCCAGCGCTCCTGGTCCTCCCACTGGCGCGGGTAGCCCAGGCCGGGCTTGGTCTCCACGTCGTTCCACCACATGTATTCGACGCCCGGCCGGTTGGTCCAGACCTGTTTGCACGTGACCGAGCAGGTGTGGCACCCGATGCACTTGTCGAGCGCCATCACCATCCCCACCTGCGCGCGAATCCTCATTCGAACACCACCGGAGCCTCCCGCTTTCGAACCACCACGATCTCGTCCCGCTGCGAGCCCGTGGGCCCGTAGTAGTTGAACCCGAACGACAGCTGTCCGTACCCGCCGATGAAGTGCGAGGGCTTCATCACGATGCGCGTGACCGAGTTGTCGGTGCCGCCGCGCTTGCCCTGGAGCTCGGTGAGAGGCACGTTCAGGTGCCGGTCCTTGGCGTGGTACATCAGGCACACGCCCTGCGGCACCCGGTGCGTGACCGCGGCGCGGCAGGCGATCACGCCGTTGCGGTTGTAGACCTCGAGCCAGTCGTTGTCCTTGATGTCGAGCGCCTCGGCGTCCTCGCGGCTCACCCACAGCATCCCGCCGCCGCGGAACAGGGTGAGCATGTGCAGGTTGTCCTGGTACTCGGAGTGGATCGACCACTTGGAGTGGGGGGTGAGGTAGCTGAGCGTGAGCTCGCGGCGGCCGTCCTGCTCGCTCTGGTCGCCGAACACGGCGCGGTGGTGCAGCGGCGGCCGGTACACCGGCAGCCCCTCTCCCAGCTCCAGGACCCAGGAGTGGTCCAGGTAGAAGTGCATCCGGCCCGAGAGGGTGTGCCAGGGCTTGTCCCGCTCCACGTTCATCGTGAACGGCGCGTAACGGCGGCCGTGCGACTCGATGCCCGACCACTCGGGTGATGTGATCACGGTGCGCGGCTGCACCTGAGCGTCCTCGAAGGTGATGCGATCGCCCTCGCGTGTGCCGGACAGGTCGGCGAGCTCGAGGCCGGTGGTTCCCTCCAGCGAGCGGAAGCCCTCCGTGGCCAGGCGGCCGTTCGTGGTGCCGGAGAGGGCGAGGATCGCCTCGCACGCGTCCTGCACGCGATCGAGCGACGGCCGCCCGTCGGCGATCCCGCCGCGCACCGCGCCGTTCTTCGAGCGCAGCTCCTGCACCTCCTCGTCGGCCACCCAGCTCGCGCCCTTCACCTGCTGGCCGAGCTGCTCCACGAGCGGGCCGAGGGACTTCCACTTGTCGGCCACGTTCGGGTAGTCGCGCTCCACCACGATCAGCTTGGGCATGGTCTTGCCGGGCACCGGCTCGCACTCGCCGGCGCGCCAGTCGCGGACCTCGCCGAAGGGCTGCGCGATCTCGTCCGCGGTGTCGTGCAGCAGGGGTGCGGCGATCACGTCGCGGCGCACGCCCAGGTGCTTCTCAGCCAGCTCGGAGAAGCGCTCGGCCACCCGCTTGAACGTCTCCCAGTCGGTCTTGTTCTCCCAGGGCGGCGGCACCGCCTCGTTGAACGTGTGGACGAAGGGGTGGAGGTCCGTCGAGGAGAGGTCGTACTTCTCGTACCAGGTGGCGGCCGGGAACACGACGTCCGAGAAGAGCGCGTTGCTCGTCATCCGGAAGTCGATCGTGGTGAGCAGATCGAGCTTGCCGTCGGGCGGCTCGTCGTGCCACTCCACGTCCTGCGGCCGCAGCTCCGGCGGCGTCTCCTCGGCGCGCACCGCGTTCTCCGTCGTGCCGAGCATGTGCTTGAGGAAGTACTCGTGCCCCTTGCCCGAGGAGCCGAGCAGGTTCGCCCTCCAGACCGTCATCACCTTTGGGTGGTTGTGCGGCGCGTCCGGGTCCTCGCAGGCGAAGCGCAGGTTGCCCGCCTTGAGCTCGTCCACCACGTGGTCGGCGCGCTCCTTGCCGGCGCTTTCCGCCTCGTCCACCAGGTCGAGCGTGCTGCGGTCGAAGCTGGGGAAGGACGGCAGCCAGCCCAGCCGCGCGCCGAGGGCGTTCACGTCCAGGATGTGCTTGCCGTCGAAGAGCCCCTGCCCGAGCGGCGACGCCAGATCCGAGGGCCTGTAGCGCTCGTAGCGCCACTGGCTGCTGGCCATGTAGAAGAAGGGCGTGCCGGACTGGTGGCGCGGCGGGCGCACCCAGTCGAGCGCGAACGCCACGGTCTGCCAGCCGGACAGCGGGCGCACCTTCTCCTGTCCCACGTAGTGGGCCCAGCCACCGCCGTTCACTCCCTCGCAGCCGCAGAGCATCACGAGCGACAGGAAGGTGCGGTAGGTCTGGTCGGAGTGGAACCAGTGGTTGGTGCCCGCGCCCATCGCGATCATCGAGCGGCCACGGGTGACCTCGGCGTTGCGGGCGAACTCGCGGGCCACCCGCGCCGCGGCGTGACGATCCACGCCGGAGATCGGCTCCTGCCAGGCCGGGGTGCAGGGCAGTGGGTCGTCGTAATCGGACGGCCACTCGCCGGGCAGGCCGTCGCGCCCGACGCCGTAGTGCGCCAGCACCAGGTCGAGCACGGTGGTCACGAGCTTTCCGCCCACCCGCATCGCGGGCACGCCGCGCCGGACGGACGAGCCGCCCTCGCCCTCGCCGGTGTCGAAGCGCGGCAGCTCTACCGCAACGCCGTCGCCGCGCCCGAACGCCGTGAGCGCGGGCACAAGCCCGTCGAGCTTCAGGTTCCACTGGCCGGGCTCGCCGTAGCGGTGCCCGACCGAGCCCTTGGGCACCACGGGCTGACCCGTGCCCTCGTCGAGCACCACCGGCTTCCACTCGGCGTTCTCCTCCTGCTCGAGCCCGAGGTCAGAGGCGCGCAGAAGCCGGTCCGGCACGAAGCCGTCGCCGTGCTCGCGCAGCGTCACGAGCAGCGGCAGATCCGTGAAGCGGCGGGCGTAGTCCTGGAAGTACGGCACCTGCCGGTCCACGTAGAACTCCTTGAGGATCACGTGGCCCATCGCCATGGCCAGCGCGCCGTCGGACCCCGGCGCTGCCGCCAGCCAGTGGTCGGCGAACTTGGTGTGCTCGGCGTAGTCGGGCGACACCACGACCACCTTCTGGCCGCGGTAGCGCGCCTCGGTCATGAAGTGGGCGTCCGGCGTGCGTGTGGTGGGGATGTTCGTGCCCCAGATGATCAGGTAGTCGGCGTTCCACCAATCGCCGGATTCGGGCACGTCGGTCTGGTCGCCGAACACCTGCGGGGAGGCCGGGGGCAGGTCCGCGTACCAGTCGTAGAACGACAGGATCACGCCGCCGATCAGGGACAGGAAGCGCGACCCGGCGGCGTATGACGCCATCGACATCGCCGGGATGGGGGTGAAGCCGACGCAGCGGTCGGGGCCGTGGCGCTTGATCGTGTGCACGTGCGCCGCGGCCACCAGCTCCACGGCCTCCTCCCAGGAGGCGCGCACGAAGCCGCCCTTGCCGCGCTGGCGCCGGTAGACCCGCGACTTCTCGGGGTCGTCCACGATCTCCGCCCACGCTTCCACGGGATCGCCGAGGCGGCGCCGCGCCTCCCTGAACATCTGCAGCAGGCTGCCGCGCACGTACGGGTACTTCAGGCGCAGCGGCGAGTACTCGTACCAGGAGAAGGACGCGCCGCGCGGGCAGCCGCGCGGCTCGTACTCGGGCATGTCCGGCCCGGTGGACGGGTAGTCGACGGCCTGCGTCTCCCACGTGATCAGGCCGTCCTTCACGTACACGTTCCACGAGCAGGAACCCGTGCAGTTCACGCCATGAGTGGAGCGCACCACCTTGTCGTGCGCCCAGCGGCCCCGATACGAGCGCTCCCACGCCCGATCCTTCGACACGAGCTGGCTCCAGCCTTCGGCGTTGATCGGACCACGCCGAAGGAAACGGTGAGCCTCCAGCAGGGGACGGGACCGGAGCTCCATCACCCGGTGTCATACCAGTCCGGCGGTGCGGGCACCTCTGTCGGGCTGTTCGCTCCGCCGGCGCGCAGCGACCACGGCGGCCCCGGTGGCGGCCAGAAACAGCAGGATCGCGACCTCGCCCGCGACGCCGCCCCACTGCCAGAGGTGCACGTTGTCGGCCAGGTCTCCGCCGAGGATCCGCACGACCAGCGAGGCATGAAGCAAGGCCAGGTGCACGTAGAAGCGCGGGCGAAACGGCAGCCTGACCCGGAGGACGGCGGGGACGATCACGGGCGCGTGCGCGAACACCATCGACATCACGAAGCCGAGGAACAGCGCGTGCAGCTGGGCGTCGTACAGGTAGCCGCCCGCCGACGTCCCGTGCAGAAGCCAGAGCACGCCCGCGACTCCGAGCCAGGCGTAGCCGGCGAGCAGCGCCAGGGCCATGAAACGCGTCACTCCGCGACCGTGCACGGTCCGGCGGGCGATGTCGTAGCGGGTGAGCCAGGCCGCCTGGGTCAGGAGTCCCACGCCGGCGAGGCGCATGCCGGCGTCCTCCGCCGGGATCGAAAGCGCCAGCCCGCCCACGAGCAGCGCGATGGCCGCGAGCAGGGCCGTGCGGCGGCCGCCGCCCAGTCCGCGCAGCCGGGAGAGCTCGAGCCGCTCGCCAACGATCGTCAGCACCAGGAAGCCCGCGAGCAGGGGCACGAAGCGCGACGTATCGGCGCCCGTGAGCCACAGCAGCGCCGCGGCCAGCCAGGCGACGGCCCCGAGTCCCATCACGATGTTGTGCGCGGTGCGCTGCATCCGGTCGATCACGAGGTGCTCGGCCACCAGCACCGCGGCCGCGAACGTGAGCAGCGCGGGGCCGAACCCGCCCGGCGCGCCCGCCGCGGCCGCGAGCGTGCCCACGCCGCTCGCGAGCGGCGCCGCGAAGCCCCACGGCCGGCCGAGAGCCACGGCGCGCTCGAGGCCGATCAAGGTGCCGAGGAACCCGAGCGTCATCAGCGGCCCATGGAGCTCGGCGAGATCGGTCTGGGCGCCCGGGACCGAAAGGCCGAGCCGCAGCAACCCTCCCCACAGCCCCGCGAAGAGCGCCGTGATGCCGAGCGCGACAAGGGGCGCGCGCCTCAGCAGAGGCGCCCTCGTCAAGAGATCCATCCAAGCTCGTCGCGCGCCGCGTCCGTCATGCGCTCGGGATCCCATGGCGGCTCCCAGACGAGCGTCACCTTCACCCGCCCGATCTGCGGCGACTGAGCGAGGCAATCCACGATCTCGTCCTCGATGAAGCCGCCGAGCGGGCAGCCCTGGGTGGTGAGCGTCATCACCACCTCCACGTCGCGCCCGTCGATCTGCACCTCGTAGACGAGGCCGAGATCCACGATGTTCACGCCAAGCTCCGGATCGATCACGTCGAGGAGCAGCTCGTACACCAGCCCGGTGCTCAGCGGCGTGGTGAGGAGCTGCGTCGGATCCATCACTGTTATTTTTACAGCTAGATTGGGAAAATGACACGTGACGCGATCCCAGACGGACCGGCCGAGCTGGTCGGATCCCTGAGCCGAGTGCTGAGAGAGGCGCTGGCCGCGCTCGGCCGCGCCGGAGAGCCGGACGAGGCGAACCGCCTTGCCGGGCTGGCCTGGTCGGCGTTGCGTCACGAGCGCCCGGATGAGGCCCAGCGCATCAACGCCTTGATGCACGGCCTCTCGAAGCTGCCGTCCAGTGCAGATCAACCAAAGGAGGACTCCATGGCCACAGCAGAGCTCGAGCTCGACGTCCGCACCGAACCGCCGGCACGGCGTCACGAGCTGATCTTCGAGACGTACGGCGCGCTCGGGGCGGGGGAGGGCTTCACCCTGGTCAACGACCACGACCCCAAGCCGCTCTACTACCAGTTCGCCGCCGAGCACGCGGGCGAGTTCAGCTGGGATTACCTCGAGGAGGGGCCCGAGGTCTGGAAGGTCAGGATCGGCCGGACCTGACGCGCGGCTCACCCGAGCGCGCGAAATTCTCGGGGTGGGGCGGAGAAAAGATCAGCCGCCCCGCCGGATGCGAAAACCGGTCACATGACGCATGCTGGATCGGTGCCATCCGATAGGCGTGCCCGCCTCACCCTCGAGCTGAACGTGGAAGCCGAGCCCGTTGCCGGGGTCGTCCGCGACGCGAGCGGCGTGGACGCGCCGTTCGTGGGCTGGATCGCGCTGACGCGAGCGATCGAGCTCGCGCTCGAGGCCGCGCGCGTGGGGCCCCAGCCAGCCCCGACCGACGGGGCGGCGGGTTCGTGAGGAACGGAACGGCCGGCCGGCTCGCGGCGCTGGCCGCGGGAGCCGCCGCCGCGTGCGTGTTCAGCGCGGTCGCGCCCAGCCTGGCGGCGCCGCCGAGCGGCTGCCACCAGCTCCACGGCACGGTCACCTGCGAGTTCGCCTACACGGGCGCTGAGCAGCAGCTCACCATCCCGGCGGACGTGACCAGCGTGCACGTGAGCCTGACCGGCGCGGCCGGAGGCGCAGGCAACAGCGGCGGCGCCCTCCCGGGCGTGGGTGGCAGCGCCAGCGGCGACCTGTCCGTGACCGGCGGCGAGACCCTGTACGTCGAGGTGGGTGGTGAGGGTGGCGCCGGCATACTCGGCACCGGAGGCGGCGGCGGATTCAACGGCGGAGCGGACGGCGGCATCGGCCGCGGCGGCGGCGGTGGCGGTGGGGCGACGGACCTGCGCACCGTCTCCTGCGGACCCGACTGTCCCGGCGATGCCGGCTCTCTCGCCTCACGTCTCATCGTCGCGGGTGGTGGCGGTGGAGCCGCCGGCAACGCCTCCGCGGGCTCGGGCGACGGCGGCAACGCCGGCTCGGCTGGCGAGGGCGGCTTCCTGTCCACCAATCCCACGGGCGGCGCCGGGGGCGGCGGTGGCGCCACCTCATCGGCGGGCGGCGCGGCCGGCGCCGCGTCCTTCTGCGGCGGGGGTGGCGACGCGAATGGCTTCGCGGGGGACCCCGGCCAGCTCGGGTCGGGCGGCGCCGGCGCGACCGGGGCTCCGGCGTTCGGGGGCGGAATCGTGACCAACAGCGCCACCGCGGGCGGCGGCGGCGGTGGCGGTGGGGCCTACGGCGGCGGCGGTGGCGGCAGCACGGGCACCGACACCCAGTGCGGCGCCGGGGGCGGCGGCGGGGGGTCCAGCTCCGCCTCCGGAGGCGTCACGAACGCGTCGCTCGCCCTCGCTTCCGCGAGCGATCCCGCCGGGGTGACCATCACCTACGCCGCGCCCGCCTCCTCGAGCAAGACCTACTACGTGGCGCAGGGCGGATCGGCCGCGACCTGCGCGGCGAGCTCGCAGGCCAACCCGTTCCCCACCATCCAGCAGGCGCTGGCGTGTGCGGGCGACGGCGACGTGATCAAAGTGGCGCCGTCAGACACGCCGTATCCCGGCATCGGCGCGGTCACAGCCAACTTGACCATCGAGGCCGGCTCCGGCGGCAACGCGCGCAACGTCCGGGTCGATCTGTCACAGCCCGACGAGTCCAGTGGCACGCTGAGCGTCCCCGCGGGCAGCTCCGTGGAGGTCGACGGCCTCACGCTCGACTGCGTCTCCCATGCATGCGTGAACCCCAACGTGACCAACAACGGCGAGCTCGTGCTGCGAGGCGACACGATCACCGGCGCGGGCAAGGCCGTGGCCGTCCAGAACGTCACGAACGGGGCGGTGGGGGCGAAGCTCAGCGTGTTCGGCTCGACGATCGCGCACAACACCAACGACTACGGCGCAGCCGACACCACGCTTGGGGGCGCGATCCAGTCGGACAACTTCGGCGGTCCTGACAGCACCATCGCGCTGGTCAACAGCACGGTCGCCGACAACACCAGCGGCGGAGTGGGCGGCGGCATCGCCGCGTTCTTCGGCGGCAAGGTCACCCTCACCAACACGACGATCGTCGGCAATCGCGCGCTCAGCCCTCTCGGGGGCGGCGGGATCTACGTGCCGGCGGGCGCCGACGCCGACACCGTGACCATGAGCAACACGCTGATCTCCGACAACCTCGCCGACGCGGGCGGAGGGCCCGACTGCGACGGCACGGTGGCCGACGGTCCCGGAGGGCACAACCTGATCGCCGACCCCACCCGCTGCCATGGAGTGGTCGACGGTCATGACGGCGATCGCTTCGCCGTCGCCGGGCCCGGCGTCAGCCCGATCGGCAACTTCGGCGGCCCCACCGATACCGCCGCGCTGGAGAACACGAGCAAGGCGATCGGAAACGGCGACCCCACCACCTGCGCGAGCGACCCCGTTGCCGGTTCGGACCAGCGCGGAGTCGATCGCAAGGCCGGCACGCGCGGGAGCTGCGACATCGGCGCGTTCGACACAGGTGGCGCGGGCGGTCAGCAGTTCCACACCTGGTACGTGGCCCCGGGCGGAGCGGCGGGCGCCTGCGCGGGCAACTCGGCGGCGCAGCCGTTCGCGACCATTCAGCAGGCACTCGGGTGCGCCGGCGACGGCGATGTGGTCATCCTCGCGCCCTCGGGCTCGACCCCGTATCCGGGGGTTGGGGAGATCGACCACAACGTGTCGATCCAGACCGCGGGCGGCGCGGACGCGCGCTCGGTCAGGATCGACCTCTCGCAGCCCGATAACGACGCCGGCCCGATGTACATCCCCGACACTGTCTCGGCCGAGGTTGACGGCGTCACGCTCGACTGTGCCTCGCACGCGTGCCAGCACCCGAACGTGTCCAACGAGGGCACGCTGACACTCCGCGGCGTCGAGATCACCGGCGCGGGCCTTGCACCGGCGATCAGCAACAACTCGGTCGGGTTGAAGCACGCCGACCTGACGGTGCTCGGCTCCGCGATCGTCCACAACACGGATGCCCAGGACCTCGGCGGCCAGGCCGGCGGAATCAGCTCAGCCGGCGGCCCCGCCGCCATCGTGACGGTGGCCAACACCACGATCGCCGACAACGCGAGCACCGGCACGGGCCAGGGCGGAGGGATCTTCCCGATCTCCACGGTGCTGACGCTCGAGAACGTGACGATCACGGGCAACCACGCGAGCGGCTTCTTCGGCGGTGGCGGGATCTACGTTCCGGCGGGCGGCGCAAGCAACACCGTCCTCATGAGCAACACCCTCATCGCGGGCAACACTGCGGATCACATGGGCACCGATTGCCAGGGCCCGCTGGGCGACGGCCCCGGCAAGCACAACGTGATCGGCGACGCCAGCCAGTGCACGGGCGTGATCGACGGCGGCGGCAACCAGCTCGGCGCGGGCGACGCCGGCATCGGCACGCTCGGCTACAACGGCGGCCCGACCGAGACCGTTCCGCTTGAGGATGGCAACGCGGGCGTCGGCGCGGGCGACATCGGCACCTGCGAGGACGCGCTCGTAGCGGATGCCGACCAGCGCGGCATCCAGCGGCACACAGGAGCCCGCGGGACGTGCAACGTGGGCGCGTGGGACAGCGCCGGCGACGCCAACTCGGCGCCCTCGATCAGCGTCTCCACGCCGAGCGACGGCGCGCACTACGCGCAGGGCTCAGCGGTGAAGGCCGCGTACTCCTGCACGGACCCCGACGGCGCCGGTGACGTGAAGACCTGCCACGGCGACGTTGCGGACGGCGGCTCGCTCGACACGTCCACGGTGGGCGCCCACTCGTTCAGCGTGCAGGCCGAGGACTGGGCGGGCCACGGCGCCACGAAGACGATCGGCTACACGGTCGACGCCGGTCCCGCGAGCCCCCCGCCGGGCGGTGGCGGTGGTGGCGGCTCCCAGCAGCCGGGCGCGGGCGGGAAGGGCCCGGTCGCCTCTCGATTGGCGGACCTCACGCTGTCCCAGCGGGTCTCGCGGCGGCATCTCCGCGTGGGGCAGAAGGTCACGTTCACGCTCATCGCCCGCAACCACGGGCCGAGCAGGGCCACCCACGTGGTGCTGTCGGCCGTGCTGCCGCGCTCGCTCAAGCTCGTCTCCGTCCACCGCGTGCACGGCGTGAGGTGCACTCGCAGGGCGCGCAGGCTGACGTGTCATGCGACGTCGATCCGGTCGGGGGCAACGCTGCGAATCCGCTTCGTGGCGAGGGCCGTCCGAGCCGGTCGCTCGCATCTGAGACTGCGCGTGACGGCGCGGGAGCACGACCCCAAGCCGCGCAACAACAAGCGCGCCCCGAAGACGTCGATCAAGCATTGAGCACACCGGGCAGCTCGCGGCGCGAGCTGATCCCGAGCTTCCGGAAGGCGTGCGAGAGGTGCGTCTGCACCGTCTTGGCCGTGACGACCAGCTCCTCTGCGATCTGTGGATTGGTCAACCCCTCCGCGGCTAGCAGACACACCCGGCGCTCCGCCGGCGTGAGCGCGTCAACGCCGGTCACGGCTGCTCGGCGGGGCCGCGCGCCCGTGGCGCGGAGGTCGTCGCGGACGGCTGTGGCCAGCGGTGCGGCACCCATCCGATCGGCGAGCTGTAGCGCCGCGCGCAGTGGCGCCTGCGCCCCGCGGCTGTCGCCGGCCAGACGCAGCGCCCGGCCGAGCTCGGCCTGCGCGTGCGCGCGCTGAAGCACTGACGGGCTCTCGTCCAGAACGGCCACGGCCTCGCTGAGGAGCTCGAGCCGGCTCTCGGAAGCCGTCGCCAGGGCTGCCGCCGTGCGCAGCGCGAGCCCGAACGCTCGCGGCACGCCGATCTCCCTGGCGCGCTCGAGCTCGGCGCGCGCCAGGTCCTGCGCCCTGCGGTGCTCCCCGACGCGTTCGGCCGCGAGGGCAGCCAGCCGCCGCCACGGCACGAAGCCGGGGTGATCGATGCCGAACCCGTCGCGCAGCGACGCTCCCGCCGCCTCGCCGTCGGCCAGCGCCCGGCGAACGTCGCCGGTCGCGAGCGCGAGGGCGGCGCTCGCGAACAGGATGATCGCATGGTCCATCGCCTCCCCGGCGGGCCCTGCCTGAGCTGACATGAGCGCCATGGTGTCGCGCGCGGCAGCGAGCTCTCCCCGCTCGATCTGCACGTGCACCTGCAGCGACCTCGGCCACGCGGCGCCCGCCAGCCAGCCTTCGCGGTGCGGGGCCTGAGCCTGCTCGAGGTCCGCCAGGGCTTCGGCCAGCGCGCCACGGTGATAGCGGGGAATCGCGCGGTGGTAGCTGCCGGCCGCGCTGGCCATGAACGAACCCTGATCCCGCGCCGCGGCCAGCGCGGCGTCGGCGATCCGCTCGGCCGCCGCCAGCTCGTCGACCATGCTCAGCGCCTGCACGATCAGGCCCATCAGCAGGCCGTGCGCTCCCGGATCGACCGCCTGCTCGCCCGCGGCCGCACGCTCCGCGATGCGAAGGACCAGGTCCGGCCGCGCACCGGTCAGCGCGAGCTCGAGCGCCACGTGCGCGGCCAGCCCGGGATGCTCGGGAGGCGAGCCGGCGCGCGCGGCCTCGATGAAGGGGGCGAGCCGCTCGCGCGCCTCGGGCAAGAGCGAGGCCCTGAAGCGGTGCGCGCTGAGGTGCCGGGCGAGGATCCCCTGCGTTCGAGGGTCCGCGGGGCCGATGGTGTCGAGCACCGCGCGCACGGCTTCCGCGGCGGCCGCATGATCGCCGAGCGCCATGTGCACGTCACCGAGCGCGAGGAGCGCCTCCACGCGTTCCTCGGAGCGCGCGCGTGCGAGCTCGAGCGCCTGGCGCGCGTGAGCCTGCGCCGCCTTGTCGCCGGCCTGCGACTCGGCGCGGGCCAGCTCGAGCAGCACGCCCGCGAGGTCCGCGGCGGGCGGAGGCTCGGCCACTGCCCGTGCCAGCAGCCGCGCCGCGGCGGACGGGTCCCCGTGCGCGAGCGCTCGCGCGGCGGCCTCGCGCAGCGTGGCCACGACACGCGGGTCGCCACCGGGCGTGGTCAGCAGAAGGTGCGCCGCCAGCTCATGCACGGGAGCGCCTTCCGCCGCGAGCACCTGCGCCGCCGTCTTGTGCGCCTCCGCCCGCGCGAACGAGGCCATGTCGGAATGGACCGCCGTAGCGATCAGCGGGTGGGCGAAGCGCAGCGGCTCGCCCGGCGCGAGGATCGAGGCTGCGGCTAGAGCGTCGGCGGCCGACCCGGCGGCGCCGGGTTCGAGCCCGGTCACCGCGGTCACGTGCCGCAGGAGCGCACCGTCGCCCAGAACCGCCACGGCGGCGGCCACCCGCTGAGCCTCCTCACCGTGGCGCCCGATCCGCGTGAGCACCGAGCGCAGCACTGACGCCGGCACGAGCTGCTCGATCTGCGGGATCGACTCGCTGCTCGGGCCGATTCCGTCGGCGCGGAGCGCGCGGGCCAGCTCCCGCGTGAGGAACGGGTTACCGCCCGTCACGCGTGCGCACGCGGACACGAACTCGGGCTCGGCTCCCGGCAGCTCCGCGCGCACGAGGCGGCCCACGGCGTCATCGCTCAGGCCCGCCGGGGCGAGGAGCGTGGCTCCCTCCGTGTCGCGCAGCACGGCGAGCACGTCCTCCGGCGTGCCGGGCACGCCGGTGCGGACGCCGAGCGCGAGCACCACGGGCAGGTCCTCGAGCCGCACGGCCAGGTACGCCATGAACGCGAGCGAGAGGCGGTCGGCCCACTGAGCGTCGTCGAGCACGAGGACGAGCGGTCCGGCGCTCGCCAGGTTGGCTGTGAGCCCGTAGAGCCCGCGATTGAGGGCGAGCGGCTCGGCCAGGGC
>Ga0157370_10005797_pt1 | contig 13806 bp, 14 predicted proteins | sample C35metaG_FD_113463 | JGI IMG/M metagenome (GOLD analysis project Ga0157370, IMG submission 113463) | Corn rhizosphere microbial communities from Kellogg Biological Station, Michigan, USA - C3-5 metaG | ecosystem: Host-associated > Plants > Roots > Rhizosphere > Soil | place: USA: Michigan...
ATTACAAATATTTTACCAAAAATCAATTAATGACTTTATGGCAGAAAAAATTTTATTATCTTATTGAAAATGATTAAGTTTGTTTACCCTAAATTTTTCCCATGAATAGTGAAATTACCACTTATATAGGCTACTCTGCCTCCCTTTTTATCGTATTGAGTTTCATACTGAAAGATGTAAAAAAAATTAGGGTAGTTAACATGATTGGCTGTATTTGTTTTGTCATTTATGGGATCTTTAATGGGATGCTTTGGCCGGTAATCATCCCAAATGGGCTAATTTGTTTCATTCAGATCTATTATTTAATACTAGATAAGAAAGATTGATGAAGAAAAAAATAATAGTATCTGCCTTTAGTAATCTGTATACCGATCAGCGAATTGAAAAGGTATGTAAAACCCTTTTTGATAACGGATATCCTATAGAACTGATCGGAAACGACTGGGATGGAAATGAGAAGATGGATCGTCCTTATCCTTTTTCCAGAATAGGATTGAAGTCAAAAAGTCTAAAGACCGCTTATTTTGAGTTCAATTGGAAATTATATAAAGAACTGAAGAAAAAAGCGGACAAAGATACTATCCTTCATGCCAATGACATAGATGCACTTCTGCCAAATTATCTCATTGCCAAAAAACTGAATATTCCTTTAGTCTTTGACAGTCATGAAATTTTTACGGAAATGCCATCAGTACAAAACAGATTTTCACAGAAATTCTGGAGAGTGCTTGAAAAAAAGCTGGTTCCTCATGTGAAGTTTATGATGACAGAGAGTGAAAGCTATGCAGAATGGTTTCATGAAAAGTATAGTGTCAACCCGATTGTTGTAAGAAATATTCCGAGAAAAATACTTTCTGTTCCTGAAATTCCAGACAATCATCCTAAAATTATTCTGTATCAGGGAGCAATCAATCAATCCCGGGGGATTGAGAAAATGATTGTTGCTATGCATCATATTAAAGATGCTGTTTTGAAAATTGCCGGAGACGGACCGAAGAAAAAAACATATGAAGAGCTTGTTGTTCAGGAAAAACTACAGGATAAAGTCATTTTCCTTGGTAAACTGAAACCGGAAAACCTTAGAGAAATAACCAAAACAGCAGATGTGGGATTCAGTCTTGAAGAAAATAACGGAGTTAGTTATTATTATTCTCTTCCTAATAAAGTTTGCGACTATATTCAGTCCAGAGTACCGCTTGTCATGATTAATTTCCCGGAGATGCAGCGAATAAGAAATCAGTTCAATGTAGGAGAAATAATCACGGATCATCAACCTGAAACGATTGAGAAGGCAATTAATCTTGTTCTTGAGAGAGGAAGGCCATATTATCAGCGTGAATTGAATAAAGCGGCGGATGTATTTTGCTGGGAGAATGAGGAAACAAAAATCCTACAACTTTTTGAAAAAGCATCTCATTAATAAATTTTACAAAATTGGTTATCTTTGCACAAAGAAATTTGATTTAAAATGACCATTAAAGAAAAACAGCAGGAAATAATCGACGAATTCGCTTTTCTTGAAGACTGGGAGCAAAAGTATGAGTACATCATTGATCTTGGAAAAGAACTGAAGGGCTTACCGGAAGACAGAAAGACAGAAGAAAATCTGATTAAAGGCTGCCAGAGCAAAGTTTGGATTGATGCCGAATTTAAAGAAGGGAAGCTTTTCTTTAATGCTGACTCTGATGGTATTTTGCCAAAAGGAATCGTTTCTCTTTTAGTAAGTATTTATAGTGGACATTCCACTCAGGAAATACTGGATTCTGATTTTGATTTTATTGCAGAAATAGGATTACAGGAATTCCTTTCGCCATCCAGAGCCAATGGATTAATGGCAATGACCAAGCAGATCAAGTTTTATGCAGTTGCCTATCAACTGAAATCATAACCGTGACCAGAATTTTAGCATATCGTTTTTCCGCATTCGGAGATGTTGCGATGACGGTGCCTGTCTTCAGAGAATTTCTGGAGCAGAACCCCGGTGTGGAAATTATTATGGTTTCCAGGAAAAATTTTGAAGCCTTATTTGACGGCATTCCCAACATAACCTTTAAGGGTATTGATCTTGATGATTATAAAGGTCTCTTTGGGCTAAGTAAACTGAGTAACGAGCTGATAAAGGAGTTTAATCCGGACTGTATTGCCAATCTTCATGATGTAATCCGAACTAAAATTTTAGACAGAATATATAGAAGGAAAGGGCTTAAGGTTTTCAAAATAGATAAAGGAAAAGAGGAAAAAGAACACCTTACAGACGTTTGGAATCTGGAGAAAACACAGCTGAAAAAGACGGTGGAACGTTATGCTGACGTTTTTCGAAATATGGGATTCAAAGTGGAGCTGTCACATGCATTAAAACCACTTTGTGAGCATAAATCGGGAATTGGATTTGCTCCTTTTGCCCAACATAAGGGAAAAATGCTTCCTTTGGAGAAATCCTACGAACTGGTCAGAATTCTGGCTAAGAAACATACTATATATTTCTTTGGTGGAGGTAAAAAAGAAAAAGAAACCCTTGAAAAATGGGAGCGTGAGATTCCTAATACAAAAAACCTTGCAGGAACATTAAACCTTACGGAAGAACTCAGTCATATTGCCGAACTGGAACTGATGATTTCTATGGATTCTGCGAATATGCACCTTGCAAGTCTTGTAGGAACGAGATGTGTCTCTATTTGGGGAGCGACTCATCCTTACGCCGGGTTTTTAGGATTCGGGCAGAGTGAAGAAGATGTTGTGCAAGTGAAAGATCTTACCTGTAGACCATGTTCTGTTTTCGGGGATAAAGAATGTTACAGAGGAGATTGGGCCTGCCTTGAGGAATTTAATATTCAGAAAGTGGTAGATAGGGTTAATTTTTAAAAATAATCTTTACAATTTCTTCAGCTTTAGCTTTGTCGGAGTGTATTTTTTCTAAAATTTCCTTCCTGTTTTCAGCAGCATCATAATCTTTTTCAGCTGAGGTGATGATTTTCTGGCGAATTTCGTTCATATCAGCTCCATACAGGCATAAACCTGTCAAAACTGAGTCATCTGTGATATTTCCGTTGATAATAACAAAACGGCTGTTGTAAAGGGTGTTAAATAGTTTCACTTTGGTGCCTGAATTCTGGTATGAAACCAAAATATTTCCGTGGGCATTTTCCAGAAGATGATGAAGTTTCTCCGTAGTTTGAATAGGAGTGAGGCTAATGTTCGCAACTTCAGAAATTTTCCTTTTAATATCTTCACTGGCACGGTCGGAAGCCACAACTAATTGATATTGGGGAAGGGTTTTAAATAAATCAATAGTTTCGTTCAGTGCTCTTTTGTTGTCAGCAGTCGTAAGATCTCCGTGAAAAAGAAAATAATTTCCTTTTTTATTTAATTGCTTTACCGATTGGTTGCCATGAAAAATGTGAATCAATTGTGCATTTTCAGAATACGTTTCTACTTCTTTATATTCCTTTTCTGACAGGCAGAAAACGGCTTCAAATTTCTTTAACAATTTTTTCTGATATCTGATATATTTTAAAGATTCAATTCTGTAAATAATCTTTTTGAATAGATTCTTTTCTGATAAAGAAAGCCCTTTATAGTACTCTGTTTCGTTATTGTGGTAACGGAGATAGAGCTTGTGGTTGTTATCTTTCAGAAACTGTATAATATGGGCTGTCTGTAAGCCTTCGAACAAGATGGGGGCTTTATCCCTTTCAAGGTTTTTAAGAAGAACTTCAGAATTTCTGATGGCAGCAGCGAAAGGCGTTCCTGAAAAATAGAGTAGTGGATTCTTTTTCTTTTTATAAAAAAATACATTTTCCGTAATCTCTTTGATCTCCACATCAATCTTGCAAGGAATCTGATCTATAAAACAATGAAGGTGAATTTTTATTCCCAAATCAGACAAAGCCTTAATCTTATAATATACATCAATAATACCACCATAAGAAGGAGGGTAGGGATAATTGAATGATATGATATGGAGCTGCTTCACGTAGGACAAATTCAAATGCAAGCAAAGGTAGATAAATATAAGGAAAAGCGGAGGTGAAGCTATAAATTACTTAGGGATAAAATAAAAAAATCTCCCAATAAATTGAGAGATTTTGTGGGCCCTGAGGGATTCGAACCCCCGACCCTCTGGGTGTAAACCAGATGCTCTGAACCAACTGAGCTAAGAGCCCTGAAATTTTTTGAAAGGCTTCAGTATCCTTTTTGTGGGCCCTGAGGGATTCGAACCCCCGACCCTCTGGGTGTAAACCAGATGCTCTGAACCAACTGAGCTAAGAGCCCCTACAACTTGTTTCCTCGTTTAGAGTGGTGCAAATATACGACTTATTCGGAAATCTCCAAATTTTTTTCTAAAAAATCTCCCACAACAAAGTTGCTTCCGCCGATAAAAATCATTTCTTCGTTTGTACATCGTTCTTTTGCAGTGAGATACGCTTCCTGTACAGAATCAAAAATTTTATAAAAAATTTTCGCCTCCTGAAGCAGATTTTCATAATCTTCCGGGTGTCTCCCCCTGTTGACAGATGGTTTAGCAAAATAAAACTCAGAATTTTCAGGAAGTAAATTCATCACATCATCTATTTTTTTGTCATTCACAAACCCCAAAATGACATGCTTGTGGCGGTTAATTGAATTTAATTGTGAAAAAACATACTCCAATCCTGCCTGATTGTGTCCCGTGTCACAAATAGTAAGCGGATTTTTTGAAAATTCAAACCAACGGCCAATAAATCCAGTATTCTGATGAACATGAAGAAGTCCGTTTTTAAGAGCTTCATCAGAAATATGTACTTCCAGTTTTTTTAATTCTTCTACTGCTGCCAGTACAACCCTGATATTTTTCTTCTGATAATTTCCATTTAGATCAGATTCAAGATTTGTATTAATAAGAGCAGCATCTATAAACGGAGCATTTTCTTTAATTGCTTTCTCAATGATGATATTTTTAACAGCTTCATTCTCATCACCGGAAATGATAGGGATGTTGTTTTTAATAATTCCTGCTTTCTCAGCCGCGATTTCTTCAATGGTGTCTCCCAGAATATTCTGATGATCCAGCTGCACATTCGTAATGGCAGAAATCAATGGAGTAATAATATTTGTTGAATCCAGTCTTCCTCCCAATCCTACTTCAATAATTGCAAAATCTACCTGCTGCTGATAAAAGTACTCAAAAGCCATGATCGTAGTAAACTCAAAGAAAGAGGGGCGGATGTCTTCAGGAATAGTTTTCAGTTTTTGAATAAAATCAAAGACAAATTCCTTATTACAGTTTTTACCGTTTACCTTAATACGTTCTGTGAAGTCTATAAGGTGTGGAGAATTGTATAATCCTGTTTTATAACCAGCTTCCTGAAGTACAGACGCCAGCATATTGCTTGAAGAACCTTTTCCGTTGGTTCCTCCAATGTGGATGCATTTGATCTTATCCTGAGGATTTCCAAAGAAAGCACAAAGCTTTGTAATATTGTCTAATCCGGGTTTATAAGCCTTCTGACCATCTATCTGGTAGTTGGGCATCTGCACGAAAAGCCAGTCGATAGCTTCCTGATATTGTTCGTTTGTCATGATACAAAATTCCCAAAAGTTTTTTTAAAATAAAATATAATTTTTCAATCTGTAACTTTTTTATATTTAATTCGTCTAATATTGAAAAATCTTAATATGAAATCGTTGTGACTTACAAGTTACAACACTGATGAAGAAACCACGATTCCATATGACCATTAAAAAACAAATAAACATATACATATGAAAAAAGTTTGGATCATCGTTTTTGGATTAGGTTATCTGGGGTTAAGTGCTCAGAAGAAATGGTCCTTAAAAGAATGTGTAAGCTATGCAGTGGAGCATAATCTTCAGGTTATCCAAAATCAGTATAACAAAGAAAACCAAGAATATAATCTTAAAGCGGCCAAAAAAGAATATTTGCCTTCCGTATCTGGGAGTGTTACGAGTGGGGTGAGTTTCGGGCAAGGGTCATTAGGAGCAGGAAGTTATAGAAACGATAGATTCAATAACAGTGTTGGGCTGGGTGCAGATATGTTGGTCTATAATAATGGGCGATTAGAGAAGAGTGTAAGAAAAGCTCAATTTGATGTAGAAGCAAGCCAGTATGATATTGAAACCATTAAAAATGATATTTCTCTTCAGATCGCTCAACAATATCTAACTGCCTTGTTGAATAAAGAGATTGTAAAAATTTCTCAAAGTGCAGTAGGAAATGCCCAGAAACAGTACGACAGAGCTAAAATTACCACTCAGGTTGGAACAACTTCTCAGACGGTTCTGGCAGAGGCTGAAGCAGCGCTGGCAAGAGAAAAACAAAACCTTAAAACAGCAGAAGTAAATGTTGGACGTGCTTTGTTTGCTATCGCTCAGCTTTTGCAACTTTCAGATTATAAAAATTTTGATGTAGAAAATGTAAATGTTCCGGAAAAACTTGATTTACAACTTGCTGCCGTAGATGAAGTGCTTGCAACTGCGTATGAGATACAACCTCAGATAAAAGCAGCGGAAAGCAGGATAAGATCTGCCGAAGCACAAACTGAGGTAAGCAAAACGGCATTCTGGCCTACATTAACAGCCAGTGCAGGTCTTAATACGTTCTATAACAAGCAATTCAATGTTATGCCAGGTGTTGTACAGGGAACTTTTTTTGAACAGTATAAAGATCAGTTCGGACAAAATGTAGGGCTATCACTTAATATCCCTATCTTCAATAAAGGGAAAACAAAATTACAGGTTGAGCAGTCCAAGGTTAATGAAAGTATTGCTAAAAATGCATTGGAACAGCAAAAGCAGACTGTAAGACAGAATGTACAGAAAGCTCAGTTTGATGCAGATGCCAATTATGAAAATTATCTGGCTGCTGTAGAAGCAGAAAAAAGTTCCAAGCTAGCTCTTGATTTTGCTGACAAAAGTTATGCTGCAGGAAGAACAACCATCTATGACGTAAATGTGGCAAGAAATAATTATGCAAATGCACAGGGATCAGTAGCGCAGGCAAAATATAATTATCTTTTTAGTCTTAAACTATTGAATTTCTATGCGGGAATTCCATTAAGTTTGTAAAATGTCTATCCAATCATTAGAAAAATATTTACCTCAAAATACTCTTAAATATTTAAGAATCTGGTTTTCAGACCACTATATACATATAAAAGTTACAAGAAACAGAAATTCAAAACTGGGAGATTACAGAAAACTTCCAGACAATTCTCATGAAATAACGGTAAACTCTACACTTACCCCACAGCTTTTTTTCTTTGTGCTGACCCATGAGCTGGCACATCTGATTGCTTTTGAAAAATATGGACGAAGAATCTCTCCTCATGGTAATGAATGGAAAGATACTTTCAGAAATATGCTCCTTGAAAGCCTTGAAATTTATGATGAAGAGCTAAAGCCTATCATTATTAAATTCTCAAAATCACCCAAAGCCAATTTCATGGCCAGCCCGGACCTAGTGAGATATTTTCACACTGAGAAACAAGACGATACCCTTCATTTTATTGAAGAACTTCAGAAGGGGGAGTTTTTTATATATCGCAACGAAAAGTATTTATTAGAAGGTTTGGTTAAAAAAAACTATCTTTGTAAGAACCTGGCTACTGGAAGGAAGTATTCTTTCAAGCCTCTAGCTAGGGTAGAAAAATGTAGCTAAGAATGTTAAAATCAGATAGATACTGCGTTATAATGGCGGGAGGAATCGGTAGCCGATTCTGGCCGATGAGCACACAGAAATTTCCAAAACAGTTTCAGGATATTTTAGGAACCGGGCGTACCATGATTCAGCAGACCTATGACAGAATCAGTAAGGTGATTCCTAAGGAGCAGATATTCGTGATTACGAATAAAGAATATGTGGCTCTTTCCCATCAGCAGCTTCCGGAGATTCCTGAGGAGAATATTGTAGGTGAGCCACTTATGAAAAATACAGCTGCTTGTAACCTGTATATGGCCAACAAGATCGCTGAGATCAATCCGGACGCTACGATGATTGTGCTTCCGGCAGATCATCTGATTCTTAAAGAAAGCGTGTTTTTAGAAAAAGTAGAGCTGGCATTTGACTTAGCTTCAAAACATGACTATCTGGTGACATTGGGAATTACTCCCACAAGGCCTGATACTGGCTACGGATACATTCAGTTTGTAGAAAAGAAAGGCTCTGAATATTTTAAAGTAAAAACATTCACAGAAAAGCCTATCCTTGAGATTGCCCAAAATTTCTTAGAAAGTGGTGATTTCTTATGGAATGCAGGGATATTTATATGGAATGTAAAAAGTATTCATCATGCTTTTGATCTTTTCCTTCCGGAGATGATGCAGCATTTTATGGCTTGTGAATACAATTCAGAAAAGGAAAACAGCTGTATTGAAACCATTTATCCGAAAGTTCAGAAAATTTCTATTGATAACGGGATTTTAGAGAAAGCAAAGAATGTATATGTGATTCCATCAGACCTAGGATGGAGTGACCTTGGAACCTGGACCTCTGTCTATGAAAATACTGAAAAAGATAAAGACGGAAATGCCGTAAAATTAAAACATTTACTTTCTTATAATTCAAAAGGAAATATTGTCCGTCTTAGGAATAATAATAAGGCTGTAATCATTGACGGCCTTGAAAACTACATTGTTGTAGATACAGATAAAGCCCTTCTTATCTGCCCTCGAGATAACGACCAGCTCATTAAGGACTATGTTCTTGACTTAAAAAACTTTAAGAAAGGAGAGAAGTTTATGTAAAATTTGGTATATTTTCTGCTGATTTTTAAAATTATGATTAAAGCTGCAACCCAATTTACAATTCTTACATTTCTGCTTTTGGGAATCTTTGGATATTCTCAGGAGAAGAAAAAATTTTCAAGCATTCCGAATATTTTGCAACAGATCGACCCAAGCAATAGGGTAGACTCATGGGTATTGGTATACAACAGCTATGGAAAAGGTCAGGAAATTAAGATTTCAGGGAAGGTGAATTATACCCCTCAGTTCTCAGGGTTCAATCTTTTTCCTAACGAAGACAGCTTTTACTATATTGCTTATTCAGAAGGAGGAAAAGTAAATTATGTTACTGATGTGGAGGGTCTTAAGAAGTTTATAGACCGAATTGATAATGCCCAGGAAGCTGCTGTAATGCTGGCTGCTGAAGGATATATGGTGGATGAGGAGTTTAAGGATCTTGCAGGTAATTATCATGAGGACAAATCGAATTATTATCTGGATCTTGGAAGGCTGACTTCAAAAGAATGTCCTTACCAAAAAACACATTATACGGTGACTGTCAATAAATCAACAGGTGCTGTAAGCAATGTGAAGGATAATGGAACTTATATTGAGCTTTACAATAAAAAATGTGCTAATAACCCGAGACTTTTAAAAATCGAAAAAAAAGAAGAACCGAAGAAAGATGAGCCTAGAAAAACACCCAAGCGCAAATAATACCTATGAGACCGAACGATTAATACTTCGTCCCATGTCTCGTGAAGACAAAATCTTTGTCTTTGAGCTTTATAACAGACCAAAATTTATTCAACATATCGGCAACCGAAATGTTAATACCATTGAAGATGCTGAAAATTATATCCTGAACAGATTTGCTCCGCAGATTGAAAGACTGGGATATGGAAACTACCTTTTAGTAACTAAAGATGGAAGCGAAAAAGTAGGTGCAGTAGGAATCTTCGAAAGAGAAGGTCTTGATATTGTAGATATCGGGTATTCTCTATTGGAAGAGTTTGAAGGAAAAGGATATGCTTTTGAAGCCGCTCAGAAGGTAAAATCTATCGGGATGGATGAATTTGGGTTAACAAAAATATCTGCAATCATTTCAAAAGATAATATTTCTTCCCAAAAACTGATCGAAAAATTGGGATTAAAATTCAAGAAACATGTCATTCTTCCCGGCGAAACTGAAGAATTAAATTACTACGAAACAGAGTAAAACATATAAAAAAGCTTTCATAAATAACGTATAGATTTTAAATCGTGTTATTTGTGAAAGCCTTTGTGATCTTTGTGTTTCGGAAGAAAATTATCCTTCCAGAATCTGCTCCGCAGCAGTCTTTGACGTTACTTTTTCAATCACTCTTGTACAAACGCCATTTTCATCAAAAATAAAAGTGGTTCTTACAATTCCCATATACGTTTTACCAAACGTTTTTTTCTCCTGCCATACTCCAAATTTTTCAATAATATTACGGGTTTCGTCCGCAATAAGATCATATGGGAAAGCAAATTTGTTGTGAAAATTCTTCTGTTTCTTTACAGAATCGCCACTTACACCCAATAATTGAAATCCTGCTTTTTCAAGCTTAGAATAATTATCACTCAGGTTGCAGGCTTCCACTGTACAGGTTGGTGTGTTTGCTTGTGGATAAAAGAAAACAACCAGTTTTTTCCCAATTAATTTTGATGAGGTTACTGTTTCTCCGTCTTGATTGAATCCTTCAAATTCAGGTAATTTATCTCCAACTTTCAGCATAATGATTTAATTTTGTTCAAATTTAAGGCTTACATGACAAAAAAACAAAGAGCTGAGCTCGTTCAGATAGAACTGGATAAATTATATCCCACCACACCCATTCCGTTAGATCACACCGATCCGTATACATTGATGGTTGCTGTAGCACTTTCCGCACAGACTACGGACAAAAAAGTGAACCAGGTTACACCCGATCTTTTTGCAGTAGCAGGAACACCACAAAGAATGGCTAAACTGGAAGAATTTGAAATCAAAGAACTGATTAAAGAAATAGGACTGTCTAATACAAAAGCCAAAAACCTGAAAAGAATGGCCGAGCTTCTGTTGGAAAGACACAATGGTATTGTTCCTCAGACTTATGAAGAATTGGAGGCTCTTCCGGGAGTAGGACACAAGACTGCTTCAGTAGTAATGAGCCAGGGATTCGGATTTCCTGCATTTCCGGTAGATACCCATATTCATCGTCTGATGACACAATGGAAATTGACCTCCGGAAAAAATGTAGTAGAAACCGAGCGTGATGCAAAGAGTTTATTCCCTGAAGAAGTATGGAATAAACTTCACCTGCAGATCATTTTCTATGGAAGAGAATATTCCCCGGCAAGAGGAAAAGGCGAAAAGGATTTTATTACGAAAATGATGTTTGAGAAATAATTCAAAGATTGTAGCGCTATGCTCGCTAAGATTTTATAAAAAACCACGTTGAAATAGCTCGCAAAGGCAATATTTTCTTTGCTAAGTGAAACGCCCTTGCGAGCTAAAAATAACGCAACAATTACTTTGTGATCGTTGCGTTATTTTAGATTTTTATTGATGGATTAAATGTCCAACAATCTTCTGTGATAATTGATCTGTCCCAAATGATAATCCAGATGAGCAATCAGATGGATCAGGAAGTAATCTGTGGTCATTTTGCTTTCAAAAACAACCAAAGGATATTCTTTTTTAAGATCATCTTCAGACAATTTTGGCAGAACAGAATCTATCATAGCTATAGTAGCTTCAATTTTTTCAATAAGCTCAGCTCTTGGAACATCTTTTAATGAAAATTCCAGATCACGGTGTCTTACATAGCCTGTGTTTCCTAGCTGTGCTCCTATAAAATGATTGATGTTTCCTACTAAATGCAGACAAAGATTTCCGGCAGAATTGGCTATACTTTTATCAATTATCCAAAGGTTTTCTTCATTCTGATAGGCTTCTATCTCTGTTTTTAATTTATTTAAATCCCTGTTGAAAAGAGATCTTATACTTTCTGTGATCATATCAATTTTGTTTATTTAGAAACAACGAAATAAAAAAGGATACTGATTGAATGAAGTATCCTTTTTTATTAACGTAAGTTTATTTTTGTTTTTTCGCCCAAAGCTCCATTTTTCTGTTCAGAACATCCAAAGGAAGGCATCCCTGGCTTAATACTTCATCGTGGAAACTTGCCAGATTGAATTTATTCCCCAATTCTTTCTGGTATTTTTCTCTTAGCTCACGGATTCTTAAAGACCCTATTTTGTAGCCTAAAGCCTGTCCCGGCATTGCCATATACCTTTCTACTTCTGCTGTGGCAGATGCCTCGTCATAAGAAATATTGCTTAGGAAATATTTGATGGCTTCTTCACGTGACATTTTTCCGGTATGAAGTCCGGTATCTATTACTAATCTTACAGCTCTCAGCATCTGATCACTCAGATATCCCATTTTCTGATAAGGATCTGTATACAAACCAAACTCAGGGCCTAATGTTTCACAATAATGAGCCCATCCTTCACCATAAGCTCCAAACCATCCGAATCTCATGAATTTAGGAAGCTTCGTATTCTCCTGTTGCAGAGAAACCTGGTAATGATGTCCCGGAATTGCTTCATGAAGGAAAAGAGACTCCATTCCTGAAGTAACATTGAATTTGGTAGGATCCGGAAGCGGAACATAAAATATACCTGCTCTTTTGCCATCCGGAGTTCCAGGAATGTATTCTGCACTGGCACTTGCCTCTCTGAATTTCTCTGTCTGTCTGATTTCAAACTTTGTTTTCGGAGTTACGTTAAACATCGTTTTCAGCTTCGGAGTGATTTTCGTTAAAATACCATTGAATGCATTCAAAACTTCTTTAGAAGTCTTATAAGGCATTGCTTTTGGATCCGTTTTTACAAAAGTAATAAACTCTTCCAGTGTTCCGGAAAAACCTACCTGCTGCTTTACTTTTTCCATCTCTGAACGAAGCATAGCCACCTGCTGTAGCCCGATCTTATTGATCTCTTCAGGAGATTTTTTAGTGGTTGTCCAGCTTTTTACATAATACCTGTAAATTTCATTTCCATTAGGAAGGCTGTTGTAGCCATCTGTATCTCTTGCTTTTGGCAGATAGTCTTTTTCCAAAAAGACCCCCATTTTAGTATATGCCGGAATAATTTTTTTCGTGATGGCATCTTTATAAAGCGCTGAAAATTTGTCTTTCTGATCCTGAGTGAAGCTCTTCGGGAAATTTTTTATCGGCCCGTAGAAAATATTTTTTTCCATATCAGAAGTTGTGATTTCTTCAGCTTTCATCTGAGGAATCATTTTGATCACCAGTTTTTTAGGAAGTACTACCTTATTGTTGATCCCCTCACGGAAATTATCTGCTGCTGCATTCATCCATTCCGGAAATTTCTCCATTCTTTTCAGCCAGTCGCTGTAATCCTTTTCAGTTTTGAAAGGCTGGCTGCCCTGTCCGCTTCCATATAACGGAAAAGTAAGCGGAAGGCCCCCAAATTGGGTAAAAGGGATATATTCCGGATGATAGGCATACGCCTCAATTTTATCTTTTAAAGTATAATCCAGCACATCATACACCACTTTATCATCATCAGAAAGAGTTTTGTAATCTACATGCTCCAGCTGTTTCTGCACAGAATTGTAGAAAGCGATTTCTCCGGAGATAAAATCTTTATCAATATTGATCGGAAGCTGGTCGTTATATCTTGTATCTCCCTGAGATGTAGCATCTAAAGGGTATAGCTTTAGATACTGCTCATAATAGTTAGAAGCAATAGAATCCAGGTTGCTGGGAGTTACTTTCGTAAGAGGAGAATCCGACTTTTTGCATGAAGCAAGACCGATTATCAATCCTAATCCAATAATACTCTTTGATAAAATGTTTTTCATTTTCAGAATCTTTATGAAAACAAAAGTAAGTATTATTGGGATATTCAGTATTATTGTATAAGCCGATTTTAAAAAATTATTTTCAAAATCCTTTCAACTTTGAATCAATTTTTTATCTTTGTCTAAAACGTTTAACAATCATATTATTACAGTTCTTTTTTAAGAAAAAATGAAAGGGATTTTAA
>Ga0157370_10005799_pt1 | contig 13802 bp, 7 predicted proteins | sample C35metaG_FD_113463 | JGI IMG/M metagenome (GOLD analysis project Ga0157370, IMG submission 113463) | Corn rhizosphere microbial communities from Kellogg Biological Station, Michigan, USA - C3-5 metaG | ecosystem: Host-associated > Plants > Roots > Rhizosphere > Soil | place: USA: Michigan...
AATTTCATGCGCGCGTGGGGCTCGCGATCGAGCGCGGAGCTCGTGAAATACATTCAGACCTCGATGCCCCCGGCAAATCCGGGCCTCCCGCTCGAAACCTGCGCCGATATCGCGTCGTTCATTCTGGAAGCCAATGGAGCACGCGCGGGCGAGCAACTGCTTACGCCCAAATCCGACGTTCGCATCGCATCGGTTGCCACCGGCGCGATGCCCGCCGCGCTGCGTGCATCCCTGAACAAGGCTCCAATCGATGAGGCCGGACTGACCCAGATACCTATGCGTCCGAAGGGTCTCTCCGTAAAAGGCGTCGTGAAGGGGTTCGTACCGGTCACGGATGAGATGCTTCAGCATCCCGACCCCGGCGACTGGCTGATGATTCGCGGCAATTATCAGGGCTGGAGCTACAGCTCTCTGAATCAGATCACGGCCGACAATGTGAAAAACCTGCGCCTCGAATGGATGTGGGCCATGAACGAAGGCGGGGCAACCGAACCCACGCCGATCGTTCACAACGGCATCATCTATTTATCAAATTCCAGCAATACGGTGCAGGCGCTCGATGGCAAAACTGGCGAGCTGATCTGGGAGAACCGCATCGGGCCGGATTCGACGCGCGGTTACGGCGCAACGCGAAGTCTCGCGATTTATCAGGACAAAATCTTCGTCCCGACCACTGACGCCCGCCTGTATGCGCTCGACGCGCGGACGGGCGAAATCGTCTGGCAGACGGCGCTGGCCGAAGGTAAGGGCTTCAGTACGACCGCCGGACCGATTGTGATTCACGGCAAAGTACTGGCCGGGTTGACCGGCTGTGGTCAGTACCGTCCGGACATGAATTGCTACATCAGCGCGTGGGACGCGGCCACCGGCAAGCCGGCCTGGAAATTTCATACCGTGGCTCGCGAAGGCGAACCCGGCGGCGATACCTGGGGCGATCTGCCCAACCTGCTGCGCGCCGGAGGAGACACGTGGATCACGGGCAGCTACGATCCCGAACTGAACCAAACCTATTGGGGCGTGGCGCAGCCGAAACCGTGGCTGCGGATCAGCCGCGGCGCGAAGCCGGGCGACAAGGACCTGTTCACCAGCTCAACTCTGGCGCTGAATCCGGATACCGGCAAACTCGACTGGTACTTCCAGCATGTGCCGGGCGAAAGCTTCGACATGGACGAAGTGTTCGAGCGCGTGGTGGTGAACGCCGGGCAACAGAAATGGCTTTTCAGCATAGGGAAGGCGGGCATTCTCTGGAAGCTCGACCGGCAGACCGGCCGGTTCCTGAATTACAAGGAGACCGTGTTCCAGAATCTGTTCACGAAGATCAATTCGAAGACGGGCGAGGTCACTTACCGGCCCGACATCATCGACCAGCAGGTCGGCCAGCGAATCTATATTTGCCCCAGCACGGAGGGCGGGCACAACTGGCAGCCGATGAGCTATCACGTGGGAACCGGGCAATTAATTATTCCGCTGAGCCAGAGTTGCATGAACATGACCGGGCGGTCGGTGGACTTCAAAGCCGGTTCGGGCGGCGGCGCCGGCGAGAGGCAGTTCATGGAGATGCCCGGCGTGAATGGGAATATCGGCAAGCTTGCAGCCTATGACGTGGGCACGATGAAGCAGAACTGGGCCCTCGAGCAGCGAGCGCCGTTTCTGACAGGCGTTCTCTCGACTGCGGGCGGCGTGGCTTTCGTCGGAGATCTGGACCGCTATTTCAAGGCGGTCGACGTGAAGACCGGGAAAGTGCTGTGGAAAGTCCGGCTCGGTACATCGGTACAAGGTCATCCGGTTTCGTTCTCCATTGATGGGCGCCAGTACATCGCTGTGACCACGGGCCTCGGAGGCGGAAGTCCGCGCGATGTGCCGAATATCATCGCGAAGGACATCCATTTCCCGCTGAACGGCAACGCCCTTTACGTCTTTGCGCTTCCGTAGCCGGAGATCAACGAAACGCGATCGAGAGGGGATGGACGGCGGTTACGAACTGGACGGAGACCGTCGCGTGGTTCTCACCGTCTTCGCGATCGACTCTGTAATCCAGTTTTATGAGCTGATTCGCGCCGGGGCGAAATCCCGCGGCGAATTCGTATGACTCCATCCGGCCAAAATAAGCGTGTTCATAGCCGGTTCTCGCCGCTACGTACCAGCGCGGCGTCAGCACTCTTTTCACTTCCGCGTAACCGGCTTGCGTGCGGCCAGTCGGAATCGCTTTCCAGGGAAAAACAAAGTGCTGAATTTCGCCGTTCGTGTACCAGTGCCCGTGCGCGAATTGGACGTCGGCGCCCACTGCACGCGCCCCCACGGTAACCGGATTCGCGGTGCCGTAATACGCCGAGGCGCCCACGCGAAAGCCCTGGCGGATCGTATACCCAGCCCCTCCTGCCCAGTTGCCGTATTGATGCCGCTCCGTGAGGCTCCGCGGACTCGACGGAGATGAATTGGCGAACTGCGCGCGCCCATCCCATTTGCCAGTGCTCGCGTCCACCTGAACCCCAGCCACGGCGAGCGTCGAGACCGGCGCATAGTAATAGCCGTATTCGAGAGGCTTGTCGAACAGCGGATTCTCCATGTCGTCGTAACGAAGCGGAAACGCGCCGAATGCGGTGGGCATTTCTCCGATGCGCGCGGTTATCAGCCCGCGCCCGGCCGTGTGCGTGTAGTTCACGGTCGCGTTCAGAATGTCGGTCTTTACGCCGTGCCCCTGGGTCGAATAGGTCTCATAAAAATAAGGCCGCGACATCGCCTGCCACGCCACGTCCACGCTCCAGTGCTCGTCGATCTTCAACGTCGGGTAGAAGACGGCGCGGAATCCCGCGTCGAAGGGTGAGCCGTTGCGTGGAGCTTCTTTCAAGTCGCCGGCATCGAAAGCCGCGGCGCTGAAGGTCGCCCGAAGGTCGAGCCCTGAGTCCGCCTCCTGGCCGAAGGCGCTCGAGCCGGCTACGGCCAGCGCACACGCAAAAGCGAAGGCGGTCCTCACACCGCCTCCGTGAGTTCGTGCCCCACGAACTCGTCTTCGGTCTCTTGTATTCCGACCAGAACGTTCACGATCCGCGGATCGAACTGCGCTCCGGCATTTCGACAAAGAACCGCCAGCGCCTGTTCGCGCCTCATCGCCTGGCGATACGGCCGGTGAGTTGTCATGGCGTCGTAAGCATCCGCAACGTGGATGATTCTCGCTTCGATTGGCGTCTCCTCCCCTTTTTGTCCGTGGGGATAGCCGGTGCCGTCCCAGTTTTCGTGATGCAGTTCGACGGCATCGAGGTATGGCGCAAATCCGTGGACGCCTTCCAGAATGCGCCGCCCAATCGACGGATGGAGTTGGATCATGGCGAATTCCGAGGCGGTCAGTTTTCCGGGTTTTCGTAATACCTCATCCGAAACGCCGATCTTTCCGATGTCGTGCAGGAGAGCGCCGATACGCAGGCGTTCCATGGTTGTGGAATCCAGCTTGATTACTTCCGCGATCGCGCAGGAAAGCTCGCTCACTCTGTGGCTGTGGCCCGCAGTGTAGCGGTCCCGCGCATCGAGAGCGCTCGCGAGCGATCCCACAAATTCGACATACGCTGCGTGCAACTGATCCCGTGATTCCTTTACCGCCGCCGCGGCGCGGTTGAAGCTTTCGGCCAGTTCCCGCACTTCCCGGATGGTGGATTCCTCTCCTGAGAATTTGGGCAACAAACCCGTTTTTTCCGCCGCTTTCAGACGAAGCGCCATCGAAGCGATGGGACGGGATACGGATCGGGACGAACTGACGCCGAACGCCAGCGCTGCGAGGAGTGCGCACAGCGATAACGTGAGCCAGGTGCGGCGCAGCAGAGCTTCGATGGGCGTCATGGCCGAATCGAGATTTTGAAAGCTGCGGAGCGAATAACGCTGCCCTGCCGTAACGTTCTTCACCGGGAGCGAAAGCCAGAGGGTCCCGGCGATCCGCGTATCGCACGCAGCATCGGCTTCACAGGAGCGTAGGGCATCTTCTATGCGCCCCGGAGTGGCGCCCGGCAGACTCGACGTGATGACCTTCCCGCCCCGCATGAGAACAACCGGCGCGGAGAAGCGCGAAAGATCGAAATATTCGCCGACCGAAAGCCGCGCCAGATCCTCGTCCCCCAGATTGACCGGCACGGAGGCAATCTGCAGCAGGCGTCCATTGAGCGAGAGCGGCCCGGGAGTGATGGCCGAAAGATCCGATGCCGGGATGGCGGCGAGGGCGGCCGGGGCATCGCCCGACGCCGGCTTTCGGACCACGCCCGCGAGCGGTCTTCCAGTTGGCGCGGAGACGACCAGCAGATCGAAACCCATCTGGCCGCAAAGCTCACTCAGTTGATCTTCAACCGTCAGCCGTGCTTCATCGTTCCGCGGCGTCGCGAGCAAAAGCTGAATGCCGGCTTTCAGCGCCGCATTCTCACCGGCGATACGTAGAAACCGGTTATCGCGCAAGCTGCTTTGAGCGAGCACCCGTCCAATTGCGCGCTGATTTTCCTCGAGTGACGCCCTTACGCCGTTACGAACCGTATCGTGAACCACCTGCTCGAAAATCCAGAACGAAAGAGTGAGCAGGACTGCAAACGGAGCAAAGCAAAGCAGAAAAACTCTGGTTCCGAAACGCATCGCCTCAGTTCCCCTCCGCGATTTCGGGACCGGGCGATTCCACGCCAACCGGGATCAGAAATTCCACGTGGGCTCCGCGGTTCGGCAGTACTTCCACTCGCTTCCTGTAAAAGCCGGCCGTGCGATGCCACGCCACCACCGTCCAGGACCCGGGCTCCACCCCGTCCAGGCTGAACCTGCCATCCGGGCCGGCTTTCACGCACTCGCCCGGCGTCACTACGATCACCGCCGCCATGTTCGGATGAAGGTGGCAGCCTAAATAGATGATGCCCGGCCGCGAGAACACGACCTTTCGCGTGTCGCCCTTCGGATAATTCCCCAGATCGAACGATTTCGGTTTCGAGAGCGAAAACACGTTGTGGAATATCGGGTCCAGATTGGGAAAGGAGACAGTTGAACCAACGGGGATGGCCAGCAGGTCAGGGACGAATCGCCGTCCCGATTGCTCGAGCGAGGCGGCCGCAGCGGGCGTTGTTCGCGCGGAATTCGCCTGCCCCTCGATCCAGATCACGACATGGGAACGTTCCCAGCTGAGCGCGTCCCCTGTCTCATCGCGCCCAAGTTCCGCAAATGCGCCCCGCTGATAGGTAGCGACTGCAGGAGTTACCTTCCTTCGCGTCAGTTTGCGGGTAATCAGGATGTTACCGTTGACGCTCTCGCCGGCCAGGGTGGCGGCCACCAGCGCCGCGCTTACGAGAATTCGGGCAATTCCGCCTGGACACGCCATGATTCCGCTCCCGATATACTGATCGGCGGACGCGGAATAAACTTTAATTCGAGCCCGGCACATCCCGTCGCGAAGCTGCCGAGTTGCCGGCGCAACTCCTGTCAACCCTGTTTTTTACCACGTTTTCAACTACTTACGCCCGGATATTGGCACTCAAGAGCCACGTGTGCTAATAATGATCTTTGGAATCGGTCAATTCCACTTGCTCGATTCCACGGTGAAATCAACATTCCCAATCAATTTTCAGGAGGTACAGGAGTCACTATGAAGATCCGTCCGCTCTACGACCGGATTGTGGTTAAGCGGGTTGAGAGCGAAGCCGAGAAGACCCATGGTGGTCTTTATATCCCGGATAGCGCCAAGGAAAAGCCGCAGGAAGCCGAAGTGGTTGCGGTCGGCAAGGGCAAGCGTCTCGAAGACGGCAAGGTAGTGCCGCTGGACGTTCAGGCCGGCGACCGCATCCTGTTCGGCAAGTATTCGGGCAGTGAAATCAAGCTGGATGGCGAAGAGTATCTGATCATGCGCGAAGACGAGGTGCTCGGCATTCTCGACGCGCAGCCCAAGTCCGCCAAAAAAGCCAGCTAAAAATAAGCAAGGCTAAGAAGTTAAATACCAGGGAGAAGAGAACTCAATGGCAAAGCAGATTGTTTACGCGGAGAACTCCCGCCAGGCGATCCTGCGCGGCGTGAATCAGCTCGCCGACGCGGTGAAAGTGACGCTCGGCCCCAAGGGCCGCAACGTCGTCCTCGAAAAGAAGTTCGGCGGGCCGAACATCACCAAAGACGGCGTGACCGTGGCGAAGGAAATCGAGCTGAAGGATCCGCTCGAGAACATGGGCGCCCAGATGGTGCGGGAGGTTGCTTCGAAGACCTCCGACATCGCCGGCGACGGCACCACGACCGCGACCATCCTGGCGCAGGCGATCTTCCGCGAAGGCGTGAAGGCTGTGGCGGCCGGCGCGAACCCGATGGCGCTGAAGCGCGGCATCGATAAGGCCGTCGAAGCGGTCACGAATGAAATCAAGTCGCTCAAGAAAGATATCTCCGGCGACATGATCGCGCAGGTTGGCACGATTTCGGCCAACAGCGATCACACGATCGGCGACACCATCGCTGAAGCGATGAAGAAGGTCGGCAAGGACGGCGTCATTACGGTTGAAGAATCGAAGACCATGGCGACCGAACTCCAGACCGTGGAAGGCATGCAGTTCGACCGCGGCTATCTGTCGCCGTACTTCGTGACCGACGCGGACCGCATGGAATGCGTTCTCGAAGATCCCTACATCCTGATCCACGAGAAGAAGATCAGCAACATGAAGGACCTGCTGCCGCTGCTCGAGCAGATCGCTCGCTCCGGCCGTCCGCTGCTGATCATCGCTGAAGAAGTCGAAGGCGAAGCGCTCGCGACGCTCGTGGTGAACAAGCTGCGCGGCACGCTGAACGCGGCTGCCGTAAAGGCTCCCGGTTTCGGCGATCGGCGCAAGGCGATGCTGGATGATATTGCCATCCTGACCGGCGGCAAGTCGATCATGGAAGAGACCGGCATCAAACTCGAAGGCGTGCGCCTCGAGGATCTGGGCAAGGCGAAGCGCGTCACCATCGACAAAGACAACACCACGATCGTGGATGGCGCGGGCACGCAGAAGGGCATCGAAGGCCGTATCAAGCAGCTCCGTCAGCAGATCGACGAGACCACTTCGGACTATGACCGCGAGAAGCTGCAGGAGCGGTTGGCGAAGCTCGCCGGCGGCGTCGCTGTGATCAAGGTCGGCGCGGCCACCGAGACCGAAATGAAGGAAAAGAAGGCGCGCGTGGAAGATGCTCTGCATGCGACTCGCGCGGCCGTCGAGGAAGGCATCGTACCGGGCGGCGGCGTGGCCCTGCTGCGGGCGGCGAAGGTTCTCGACAATCTGAAGCTCAACAGCGATGAACAGATCGGCGTGAATATCATCCGCCGCGCCTGCGAAGAGCCTATCCGCCAGATCGTCGGCAACGCCGGACTCGAAGGCGCGATCATCATGGGTAAAATCCGTGACAACTCCAACTCCAACTACGGCTTCAACGCGTCCACCGAACAGTACGAAGACCTGGTTCAGGCGGGCGTCATCGACCCGGCGAAGGTGACCCGTTCGGCTCTGCAGAACGCGGCGTCGATCGCTGGTTTGATGCTGACGACCGAAGCGATGGTGTGCGACATTCCCGAGAAGAAACAGGCCCCGGCTCCGGGCGGCGGCCATGGCCCCGAGGGAATGGACTACTAGGAAGCACTTCAGAAGAGTAAGTCAAAAGGCCGCGGTTCCCGATGAGGGGATCGCGGCTTTTTCATTCTGCCTTCCAGAGCGATCTGGGGCGAGGGCGTTCGCGTGCGCCTCGGAACATTCGGGTCCAGGTAAGTTGTGCGGATCCTGTGATGTCGTGAAACCTGGCTGTACATACGAAGTAGTTATTGGTACCAGGATTGCTTGACACCCGTCTCTGGTTAACCGATACTGATGAGCAGATAGAGTATTCCCTCCATCTTCAGACGATCTGAGCTAAGATCACTCCGTCTGATCCCTTCCTCTTAGACGAATGCCGACCGCACGCTTCAAGCCACGCCGGTCAGCTCCTTATCCAAATCCGGAACATTAGCCCGGCTTGCAGGGCATGATCGGAATGGAGGGCGTGTATTCTCCACTCGCGACAGCGAGCATGGTGGCAGAAGAGGACGAAGTGAAAAAACTAGACGGTATCAGCATATTTCTGGCCTCGTGCAGTCTTTTGTCTGCTCAGAGCGCACAGGCGCCGAACCCGGTTACGCAGCCTGTGGCGGACACGGGATCCGTGCCGGTATATCGTGTGACCGTGGTCGCGCGCACCACGAAGGCGATCAATTACAACCACCGCAGCGGTTCCACGATGATCGGTTTCCGCGGAACAGCGCTGATGCCGGCCGCTCGCGGCAAGGCCAGAGTTGAAAGCAGGCAGGGTGTTATAAAGATCGACGCCCACATGCAAAAAATGTCGCCGGCCACTCAGTTCGGTCCGGAATACCTTACTTATGTGATGTGGGCAGTGACTCCGGAAGGACGCGCGACCAATGTCGGCGAAGTCCTTTTGAATGGGGATAGCAGCAAGCTGGACGCAACGTCGGAGTTACAGTCGTTCGGGCTGATTGTGACAGCGGAGCCATACTTCGCAGTCACGCAGCCGAGTGATGTGGTTGTCATGGAAAACTTCGTGGCTCCGGGGACAACCGGAACAATTGAACAGATCGATGCGAAGTACGAACTGCTGCAGCGCGGCCAATACACATTGAACGTGAATCCGGTTGAGATCAAGCCGGTCCGACTGGACCCGAAAATCCCGTTGGAGCTGTACGAGGCGCGAAACGCTGTCCAGATCGCGCGTTGGACGGGCGCTGATCGCTACGCGGCCGACACTTATCTCAAAGCGACCGACGGCCTGGCAAACGCCGAAGGCTATCTGAAGGGCAAGGGGGGCAGCAAGCCGATCGGCACGGTGGCGCGCGAGTCCGTCCAGATGGCGGAAGATGCCCGCATCATCACGATCAGAAAGATCACGGATGAGACCCTGAGCGCCGAACGCGCCGCAGCGGCGGGGCGTGAAGCCACCGCTCTGAGCGCGAGCGCGGCGGCGAAATCGGAAACGGACCGGGTCATGCATGAAGCGGAGTTGGCGCGCACGAGAGCGCAGAACGAAGCCGAACTGTCGAGGCTGCAATCCGACGCGAAGATCGCGCAGGCCCGCGCCGATAGCGAACGCGCGGATAAGGAAAAGGCCCAGGCGGAAGCCGCGCGTCTGACCGCAGTGGCGCAGCAGCAGGCAGCTCAGGCCGAGACCGAGAAGGCGAATCTCGCCGCTCAGGCCGCCGACGAGCTTCGACTGAAAGCGGAAGCCGAGAAGACGGCGCTGCGAGCTCAGCTGTTTCAACAGTTCAACCAGGTGCTGCAAACGCGCGACACTCCGCGTGGCCTGGTGGTCAATCTCTCGGACGTTCTTTTTGACAGCGGTAAGTATTCGCTGCGGCCGGCGGCAAGAGAAAAGCTTGCGAAAGTAGCAGGCATCATTCTGGGGCATTCCAGTTTGAAGATGGACGTGGAAGGTTATACCGACAGCATCGGCACGGATGCGTTCAACCAGAAACTCTCCGAGGAGCGCGGCAACTCGGTACGCGATTATCTGACAAGCGCCGGAATCGCTGCGGCGTCGGTCAGCTCAAAGGGTCTCGGAAAGATGGACCCGGTAGCCTCAAACGATACGGCCGCGGGACGGCAGTTAAATCGCCGAGTGGAACTCGTCATATCCGGCGAAATCATCGGCACGGTGATCGGTTCGCCGCAAGCTGAAGTGAAATAGATTTGTCGGACATCGACCCGGCGAAAGTGACCCGTGCGGGTCTGCAGAACGCCCGTCGATCACTGGTTTAATCATGACCACTGAAGCGATGGTTTAGAGTAGCTAAGAAGCAGTTCAGAAGAGTAAGTCAAAAGGCCGCGGCTCCCGATGAGTGGATCGCGGTCTTTTTGTTGTTCGCAATCGAACACCACGGCCTCGCATCCGAACATCCGGGCCTTGCAAGTCACTGATCCTGATGGCGCTCGCGCTGGCCCCGACGTTGCGGATGGCTCCGGGACATGCTCAACGATCTCCGGTACGCCATTCGCGTGCTCCGTCGAAAGCCCGGGTTCGCTGTGGCGGCCATCGTCTCAATAGCCTTCGGGCTTGGCGCCAACACATCCATTTTCAGCTTCGCGGACGGAATCTTCTTCCATCCGCTGCCGGTACCCAACCCGTCCGGAGTCGTCACACTGCGCGAGGTGACACCCGGACGCTCCGCCCTGGGCGGCAGCCTCTCATGGCGAGACTACGTGGACTTTCGCGACCACCTTCGATCTTTCAGCGGCCTGATCGCCTGCCAGCCCGCGGAATTCGGTTTCGCCGCCAGTACGGGCGATCAGCCGCGCCTCGAATCGGGCGCCCTGGTCAGCGGCAATTTCTTTGGGGTGCTCGGCGTGGAACCTCGCATCGGCCGGGGATTTCGGGCCGAAGAAGATCGTGTTTCGGGCCGCGATGCGGTCGTTGTGCTCGGCCATCGATTTTGGGAAAACGAATTCGCTTCCGATCCGACGGCCATCGGACGCCAGGTCCGAATTAATGCGATCACATTTACGGTGATCGGCGTAGCGGACGAATCCTTCAAGGGGATCATCGAGTTCACAAATCCCTCCGTTTATATTCCTGCTGCCATGGGGCCCGCGCTCAGCGGGGCAAACCATAACCTGCTGATCGCGCGCAATGAGCGCAGATTCATCGTGAAGGGAAGGCTCAAGCCCCAAGTATCCATTGCGGCCGCCAGCGCCGAGGCTTCATCGATCGCAAAAGCGCTCGAGGAGAGGAATCCTGAAACGAATCGCGGGTACAGCGCCGTAGTTCGAACGGAAATGCAGGCGCGCAACGACGCCGCGCCGGGCCGGGCTGTCGTGCCGGTTCTGTTGTTCGCCATCGTCGAGATCCTGCTCGCGATCGCATGCGCCAATGTCGCCAATCTGATGCTGAGCCGGGCCCGCTCGCGCTCGCGCGAGATGGCGGTACGAATGGCCATCGGCGCAAGCCGTCTTCAGTTGCTGCGACAGCTAATGACCGAGAGTCTCATGGTCGCCCTGGCAGGAGGCGCACTCGGCCTTTTGATAGCTGCATTTTTCGTTACTGCCGTTTCAAAACTGCAACTGCCCACAGATATCCCGCTCGATCTCAACTTTCAGCTCAACACGCGCGCGCTTTGGTTTACGGCGGCCGTTTCGGTAGCCAGCGCTCTGCTGTTCGGCCTCGCGCCCGCGCTGGAATGCCTTCGAACGGATCTTGTTCCGTCGCTCAAGAGTGGTGAAAGCGACAATGCTCGCCGTCGCTGGTTTGGGCGTGGCGCCCTCGTGATTGTACAGGTTTCGGGATCGCTTGTGCTGCTGGTTCTCGCAGCGCAATCTTATAGCGGGCTTTCTCACGATATCCGGCGAAACCTCGGGTTTCGCACAGACCACGTGCTGATGATGAGCTTTGACACATCACTCGTACGCGATACGCCATCGCGGCGCGATCAGTTTTATCAGCTCTTGCCTCAGCGCGCGCGTGAGACGCCCGGAGTACGCGCCGTGGCGCTCGCGTCTACGATTCCGACCGGAGTCACGCCTGCTTTCGAACCGGTGATTCCGGAGCCTTACCAGTTTCCTCCCGGGCAGCAGAGCGTTAGTGTCTGGACAAACGTGGTGGATGAAAACTATTTCCGGGTGCTCGGCGTTCCAGTTATCCGGGGGCGGGAATTTCTCCCATCCGACGGCCCGGAGGCGCAGCCGGTCGCTATCGTTAACGACACCTTTGCCAGGCGCCTGCTCAAAAACCAGCCATTGGGCAAGCGTATTCGCCTCGGCCCCAATTCTCCCTGGATCGAAGTTGTGGGCGCCACTGCCACCGGGAAATATCTCAGCCCGCTCGAGAGCCCAATGGAGGCGCTTTACCTTCCTCTCCGTCAGCGCCCGGAGTCGCACATCACTATGCTGGCGCTGACGGCGACGAACCCTTCAAATCTGGCCGCGCCGCTCGCGGACGTGGTACGGTCCATTGATCCGAACATGCCTGTATTCGGCGTGCGCAGCATGAGTGACTACTTCGAGCAGCGCTCAGTCAAAACAGGCAATCTGGTTGTCGAAACGATAGCAGGCGCCGGGCTGCTTGGATTCGTGCTGGCGCTGGTGGGACTTTATGCGGTGGTCGCGTGGCACGTGGCCGGCCGCAGGCGCGAAATTGGCGTCCGCATTGCCATTGGCGCCGATATGGGCAAGATCGTTCTGATGATTCTCGCGCAATCAGCGCGAATGAGCGTCACGGGAATCGTTCTGGGCATCGCTGTGGCTGCACTGATCGGACAGAGGCTGAGCAGCAGCCCGCTGCACCTGGAAATCAATTACCTGTGGATGGCGGCGATAGCCCTCGCGCTGCTCACGACTTCGCTGATTGCAGCCGCAATACCTGCGCGTCGCGCATCTCGTATCGACCCGGCGAGAGCTCTGCGTCAGGAATAGTCAGGCTTCCAACGCTTAGAATATCGATATCGAAGCTGCACTTCAGGGTATCCGCTATGCGTGCCGCGCGCTGCTGCGGTCGCCCGGGTTCACCGCTGTTGTGATCATGACGCTTGCGCTTGGCATCGGCGCGAACCTGACCATGTTCAGCCTGATGCGCGCGGTGCTGTGGCGGCCCCTGCCTTATCCGGAGCCGGACCGGATCGTCGCGATTCAGGTGGATGCGCGCAATGTTGCCAACGCGGGCGCGACCCGGCGGGAGTTGCTCGGCATCAGAGAGCGCAGCCGATCCGTTGAGCAGGTTTCGACCATCGATACGGACGACGCGAGCATGCAATACGCGGGCGAAATCGACCACGTCGTGGCGGCCAGCGTTTCCACCGACTTTCTTCCGCTGCTCGGCGTCCGGCCCGCCCTGGGGCGGATGCTCGATTCCAGAACAGACGAGAGCGCAAACCAGCCGCTCTCGGTTCTGATCAGCGATGAGTTGTGGCGCAGCCGTTTTTCCGCCGATCCCCGCGTGATCGGGCGAGGCGTGCGGATCAACGACCTTGACGTGCAGATCGCAGGCGTGGTCCCTGCCGGATTTCGCCTATTTCTGCCGCCGTCCGTGAATGATCTGGAGCAGATTGACGTCTGGCTCCCTTTGCGCATCGATCCAACGCTTCCGTACCGGGGTGTCCCGATGCTCGCGCGCCTGAAGCCGGGCGTCACTCTCGACCGGGCGAATGCCGAGCTCGCAATGCTGGGCGCGCAATTCGAGCGGGAGTTCCCGGATTTCTATTCCGGCGCCAAAGCATGGCAGGCGTCGCCATCCGACCGCGGATCCGGCGCAGTGGTCCACTTTACCGCCCGCCGGCTGCAGGATGACATAACGCGCGGCGTGCGGCCGGCGCTGTTTCTGCTCTCGGGCGCCGTAGCGTTTGTGCTGCTGATTGCCTGCGTGAACGCGGCGAATCTCATGTTGGCCCGGGGTTCGGCGCGGGCGCGCGAGTTTGAAATTCGGCGCGCGCTCGGCGCCGGAACATTCCAAATCGTCCGTCAGCTTCTTTCCGAAAGCGTCGTGCTCGCGTTGGCATCCGCTGCCCTCGGGCTGTTCTTTGCGCACTTCAGTCTGGAAGCGATCGGCCGTCTAAGCGCGTCGCACGTCCCGTTGCAATCGAGGATTCGCATCGACGCTCCGGTCGCGCTGTTCGCCCTCGCGCTGTCCGCGGTCACCAGCATCCTTTTTGGATTCATGCCGGCATGGCGGCTGGCATCGGGCAAAACCGATCATCTACTTCGTGCGGCCCGTGCTCAGACTGCAGGATCGGGCACGCGAAGGTTGCAGAGGGCGCTGGTCATCTCCGAAGTCGCCCTCTCGATCGTGCCGCTGGCATGCGCGGGTTTGATGCT
>Ga0157370_10005800_pt1 | contig 13801 bp, 10 predicted proteins | sample C35metaG_FD_113463 | JGI IMG/M metagenome (GOLD analysis project Ga0157370, IMG submission 113463) | Corn rhizosphere microbial communities from Kellogg Biological Station, Michigan, USA - C3-5 metaG | ecosystem: Host-associated > Plants > Roots > Rhizosphere > Soil | place: USA: Michigan...
AAAATTCTTGATATTATTGTAACTGTTTTTTTCTTTTGCTCCTGAAGTAATAGCTGCTTTAAAAATTTGTAATCCTACTTTATCCGCAGGCAAAAGCAAATTTAAAGTGGCCGTTTTTTTAGAAGCCGAAAAGGAAACTTTCTCTTTTGCTACAACTGAATTTCCCTGCGAAATTGTAAAATCGGCTGATGTTGGTTTATCTCCTGCGTATTGCAGAAAAACTTCAACAGGAAATTTATTTTTATGAAAAGCATATTTATTTACGTTTAACTGATTGATTTTAAAATCAAGAAAAGTGGTTGTATCTCCTACAACCAAAGGATAAACTTTATTGACAGGATCAAATCGATATACATAATCGTTTCCTGTAGTCTGATTTCCGTCGGTAATAATAACCGTTGGGAAAGTCAGGTTTTTATTGATGCTTTTTAGGTTTTTAGCAACTTCGTCTAAATTGGTTTGTTTTCCTTTGAAATCAAATTTATCTGAAGTTTTAAAATCGGCATCAAACTGATAAGACTGAATTTCAAATTTTTCTTTTAAAGCCGGATTTGAAACTAGTTTTTGATATAACTCAACGGTTTTCTTATCAGATTTTAAAGCCGTAATCGAACTCGAATTATCGACTGCAATTGCCAAAGGCGTTTTGGTAATTTCGAGCGAACTTTTAGAAATTATTGGATTTATAAGTAAAACCAATAACCCAAAGATGGCCAGAAAACGTAAAAAAGCCAAAAACCAAATCAGATTTGATTTGTTTTTGGCTTTATAAAAATATTGAAAGTACGACAAACCACCCGCTATTACTAAAGAAAGCAATAATAATAAAATCGTGTTTGTAGTCATAATTTTTTAGTATTCAGTGTCAGTTTACAGTAATCAGATAAAAAAGTCAATTAATTATGACTATAGTGTTCAGCTTTTATTCTAGACTCAGATAAAAACTGATTACTAAAACCTTTGAACCCTTGTAACTTAGTCCCGATAGCTATCGGGATCAGTACCTTAGGTTAACATTCCTCCACAAACATTAAGAACTTGTCCTGTAATATAAGCACTCATGTCTGAAGCTAAGAAAAGACAAGCATTCGCTACGTCTTCGGTAGTTCCGCCGCGTTTCAACGGAATTCCTTCTCTCCATCCTTTTACTACATCTTCAGATAATTTTGCAGTCATTTCAGTTTCGATGAAACCTGGCGCGATTGCGTTGCAACGAATATTACGAGATCCTAATTCTAAAGCTACAGATTTTGTAAATCCAATTGCTCCTGCTTTTGAAGCAGCATAGTTAGTCTGACCTGCATTTCCAGAAACTCCAACTACAGAACTAATATTGATTATTGAACCTGCACGCTGCTTTAAGAAAGTTTTTTGAATTGCTTTTGTCATATTAAAAACAGATTTCAAGTTAACATCGATAACCTGATCGAAATCTGCTTCAGACATACGCATAAGTAAATTGTCTTTTGTAATTCCGGCATTATTGATTAAAATATCTACAGTTCCAAAATCAGCTAAAACAGCATCTACAAAAGTTTGTGCTTCGTTAAAATCGGCTGCATTAGATTGGTATCCTTTTGCTTTTACTCCTAAACTATTTAATTCTGCTTCTAAAGCTTCTGCAGAAGCTGCAGATGAGCTGTATGTAAAAGCTACGTTTGCTCCATGTTTAGCAAAAACTTCAGCAATTCCTTTTCCAATTCCGCGGCTTGCACCGGTAATAATTGCAACTTTTCCTTCTAGTAATTTCATATTAAGGTATTCGTTTTTATTTTTCGAAATACAAATATAGATTATTTGGGCGTTTAATAAAATTTGTAATATAAAAAATGGTCTGGAATCTTACTTTTTATAACAAAAAAAGCAACTCAAAAAGATGAGCTGCTTCCTTCAAAATAAAAATTAAAACTAAAATTATTACAAGTGATTTTGTTTCGTTACAAAAAAGAAAAAAACTAATACAACACCCACAAGCAACATTCTATAAATTGATGATTGAAACTTATTTGTATCATTTACTTTATCCTCTTTTCTTTGTTTTATTAGGTTAGCTATCATTAGCGGAATAAATATTGGAAGTGACATATACAAATAATACCTTGTATAATCAGGATACAATAATGACATCGCTACATATAATGGCCCCCATAAAAAGATAATGAAATTCGTTGGTGTAATAAGTTTTTTCATTTTTTGTTTCTTTTAGTTAAAAAAAAGCAACTCAAAAAATGAGCTGCTTTTTTATATTAATTATTACAATTGGTAAGATGTCATTCTAAAACTGCTTGAAGCACTTGTAAGCGTCCAAATAACGTTACTGAACGTAATTCTAAAACTTTCTTTTTTAATATATAATCCTTTTGGATTTGTTAATTCATTGTCTATATCTTTTAAGAAAGCGTATGCTGCCGGTGCTACAGTCCAACCTGCATCTTTTAAGATAATAGTTTTATTTGCAGCATCTTCAACAGTTGTAACTAAGTGGCTGATAGCCGCTTTTCCTCCATTAAATTGATATTGAATGAAAGTTTGATTAGATGCGTTGTTAAATACTAATTGTACTCTGGCAATAGATTGAGCTGCAGGTAATGTAGCATTTACTTTATTAATTAAAAATCTAAAATAGTCTGAAGTAGATGGAGCTGTATATAAGTTAGCCGCGATATATGCTACAACCATTTGAGGATTTCCTTTTCCGTTTAATAAAATCTTATAATCATCTGTTACAATTGGCGGTGCATTTGTATATTTAACTGTTGCACTCACTCCATTTGTTCCAGTAGCCACAAAAGTATTATTGGTACCATTGTAGACAAAATTTGAAAGCTTTTGGCCTTTAACATCTAATGGAAGTTTTGAAAAAGCTCCTGTAGGATTAAATGAAAAAGCAAGATCGTAACTAACATTAACACCTGGTTCTATAGAATATCCTGTACCAAAACGAGCATCTGTATTATAATCGAAATCGTAGCTCTTTGTTGTTGTTCCGTCATTAATTTCTAATAATCTAAACAGCGGACTAAACATATCACCCGTAATGTTGTTTATCATTGGTGTGTTTTTTGGCAAATCTGCCCAGTCTTTTGGCGTCGCTTTTACAAAACGCAGAAAATGTCCGTTTCTATTGGTTCTAAAAATGATATCTCCATTTTTTTGCCCGTAGTAATAAAACTGAAAATCTCCTAAATATCCTTTTGCAAGAAGTCCTGCTGTAGGATAATCTGCGGCGTTAGACAAAAGGTGAATTCTGTTTTCTGTTGTAAAAACCAAACTCACTGTACTTCCTACCTGAATATCATACTGACTTTGATAGATTCCTGTGTCGCTGTCAAAATCTGATGCCATATCCACTTTTCCTGCTGGAAGGAATTTGAATAAATGTGTCCATCCTCCTAACTGTGTACTATCTGTGTAGTAAACAGCTTTCCATCCATCTGCTGATGAAAGAAGTACATCGTTTAGTTCTTTTTGACGGCTGCTTAGTCTTTCAGTCGCATTTTGATCAAAATTTGAGTCCACCTCAGGGCTTGAACATGACCCCAACAGCAAGGCTGCGAAAGAGATCATTAAGCACTTATATATATATTTTGCTTTCATAATATTGATTTTTATAAAAATTTAATGTCTTAGTTATTTATTACAGCATCTGTATTTTTCTGAGCTTCATCTCTTAAAGCATAGAAATCTACGTTATAAGCATCTTTATAATATTTAACAACAATTGCCTCTTTTGCTTTAATATTAGCTTTAGCTGTTGCATCTGTAACACCAGCTAATATTGCATCATATTCTGCTTTTGAACTTGTTAAAATTGTAGCTGCAGTTTCGGCAAAATCCTCATAAATGTTTAATCTCGCATAACTTGTTACAAACCCTAATGATCTTGAAGTAGCAATTGGTTCATTATACCATGTTGAAGTATATCCTGATGGTGTAAGTTTCGCCCAAGCCTGCTCGTCAAAAGGTCTAGTCTGGTTTAAAATATGTACATATTCGTGCTGAATAGTATGAATAAACTGTGTTACACTTGCTCTGCTTTTTTTGTTTAGGTTATCAATTTGAAAAAGAGAAACTCTCTGACCTGCTTCTGCAAGACCTAATGTAACTGTACCGTTTGTATTTAAGTTTACACCTCCAACAAGTACAAATTCTCTTGGAGCCACTTTTTTAACAAAATTTACTCCTCCAATAGTCGTATAACTATCGATCCAGATTTTCTTAACTACTTCCATTGCCGGCTATACTTTTGATACTAAAGGTGGATATAGATATTTATTAAAGTCTACTAAATTTTGGTTCCATTCGTAGTATACAGCAATATTATATGGATCTAAGAAATTAGTCCCAATCCATTTATCTAAATCTGTTTTTACCGGTACTGAAAAATCTAATTGACTTTCTTTTGGCTGATCCTCCTGAGCACAAGATGCAAGAAGTAAAACTCCAGCAATTACAGCTGTTTTATATGTTTTGAATATTTTCATAATACTTTCTAATTAAAAATTTATCTAGGATTTTTTTCAATACCGTTGTCTGAAGCTCTAAGCGGAATTTGTAACGCTCTTCTTTTATCGTCTTTCACTAAAACGTTAGCTCTAGTTACTTTACCAAATTGAAGTGTATTATGCGTTACAACAAGGTTAAAACGCTTAACATCAAACCATCTAGTACCTTCACGAAGAAAATCTTTTCTTCTTGCTTCGGCAATTGCTTTAATATAAGAAGCCTGAACTGGAGTTAATGTATAGAACGGAGTATATTCATTTGGAATTACAGGGTATTTTGTTGTTACCACTGTTTCATTTAATAAATCTGTTGCAGGATTGTATCCAGTAGTTCTTGTTCCTAAAAAGTACCCTAACTCAGTATTCGCTTCTGCCATTCTGTTTTTCATTACTAATGCTTCGATACGATTCAAATACAATTCATCATTACTAAATAATACAGTCGCTGTATAAGGAATACCTGTACCTGATGTTAAGTTCGTAAATTTAAAATACTCATAAAGCTTAGGTGTAAAAACATTTGTACCTCCAAAATACTGGCCATTCGCTCTAATTAAATTAGCTTTACCCCACATGTTTGTCTGAGTTCCTAATAATTCATCTGATTTATTTCCAGGAAGACTGAATCTGTAAGTTGCAACTCTGTTTGCAATTGAATTTGGATAGCTGATCATTAAATTAGTTTCTTGTTCTGCTCTAGAATATTCAATAGCCATTGAAGCAAAAGGTACAGCGTTAAAAGCAGTCCAGTTTCTAATTTTTGTTGGTTTAGAACCAAGTGACTCAGAAAATTGAAGCACTTTATCCCAATCTCCTTTTATTAAATAAAAACGAGCCGCAAAAGCTTTAGAAGCATCAATGTTAAAGTGAAACTTAGGCTCTTTATATTCATTTGTAACATATTTTAAACCTTCGTTGATATCCTGCTCAATTAAATCAAATACTTCTTTAACCGGAATACGTTTGTATTTCGCTAACAATTCTGTTTCTGGTTTTGTGATATAAGGTATACCTAAATCTGTAGCTGCAGTTGCAGGGTTATAACGGTTTGACCATAACTGAACCAGCATAAAATGATTATAAGCTCTTGCCATTAATGCTTCTCCTTTTTGAGGATTTAAAGACGCCGGAGAACCTAATTTCTCAATAGCTTCTAAAGCTTGGTTTGCTGCTGCAATTGCTTCGTATGATGCTGACCAGAATTGGCTTTCACTATCATTTCCAATCTGCGTCTGCATTTCCCAGTTAAAGCTTTCCTCATTAATAATACTTGTAACAACTTGTGATTCAGTATCAAAAACGTTATCTGACATTACCTCTGCAATTGGAAGATAAGATCTGTTTGGATAAGCCGTAACCAGTAATTCTGATACTTTTTCAGGCGTATCTATTTGTGTTCTGTTATCTGGTATTTCTGAAAGAAAATCATCACAGCTGCTAAGTCCAATCATTAATAATAATGACAGTGTTATTTTTATATTTTTCATAATCAATTTTATTGTTAAAATGAAAGATTTATTGCAAATGTATATTGTGCCGTAATAGGGAAAGCTACCCCTCCTGTGTTACGGAATTCAGGATCTTGTCCGTTTAATTTTTTATCAGAATAAATCAACCATGGGTTAACTGCTGATCCTTTTAAATTGAAAGTACCTAATCCTAATTTTTTCTTGAAATCATTTGGAAACTCCCATGCAAGAGAGATGTTTTTCAATCTTACGAAATCACCGCTTGCAATTCTAACATCAGAAAAATTATAAGTGTTATATGCAATTTGTAAATCGTTAGCACCGTAATTTCTGTTTAATAATTTATCTGCAATAACTGGAACATTTGTGTAATTTTCGTCACCAGGATTAATCCATCTGTTAGCAAAATCTTTTGTGAAAACTGTTTGATCAGTATAAGTATTACTGTACACTGGGTTTAATCTTACTTTGTTTCCTCCAGATCCTACGATAAATACATATAATGTTACGTTTTTGTAAGTAAATGTATTAGCTAAACCAATTGATTTATTAGGCTCTACAGATCCTTCGTATTTCAAATAATTTGTTACATTATTAGTATCTTGGAAGTTAGCATCTGTAATATTGCTTTCAGCACCATCTTGTAATTTAAAAGTTGGTAAACCTTGATTGTTTAACCCTGTAAATTGGTAAGAGTATAAAGAGTTTCTAGGATGTCCTACTGTGTTACCACCATTTGTAGCAATTAAATCAAATACAGCTGGTTTGTTAGCTAATTTTGTAATTTTTTGATCATACACAGAAAAGTTTAATGTAGTAGACCATTTAAAATCTTGAGAAGCAATGTTTTGAGTCGTAATACCTACCTCAAGACCTTTTGTTTCCATGTCTTCATTGTTTCCTTGCTTAACCTCTTGTCCACCTACTCCTGATGTAATTACGTAATCTATCAAATCAAATGCTTTACGACGGTAAACATCTGTAGTAAGCTGTACTCTGTTTCTGAACAATCCTAAGTCTAAACCAATATTTGTTTCATATTGTTTTTCCCAAGTTAAATCTTTGTTTTGTAAATCTTCAATACGGATTGCATTTTCTCTATCACCAGTGTTGAAACGGTCTGTGATGTAACTTTTGTAAATAGCCAATGAGTTTGTAGCTGGTCCAGCAGTAGCTGTTAAACCATAAGAAGCTCTAAGCGCTAAAGTATTTACAGATTCTACATCTTTCATAAAACTTTCTTCTTTAACATTCCATTTACCACTCACTGTGTAAGTAGGTAACCATCTAGAAGAACCACTATCTCCTTGTCTGTTAGATCCGTCATAACGTCCTGTGAAAGAAGCTGTATAACGACGATCGTATGTATATCCTACTTTACCGAAGAAACCAACTGTACGCTCTCTTTCTGCTCCAAAGTCATAATAAGAGTTTCCATCATTGATTAATTTTTCAATTAACTTAGGATCAGTAAAAGCGCTAAGACCTTTTCCAAATTGAATACCAGCAGCAGTAAAGTTGTCGTTATTTCTGTCTACAGATCTAAACTCTGTTCCAAAGAATCCTTCAACTTCATGTTTGTCATTAAATGTATTTCTGTAAGTAATACTATTTCTAACATTATATGAAGTCATATCGTTAGTGTATTTTCTTAAGAATCCTCCATTTGGTAATACCGAAATTTTTGGTGCTGTTAAATCGTTTGGATTTTGATATAAAAATACGTTATCTTTTTGAATTTGAGTATTTAAGTTTTCTCCAACACCTGCATTGTAAGCTCCAACAACGTTAGAATCTTCGTAAATTTTGTGCTCTCTTGATGTATTAGCATAACGAGCAGAACCTGTAAAATTATACGTTAAGTTCTTGTTGATTTTATAATCTAAATCACCTTGAAAACGAACGTCTTGTACTTTAATTCCAAGCGTATTATTTTTCAATTCATTAAGAATGTTCATTGGAGCCCAGTTGTTTTGGTAGTACTCTAAATTACCTTTCTCATCATAAGGTCTCAATGTTCTACTTGTACTTAATACATAGTTGAATGGGTTGATATCAAAATCTCTGGTAATTTTACCAAATACTACGTCATTTTTACTTTCGTAAGTACCAGGAGCTTCCTGATCACGAATAGATCCTAATGTAGATAATGTAATTGTTAATCTGTCGTTGATAAAGAATGTACCTTTAATGTTTGATGACAATTGTTTTACGTTATCAGCTAAAGTCCATCCCGGATCTGTATAGTATCCTAACGAAGCGTAGAATGTATTGTTTTTTCCACCACCAGAAAAACTTAATGAGTGATTTTGAGTAATAGACGGTCTAAATAAAACTTTGAACCAGTCTGTGTTTCCTAATTCATATTTTTTCAAGAATTCATTTACATAAGGCTGCTCATTTTTAACACCATATAAACCATTTGATTCTTGGCAAAGGTTGATTTGTTTTGCCAAAATACCATAAACACCGCTAAATCTAGCTGTTAAAGATGAACTTTGATCTAAGTATCCTTTTGTTCTCATTTCCTGAAAAACACTCATAGATTCCTGAGAATTTAAGATATCATATTGTGTATAGCTAGGAACTGTTCTTACTGTATTTTCTACAGAATAATTAACTTTTAATGGAGAATCTCTACGACCTTGTTTAGTTGTAACAACTACAACTCCATTTAACGATCTTGAACCGTAAATAGATGTAGCCGATGCATCTTTAAGGATTTCAATACTTTGAATATCATTAGCATTTAAACCTGCAACAGCAGAACTTAATAATGTAGCTGAGTTTCCAGAAGCTAAATCTGCAAATGAAACGTTGATGATATCTTCCTGAACGATACCGTCAATAACCCATAATGGTTTTGTATCTCCAAAGATTGAAGAAGATCCACGAACTGTAATTTTAGGAGTAGCACCAAAAGACCCTGTAACGTTTTGTACTGTAACCCCTGCCGCTTTACCTTCAATCATACGGCTTACGTCAACCACACCATCAACTTTTAGCTCTGCTCCAGAAATTTTACTGATCGCACCTGTAAAGGTTCTTTTTGATGTTTTTTCGTAACCTGTAGTAACGACAACTTCTTTTAAGTTTTGTCCTAGTTCACTAAGAACAATTGTTGGAGTAACATTAGAGATTCCAATTTCTTTCGTTTCCATACCTACGTAAGAAATTACAAGTCTGTCTGAGTTTGCAGGCATTTCGATAGAGAAATTTCCATCAAAATCTGTTAAAACTGCCACTTTTGTTCCTTTAGCTAAAATAGTAGCACCAGGAAGCGGGCTGCCACTCTGGTCTGTTACTTTACCTTTAATGATTGGTCCTGCAGTTAATACTTCAAAAAGTGTATCATGATTATCTGCACTTGCAAAAGGATCTCCTGCTGCAGTTTTTTGCAAAATAATTTGATTACTTACTTCCGAAAATGTAATATTAAACGGTACCAAAATTCGGCTTAAAATGCTAGAAAGCGTTTCCTGATTCGCTTCTATAGTTACTTTACGACTTAGTTGAGGAAGTCTTGAATTATAAGAAAATTTTACATGAGCCGACTTTTCAATTTTCGACAAAGCACTATCCAGAGTCAAGTTTTCAACTAGAATAGTAACTTTTGTATCTAATTTTTTTTGCCCATTTACATTATTTGCCACAGCGAAGCTTGAAAACACAAGTGCTAAGACAAACTGAAATAGTGTTATTTTCATGATTCTATGGAGTAATCGTTGTTTAACAACTGGTTTTTTCATAATTTTGAATTGTTTTGATTAATACTGATTCGAGTGTATTTTAAGAAACATTAGAATTACTTTTTACAGAAAGCAATTCCATTTTATAAGTGTCGATAATGTTACAGCATTTCGGCACTTTTTTTTGCATTGTACTTTTTTACATAGGCATAGTTTATTTCTGGTTGAGTTTAGTTTTTGGTTAATATTTTAATAAAAAATAATAGAAATCAGCTTCATTTTCTTTTATGAAAATAAGATTATACTTTAAAAAAGGAGTTATTAAAAAATAGAGATGTGCAATTACAGTTACACAAAAAAATTAATTACAGCCTTCTGAAGTGATAATAATTTGGTTTCCGTTCATTTCGAAACTAGTGTTACCGCCAATGCTTTTACAGACTATTTTCAATTTCTCTGTTAGAGGCTGATCACTTAATGATGTTGTTAAATGACAATCACTTAATTTATTTTTTGGATAATCAATATCTACAAGATAAGCCTGTTCGATAGTTTCTAAAATCTGTGATACTGGTATATCGTTAAATTCAAAACTTAGCTGTTCAATATTTCCAACACTTTGAACTAATACTGGATCTTGTGTAATATTTGTGATTTTATTGAATTTCATATCATTCCGTAAAAATCGTAATGCTTGATTGGGCAGTAATACGATTTCTTCATCATTCGATTTAGAACTCAATTCGTTTGATTTTACCTTAACTTTACCGGTACGTACAAGGATTTCTACATCTGGCTGATCAGAATAAGCTTTAACTCTAAAACTAGTCCCAACAACTTTTGTAACGATCTCGTTCGCGTAAACGAAAAAAGGCTTTTTAGGATTTTTACTAATTTCAAAGAAACCTTCGCCGGATAAATACACCTTTCTTTCGTTTCCGGTAAAGATTTTAGGGTAACTCAATTTACTATCAGGCTGTAATAAAACAGAACTGCCGTCTGATAGTGTAATAATTTGCGGTTTATTAGAATTATTGGTTTGTTCAACTAGTCCTTCGCTGTTTTTATCAATAAGTTCTTTATAGGTTACAATGTTATTCTCGGTTTTAGAATAATTATTGTAATACCAGCTTGCTGCCAAACCAATAACTAATGTGGCTGCAATCGCTGTTAAGAATCTTTTTCTAAATACGCTTAGATTTAGACCTTGAACGGTTTTTTTGTTTTCTTTTTCACGGATTTTTAACCATGTACTTTGTAACGCTCTGTGAATATCAGATTTGGTTAATTCGGTATCAGGAACTTTCATTGCAAGAAGCATTAATCTTGCATCTTCAACTAATTTTGCACGCTGACGGCTTTCTAAAGTCCATTCTTCCCAACCATCTTGATCAACATTAGTCAGTATCCAGGACTGGAATGATTCATCAGATAAAAAATCTTCTATTTCGGTATATTTATTACGTTTTTGCATCTAAAAATAAGGTTACAAAAACATAGAGGACACTTTTCTTATTATATACTCACCAAATTATGATTTTTTTTAAACTTTTTTAACTTTTTTTAAAGAGAGCTTGAAAATACTAAGGTAATTAAGGATAAAGCACCCTTCCATTCTTTGCGCAGGGTAAGTAAACCGCGATGTAACAAGTTACTGGCCGACTGATAATTAACATCTAACATTTCTGCAATTTGTTCTACAGAAAGTGCCTGATGATAACGTAAATACAACGCTTCTTTTTGTCTGGCCGGTAATTCGTTTAATAATTTGTTAAGATGAGTAACTTTTTCTTTTGTAGCATAATCATCATCTAAAAGATCGTTTTCTACAGAAAACTCCAAAAGAAAGGCAATATCATCTGTACTAGCCGTTTTTCTAAAAATATGGTCGCGTTCATACAAGCGCGCAATTCTTTTTCTTACACTAGACAATAAATATGCTTTTACAACAACTGCACTCTGCAAAGAGCTGCGATAAACCCAAACATCAGTAAAGACATCCTGTACACAATCCTGCACTTTTTCGGCAAAAGGAGAAAGCGAGTTTCCATAACTGACTAGATCGCTGTAATGACGTTCAAATAAAAGCGAAAATGATTTCTCATCGCCTAATATTAAATCATTCCAAAGCGTATTGTCGTCAACTAAATTGGCTTGTAAAATTCGGGTCTTCATAATTGCGGGTTATTGCTCTAAAAATAGCAGCATTTCTTAATGTAAAGAATACACTATTTTAACATTATCATTTGGTTTTGTTCGATAAATATATAAAAGCAAATATTTAAAACCAATTATTTTACACAAAAGTGATACTATCCTAATAACACAAATTGTCCGTTTCTTTTGATACGACTGGGTTCTTAATGAAATGTTAAAATTATTTTGAATTAAGAAATATTCTAAAATTATAGGATTTTACACAATTAATTTTGTTTTTACTTTTTAATAACAGCATTATCCAAAGTTTCTTTATTTGTCTTAATTTAGGCAAAACAGGTGAAGAAAATAATTAATTTCAGATTCTTTTTCTTCTAAAACAGCAGAAAAAACAAAGATTTGCAACCCTAAATTCACAAAAAAAGCCTTACTAATTCTAGTAAGGCTTTTGATTTATTTTTATTGAAAAATTGCTTTTAGAAAGCTACATTCCATCTTGGTAATTTCGCATTTTCATCTAAAAAGTTTTGCAAAACTTGTCCTTCAACTGCAGTTGGAATTGCTTTTACATCTGCATTAAAAGTTTCGTACCAAACTACTTCAAGAACAGAAATATTCTCTAGTTTCATTTGTGCCGGCCAAGAATATTTTCTTCCTGTTTTTGCAAATTGATGTCCGTTTACGATTTTATCATACAAACCGCCGTTTTTGCTTTTAAGAGTTCCATCATTTTGAACTGTTCCTGTAGAACCCACCATGATTAATTCTTTTGCTTCTCCGTCGATTTCATAAACTACGAAAATTCCAGCGCTTCCTTCCGGAGCGTTGCAAACTTCTTCTAAACTATCATTTACAGTAAAGGTAAAACTATTACTTGCTTTAAACTTTTCTAATTCTTTGTACATATTTCTTTTTTTTAGCCTCTAATATACTGAGGTTCTAAGATGCTAAGTTTTTTTGTTTTATACCTCAGTATTTTAAAATGTAAAAAAGTCTCAACAAAATATTGAGACTTTTTTGGAAACTTTTTATTTCAAAAATTGGAGATTATCCAATTACTTCTTTTACTTTTTTACCAATTTCAGCTGGTGAATCAACAACGTGAATTCCGTTGTCTCTCATAATTTGTTTTTTAGCAGCAGCTGTATCATCAGAACCACCAACAATAGCACCTGCATGACCCATTGTTCTACCAGCAGGAGCAGTTTCTCCAGCGATAAAACCAATAACTGGTTTACGGTTACCATCAGCTTTTACCCATCTTGCAGCATCAGCTTCAAGTTGACCTCCAATTTCACCAATCATAATGATTACTTCAGTTTCTGGATCGTTCATTAACAATTCAACAGCTTCTTTAGTTGTAGTTCCAATAATTGGATCTCCACCAATACCAATAGCTGTAGTAATTCCTAAACCTTGTTTTACAACTTGGTCAGCAGCTTCGTAAGTTAAAGTTCCAGATTTAGAAACGATACCAACAGTTCCTTTTTTGAAAACGAAACCTGGCATAATTCCAACTTTAGCTTCTCCCGGAGTAATAACACCTGGACAGTTTGGTCCAATTAATCTAGAATTTCTTTCTTTAACATAATTATTTGCTTTAATCATATCTGCTACAGGAATTCCTTCTGTAATAGCAATAATTACTTTAATTCCGGCATCAGCAGCTTCCATAATTGCATCAGCAGCAAAAGCTGGCGGAACAAAAATGATAGAAGTATCAGCTCCAGCTTGATCTACAGCGTCTTTTACTGTATTAAAAACCGGGCGGTCTAAATGGCTAGTCCCTCCTTTTCCTGGAGTAACACCACCAACAACATTAGTACCGTACTCAATCATTTGAGAAGCGTGGAAAGTACCTTCGCTTCCTGTAAATCCCTGAACAATTATTTTGGAATCTTTATTAACTAAAACACTCATGATATATATTTTATGTAGTTTTTAAATTTGTGTTGCAAAAATAAGGTTTTGTAATGTATTT
>Ga0157370_10005801_pt1 | contig 13801 bp, 14 predicted proteins | sample C35metaG_FD_113463 | JGI IMG/M metagenome (GOLD analysis project Ga0157370, IMG submission 113463) | Corn rhizosphere microbial communities from Kellogg Biological Station, Michigan, USA - C3-5 metaG | ecosystem: Host-associated > Plants > Roots > Rhizosphere > Soil | place: USA: Michigan...
AAGTATGAGTGCCTTTTGCTCCGCAAAAGGGCTTCTTGAAAGGTCAATGGGCAGTGGTGCTGCAAGGGTCTGGTGGAACTGATCTTCAGATTTGGGGTGCTGCCCTTAGGCCTGGCAGAAAATAGGTAGCTCAGTTGGACTGAACATTTTGGAACGGAATGGGGTCGATACTATTACCGAAATACAATATATTAGGAAAAAGAGAAAGAACTAGAAGTAGGTTAAAAGCTATTTTTTACCGCAAAAAATTAGGTTATAGACAACCCGATGATGGGGCTCGAACCAAAAAACCGTCATCTGTAGATCGAAAAAGCCTTTTTTGAATAAATCTGCATTTTTAACATCAAAACATCGAACCACTTTTTCTATGGATAAATACTTTACAACTTATTGAAAATAAGTTATTTAAACAAAAAAAGCAGCTCTTTACAGAACTGCTTTCAAAACTTGGGGTCGCCTCTCTTGCTTTTGTCGACGGATTTTATGTACGATTTAACGCGTCTAGCGAACCTAAAGGGGAAAATGATGGAGATTGATCCGCAACTTTCAGAGCGGCTTGTGCAATCATAGTGTGTTTTAGTCGCATGCGCATAACTTCAATCAATTTTATACCTAGTAGAGTACTATTTAAAGTACCCTACTAGGTATTTTTTTATTAACTTTTACTCTAGTAGGCATAAATGGAATATAAGGAAAAAATGCCACTGGTCTTCACGATTGAACATAATTTGTCCTTTTTCGAACAACCCAACAGAAGGAAACCTATGCCAAAACTAAAATCAAACCTAAATACAAGCGGCACGATTATCCCTAGAAATGGGCGAAACAAAATATTAAGCGTAAGTAACTATGGATGTCCAGAAATTATTTGTCACTCGTCACGTTTGCAAACTTTCTGACCGAGATCAATTCACTTGTTACTTATTTATCTCTGAATTATTGCAAATAGTAATTAACAACCCCTTAATATGCCATGCCATTTTATATAGTTATAAAATAATTGTTTTTGGTTAATTTCACCACAATATTTCATAAGATTAATCTCTCCAATGCGAAACAGCTCCAGACTATACAAAATGTTCACTTTCCTATGGAAGTCAATACTTTTTCTTTTAATTTTTTCGCCCTTTATTTTCGGTCTGCTAAAATTTTTCCTTGTTCTTTTAGATGATGATAAGCAATTTGTCACTTTGACTGCATATGGCTTTGCAATTTTTCTGGGCATTTCAACTATGTTGTTTAACTGGCAAAGGAGCACCCAAGATCAGGGGTTTTCAAAAAGACTTTACAGGTATGCGGTAGATTCAGTATTATGCTGCTTCTGTTTCTTAATGGCAATGATCTGTAAGTACCTGTTTTCAGAAAATCTTTCATTGGACATCATATTATTTGAAGAGCTTAGGCCCCTATTTAAAATCCTAAGATGGACATCTTTTGCCTGGCTCTTAATTGTAGGGATTTTGGCGGCAGACATTATCATCAGTTTTTTTAAGTTATATATATCCGAAAAACACGAAAACTGATAATAACCTTAACAGTCAGCTTTTACCAGTACTGAACGTATCAACCTTCTGATCTAAAAAATTTCATCTAATTACATCTCCTGCAACATTCACTTTTATGTAAAAAGCAAATCTTCAAAATCGCCCTGTGATGGTATTTTATTTGTCTCAATGACTTTCATTAGTGCATTTCTCAAATATATGTAGGACTCAACTAATGAATTTATTTCTATGGGTTTTGCCGTATGGGCGGCTGTTGACCGATGATCATAGAGTTTCTTTAGTTTGCCGAATAGTTCCAAACGTTCCTTACCAGGGTCGTGGAGGAAAGCAGCTAAATTGGAAGCTACCCGAAATTTTAATTCTCCTCCATTACTGGAAAATAGCTGTTCGATCGCGCCCCATATCGTGACCATGGAAGAGGCATTACTGCCGCGAAATCCAGAAGAATCTATTGCTCTCATGGCAGAAAAAAACCTAGATTCATTTTTCATAAGGGTTGCTACAGTAACCCAAACATCTTTAATCCATAACAATGTCTCTTTCGATATAAATGGTTTAATATCTTTTGGAACACTAAAAATTCGTGAACTTATTTCGTTAGGCTCTAGGTTCCCATCTTCCTCTGGTGAACGTAATTCATTAAACGACCTGTCTGAAATGACAGGCACAGAGACATATGGATGAACAGACAACTTAATGAGCGAGGTAATGATCCAAATTACATCATTTTGAGTAAAATAACCACCAAAAATGTCGATGGATGGAACCTCTAGTTCTAACAGAATGTCAAAACTAGGCCCCCCATTTGCATTTCGCCAAGGGCCTTCATGGTGTTTGAATTTTCCAGGGCGATTAAAAGCGACCATGTAAGGTGAAAAGAAATGTGCATAGGTTTTCCTCAGCAATACTCCATTACCAAAATCAAAAACTTCCTTTTCATATTCCAGATTTGCAATTCCACCAAATTTTGTCGCCATTACTGAATACTTTTTAACTCTTTATGAAGGTCTTTTTTTAACCTTTCATCTTTTATATTATTGATTACCTTCTCTGTAATGGTATTTAATGCTTTATAACCATCATTTATTAGGAAATCGTTTTGCGTTGCTATCCCATGCAACAGATTATTCCTAAATTGACGCATCAATTGAAGCTCATTGCCTTCTGTCTCGGTCAGGATACCCTGAGCGGTTAGTATTTTGAAGTCAGGGACTATGTGCTTTTTAACGGGAAGGTTGTCGGCTACATGTATAGCCCGCACAGCTTTTTCGAGCACAACCCAGCACTTTACAAAAGATTCAAAAGAAGAAACCTTCTTTTCTGGAACATGCAGATTTAAAAAATATTTCTTAAGAAAATCTTTTGGCGCGTTAATCAGGTCCTCGAATAAGAACATGTTCAAGATCTGATCGGTTACAGTGTCTTCCGAGGACAAATTTAGATTATGAATTAGATGAAGCAGTCTATCTACATCCAAAGATTGATTTGTCTTCAGTAAATTGGATAGAAAAGCAGTATTTCCTAATTTGGTTAGAGAACTTTTATCGATGTTATTTATCAGTAGGTTAGTCAATTCATACTTATCAGTGACTTCTGTTTTTTTCTGGGTTCGATCGGACATTGCTTTTTGCAATCGTTCCAGCGCAATTTCACCACTCAATACCAATCCATTTATCTCATCTAGTATTGATAATTCTTCATCAGATAGATCACCTGTAAAAGGTTTGTAAACCAAGTCATGCTCAACTTCTGACCAGGCATGCATTAGCACAGATGCTACCTGAACTTCACATAGAATATCAGCGTATCTTTTTATCATGTCATCCTTCTTTAGTTTTAGTCGATAATGACTCGCCCAATATCCAGAAAAGCGTTTTGAATATTTAGGTGCATGCACTGCAGAAGGAAATTCCTTGGTCTCTTCAACCTCAAAAACTTCCTGAATTATTTCTTGCATGAGCTTTCTGTCGGAAGGAAAATATAAAGAAATCCTAACTCCAGCTAGATCCACTATATCAGCTGAAATATCTTCAAAAGATTTGTACTTTTTGTCGCTTTGCCTTTTACTAAGTTTATCATATAAGCTTTCCGGTCGTTTTGCCCTATTTGAAACAATGGCTTTTATTCCCCTTTTTATGAGTTGATCCTCAATCTTGCTCGCAATGATTTGTGATAGCTTCTGATAGAAATCAAACTCTTTATTGTATTGGCTTATGAAATCATCTATCAGGGACATGGACATTAACGTTTAGTTTATAAAATTGTGAATTTTATTTGAAAAAGGATCAATCAATTTATATCTTAAATGAGGCATTTAAATGTTTGGTTCAGGAAAGCATTTGTCAATGATATCGTTAATTCCTAGACGGATCGCCGATGCAGGCGACGGTCGATTATCCTTTAAAATCTTTAAAATTCCGTAATAAAGTAGCTGAATATTTAGGTTTTTCAATCCCCAGTATAATTTTACAATCAAGATTTTGGTCTCCACACCATTCTTTTTGATTACAATTTCGTCGTATAATCTATAATGTTTACCTCCATGAGCAACTTCATTTCTTATTCTAAAACAGCAAGTCAAAAGTTCTTGGATGGCATCTGCATCAGCTTTCGTTTGTGCAGGAATCAGAGAAGAGACCAATTTCATAACTTCAGTCGGAGTGTTTTTATCATAAAAGCTCTCCAAGGTAAATACAAGGTCTAAAAAGTGATCTATAGTGATGTAGGCTGAACGTACGCCTTTCAAAAATCTGTAGAATGACCATATGTTCTTGTGCCAAACCTTGGCAATTTGCTCCATACCTATGTTCAAAGCTTCCATCCTATCTGCTTCCAGAAGTAAAGGATAGGCGAAAATATCAGAGTGCTGATCCATAATATAGCGACTCTCACCCTCAAAGGAAAGCAGTCCGCAGGACTGCGGTTGATAGGTTTCATGAGAATTGCGGTGCGTAGGATAAGTAACGTGTAAAGCAAGAAGGAAAAATGAACAAATATCGTTTGACAAGGAGATCATTTTTTGGCGCATCTCTTCGAAATCGATATCCCAGTTCATCATCTTTTCAAAATCGATCTCCTCATCGGTTTTCAAATTATTAGTATAGGTGTATGCGCCATCGAAGGTAATTTCCACGATTACCAGTCCCTTTGCGCTTCTTAAATTGCCCCGGTCGATGATGTGCCTAAAATCAGGAAAATTTCCAATCTCCTTGGACACGATCCTATTAGCCCCATGATCGTTGCTCATAGGGGCGCTGGTAAACGGATGGATCTTGATAAGTATTTTTTTTATTGAGCCTGTAAAATCCTGATCGAAGTCATGCTGTCTGTCGAACTTAACAGCCCTGGTATAATACTCAGGGTTACTGAGAAAGACGTTACTTTCAGCCGTCAGATCAAACTCAAAATAGGCTGTCCTGCTCCGCATTGAAGTGGGAAGAAACCATCGGAATTTATGTGTTTTATTTTCAGGCAAGGTGATCACTTCATTAGCTACGGAGAACTAAAGCCCGTAATATTTTTTCAAAATCTCTGTTAATAATCCCCCAGCAGTTGCAAGTCCGACTTCCCAAGTGCCTTCCATCGATTTGTCAAGCATTTTTCTCATCCAACTTTTTGATTTAGGGCCTAATATGCTGCCTGTTGAGTGCTCCTGCTCTACAATGGTCGCAATTTCTATGATATCCTCAGGAGCCACATTGTGTTTGAACAGTTCATTTTTCATGGTATCAATGTTGCCCTTTGACAAATTAATCGTTGCATGAATAGTATTGTGACTGCCGGTATTAATTACATTACCGTCGCCAGAAGAATATATATGAACTGGGGAGCCAGTTTTGCGCGCCTGTTCCTGCTGCCACCGATGATATTCACCTGTAAAGCCGCCTGTATCCATAAAAGTAGCTGCTGAAGAATCCAGAAAGATAATAACTGGGAGATCCTTTTCTTCCGCATCTATGGTCGTAATCAATTCTCGCTTTTTAAGAATATGGATGAGTCCGTTAGCCTTTCTGGTATCCGGTTCAACCCTAAGCAATTGGCTGCCATCTATGCTACTTTTGTCGCCGAAAGCCTGTAGTATCTTGTCCAGACTGGCACATTGTAATTCGTTCAAATAATTCATGATTAATATCTAATAAGAGGTTATTTTAATTTGCGCAAACCAACTGGAAAAGTGAAATGACCAATGAGCCAATGGAAGAAATATTAGAGCCAATGGTCAAAATCTGGTCCATGGTTGACTTTGACGTTTTTCCTTTCTCTGACTCGGCAATCAGCTTTTCCAGCAAATCAATGGCTTCACGTCTAGCAGCCTGTTCAACCAATGGGTCGGCATTCAATGCATTAATAATTTCATTAGCTTTTTCTACCACTTTGGACGTACTGGTGTAGTTAGAAACTGTAAAGACATTATGATCACCGGTATTAATCACATTACCGTCGCCAGAAGAATTAATGTGGATATAATTTACTGGAGAAAAGTGAGTTGTTGATTGCTCGGGATGCGCATGTGCCTGTTCGACTTCTTTTACCCCACTATGGGTTAGACATATAGTTCCGCCCATGCCATAAGGTTTGATCAAGCCTTCTCCACTCAGATAATCTACAATGTCGGTTATGGCACTGTAGTCGAGCCCTAATTCTTCACCAACTTCGTGCATGTCATAAACAGCGTTTAAGCTTCCGCCACCATCTTGGTAGAGTTTATCTAAAAACTTAAACCTTATTGTTTTCTTATGTTGTATATCCATTGCTATTTTTTTTATAATGCACTTAAAAGTTGGAACGTCGAGGATCGATCAATGATCTAAGAGATCCCTGAAGGTAGCGAAGTACTTTGCATAGACGACGCATCCCCCGTATTGACGATATTTTGATCTCCTGAACTATGGATATTGTAAATACTACCCATATAATAATTTATGGTTGAGTTTAGCTCCGATTTCAATTCTGGATTTTTGTTGACTTCGTCTACTTTTGGAAATTCTCTTTCAATTTGAAGTAATAAATTCAGAAGTTTGGTTCTAATGACCGTATTGATACTGGAAAGTTCTGAGATCATCACTAATTGCCGGCAGCTGATCACTTGAAATTTACATCCATTCTTTTGTGCCTGTTGGGTAAGATACTGAAGAAAATCCGCAGGAAAGTCTCTTCCAATGTAGGCTCCATCCGCAAATTTGATCATACCCTCAATTGCCGAAATACTATCTGGGAATCTTTTCTTCATCAATATTTCCGCAGTCTTATCTCCAAAACAGGAAAGTGGCAGACTGACATTATTAGTCAATCGCCCGTTCTGTCGCATTACTCCTGTAACCGATGTTTTGGCATAGCGGTAGTCCGGTAAATTTTCTGAATCGCTATATCCGTTGAGTTCCTTTGACACCCAATCTGCAAGTTCTTTATTTTCGATCCTTTTGGCAAAGACCAAAGTCTTAAGCAGTGGCTTGGTCAAATCATCATCATCGGTCAAGGATTCAATTATCGCGTTAATCATAATCAAATATACTATTAATTAACTTGAACATAAACCTGACGGGAAAGATGCAATCCGTCCAATAGAATGGCAGATTAAAATAATAACAATTCCTTAACTAAACGAAATTTCGACTGACTGCCATTAATTATGAAGTTGGAAAATCAATGTTGAAACTTCTTAAAAAGAGGTTGATCTCACATTACGCCCGTAACGGCTACGCGAAAATTCGCGGGCGTCTTAGGGGGGAAAACAAAACAGCGAGAAATCTCCCATCTCCCAAATTTGAGAGAGAAAAATTTGTGAGCATTTGCCTTGAAAATACCTAAGATAGGTAGGTTGTACTTTAATGCTAACAAGTAAACTGTTGACATTAACACAAATCAAAGCTTTCAAGAAAGTTAATTACTATTTTTAATCGGCAAGGCTATTAGCAAATCCAATTTTAGGAAATTTGGTAGGTTAAGACAAAATTATCATAAAGTTAGTCCCATCTCTTTGTACCCATTTTTATTAATAATTCTGATATACAACCCTTTTGTTCCCTTGATCAACAGGATCAGAAAGTCTGTGTTTAGTTTATTATGGCTGAACTGATGCTTTAACATGCCAAGGTCCACAATTGAGGGCGAAGGAAAAGGCTCAGGATGGGTATGCCACTCCCCTAAATAGATCAATTGCCCTCCGCTATTGTGGAATTCATAGTCCAAAATGATCTGTGCGCTCAATTTATTACGTTCGAAATTCATACGGGAGCTACGATCCAGGTCTGTAGGTACCGAAAGCTTCAGAATATTTATTTGACCATGGATGAGTTTACCCAAAATGATTCCGCCAGCTTCCGGTGCATGACGTTTATGCTGGGTAAATTGTTCAAGGATCGATAGTGGACCGGCATGAAGCAATAGTTCGTATTTTTCTAAGGTAATAATCATCAAATATTTGTTTTGATCAGTTGGTGTTCGCCCAGCGGTGAAGCAAATGCTGATAGTTGTACACCAAGCGCGGTAGCTCTATGGAGCTCACCCGTAAAGGTAAAGGCTAAATTGTTAGCAGATGGGTTTTTGATCAATTTGTAAATTTCAGGCATTAGCCCCGAAAAAAAACAGGTAATCGCCTCCTTACCGTAAGGCATGTATGAACCCTGACAACCAGCCTCGCGAAGCTTTAGCTGATTAGTGGGGTCATCGTAACTATCTTGGTGGATCACATTATAGATATAAAAGTTATCTGCTTCAAGATCCTTAAGGGAAAAAGAAGTTCCGGGATTGATATAGAGTGCGTGTGCCCCTAATAGGAAAGGTTCCACCCACAGTAGGACAACAGGTCTAGTAATGGTCTGGTTGGAAAGGCATTCTAGAACATAATTTTCGATCACATCTTTACCAATTGCACAGAAAATCACGTCCATTTCATTGACCTCTGCCAGATGATTGCGCAGGACATTCACAACGGAAAAGGGATAGTTTTTAATCGAAACAAAAGGATTATGAAAAATAAGATAACGGGCAATTGCATCCACTTTGGTGCGTCCGACATCATTGTAGCTGATCAGATGCCGATTAATATTTTCCAGTTGCAACACCTCGAAGTCAACCAATATATAATTAGATACTTCTAGAGCACTAAGGTAATGTAGCAAATTAGACCCGATGCTACCAAGCCCAGCAATCATAAATTTATAGGAACGTATAGGTTTTTCAGTTCCGTCCGTCCTTTTTCTTAACCTCTCGGCGGTGAATTCCTTAAACAAAACGCGGGTGACTGGGTGATTTGGCTGGATAGTCGACATGACCTGAATACCGCTCTGTGACTGTTTTCTCCAGCCTTTATGATCGGTCTTAAAACCATAGATGTAAAACCCAAAAAACAAATTCCCTGTATCAAAGGGCACGGAAAATAGCAGCAACCTGTCACCTATAGTCTGATTAACATAAGATTTGAATGCCTGGTAAACAGCTGAAAAATGATCTTTGACAAAACTAAGAAGATTCCTGTTATCCAAATAAAAAGGTGGTTCGAGCTTTTCTATCTCCCCTAAATAAAATGCTTCTCGTTTTTCCAATTGATGTCCACGCAACTTGAATAGACCAATTACACTTTCCGAGCCGGGATGTTCCGGAGTTACGAAAACACTTATATTATTATAGGGCTGGGCCAGATAATTCCAACCTATCCTGCCAAGCGCAATACTGTTCATTCCCTCTCCGAAATAACCACCTACCACAACATCTTTATCATCATAAGTATCGGCCCAATAAGCATGCAGTTCATCCTTAAACTCCTGCGAAGGATTTTTATTCAATCCATCACTTATAATTTTGACGGCACGATTGACACAGGCTTTAAGAATCCCGGCAGGTTGATATAAATCTAATTTTATATTTTCCTGATCAAATAGACAGATCTTAGCACCACTATCTATATGGGGAACATATTTTACTATATCATAATCATCCTTGGCAAGCTTAATTTCGGGCAGGGTAAGTGGGAAATCGTTTTTAAGCTCCACTTCTAGGCTGAAACTTTTGATCTTGTCTCCAACTGGTACTTCTACTTCCACTTTCCAGACTTCAATGGTCTTTACTGCCCCCGACTTATTTTTGATCTCCCGACTTGCTTTTTCGACTTTATTAGTCGCTGAAAGCTCATCAATTGCCTGCTGCCTTGCTTGTTCAAAATCTACCATAGAACCAGTTACGCACTTTTTGCATTGCTGCCAATCACTGCTGGAGCCGAATAACTTTTTGCACCTTCATCCTCATCTTTTGCCGTAGAACATGAAAAGCGGGGACCTAAATGTTTTTGCCATTTGTAACAGGCATTTTTAGGATTGGTTTCATTGATTGCTTGCTGGGCAGAATCTAAAAATGATTTTAACTTATCCATAAAATAATCTTCATAGCTATAGTTGCTTACCACATCTTCGTTTTTTGGTACCGTAGGCCGCAGACATTCAAAATAAACCGAAAGGGCATTGTACATGTTCTGCAAAGTATCTCTTATTGCAATATCATCCCTGCTGTTCGAACTAAAATTATTTGCTGCCCAAATCGTCAATACAAATCCTGTCGGCATTTTTTTAGAATCATCATTAAAATTCTGGTAATCGCACCAGCCTTTCAGATATTTTACAAGTCGCCGCAGCTGCTCATTTTGCTTCGCCTGATCATTGAACCATGTGCTAAATGCCCTCGGATCGCTCGCAACCCAACCATCACGTTTATGCGCAAGTTTTGGCTCATCAGCATCATCTTCGTCAATGAAATAAATGGGCTGATCAATGTGCCTTCCATCTGCAAATTTAGTACGGACACATGTATTTTTGTCCACAGGAGACATCCCAGTATAACCGTCCACTGCATCTTTAATCCAATTGTGATAAGTTTGCACACTTTTACGCTCATCCAGTGGTCCAATAAAATAAATACCATCGTCGGTATCATATTTGGTAATGGTTTTTTCCTCTCCGTCAACTTCTATTGTACGTGGAATAGGATTAACGGTTGTTTTCATTTCAGAAGAACCTTGAGAGGTAAACTTCGGTTGAATCTCATCCTTATGATTTTCTTTAAAATCATCTCTTATCCAGTCCCGAAGATTTGTTCTGGACTTTTTTAGCTTTTTCTTACGGTCATCTGTAAGCGATATCGTCTTATTGAAATCGACGAATTGATTGTGACAATTTGCCATAGTTTAGTTTGTTTTATAGAGTTTTTGTTGTTTAAAAAATTCCGCGATTTCCGGTTTTTTACGGTAGATATCTCCCATGTCATTTCCCTTACCATTGATTAGGTTGATCGCTGCAGGAGTAGCCACATCAAGTTGGATTAGGGCTTCCTGGGCACTAGAAATCTCCGAAGAAGGTATCCGAACATAATCCACCGGAAGGTCATTGAGTGTTGCTATCTTCTTCATAAAAAAATCGGCAAAAAAACTCTGCCCGGTGAATGAGGTTTCAAATAGATCATCCTTCCAGTCTAAAAAGGAGCGGTTTCTCTTTAATCCAGTGGGTTTACCACCTGTTAACGAAAGGCTGCTGACAGATAGAATTTTAAGCTTATTAAACACTTTTCCTGTTCCTACAAAATATTGTAATGCTTCGAGATAGCCTACAAGGGTAGGGTTGTTTCCCCAAACACCTCCATCGATGAACTGCTTGTTATCGTAATAGCTAATCTCAGCCATAGGAAAATAGGTAGGTGCCGCGCTGGTTGCTAAAGCTACATCGACATACAATGCCTTATTATCACGATTCAGATCCCCTTCCTTGTGATCATATTTAAAGATAAATGGCCTGGCTTCAGTAATATTATAACTTGGGATACACAAAAGATTATTGCTTTCTCCAATTTTTTTGTCTCCAAAAATGCCTTCAAGTGCTGTTCTAAGATTCTTGTCGCTAAACTTTCCTCCACGAACAAGTTGCTTTACGGTGCCATTGCTATATTTCTTACCTAAAAAATTGATTTTCTTAAAATTGGTGAAGATTTTTGGTCCCTCATTTTCATAAAATGCGCAGATATCCGCTGCAGGAATTTTCAATGAAAGTGCCATCGCAATTAACCCGCCCGTCGATGTGCCACAGAGCATGTCAAAATGATCTGATATACTGCATTGGAACTTTTCTTCAAAATGACGAAGAATTTGAGCCGAGTATAAGCCCTTTATCCCTCCGCCATCAATGGAAAGCACTTTAAATACTTTTTCCTCCTTTTGTTTGTCAGTTTCGTCCATACGCAGTTTTTAATTTTATATTTTCCCTATGTTACAAGTGGAGCACACGTTGTGCCAAAAATATTAGCAATTTAATAAAAATATTAGCAAAGATTCAAAAAGTGCATTTTCGCCGTCAAATTCTATCATTCCCATTTGGTGTATTTTATCCACATTTGCACATTATGCCATCTTGACAGAATTTTGAAGGAGAGTTACTTACGAGCATGACAGAAAAAATATAACATATTAAAAGTCATTAAGTGCAGTACTGACTAATCAAGAAACTAACATAAACGCGAATTTACGCGTCTGTTTTAATGACAATTTACGGCTTCCCGTAGGAACGCATTAAAATAAATTTATACCTACTAGAGTATTTCCCAATCTGCTATATCGTAACCTTGTTAAGATTTGGCAAATGCCCATCGCTGTATAATCATTGCAAGAAAATTATATTATGAAAACAGCAATTTTATACCTCCGTGTAAGTACAGATGAACAGGCTTTAAGGGGTTATTCATTAAGGGCTCAGCAGGAGCTGCTAACTAACTACTGCAAACTGCATGGCATTAGCATTTTAAAGATTTTTACAGAAGACCACTCCGCAAAATCTTTCAAACGACCAGAATGGATGAAGCTCACTACCTATTTGCGTAAACACCGGTCGGATTTCCTCCTCTTTACAAAATGGGATAGATTTAGCCGCAATACCTGTGATGCTTATCAAGTGTTGGCAAACCTAAAAAGGATGGGAACTAATCCACAGGCGGTAGAACAGCCCTTGGACTTGAATATCCCTGAGAACAAATTAATGCTTGCATTGTACTTGGCTATACCGGAAATCGAAAATGACCGACGAAGCTTGAATACTCAAATGGGCATGAGGCGTGCGAAAAAGGAAGGACATTGGTCTGGCAGGGCACCACTAGGCTATAAAAACAAGACCTACGAAGATGGGAAGAAATATATTGCACCAGAAGAACCCTACGCTTATGCAATCAAGTGGGCATTTCAAGAACTTTCTTTAGGTATGTCTTCAATGGCGGAAGTTCATAGAAAGGCATTTAAACTTGGACTTACCTGTAGCATTAATAACTTTCATTCGCTTGTCCGCAATCGGATTTATTGCGGAAAGATCAGAGTTCGAGAAATAGATGGAGAAGAAGAACATATTATTAAAGGTCTGCATGAGCCATTAATAACCGAAAAGCTATTTGACAAAGTTCAAAATGTATTGAAGGGAGACATCAAACCTAAAAGATCTGCAATTGCTACACCAGAAGATTTACCGCTTCGAGGTTATTTGAAATGCCCTAACTGCCATAGAATGCTTACAGGAAGTGCCTCAAAAGGCCGTAAAACCCATGTTGCTTACTACCATTGTAAATCGCCATGCAAAGTCAGGTTCAATGCTAATCAGGTTAATCAGGATTTTATAGAAGAACTAAAACTCTTCAGAATTGCAAAAAGGGATCAGCCTAAATTCTTACAAGAAATTATAAGCACTTATAATGAAGTGAGAAAAACGGCTTCTTCCATGAGACAGAGCTGTATAGATGAATTGCATATACTAGATGATCAGATTATTAATGCTAGAGAACTTTTGCTCGCAGGAAAGATCGAACCATCCGATTTTAAAATCTTGAAAACGGATTACGATAATAAATTAAATGCAATAAATCTTCGGCTAACAGCACTTAAAGAGCGATTTAAGGATAAAATCAATATTCAGCCTATGGTAATCAATGCGATAAAAACACTCTGTAATCTCCCTCGTCTTTATCAAACAGCCACTATTGAGGACAAAAGATACCTAGTAGAGACAATTTTTAATGGAATGTTAATTTACGACAAAGATGGGTATCGAACCACAAATCTCAACCCGATTGCAGAGATAACCTACCTGAAAAACAACGAGTTACAATTGCATAAAAAAGGGGAAAAGCATCTTTAAAAGACTCTTTTCCCCAGCTACGGGTGGCTGATGGGGCTCGAACCCACGACCCTCGGCACCACAAACCAATACTCTAACCAACTGAGCTACAGCCACCGTATTTTTTGATGTCACAAAAGTACGACTTTTAATATTCCGTGCAAA
>Ga0157370_10005806_pt1 | contig 13797 bp, 18 predicted proteins | sample C35metaG_FD_113463 | JGI IMG/M metagenome (GOLD analysis project Ga0157370, IMG submission 113463) | Corn rhizosphere microbial communities from Kellogg Biological Station, Michigan, USA - C3-5 metaG | ecosystem: Host-associated > Plants > Roots > Rhizosphere > Soil | place: USA: Michigan...
AACACCCCGGTGCTCGACCGCCTAGTCGAAGGCTCGCTTTACATCGCAAAACCCTACGAAAACCCGTTCGGCTCCCTCATCGCTCTCTACATGGTTCTGAAGGTGCCCGATCGAGGCGTGTTGGTGAGGCTCGCAGGCGAAGTGAGGCCCGACCCGCGCACCGGACAGCTCATCACCACCTTTGATGACATTCCGCAGCTGCCCGTGGCCAACTTCAAGCTGCACTTCCGCGAAGGTGCCAGGGCGCCGTTGATCACCCCCAGGACCTGCGGTTCCTACGCGGGCATCTCGAACATGACCCCGTGGTCGAAGCCCGCGAGTCCTTTGTACAGGGAAAGCGTCTTCCAGATCGAAAGCGGACCGGATCACGGGCCGTGCCCGGGTGGGGGTACGCCGCCCTTCGAGCCGGGGTTCATGGCCTACTCGACCAACCCGACGGCGGGCGCTTTCTCCCCCGTCTACATGCGCCTCACCCGTCGGGACGGCGACCAGGATCTGACCAAGTTTTCTGCAACCCTGCCGCCGGGCCTGGCGGGGATCCTCGCCGGGGTATCGCAGTGCCCCGATGGGGCGATCGCCCAGGCGCGGTCGCGCACCGGGCGGGGTGGGGGGCGTGAGGAGCAGGTCAGTCCGTCCTGTCCGGCCTCTTCCGACATCGGCCGCGTGTTGGCGGGCGCCGGCGTCGGGGATGCTCTCACCTACGTCGAAGGCCACGTCTATCTCGCCGGTCCTTACAATGGCGCGCCTCTGAGCGTCGTCGGGATAGTCCCGGCCGTGGCCGGCCCCTTCGACGTCGGCACGGTGGTCACCCGCCAGGCGCTCAGAGTCGACCCGAGAAGCGGGGTGGTGAAGGTCGACGGCGAGAGCTCGGACCCGATCCCTCACATCCTCGCGGGCATCCCGCTCACCGTACGCGACATCAGGGTCTTCGTCGACCGCCACAACTTCACGTTCAACCCGACCTCCTGCGAACCGCTTTCGCTCGACGCGACGCTGTGGGGGGGAGGCAACGACGTCTTCGGCACCGCCGACGACCTTCCACACGGGCTGAGCCAACGCTTCCAGGCAGCCGACTGCGCCGCCCTCGGGTTCAAGCCCAAGCTCTCGCTGACCCTCAGCGGCGGTGCCACGCGAGGCGATCACCCCGCTCTCACCGGCACTTACCGTCCACGCAAAGGCGACGCGAACCTCGAGGGCCTCGTCTTGCGCCTGCCCCGCTCGGCCTTCCTCGACCAGGGCCACATCAGGACGATCTGCACCCGCACGCAGTTCGCTGCGAACGGCGGCAACGGGGGCGGCTGCCCGACGGCGTCGGTTTACGGCCATGCCATCGCCTATACGCCGATCCTCGACAAGCCCCTGGAGGGTCCGGTCTACCTCCGGTCCTCAAACCACAAATTGCCTGATTTCGTCGCCGCCCTGCACGGCCTCGTAGACGTCGAAGCGGTTGCCCGCATCGACTCCAAGGGAGGTGGGATCAGAGCCACCTTCAGCGGCGTCCCCGATGCCCCTCTGACCAAAGTGGTCGTCAACATGCAGGGGGCCAAGAAGGGGCTGATCGTCAACTCTACGAACCTCTGCGCCGGCGAGCACAGGGCAGATGCCTTTTTCACCGCCCACAACGGCAGGCTGGTCAAGGCCGGGCCGATGGTTCGGGCGGACGGGTGCGGGAAGACCCGCCGCAGCAGGCGGCACGGGCGCTAGCCCTTGGATAGGGAGCTTCTTCAAACGCGAAGAGAGCTCGCCGAGCGTCTTCGCGCCCAGCGAGAAGAGATCGACACGAGATTGTCACGCGCGTTTCGCAATTTCAGAGCCTTCTGGGACCACCGGTCCGGACTACGTCGACGGGCTGCGCTCACTGCTCGAGGGCGCAGGACTTCGTCCTGTTGGCAGTGGAAAAGGGAGGGCAGCACGCCCCCGGCGCCCCCGTTCCTCCTCGTCGCACCCTGGCGGCGGGGACCTCCCCGGTGCCGGTCACGAAGCGATCACCGCTCTGGACAGCGGAAATTTGCAAGGAAGCCAACCGCGATGCCGCCGGCACGAAAACGAAAGCCGCACTGAAGACCGGCACCACGCTAGTCGTCTCGCTGTCCGCGGCGGCAGGCCCGTGCTGGGGGCCCCTGGGGATGGTAAGGGCAAGGGCGCCGGATGAGCGCGACCCGCACCCCAGGAGTGCGTGTAAGGGGCCTCGGTTCTCAGCTGGAGACGACCCCGCGCATCCGCGCCATCAACGCTGCCGACGGGGTGACCTTGCCGGTCGCATAGGTGGAGAGGCGGGAGGCGGAGGTGCCGATTCGCGAGGCGAACTCGTCGCGGGCAAGGCCGGAGCCCTCGATCAGCCGCCTGACCTCGGTGGCGACGGCGCTGCGCTCACTCGCCTCGGCGCGCTCGCGGGCTCGGGTGAGCGTCCGTTCCATTGCCTCTGCCACACCGTAGGGCCGGCTGTAGGAGAGGGTCTCTTCAACCCGGCGGGCGACCGGTCCCCACGGCTGCTCGCCGATCGCCTTCGCCAGCCGCCGCCAGTGTGAGAGCCCGCCGCGCTCGAGCGCGGTCTGGATCGCCTCCTGCGGCCACTCGGAAACCGGATCGGTCGGTGAGGCGTCGACGTTGCGAAAGGTCAGCGCGGTCACGATTCGACCATGCGCGCGGCGAGCTCGCCGAGGATCCCGGTGACCGCGCTCCACTCGGCCCAGCGCTTGCGCAGGCGCCGGTAGGAGGAGAGCTGCTTGGCGACCGACGGGTCGGCGGGCTGCGGGTCGGCGAGCTGGCGCACGAGCTGGGACGCGACGCCGTCGCCGCCGGCATCCTCAGCCTCGTAGTAGTCGTCGATCGCGCCGAGCACCGTGGCGGCGCGATCGACCCCGAGATGGTCGGCAAGTGCGGCGAGGTCCAGATAGTCGCGGGCCTGGTTGCGGCGCACCGCGAGGAAAGCCTTGATCCGCAGCGTCTCCTCCTCGCTGGGGACCGCCACCTCGCCGCCTGACGGCAGTACCACCTTGGTCACCTCCAGCGGCGCCGTGCGGATCATCTGCCGCACCCCGGCTTCGATCCCGTCCAGATTGCCGAGGATCACCTTGCCCGGCGTCACCCGGTTGGTCGCCCATCCCTCGTCTTCCTCGACCGCTTCCAGCACCATCTCGAAGCGATCGGCCAGGTCCGCGAGCACATGGTCGTGGTCGCGCGACTCCCGGTGGTCGGCATAGAGGATCGCCGCCGCCCCGCCGACCATCACCGCCCCCGGGACCAGCCGCTGTAGGTGAGCGGCGGACTCCAACAGCGCGCGGAACCGCGGATCGCGATCCGCGAGGTTGGAGGAGAGGCCACTGCCCATAACAGGCAGATTATCACATCTGATATAAGCAAAGGCCCGCTACAGCCATTGCGGCGACAGCCCCGCGACTACTTCCTGCTCGTTTTCGCGACGTCGAGCTTCTCTGCGAGCACCGCGCGATTCGCGACTTCCTCTGCACCGCTAAAGTGGATTCCAGCGCCCGGATAGCTCAGTTGGTAGAGCACTTCCATGGTAAGGAAGGGGTCACGAGTTCGAGTCTCGTTCCGGGCTTCGCCACGATCCGCACAGGGGCGTAGGAATTGGTTCATGGCAGCGCAGCCAAAAAAGCGCCCGCTCCTCGCCACCGGCAATGAGGCCGAGTGGGCGAAGATCAACGAGGAAGAGGAGCGCCAAGAAGCGGAGTTCGCGGCGACCCTCACGGTCTCCGAGCGCTTGGAGTTCGGCCAAAAGCTCTGCGACCAGGCCTTCTCGCTCGTAAACGCGGTCCGAGCCAGCGGTCATGGACCACAGCGAGATCCGCGGGCCTGACCTGACCGGCGTAGTGGCCGACGCGAACAACGTCGGCCTCGCCCATGTAGTGATCGGGGGCTTCGCTGTTGATCGCCCACGGCTACCTCCGCGACCAAGGACTCGGATCTGCTCGTGCCGGACGGTCCGGATGCAGACGCAGCAATCCTCCGTTTCCTTGACCTGATCGACGCGAGCCGCTTTAGCGACGGCAAGACACCCACCACCATGCCGTAGGTCGAGATCACCGAATACACGGCCGAGGAAATCGCCGGTACCCATCACCTACGGGTCGACAGTCGCCATGGCGTGATCGACATCATGCGCGGAGGACTTCCCCGCTCGACTATTAGACGGTCTCCGCTCGCGCCATCGACGGAGTTGGCGAGGCACGCCGTTCCGACTCGCCTCGCTTCGCACCCTTGTGGGCTTCAAGCGTCTCGCCGGCCGCCCGGGGGGTCGCGTTGACCTGGAAAGCTCGAACGCGCGAACGGGGAGCTTCCCCAAGACGATATCCCGGTCTGGATAACTGATTCCTCTAGGGCGGGGGAGAGAATTCGGCGCTCAGCTCTTGGAGGGGCGTGAGTGCAGGTGCTGCCGAAAATCCCCCGACTCTGGCCGCATTCGTAGATGGCATCTGGGCGCCACGCGCGCGGCGGCGGCTGGCGCCGAAGACCTGGGAGCGGGACTCGATCGTCTACGCGAACCACATCCAGCCGACCCTCGGCGAGCGGCTGATCGCCGAGCTCGACATCGAGGATCTGGTCGATTGGCAGGACGGACTGGAGGAGGGCGGTGTCGGCGCGCCCACCCTGATCAAGGCAGTGAGCATTCTGTCCAGCATCTTCACCGAGGCCGCGAGGCGCCCGCGGTCGACCGGTGTGCACGGCAACCCGGTCGGCCTGCTCCAGAAGCCGTCGGCAAAGCGGCGGCGCCGGCCGCGGGTCTGGGGCCCGGTCGTCGTCGAGCGGGTGCGCTTCCAGTTGATCGCAAACTCGCGTCGCATCGGCCCTGGCCGGGATCGGGTGGCCGGAGGGGATGCCCTTCTGGTCAGCCTGATGGAGATGACCGGCTGCCGGCCCGGCGAGGCGCTGGGGCTGCGCTGGTCCGACATCGGCGATCGAGTCGCGATCGTCCGCAGGCTGAGCGGGAGAGACATCGTCGAGGGCACGAAGACCGGTCGCCATCGCAGCGTTCCGCTGCCGGGGCCGCTGCGAGCGGATCTCGACCGCCTACGAGGGCTCGGTGGCGAGGGGGCGAGCGAGTATGTCTTCCGCACGCCGGCCGGCGGGCACTGGGTCGAGACCGACTGGCGCAACTACCGCTCGCGCCATTTCCGACCGGCGCTCGAACGGGTTGAGGTTGAGTGGGATGGCTGGCGGACGGCCCTTCCCGATCCCACCGCGGTCCGCGAGTCTGTCGCCGGCCTTGCCTCCACCCGCCCATACGATCTCGGTCGCCACACCCACTCGGCGCTGATGCTCGCCTCTGGGATGAGCCTCCAACGCCTCGCCCGCATCCAGGGACACGGTATCCGCGTCCTCGACGAGGCCTATTCCGAGCAGCTCGCCGAGTTCGAGGAGCGCGGCGAGCGGATCGACCCGGTTCGCGAGATCGAAGCCGCCCGGGAGCTGGTCTGGGCCGAGTCTGAGAATGGCCGCGACAGGCCCTACGATCACGGCTATGGCGACACCGCTGACGACCCGCTCCGAGTGGCTGGCGGCATACCCGCCTCCGTCTAGCCGGCTCTCCCAGACCCTTGCCGGTATCGCCGACCGTGTCTGCGCAGGAGAGGCCTTTCAACATGCCGTGCGTGAGTTTCTCGACGAGTTCTCGCTTCGCGCCGACGGTCGTTCACGTGCCGAGGCGATCGCCGAGCGCCCCGAGCTCACCGGGGACGTTCGCTACGACGCGTATCTGGGTGCCCTCGCTGAGCATCTCGCGGTTGCGCACGGACGGGGAGATAATCGCAGCGCTGATCGCACTGGCGGCAGAGTTGCAACGGCGCCGCGCCAGCGCCGACACGTACGTGGTCGGGGGCGCCGCGATCTCGCTTGCTTTCGACGAGCGCCGGGCGACTCGCGATATCGACGCGGTGTTCGAGCCGAAGAACGTCGTCAATGAAGCAGCCGCGGCTGTGGCCCCGGAACGTGGCTTGCCCGCCGGCTGGCTGAATGACGCGGTCAAGGGTTCCTCGCCGGCGATGACCCTGCGGCGACGCCGGTCCTCGACCTGCCTGGCTTACGCTGTGTGGCAGCGTCCCCTCGCATCCTGCTGGCGCTGAAGGTCTTGCGCATCGGGTGGGCGAGGACGAGGAGGGACTACTGCTCCTGGCTGCCGAGCTCGGCCTCGAGCGCGCCAACGAGGTGCTCGCGGTAGCCGAGGAGACCTTCGGCGATCGTCTCGATGGGGCGGCTCGTTTCTTCGTCGAAGAGATCTTCAGCTCGCGGTAGCGGCCACCTCGCGTGCTTTGTCGCGGCCGACATAGGGGGTCAGGGCGAACTCGATCGCGTCGGGAGCGAGCCCTGCCAGGGTCGCGGCGCCACCCACCTCGAGGCGCTGGACCACGAGCATGAGAATCCCGCCGGCGAGTGCGTCCTCGAGCAGGCTCGGAAGCGCCTCTCCGTCGGGATGGACCTCCCGCCCGGGGGCGAGCAGGCCGGCGAGCCGATCGACCGGTCGTCTGTGGCGGGCGAGATGATCGCTGCTCTGAGCCAGCGAGTCGACTGTCAGCGCGTGAGCGGCGACGGGATCCTCAGCCGCAAATCGCAGGACGGCACGGATCGCCGCGGCAGCCTGCATCGGCCAGTCGGACTCCCCCGCGTAGGCAGTCTCGACAGCGATCTTGAACTTCGCGAACGCCACCTCGAAGTTCCGCGCGAAGTCGTTCGGCACAGCTCGGGGCCGGTGGGCTGAAAGTGCTGTCCGTCGCGGCTGCATCGGGCCGATCGCGCACTATAAACCCAAATGTCTGATCTGTAAATCTAGATATCTGGTTCCGGTACGACACGAGACCTAGATGAATCGACCTCCGGGCCGCTCGCCGCGTTAAGACAATGACGTTTATCATTCTCCGAGCCGTCGCGATTGCGGCGGGTAAGCCGAGCGTCGCGGGGCCGCGGGGGCGGGCATGGATGGGAGAGCGCAGCACTCAGGGGATTTCGCCGGCGCCTTCGAGTCCGCCTTCGCCCGCCTGCAGGTGCTGCTCGAGATGGCCTGCGTGGGCGGGGGGCCTTGGTCCGAGCGAGCCGGCGTCGCGGTCCGCCAGGCGCTCGAGTTCGCCGCCGCCGAGCCCGCGGCCGCCGGCGTTCTGACCAACGCGGCGCTCGCGCAGGGCCTCGACGGGCTCGAACGTTACGAGCGCTTGATGACCTACCTCGCCGGCCTGCTCGAGCCGGGGCGAGACGAGAGCCCGCACGGAGCCGATCTGCCGCCGACGACAGAGCGCTCGCTCGCGGGCGGCGTCGCCACGATCGTCGCCAACCGGATCGACCGCGGCCGAGCGGGGGAGCTACCGGGGCTGGCCGCCGAGGCGGTCCAGTTCATCCTCACCCCTTATCTGGGGACCGAGGAGGCGAGGCGGATCGCGACATCAGGCGACTGGCCGGGCAGCCAGCCGGACCGGTAGCCTGCGCCGCCCATGGACTTCTCCCTCACCGACGAGCAGAACGACTTCGTCGCCGCGATCCGCGACTTCTGCTCGCGCGAGGTCGGCACGCAGGAGCAGCGCGAGAGGCTGACCGACGGCTACGAGCTGCACCACAACTTCGACCTCTACAAGCAGATGGCCGAGCTGGGCTGGCTCGGGGTGACGATCCCCGAGGCCTACGGCGGCTCGGGTGGCTCGATGCTCGACGCCTGTCTCTTCATGGAGGAGACCTCTCGCGGGCTGGCGCCGATCGGCGGTTACGCGACGACGCTGATCGTTGCCGGCGCCACCCAGCGCTTCGGCAGCGAGGAACAGAAACAGGCGATCCTCGGCGGCATCGCCGGCGGTGCGGTGGAGGCGATCGCGATGACCGAGCCGGAGGCCGGCTCCGACGTCGGTGCCCTCACCACTTCGGCCGAGCAGGTCGACGGCGGCTTCGTCCTCAACGGCCAGAAGGTCTTCATCTCCAACGCCCACATCGCCGACCACATCCTGATCGTGTGCCGCACCACCAAGGGCGAGTCCAAGCACGACGGCCTCTCGATGATCTGGGTCCCGCGCGAGACGAAGGGCCTCGAGATCGTCCCGATCAAGACGATGGGCGGCACCGAGACCAACACGCTCTACCTGACCGACGTCGAGGCGCCGGCCGACGCCCTGCTCGGCCAGGTCGACCAAGCCTGGACGCAGCTGATGGCGGGGCTCAACGTCGAGCGGCTGATCCTCGCCGCGACGATGCTCGGCATTGCCCAGCGCGCCTTCGACGACGCCCTCGCCTACGTCAAGGAGCGCAAGCAGTTCGGCCATTCGATCGGCTCCTTCCAAGCGCTCCAGCACCGCCTCGCCGACATGGCGACCGAAGTCGAGTCGGCCCGGCTGATGACCCGCTGGGTCGCCGCCCTGACCGACGAGGACCCCGGACGGATGCTGCCGCGCGAGGCTTCGATGGTGAAGCTGCACGTGACCGAGATCGCCAAACGGGTCGCGGTCGAGGGCATGCAGCTGATGGGCGGCTACGGCTACTCCTCCGAGTACGACATGGAGCGCCTCGTGCGCGCGACGATGGTTTCCACGATCTACGGCGGCACGAGCGAGATCCAGCGCACGATCATCGCCAAAACCCTCGGTCTCTAAGCCAGCCCGGGCGCCTTTCTCGGGCATAGCCCGACTAACGTGCCCGAAGGGGCGGGGTGAGCGGATCTTCTAGGCCGAGCATTGGTCTGAGGACGGCGACCACCTCGTCAGGCTTGCGGAAGACTTGGTCATAGGACAGGTGCATGACATCGAAGCCGAGTGCACGCAGCCTGAGATCGCGCTCCCTGTCGTCCTCGAACGCCGCTCTACCTCGGTGGGCTCGATAGCCGTCCGTCTCCGCGATCAGCCTCTTCTCTATCCAGCAAAAATCGACGGTCAGACCACCGATGCGCTTGTTGACTGCCGGTTTGGGCAGACGATGGCGAGCACAGAGCCAGAGAAAGCGACGCTCGAGCTCGCTCCTGGTCTTGTCCATCTCGACGTCCGGACCGGTCGGGAGGCCGAGGAAGTCGGCTTGGCGGATAGCGCGGCGCAGCTCACGCGCTGGGGCCGCCGTTCGGAGGTCGGCGAGGGTGCGGGCAGGTGAGGTGACGGGAATTTCGCTTCGCCAGGTTGTCTCCTCTGGCTTCAGCGATTCCGGGCGATGAATGCGAATGCCCTGACGCCTGCGCCGCCCGCTTCTGCTGGGTAGGGAGATGTCGACTGGCCCCTCCGCCGGGGGCAGCAGCGCCCAGAGAGCCGCGGCGCTTCGATGGCTGAGCACGGCGCTGTCGCCCATAGCCAGAACCGCCGCCATCCACCGGCGCTGGTTGCTCGGCGCGATATGTCCGACTGCATATACGCCGCGGTGAAGGCGATGCAGCCGGCCAGCACGCCTACGTGCGAGAACGGCGTCGTCGCTCAGGCCGGCGTCGTGAAGCTGTGCGATCGAGATCGCACCGTGTTGATGCTTCGCTACCTCGGCGACTTGCCAGTCCGGGGCACGTTTCTCGTGCATACGCCGAGTAAGGCGCCCGGAGGCGCCGATTCGCCCCCGGCGCCGATGCCGTTGCGATGGCAGAAGGTCGTCTTAGCGAGGAATCCCTGGGCGCCGCAGAGCGCTATCCTTCAGCTCAGCCTCGCGCTTCGGCCCGGGGTTTTCTCTTGTAACGACGTCCTTCGGCAACGAGGAGAACATGGCTCGCGGAGATGTCCGCATCGCGGTGACGCTGGCTTGCGAAGACTGCAAGCGGCGCAACTATCAGACCAACAAGTCGCGGCGAAACACGCCGGACCGAATCGAGATGCGCAAGTACTGCCGCTGGTGCGGACACCACACGGCGCACAAGGAGACCAGGTAGCGGCTCATGGCGAAAACGCGCGCACAGCGCAAGGCGGAGAAACGCGCCCGCGAAGCCGAAGAACAGAAGCGCGCTGGCTCAGCCCCTAGCGCCCGCAAGTCCGACTCACGGGCCCAGCACGACACCCAGGTCCCGGTCTCCGGCGACATCGCCGAGGTCGAGGCGGTCGAGGCCGGTATGGCCGTCGGGGCGGCGGAAGCGGACCTCGAGACGCCGGATGCGCCGAAGTCGCGCAGCCTGCGCCGCGCCGAGGCGAAAGAGGCAAAGCAGGCCGAAAAGCGCCAGCGCGAGGAGCAGAAGCGCCGCGAGCGCGAGCAGCTCGCAAAGCGCCAGAAACAGGCGCAGGCCGAGAAGCGCCAGCGCGGCGGAGTGATCGGATTTCTGGTTTCCTGCTGGGCGGAGCTGCGCAAAGTTCAGTGGCCGGACCGCGAAACGTTGGTCCAGGCAACGGCCGTGACGATCATCTTCGTCGCCGTCGCCGCCACCTACCTCGGCGTTCTCGACACCGTCTTCAGCCTCCTCATCAAGCAGATCCTTTAGCGGGATCCCAAGACAAAGGGCAACCTCCAGATGTATCGCTGGTACGTGATCAACACCTACTCCGGGCACGAGAACAAGGTCAAGCACAATCTCGAGCACCGGGTGCAGACGATGGCCCAGAACCGCAACGTGCGCCAGGTGGTGGTGCCGACCGAGCAGGTGATGGAGGTCAACAAAGAAGGCCAGAAAGAATCGAAGGAGAAACGGACGATGCCCGGCTACGTCCTGGTCAACATGGAGATGACCGACGACGCCTGGGGCCTGGTCAAGAACACCCCCGGCGTGACCGGCTTCGTCGGCTCCCGCAACAAGCCGGTGCCGCTCTCCAAACCGGAGGTCGATCGCCTGTTGCACCGCGAGACCGCCGAGCGGCCCCGCACTCAGGCCCAGTTCTCGATCGGCGAGTCGGTCAAGGTCATCTCTGGCCCGCTCTCCGATTTCTCCGGCGAGATCGCCGAGATCAACGAGGACGCCGCCAAACTCAAGGTGCTGGTCTCGATCTTCGGCCGCGAGACGCCCGTAGAGGTCAATTACGACCAGGTCAAGAAGATCTAGCTACCCTCTCCGATCCCGATGGCGAAAAAAGTCTTAACCCTCATCAAGCTGCAGATCCAGGCAGGCAACGCCAACCCGGCGCCGCCGGTCGGCCCGGCCCTGGGTCAGCACGGCGTCAACATCATGGAGTTCTGCAAAGCCTTCAATGCCCAGACGCAGAGCGAGGGCGGCACGATCATCCCGGTCGAGATCACCGTCTACGAGGACCGCTCCTTCGGCTTCATCACCAAGACTCCCCCCGCCGCGGTGCTGATCCGCGAGGCGATCGGGATCAAGAAGGGCTCGGGCGAGCCGCACGTGAACAAAGTCGGCACGATCAGCCCGGAGCAGATCCGCCAGATCGCCGAGCGCAAGATGCCCGACCTCAATGCCAACGACCTCGACGCCGCCTCCAAGATCATCGCCGGCACCGCCCGCTCGATGGGTGTGGACGTCAAATAGCCATGGCCCACGGCAAGCGCTACCGCAAACAGCTCGACAAGGTCCAGCGCGAGCGCGAGTATCCGCCGGCCGAGGCGATCTCGCTGATCAAGGAGACCGCCAGCGCCGGCTTCGACGAGACCGTCGAGCTGCACCTGCGGCTCGGCGTCAACGTCCGCCACGCCGAGGAGCAGCTGCGCGGCACCCTCGCCCTGCCCCACGGCCTCGGCAAAGACGTGACGATCGCGGTCTTCGCGGAAGGCCAGCAGGCCCGCGACGCGGAGGCGGCCGGTGCCGATGTCGTCGGCGGCCAGGATCTGGTCGAGAAAGTCCAGGAGGGCTGGACCGATTTCGACGTCGCGATCTCGACCCCGGACATGATGAAAGCGGTCGGTCAGCTCGGCCGCGTGCTCGGTCCGCAGGGCCTGATGCCCAACCCCAAGGTGGGCACGGTCACCGACGACATCGAGAAGGCGGTCACCGAGTCGAAGGCGGGCAAGATCGAGTACCGCACCGACCGCCAGGCGATCGTCCACCTCGCGATCGGCAAGGCCAGCTTCGACGCGCAGAAACTGCTCGACAACTGCCTCGCGGTGATCGACGAGGTCATCCGCGCCAAACCTTCCTCCTCGAAGGGGAAGTACATCCTCTCGGCGACGCTGACGACGACGATGGGCCCTGGAATCCGGGTCGACGCCAGCAAGACGGGCGATCGCGAGGCAGCCGGAGAGGCTTTTCAGCCGGCCGAAGAGACGGCCGAGCCCGCAGTGGAGCCGGCGACTGCGTAGACTTCCCGCCCGCGCGACCCCTAGACCACCGGCAGGCTACGACCAGAAGCCCGGTGCAGGCGAACGATGAACAGAGACGAAAAGGCACAGGCAATTGAGGAGATCGCCGCCCAGATCGAGGGCTCCGAGGCGATCTTTGCGGTCGACTACCGGGGGATCAGCGTTCCCCAGGCTGCCGAACTGCGCGGCAAGCTGCGCGACGCCGACGCCAGCTTCCGCGTCGTCAAGAACCGGCTGACCAAACGGGCCGCCGACCAGGCCGGCGAGGAGCGCCTCGCCGAGCTGCTGCAGGGCCCCACCGCCCTGACCTTCGTCCGCGGCGACACCGCCCAGGCGGCGAAGGCGATCTCGACCTTCAACAAAGAGCACGAAGTCCTCACCTTCAAGGGTGGCTTCATGGGCGACCTCGCCCTCGACGAGGAAAAGTTCAAGTCGATCGCCCGGCTGCCGGCCCGCGAAGTGCTCGACGGCCAGCTCGCCGGCGTCGTCGCCAGCCCGCTGACCGGCCTTGTCCGCGGCCTCGGCTCGATGGTCTGCGGCCTCGCCAACCAGCTTCAGCAGCTTCAAGAACAAAAGGAGAAAGAAGAGTAGATGGCAACCAAAGTCAAAACTGAGGATTGGATCGAGGAGCTGAAAGGCATCTCGGTGCTCGAGCTCTCCGAGCGGATCAAAGCGCTCGAGGAGGAGTTCGGCGTTTCTGCGACCGCGGTCGCCGCAGCCGCCCCGGCCGCCGCCGCCTCTGGCGGAGACGGCGAGGGTGCCGCCGAAGAGTCCTCCACGGTAGACGTGGTGTTGACCGAGGTCGGCGGCCAGAAAGTGCCGGTGATCAAGGTCGTCCGCGCCGCGACCGGGCTCGGCCTGAAAGAGGCCAAGGCGATCGTCGACGAGGCCCCGAAAGCGATCAAAGAGGGCATCGAGCGCGACGAAGCGGAGAAGATCAAGGGCGAACTGGAGGAGGCAGGCGCGACGGTCGAGCTCAAATAAAGCCCGACTTTGCGCGGACGGACTCCAGGCAGGGAGCCGTCCACGCGGCCGAGCGCGCCCGTATGTTATTTTCCCTGGTCGCGCGCTCGTTGTCACCCCCTGCCCCATATCTGCGCTGTATCCACGTCCCTCTGACCGCCTGAGGAGTCGCCGACTTTGGCACGTTCCAACGCTGCCCCCGTAACCCGCAGGAGTTTCTCCCGACTACAGAACCCCCTCGAAGTCCCCCACCTGATCGATATCCAACGTCGCTCCTTTGAGGAGCTGACGGATCCCAAGGCGGGCGGGCTGCGAGAGACGATCGACGACATATCCCCGATCGAGGACTACACGGGGAACCTCGCCATCGTCTTCGGCGAGTTCAAATTCGAGGACCCTCCAAACACGATCGAGGAGTGCCGCGAGAAGGACATGACCTACTCGCGGCCGCTGACGGCTACCGTCGCCTTCCAGAACAAGGAGACCGGCGAGATCCGCGAGCAGGCCGTCTTCATGGGCGACTTCCCGTGGATGACCGATCGCGGCACCTTCATCATCAACGGCACCGAGCGCGTCGTCGTCACCCAGCTGGTGCGCTCCCCCGGCGCCTACGTGATGGCACCCAAGGATCCGGAAAAACAGGTTTTCATCGCCAACCTGATGCCGGCCCGCGGCTCCTGGCTCGAGCTGGAAGTCGACAAAAAAGGC
>Ga0157370_10005807_pt1 | contig 13796 bp, 9 predicted proteins | sample C35metaG_FD_113463 | JGI IMG/M metagenome (GOLD analysis project Ga0157370, IMG submission 113463) | Corn rhizosphere microbial communities from Kellogg Biological Station, Michigan, USA - C3-5 metaG | ecosystem: Host-associated > Plants > Roots > Rhizosphere > Soil | place: USA: Michigan...
CCCGCTGGGTAAGCTGGAAAACGCCTTTCATACCGCATGGGCTGCCAGCGGCGCGCAGGGGCCTATTGCCGAGCTATTGTCCCTCCGCCCGCCGGTTGCTGATCCTCTCCAGCCTAAGGCGCGCGCCGACAGTTATTCACTTAGCGTCGATAAGCTGTCATTTACTTATCCGCAGGGCCAGCCCGCGCTGACTGATGTCTCTTTTCGCATTGAGGAACAGCAGTTCGTGGCGATAGTCGGGCCGTCGGGTGCAGGTAAATCCACCCTGATGGCTCTGCTGCTGCGCAGCTTCGACCCGCAGCTGGGGGCTATTAGCCTCGGCGGCGTGGATATACGCCAACTCGAGCTTCAGGCCCTGCGGCAAAGCATCAGTTTAGTATCGCAAGAGGTGTTTCTGTTTCACGGCTCGATTGCCGCCAACCTGCGCATTGCCAAACCCGATGCCAGCGACGAGGAGTTAGCCACCGCGGCGCAAGCGGCGCAAATTGCCGATTTCATCGAACAATTGCCGCAGGGTTATCAGACGCAGGTCGGCGAGCGCGGGGCGCAGCTCTCCGGCGGCCAGCGCCAGCGGTTAGCCATTGCCCGCGCATTGCTTAAAGATGCGCCGATTTTACTGCTCGATGAAGCCACCGCCAGCATTGATAGCGACAGCGAACGGGCGTTGCGCCAGGCCTTGTCGCAGTTTCGCGGGCGGCGCACGGTGATTGCTATTGCCCATCGGCTCGAAAGCATTCAACACGCGGATCTGATTCTGGTGTTCGAAGAGGGGCGGCTGGTCGAACAGGGTCAGCATCCACAACTCAGCGCCAACGGCGGCTGCTATGGCCGCCTGCTCGCCGCACAGGAGGAGATGTTATGAGCACGAAGCAGACCGAAATGTGGGGACTTGTCCGCCTGATGAAAGGCCAACAGGGCCTATTGGCGCTCACCCTGTTAGCGGGAATAGTGGCACAAAGCGGCACGCTGGCGAGCATCGCGCTGGCGGCGTGGCTCACTGGCTGCGCCATCGTTACCCCCTCCGTCAGCGGCTTAATCCCCATTATTGGCTGGATGTTAGGTCTGGTGCTGTTGACCGCCGCGGCGCGCTGGGTGCAGAGTTGGTCGTCCCATGATTTGGCTTTCGCCCTGATTGAGAAGCTACAGATAGGGATTTTTGACGGACTAGAACGCGCCGCGCCGGGCAGGCTGCTGGGGCAGCGCGTTGGCGATCTGGCCTCGATTGCGACTCACGATACCGAGCTAATGGAGCGTTTTTATGCCCATACGCTGGCAGATTATGTCGGCGCGGTCATCGTCCCGCTCGCCGCGCTGGCTGTGCTGTATGGCATTCATCCGCAACTGGCGTTAGTCGTTTCCCCTTTCCTGCTGCTGATCGCGAGCGTGCCACTATGGCTATCTCGGCTCGCGGCGCATCAGGGAAAGCAAGTGATGTCCCAGCTCGGGCAGCTTAATGCCGACACGGTCGAATTTATTGCCGGGCAGCGCGAACTGGCGGTCTTCGGCCAAAGTGAAAATGTGGTTCAGCGGCTGGTGCGGGACACTCAGAATCTCAGCAAAGCCCAGCGCCGATACGGCTCGCGCAGTGGTCTGGAGCAGGCGGCAATTGACCTGCTGAGTGCCTCGACGTTGGTGGCGACGGTGTTATCAGCCAGCCATTTATTGGCGCAGGGCCAGCTTGAAACGCTGATGCTACCTGTGGTGCTGGTACTCAGCGTCGGCGCCTTGCTGCCTATCGTCGACGTCACCCAGACCGCCAGCCAGTGGGGGGAGTTGCGCGCTGGCGCAGCCCGGATTTTAACCATTATGCAGCAGTCGGCGCAGGTCCGTGATGAAGGCAAGGCATCGGCCCCCATTGAGAAATCCCTGCGCGTCGAGCAGGTGAGTTTTACCTATGACCGCCATCAAAAGGCCGTTCTGGATAAGCTAAGTTTTGAAGTGAAAAGCGGAGAAATCGTCGCGCTGAGTGGCGCGTCGGGCGCGGGTAAAAGCACCCTCACCCATCTGCTGTTGCGTTTTTGGGACCCGGACAGCGGCGCGATTTTCATTGGCGATCGCGACATTCGCACTCTGCCACTGGCGACGCTGCGCCAACTCGTCTGCTGGGTGCCGCAGGATGTCTATCTTTTCGCCGGAACGATTGAGGAAAACATCCGCCTTGGTTGCCCGCAGGCCAGTCAGGCGCAGGTAGTGGAAGCCGCGAGATTAGCGCAGGCAGATGCCTTTATTCGCACCCTGCCGCAGGGCTATAAAAGCCAGTGCGGCGAAGGCGGCAAGCAGCTTTCCGGCGGCCAGCGGCAGCGCATTGCCATTGCCCGCGCGCTGCTGACCGAAGCGCCGATTTTGATTCTCGACGAAGCCTCTTCCAGCCTGGATAACCCTAACGAGCTGGCTTTCCAGCGAGCGCTTGAGAGCCTGCGCCACCAGCGCACTATCCTCCTTATCGCCCATCGCCCAGCAACGCTTCGCCGGGCGGATCGGGTGGTGAAAGTGGGTAACTCACAGGCGAGCTGAAGGGTTAACGAATCTCCACTTCCGCCTCGATTTCTACCGGGATATCAAACGGCAACTCCGCCAGCCCCACGGCGCTGCGGCTGTGGGCGCCAATCTCTGGGCCGAAGACGCGCAGGATGACGTCGGAACAGCCGTTAATCACCGGCGGCAGGCGGTTGAAGCCCGGCGCGGCATTGACCATGCCGAACAGGCGATTCCACGCCACAATTCGGTCCAGTGAGCCAAGTTCGCGGTGCAGACTACCGAGAATCGATAGCGCGGTGAGCTGCGCCGCCCTGTAGGCCTGCTCCTCGCTCACTTCGCGCCCGACTTTGCCAAGCGTGGTGTACAGCGAGCCATCGGCGTTTTGCGGCCCGTGCCCCGACACGTAGGCGCGGTTATTCACCACCCTCACGGCTTTGAACGGGAAAACCACGCCCGGAGGCGGAACCAGCTCTGGCGGCAAAACCCAGCCAGCGTCTTCTAATGCCTGATAAATTTTAGACATGATGATCCTTTTAGTTGCTACATCTGGGGTTGATATTGCTAAGGCGAAGCGTGCTAATTCTTATCAAGATAACGTCAATTGCGCCGAAAAAAAGCCGCAGAGTGTGAACAAATATTTGCCGCCACTGTTCGTTAGTTTTTTTAATCCACTGTTATAGCTGGTTTTTCCCCAGACGCTTTAGAATGCAGCCCATCGGCCCAAGAGCCGTATCTCAAGCAAGGACACTTGGCCCGCTAGCAGTGCGGGCTTTTTTTTGGGTTGGGTTTGTTATTTGCCTTCACTCCCCACCGGCGGGGAGTGATTTCGTGCAGGCCTAGAAGTTTTTATCGAAGCTTAGAAACAGGTTGGTTTCATCGTAGCTGTAGAAGTCGATATTGCTGTTGACCACTTTGTAGATCACGTTGATTTTGGGCATCAGGTTGAAGAAATAGAAGTCGCGGTGCCAGAGCGATAAGGCGTAGATTTGCTCGTTATCCTTACGCTTGACCTGAAAAATGTCGTTTTCCCCCTGATACCTTTTCTGTGCCAGATTCGCCATCAGCCCCATGGAAACACCGTAAGGCAGTGCCGTTTCGGCACCCAGACGTGCGCCCAGACGCCGATTGGTTTCGGCATCAATCTGGGTTTTCTGCTGACCCAAATCTACCCCGGTGAAAACTGAAAGCCGCGCACTGACCGCGTGCGCCAGCGTGGTAGAAAGCAGCCCGTTGTGGCCCTTCAGTCCCGAATAATCCTGATTATCATAATCAAGCTTCTGGTATTCCACCGCCTGACTGGCCTGCCAGTCGGGAGCCAGCAAATAGCTGTATTCCGCCCTGACGCCCGCCCCTTTCGAATAGGCGTCCGTGCCATACCAGCGCTTCTCATAAAATGGCAATAAAGCCAGCTGCTGGCGGGCATTGAGGAAGGCGTAGCCGAGATAAACCCGCGAGGTGATGTCGTCGTAATCGTGGTTATTCCAATAGGATTTGCCACTGAGCGTGGTTCTGAAACGCACATTCTGGTGGTCGCTGAACTGGAAATCTCGCTGCGCTAAGCCACCAAAGTAAAGCCCTTCGCCGCGCTTCGGGTAAGAGTCGGGGTTGCGCTGAAATACCCGCTCCCCGATGGTGATGTATTTGTCATTCGAGGCGTTATTGACGTTGCTGTCATTGAGATAGCTCAGGCTGAAGTTGCCGGTCCACCCCGCGCGCTTCTCCATAAATTCGAGATAACTGTCAATGTTACTCTGCACTTCCGGCGGCGGGTTCTGGCTACGAGCCTGCTCGAAGTTCCACCTCGCAGCTTGATATTGCCGGTCTTCAAACAGCGCTTTTGCCAGATCCAGCCTGACGCGAACATATTCGGGATGAGCAGCCAATAGCGTGCGATAAGCGGCGATAGCCTGTCGGTATTCTCCCCGGCTGTGCGCCAGCCCAGCTCGGGCATACAGCACCAGCGACCTGTCCGCCCGTGGGCTATTTTCATAGACCGGCAGGATGGCGCTGACCACCGGCCATTGGCTTTCTTCTACCGCCTGATTGAGCAACTCTCCCGCCAGTTGCGGGTTCTTTTTTAATATCGCGTTATCCACCACCGGGCCTCGAGATCCGGCTCCCGCCGTGGCGCGGTCGATGGGTTGCAGCACTTGCAGATTGGATGCGGCGGGCACGACCTGCGTTTCTGGCTGAACGGCCAGCGCGGAGACGGCGGGCCATACGCAAAGGGTCAACAGCCAGGGGAAACGGCGAAATTCCATTTTTTTAGAGATTCATGTCAGCGGAGCGAGGCAGAAATTCCCCGGCGCCGTAGCAGCGCGCCGGGTTCGAGTTTACTGAGCGGCAGTCGCACCAAAGGAGGCGTCCAGCTTGGCATCGGCGAACTGCGCTAAGCCTCCCAGCTCCTGCGCGGCGGGGCCATTGAAGTGACCGACGAATGTCCCGTCCTGCCCGGCAGTTTGTGCCGCACCTTTAATGCCACCATTGATAATTTGGCCCTGCATGGCGATTTCAGAACCAAATTTTTCGCCAGCGGCGATATTGCCGTTAATGGTTTTGGCGGCGAAATCAACCTGGAAAGTGGCAGGTGAAAGCTGACCATCACGCATGCCGCTGCCGGTGTAAGTCGCGCTACCCTGTGTTGGCACCGCGTTGGCCGGGGTCGCTTCGCCCGTGTAGAACACGCCGTGCTTATCTTCTCTGTATGACGTCCAGGTGCCGTAATTGGTGTAGCTCATTCGGCCGCAGCAATAAGTGGTGCTTTTGACAATCTCGCGGGTGTTAGCGTCTTGCAGGCTTTCTGTCACCGTGCCCGAGACAATCAGGCCGGGTTTACGCATCAGGTAGGAAGAGCCGTCCGGCGTGACGTAGGTATAACCGGACACCGAACCCAATGTCGCTTTAGAGGCAGGGATTTCGCCACTGTCCGTCGCGCCATTGCCCGAATTACCGGTATTGGTATCAGGAACCGGCGTAGGGGCGACCACCTGTGGTTGAGAGCCGCCGTCATCACCGCCCCCGCCTCCGCCTCCACCGCAAGCCGTTAATAAGGCTGTAGAAATCAATGTCGCCAGAAGTAATAAAGGTTTTTTCTTATGCATGAGATAACGTCCCTTGTTGTAAGTAACTCGCAACAAAAATAAAAGAATTGTAAGAAATGTAAACTAAGATTTTTAGTATATTGAAAAGCAGCGACATTAATTATGGATTTAATATCAGCATAATTAATCACTTAAGTAATAGATAAGAATTTTCTTTTATGGCGAAATGGCGCGAAGTATGAATGGGTTAACATTTAGCAATGTGGCGAAAACTCCTCACCCGTAAGATGAGGAGTCCTTCGAGAGGATCACTTCGAAAGGTTCAACACCCGCGCGCACTCCCGTAATGAGCGCCCCTGAGTGTCGGCATAAAGCGCCAGCTCGTCGATGGTTTCGCGCCCTAACGCTTTGTGGAACTCATGCTTGTTCGAATGAGTTGCGTAATGCGAACGGGCGCTATCCCCCAGATTTGATTGGAAAATCCCTGCCGCGCTGACGGGAAGAAAATCTTCATACACCAGCGGTTCGAAAGAAACTGCCCCGGCCTGAATCGCCTGCTCCAGCGAGTCAAAACTTTGCTCGGACTTTTCTCCGACGAAGTAACGGAAATAAGCCAACTCCTGCTGGCGCAGCTCGGCGTAGTTGTCGGGGAAGGCGGCAAACACCTTCTCCAGAATCGCCACGTACTGCGCCGCATTGGCCTCATTGGGAAACGCGCCCAGCTCTTCTCGCGCCTGGTTGAGTAGCTCGTCATACAGCGCCCGCCCCTTGGTGGTGAGCGCCACGCCGCGCTGTTCTATCTCGCCAAAGCGCGCCGAATGGCTGCCAGACTCCCCTGCCGCCTGCCCCTTGAAAGTGATCTTTTCATCCAGCGCTTTGAAGCTGGTCTGGCGCAGCAAGATGGGGCATTGACGGCGCGGCGGCCCTTCAATCACCGCTTTCGGCGGAATGCCGTGTTTGGGCATATCGGCCTGAACGTGATCGATATCCAGCGTGCGCGGCGTCAGGTGGTTAATGTGCGGCCCGCGAAAAGCCACTACGTCGGCAATCAGGCGATGCTGCCCATTAAGCTGCTGATACTCCTCCAGCGTGACGGTCGCCGTAGGGTGCCAGCGGAAAGTTTCCAGCGCCTGCTGCACAAACTCGTCGGCATGCTGTGGCCCGAGGCCGCCGTCGCGCTCGTGCTGCTCAATCAGCTCAAGGGCGCGTGGGGTGAAAATATTGCGTTTCGCCAACACTTTGCTGGCAAAGTCGCGCAGCGCCGGGTCTTCGATAAGTTCAAGTCGCAGTAGAGAAGTAAAAACGCGGAACGGGCTGACTTGCAGCGAGGCTTCGTGGACCGCGCGAAAGGCGGTGGAATGAACCGGCACTCCGGCAGAACTCAAATCGTAATAGCCCACCGGCTCCATGCCCATCACGGCGAACAGCCGCCGCAGGGTCGCCAGCTCCTCGGCGGTGCCGACGCGGATCGCGCCATGCCGCTCCATATCCAGACGCTGCAACTCGCCGGTCTGCGCCAGACTGCTGGCTATCTCCGGCGACTGCGTCATTACCTGTTGATTGGTGTCGGCCACCAGCTCCATCAAGGTGCCATAGAGCGGAACTTCCGTCTTATACATGTCGGACATCGCGCGCGAAAAACTGGCGCGAATGGCATCGCTACTGATATAGCCTACTGCGTTCATTCGACTCTTCTCCATGACAACATTGGCCTTTCTCACTCACGTGAGCGCTTCAATCAACTCTGTTCGATATTGTGAAAATATTCAAACGAAGCGCTCACGCTTTGAGGTTTAAAATTCTTGGCCCAGGCTGTCAGGAAAAGATTACGCCGTGGCGAGCGCATCCAGCAGCGTGGCGGAATCCGCCACCGCGCCGAAGATCCCGCCCTGCATTTTGATCATGCTGAGTGCCGCTTCGTGATGCTTTTGCTCCGTCGCCGCGCAGCAGTCGGACAGCACCATGCATTCGAAACCGCGATCGTTGGCTTCGCGCAGCGTGGTGTGCACGCAAACATCGGTGGTGATGCCGGTGATGATCAGGTTTTTGATGCCGCGCGTGTGCAGCACCAGCTCCAGATCGGTGGCGTAAAACGAGCCTTTTCCCGGCTTGTCGATAATAGTTTCATTAGCCAACGGAGCCAGCTCGGGGATGATTTCCCAGCCCGGCTCGCCGCGCACCAAGATGCGCCCGCAAGGCCCGGCAAAGCCAATCTCCGCGCCAATCTGCTTCGAGCGCCAGCGTTTATTGGCGGGCAAATCGCTGAGATCCGGGCGATGCCCTTCGCGGGTGTGAATAATGGTGAAGCCCTGCGCACGCATCGCGGCCAGCACCGAGGCAATCGGCGCAATCGGCGCGCGCGTCAGGGCAATGTCGTAGCCCATGGTGTCGACATAACCGCCCTTGCCGCAAAAATCGGTTTGCATATCGATGACGATAAGCGCCGTGTTCGCGGCAGACAGCGAGCCGTCGAACGGCCAGCGGTACGGGTCAGCGTTAATCGTAAATTCGGACATTTATTTCTTCTCCAGCGCGACAACCGGCGATTTGATTGCCAGCATAGTGATTGCGTAATAAGAGACAGCACCGGCGACCAGCCCAACGATGGCTTCGCCTACAGACGGGAACCAAATGTGCGCGATGGTGGCGCAGCAGGTGCCGATGGCCCAGGCCACAAAGGCGCTGGCGCGGACGCGCTGCTCGGTGCGCAGGCGGCTGATTTCGCCCATCAGGATCAGGTCAACAATCATCACCGCGCCAAACGGCGGGACGGCCACGCCGAGCAGGCTCAGCCAGTTGAGGAAGTAGTGCCAAACGCCAATCAGCGCCAACACGCCGCCAATTGCGCCCAGAATCACCGTCCATAAACGCATCTTGCTGCCGAACAGGTGACTGAAGCCCATCGCGCCGTTATACAGGCAGTGAGTACAGACCGAGCCGAGGTTGATGAACACGAAGACGAAGGCCAGCACTTCCAGCAGCGCGCCGTGCCCCATCAACAGAGAGAGGAAGTTGCCGCCGTTTTGCAGCGGATCGATAGCCGCACCCGCCGCGACAATCACCACGCCAAACAGATAAGAAATCACGTTAGCCACCGGGAAAGCCGAGAATGCGGCGATCACCGCCGACTTACCGTCCTTCGACCAACGGGTGAAGTCGGCAGTCATGGTGCCGGAGTCGGCAAAGCCTGCCACCACCATCGTCACCGCCGTGCCCATGGTCATGCCGCCGGCCACTGCCGCCGAACCGTGCCAGTTCGCAATCTGCGTTAAGTCATGGGTGCCGGAGATAAGCCACAGCGCCACCAGCCCGAGGATCACGTACATCGGCGCGGCAATCATGCCCAGCAGGGAGAGCGCGCGCACGCCAAGGAAGGTGATGGCGATGTAGAGCACGGCGGCGAAGGCGCTGACGCCCAGCTCATTCCAGCCAAAAGTTTCATGAATAACCGTGCCGGTTAAGCCAGTTTGGAAGGCATACCAGCCAATCACCACGGTGGAGAGAAAACCGGACACCCAGCCGTAACCCTTAGTACCAAAGGTCTTTTTGGCTTGCAGCGCAAAGTTCAGCCCGGTTGAACCGGCGAAGTGGCTCAGCGCACCGACATAGCCAAACAGCACCAAGTTACCCAGCAGAATGGCGGCTATCGCGGGCCAAAAACCGAGGTGCCAGGTGATGATGCCGCCGAACAGCGCGTTGGTGAGGATCATCGGGAAGCCAAACCACACGGCGGACACCGAGCGGGTTGAGTGGCGATGGGTTAGCGGAACCGGGCTGTGCTCAAACTCCTGCTCAAGCCCTTTTCCCGCTGCGTCGTTTTTGTTGTTAGTTTTCATAGTGGCGATTCCTGGTCAATAAGATGAAAAATCAGCGCGACAGAACACCGGGTTGCAGGTGGTTCCACGGCTGCGCTTGCTCAAACGCCGCACTGGCGGCAAGAACAGTGGCATCATCCAAATGCCGCCCCACCAGCTGTAAGCCGACGGGCAATCCAGACGGGGTAAAACCAGCAGGAATAGAGGCCGCTGGCTGGCCGGTTAAATTCATTGGGAAGCAGAGGCTCAGCCATTCGTTGTTGGCGACCATGCGGCCTTCAATCACTTCCGGTCCCTGCATATGCAGCGGGAATGGCGCGACGGCAAGCGTCGGCGTCAGCAGCAGGTCGTAACGCTGCATAAAGCGCCACATCTTGTTGGTCACGGCTTTGCGCTCGGTGATGGCGTTGGTGAAGTCCTCCGCCGTCCAGTTGCGGGTCAGCATGTCCACCAGATGGGGAGACATCTTGTCGCCGAACTCCGGCAGTAGGCGGCGCATGCCGACTAAGTCGGTGTCCATCGCTACCAGCGCCATAAAGGCACGGCGCGGGTCGCTAAAGCCGGGATGGGCGTACTCCACCACGCAGCCCAGCTCGCGTTCAAACACGCTGACCGCCTGAGCAAAGACGTCGCGCACTTCTGGGTCGACGGCGGCGTATCCCCAGTCGGCGCTAACGGCGACGCGCAGGCCTTTGATGTCGCGGCGGGTTGCGCCCAGCCAGTCGACATCGCCTGCTGGAATCGAGTGTCGGTCGCGGGCGTCAGGGCCAGCAATGACCGACATCATTAACGCGGCGTCGGCCACGCTGCGGGTCATCGGGCCAATGTGCTCGAGGGATTCCCAGCTAGAGACGCCCGGATAGCGTTCGTCGCGGCATCCCGGATAGAGCGGCACTCGCCCCATTGAGGCTTTCAAGCCATAGACGCCGCAGTGGGCCGCCGGAATGCGCACCGAGCCGCCGCCGTCGCTGCCCAGTGCCAGCGGGCACATGCGTGCCGCCAACGCCACGCCGGAACCCGCGCTGGAGCCACCGGGAGTTTTGCTGATATCCCACGGGTTGCGCGGCGATTCGAACAACGGGTTGTGGCCCACGCCGCTGTATCCAAATTCTGGCGCAGTGGTTTTGCCGAGGATAACCGCCCCGGCGTTACGCACGCGTTCGACCACGATGTCGTCTTCGTCGGGAATAAAGTGTTCATAGACGAATGAGCCGGAGGTGGTTTTCACCCCGGCGGTGTTGATCAGGTCTTTTACTGCAAGAGGAACCCCGGCCAGTGGCCCGACGGTTTCACCTTTCGCCAGTTTGAGATCGATAGCTTTCGCCTGCGCCATTGCCAGCTCGGGCGTTGGGGTGCAGAAGGCGTGCAGAGTGGGTTCGAGCTGCTGCATCTGTTCAAGCGACGCCGTGGTGACTTCCACCGCAGACAGCTCGCGCTGGCGAATCAGCCGCGCCAGCTTGTGTGCATCAAAATTCAGGATCTCGTTCATCGCCGCGCTGCCTTATTAAACCCACATGACTACCCAATGTGGTGAGAAATGCATAAAGCAGGCCACTATTTGATCAACTTCACAAAATGAGAGTAAGAAATAGCTAGCGGACTTATGGATACTGACTTGAATACAAGCTTTGCGCGGCGTGAAGCAGAGAGGTGAACAGAGGGAATGGAGCGCAGGGATCGCGGTGATTGCTAGCACTGCACGGAAAAAAGGCAGGGGGTGCACTGAGGATGGGCGGCCGTGCCGGATGGTAACAATTGGAACCTAGTCGAGCGCGATGACCACCCAGTACACTAAACCGAAAATCTACTTGGCTTTAGAGCCGCCAGAACCCTCGCTGTCTAAGATTGATCATGAAGTGGTACCCAACACCGGAGGATTGAAATGTTAAAAACTGATAACTCGACCATTCAAGCCGTTTTTACTAAGCAGAAGAATTTCTTCAAAACTGAAGCGACCAAAAGCGTTGCCTTCAGAAAGCAAAGCCTGCAAAAGCTCAAGCAGTCTATTGTCGATCACACTGCAGACCTGTATGCCGCGTTGGATAGCGACCTCGGGAAATCCAAGGATCTGGTCGATCGCACCGAGATAGGCCGGGTCATCTCAGAACTCGATTTCACGCTGGCACATCTCGACGAATGGGCAGTGCCAGAAACCGTGCCTTCCTATCCTGGCACCACCTTCTCTGAAGCCTTTATTGAGCACGAAGCCTTTGGTGTGAGCTACATCATTGGCCCGTTCAACTACCCGATCAATCTGGTGTTTTGCCCACTGCTGGGGGCGATTGCCGGGGGTAATACCGCGGTTATCAAACCTTCTGAATCTGTCCCGGAAACCGCGCGGGTGATCCAAAAGATCATTCAGTCTGTATTTGATGAAGAGTACATTGCGGTTATCCAAGGGGGCCGAGACGAGAATGAATTTCTACTGAGCCTGCCGTTTGACTTCATCTTCTTCACCGGCAGCCCTGCGGTCGGGAAGATTGTCATGACCGCCGCAGCCAAAAACCTGACGCCGGTGATCCTCGAACTGGGCGGCAAATCGCCATTTATCGTGTTGGAAGATGCCAATTTAGATCGCGCAGTGGATATGCTGACCTTCGGCCGGTTCTCCAACAGCGGACAAACCTGTGTTGCACCGGACTACGTGTTGGCCCACGAAAGCGTAAAAGACGCCCTGCTCGCCAAACTGGTTGAGCGTATCAAAACCGCCATGCCTAACATCGATTCAATCGGTAAGCTGGTTTCGAGCAAACAGGTAGAAAGATTGACCGGCATGCTGGAACAGACCCAAGGGGAAGTCATCTATGGCGGCGAGGCCAATGCCGCAACGCGCCACATGCAGGCTACGGTAGTGGATAATGTGGGTTGGGATGACGCATTGATGCGTGAAGAGCTATTTGGCCCCGTTCTGCCCGTTGTGACCTTTACGGATATTAGCCAGGCGATTGATGGCGTGAACCAGCACCACCCTAAACCTCTGGCGGCTTATGTCTTCACCAATGACATCGAGCAAGGCCGAAAAATCACGTCCAAAATCCCTTCGGGCGATGCCATCGTGAATGGCGTCATGCAGCAGGCAAGCTCACCGTATCTGCCATTCGGCGGCATAGGTAACTCAGGCGTGGGTGAATATCACGGACATTACAGCTATCTGGCGTTTACTCATCGTAAATCAGTGGTGATTAATAAGTAAGGGTAAATCTAGAGGGGCTTGCTTTGAAATGGTGCCGACTACCGGAATCGAACTGGTGACCTACTGATTACAAGTCAGTTGCTCTACCTACTGAGCTAAGTCGGCATTTTTACTGCGGGTTACTTCGGGGTGACAAATTATTGAAATCCGAGGTGCAAGTCAAGAGGCAAAGAATCGACTGCTGCTTTTCTCGTCACAGCGGGTGATGGAAGGTTTGGAAATGATGATTTCTGTATAGTTTTTGTTAATAGCCCCGGTGATTCGGGGCTATTTTTTTGGGCTTTTATGGGCGCACTAAATCATCGCCGTAGCCAATCCACTTGTAGGTGGTCAGCGCTTCTAAGCCCATTGGGCCACGGGCGTGAAGTTTTTGCGTGCTGACCGCCACTTCTGCGCCTAAACCAAACTGCCCGCCGTCGGTGAAACGGGTGCTGGCGTTGACGTACACCGCCGAGGAGTCCACTTCATTGACGAAACGGTCGGCCTGGCTGATAGAGCGCGTCAGGATCGCGTCAGAGTGCTCGGTGCCGTATTTACGAATGTGGGCGATAGCCTCGTCGATATCCGCCACCAGCGTGACGTTCAAATCCAGCGATAGCCACTCATCCTGATAATCTTCTTCCGTCACTGCCACCACCTTCGCTGGGCCATTTTGCAGATAAGGCAGCGCCGACTCGCTGGCGTGCAGCGTGACGCCTGCGGCATGCATTTTGGCACTCAGCTCCGGCAGGAAACGGGCGGCGATAGCCTGATGAACCAGCAGGGTTTCAAGGCTGTTACAGGCACTTGGGCGCTGCACTTTGGCGCTTTCAATCAGGGTCAGCGCTTTGGCGAAATCCACACTCTCATCAACAAAGGTATGGCACACGCCGATACCGCCGGTGATCACCGGAATGGTCGACTGCTCGCGGCACAGCTTGTGCAGCGCCGCGCCCCCGCGCGGGATCAGCATGTCGATATATTTGTCCAGACGCAGCATCTCGGCGACCAGCTGGCGGTCCGGGCTTTCAATCGCCTGCACCGCCGCGCGTGGCAGACCACACTGCTCCAACGCCTGCTGAATCACTTTCACCGTCGCCTGATTGGTGTGATGCGTCTCTTTGCCACCGCGCAGAATCGCTGCGTTGCCGGTTTTCAGGCACAGGCTGGCGACGTCAATGGTGACGTTGGGACGCGCTTCATAAATCACCCCGACCACGCCCAAAGGCACGCGGCGGCGCTCCAGCTTCAGGCCGCTGTCTTGGGTCGAGCCGTCAATAATCTGGCCGA
>Ga0157370_10005814_pt1 | contig 13785 bp, 6 predicted proteins | sample C35metaG_FD_113463 | JGI IMG/M metagenome (GOLD analysis project Ga0157370, IMG submission 113463) | Corn rhizosphere microbial communities from Kellogg Biological Station, Michigan, USA - C3-5 metaG | ecosystem: Host-associated > Plants > Roots > Rhizosphere > Soil | place: USA: Michigan...
AATAATTGTTTTTACTTTCGTTTTGTTATTAAATGAAACACTTAAATTTAGAAGTTGCATATAAATGAAGAATTTCGATAGAAAAGAACTTATTAATTCAATAGCAGAAACGAAAGAATGGGATGTATTGATCATTGGCGGCGGGGCTACAGGATTGGGTATCGCAGTAGATTCGGCAAGCCGCGGATTTAAAACGTTGTTGGTAGAACAGGATGATTTTGCAAAAGGTACATCAAGCAGGAGTACCAAATTGGTTCATGGGGGAGTACGTTATTTGGCACAGGGAAATATTTCACTCGTAAAAGAAGCGTTGAAAGAAAGAGGCTTACTCTTGAAAAACGCACCGCATCTTACAAAGAATGAATCGATAATTATTCCGTGCTTTTCATGGCCAAGTGGATTATTTTATGGTGCCGGATTATTATTTTATGATTGGTTATCAGGAAGGAAAAGTTTGGGAAAATCAAGACTCATTTCCAAAAAAGAGCTGAATAAAAGATTACCAACATTAAAAAAGGAATCTTTGAAATGTGGGGTGCTGTATCATGATGGAACTTTCGATGATGCCAGGCTTGCTCTGAATCTTGCACAAACTTGTGTGGAAAATGGAGGAGCAGCGATCAATTATTGTAAAGTGGTTTCATTGATAAAATCTGCAGATCATAAGATCTCGGGTGCAAATATCCTGGATAAAGAAACGGGAAATATTCATGAAATAAACGCGAAAGTCATTGTAAATGCCACAGGGGTTTTTGTGGACGATATTATTAAAATGGACAATGCCGGGTCAAAGCCGCTTATCAGGCCCAGTCAGGGAATTCATCTGGTTTTAGATAGCTCCTTTTTGAAAAGCACGGATTCGATCATGATTCCGCATACAGATGATGGACGGGTACTTTTTGCGATTCCCTGGTACGATAAAGTTATTATTGGCACTACCGATACGCCCTTGAATAATCATTCCCTTGAACCAAGGGCTTTGGAAAGTGAGATTGATTTTGTCTTGAAGACAGCGGGAAAATACTTATCCAAAAAACCTGAAAAAAGAGATGTTTTAAGCGTGTTTGCGGGCTTGCGTCCTCTGGCTGCTACTGATGACAGTAACGAGAGAACTAAAGAAATTTCCCGGAGCCACAAAGTTATTATTTCCGACAGCGGACTAGTTTCAGTCATTGGTGGTAAATGGACAACTTATCGTAAAATGGCGGAAGATACTTTATCTAAGATCATGAGAAGGAAAATGCTGCAGAATAAAAAATGTATTACTCAGGATTTAAAAATTCATGGTTATACGCATGAAAATTTAGCCGGCGCCCTTGCGTTTTATGGCGCGGATAAAATTAAACTGGATGAATTGATTGCGACCAGTAAATCATTAGCCGAACCCTTAAATAAAGAAACAAATATTGTGGCTGCACAGGTACTTTGGGCCGTAAGAAATGAGATGGCAAGAACAGTAGAAGATTTTTTGGCGCGGAGAACAAGATTATTATTTATGGATGCCGGACTTGCCTGCAGATTGGCTCCCAAAGTAGCGGAAATAATGATGAAAGAACTAAACCGGGATGAGATTTGGAAAGAAAGTCAGGTTAAAACATTTTGTGAATTAGCACAAGGATATGTACTAAAAAGTAATTTGAATCACTTTGGCAGTAAGTACCGGGAAAAAGGAAGTATCACTCCTTAATGAATTAATATAAAGATAATCATGACCGGTAGCATAATAAGTTTTCACCCGGTTATAAAAATGCCGAAAACAGTTTAAACCAGAATAATGACTCACCAAAAACCTTTTAATAATAATTATCTACTAAACCTGTAAATTATGGAACCAAAAACCATGCGATCCCACACTTTGAGACGTTTGCTACAAATAACAACATGTCTCATTATTTTGATTTGTGCCGATTATTCGTTGTACGCCCAAAAAAGCGTTACCGGCAAAGTGCTTTCTGCAAAAGACCAGGTTCCATTGCCTGGGGTTACGGTTAATGTAGCGGGAACTTCCAGTAGTGTTACTACTACAATTGACGGAGCTTTTACCATTACCGTAAAGGATGGAGCCAGCCTTAATTTTTCTATGGTCGGTTATCTTCCCAAACAGATAAAAGTGACCAGCCGAAATTTAGGAAACATCGCTTTAGAAGAAGATGTAAAATCCCTTAGTTCGGTCGTGGTGGTTGGATATGGTACCCAGAAGAAGGTAAATCTTACCGGATCTATTGCAACCATTGATATGAGTGAAAAGGAAGGCCAGCCGATCACCAATGCCAGTAATGCTTTACATGGTGCCCCCGGATTGTTTGTTAACCTGGGCAACAGTCAGCCCGGCGTGGATCGGGCCACTATTCGCATCCGCGGCATGGGAACCTTAAATAATAACGATCCTTTGGTTCTTGTAGATGGGATAGAGTATTCTTTGGATGAGTTGAATCCGGCTGATATCGAAAGTATATCAGTACTAAAAGATGCTTCTGCTGCCATATATGGGTCCAGAGCTGCTAATGGAGTTATATTGGTAACAACAAAAAAAGGCAGGGGTGCTTCTAAAGTAGATTACGGCTACTATTATGGATCCCAAAAACCCACGGCTATGCCTGATGCCATTTGGGATCCCATCGTATATATGAACCTGAAAAACCAGGCGTTGGAAAACATCGGTAAAGTACATGACTATTCTGATGAGGAAATTGCTGAGTATGAGCAGGGAATGAAAACTGATCCTTTTACTTATCCTTCAAGCAATTGGTTTGATATTGCGCTCGACAATGGCCAGATACAGAAACATGATTTGAGTTTTTCCGGAAGTGCAGACAAATATCAATACAGGCTTTCATTGGGATTCCTTGACCGGAGCGGTATTATCATTGGGCCTAATGATAAGGAAAAGAAATATTCACTGGGATTCAATGGCAGTATGAATATTAGCAAACGCTTAAAAGTAGGCTTAACATTAGATGGCTATTACCGTTTTTATAATGAACCTTACTATAACAGCTTTTGGAATTATTTAACCAGGACCTTACCCATTCTTACCGATACCTTACCAGATGGCCGCTATGGCAATTCATGGTTGCGAACACCAGGCAGAAACAACTGGGAAAATCCGCGTATGATTGCTGAAACCGGCTTTGCAAAAAAAGTAGTAAGCCGCTTTTTAGGTACTGTCTTTGCCGATTATCAGCTTCCTTTTAATATTACTTATCACGCAAAATTTGGCGCTGATAAATACGACGGGCTTTTAGAGAACTTTACGCCGCAGGTAAAAACATTTAATCCTAAAACCGGCGCCGCTATTAACTGGAACAGTCCTTCTACTGCTCCCCGCTCCAGAGGCATTGATTACAATGATCTGAATATTCATTTTTATCACACGCTGGACTGGAATAAAACATTTGCTGAAGATCATAATCTTAATATAATGGTTGGCAGCAGTTATGACGATTTTGACAGCAGATCTTTTTCCAGTGGATCTATGGGCTATCTTGATGGAACACTCACTGCCATAAGTGCTGGCGCGCTTCCTTATGAAGGTTATATCAGCGGAAGTTCTGAGCAGGACGTTCTGATATCCTATTTTGGAAGATTAAATTATGATTATAAAGGAAAATACCTTTTGGAAGGAACATTCCGGTATGACGGATCTTCCCGGTTTGCCAATGGAAAACGTTGGGGCGTTTTCCCTTCTGTATCTGCCGGATGGCGGATTGACAAAGAATCTTTCTTCCACATGGCCAATGTATTCAACCTCTTAAAACTGCGGGCTTCCTACGGGCAATTGGGAAACCAGGCAGTGGCGTTGTATAGTTATCAAAATTCTATCAATCTGGGACAGGATTATAGCTTTGGAGGTGGATTATCGTCTGGCGCTGCGGCAACAGCTTACAGCGATCCGAATACTTCCTGGGAAACTACCAATACCTACAATTTAGGATTGGATGCTAACCTTCTGGGTAACCGTATAAGCTTCAGTATAGATGCTTATAAGAAATATACAATCGATATTCTTCGTGCGGTAAATATTCCTGACCAGGTAGGTGGTCTTACAGGGCCCAGTAAAAACGTGGGTACCATGCAGAATACCGGTATAGAACTTACATTAGGGTATCGTAACAATATCGGCAGCTTTAATTATTCTTTTAATGGCAATGTGGCTTATAATAAAAATAAAGTGGTGGATTTGAATGGCGAAATTTTATATGGTTTTGATACCAATCTTTCTACTATAACAGAAGCTGGCTATCCGGTAAATTCCTACTTTATTTATGATGCTACCGGTATTTTTCAAAGTGCAGAAGAAGTAGCAAACAGTCCTTTTCAAAGTGCTACTACCACAGCAGGGGATTTGAAATACCGCGATATTAACGGGGACAATAAAATTACCAGTGATGACCGGGTAATCATATCCACCTCAACCCAAATACCTAAATACACTTTTGGTTTTGGCCTTGACCTGGGATACAAAGGATTTTCTTTAAATGCTTTCTTCCAGGGAGTAGCCGGATTGAAAATTTATCCAACAGCTAACCTTGCATTCCCATTCAACAATGGTGCAGATGCGACATGGGAATGGGTGACTGATTCCTGGACACCTGACCGTCCTAATGCCCGCCTTCCACAAGTTACACCTAGCAATGTGGATAACGATAATTATGTAGCTTCTGATTTCTGGTTGCAGGATGGTTCTTATTTAAGACTGAAAAATATTCAGTTAAGTTATGCACTGCCTTCAAAATGGTTATCCGGTGCCAAAATTAAAAGAGCCTCGGTTTATGTGAACGCGGAAAACTACCTCACTTTCTCAAAGTATAAAGATTTTGACCCCGAATCAATTCTTAATGCCAATTCTTTATATCACTATCCGATGTTGAAGACAATTAGTGCAGGTATTAATGTTACATTTTAAATCACTTTAAAAAAGACAATATGAAAAATATAGCAATTATAACCGGCCTGCTTTTCGTGCTCATAGCCACAGGCGGCTGTAAAAAAGATTTGCTTGAAACGAAACCCGATTACAAATATAATGAAGGAAATTTCTGGGAATCAGAAGCAGCGGTCGGAGCAGCATTATCGGGCTGCTACAACCCGCTTACATCAGATGGTTTGTTTGGCGGTGATGCCACTCCCTTATGGGAGGAAACAGCAACGCCGAATGCGTATAATTATAGCAACGCAATGGGTTTTAACCTGATCGCAGAAGGCCGTCAGCAGTCCAGCGACGGCGGTATCATACCCCAGCGCTGGCACGACAGTTATGTCGGCATAGGCCGCTGCAATACCTTCATGGCTAATGTTGATAAGGTTGAAATGAGTGAAGATACCAAAACCAGGATGAAGGGTGAAGTTCATTTTTTACGTGGCTTGTATTATTTCATGCTGGAGAATTATTATGGAGATGTGCCCCTGATTTTAGATCCGCCTAACCTCAGCACCCAGGCAGCCCTTCCCCGTACTCCGCGCGAAGAAGTAGTAACACAAATTATAAAAGACTTAGACAGTGCTGCGCTGGTACTACCTCTTAAATATTCTAAAGGGGATATAGGACGGGCAACAAAGGGCGCAGCCATGGCATTAAAAGCCAGAATCTTATTATACGAGGCCAGCCCTTTATTCAATTCTTCAAACGATGCGGCGAAATGGAAAGCTGCGGCAGATGCTGCCAAAGCGGTTATGGACTTGCCTGGAACCGGGTATGGATTGTATAATGATTACCGTGGATTATTTCTGCCTCAGAATGAAAATAACAAAGAAGTGATCTTTGACGTACAGTATATTTTCCCCGGCCTTGGTACTTCTTTTGATTTAATTGGAAAACAATATAATACCAATGCGCCCGTGCTTGGCCTGGCAGAGGCATATGATATGAATAACGGCCTGCCAATTACTGACCCGGCTTCAGGATACGATCCGGCAAAGCCTTATGCCAACCGCGATCCCCGGTTATATGGTACCATATTTTTCCCCGGAGATACTTTAATGGAAGTAAAGGTTACCAATTCACGGTTTGCCGTAACAGGTTTTGGTATGAAAAAATATACCATTTACGATAAAGGCCCGGCACCAGCAGGACAAACAGATTTGAAATCAGGACAATCAGAAACCAATTTTATTATACTTCGGTATGCTGATATTTTATTAATGTACGCAGAAGCATTAAATGAAGCTTCAGGCCCCTCACAGGAAGTATATGATGCCCTGAATGCCGTGAGGCAGCGTCCTAGTGTGAATTTGCCTGAAATTGATCCGGCTGTTACACCTTATACACAGGCAGAATTGAGAGAAATTATTCACCATGAGAGGCGGATCGAATTGGCAGGAGAAGGGTTGTATTATAACGATATACGCCGCTGGAAGACAGCAGGAACTGTTTTGAATGCGCCCATTAATACTTATGATGGTAGTCAGATAGAGGTAAGGACATTTAACCCTGCCCGCGATTATTTCTGGCCTATTCCATTAACGGAAACTGATCTTAATGCTGCATTAACACAAAACGAAGGTTATTAATTGAACAAAACCGGGAATACGTAATTTGTTTTCCCGGTTTTTTATCAGAAAAAATCAGGCAAACAACTTTTTTTAGCTTTTTTTAATTGATCTCAATTTATGAACGTAAAACCATTATTGACCCTTTCATTTTTTTGTTTAATTAGTTTTAAAGCGCAAAGTCAGACCAGCTGGGACAGCACTTACCGTCCCGGATTGTATGAGTTTGAAGAACAATTGTATGAAAGTTACCCCCATGCTAAGACCGATATTGTTTTCCTAGGAAATAGTATCACAGACAGGGTGGATTGGAATGAATTATTAGCAATGAGTAATGTGCATAACCGCGGTATTTCCGGAGACATTACTTTTGGTGTGTTACAACGATTACATGAAGTGATTGGTGGACATCCTGCAAAGGTTTTTATTTTGATTGGAATCAATGATATCTCCAGAAATATTCCAGACAGCATTATCTTGAATAACTACAGGAAAATTATTGAAAGGATTAAAGCGGGTTCCCCTCTTACTCATATCTATTTTCAAACTTTGTTGCCTGTTAATAATGAATTTACTCAATTTAAAAGCCATTACAATAAGGATGAACATATTCTTTGGCTCAATGACCAGCTTAAGATATTAGGAAAAAAGGAAAAGATTACAGTAATTGATTTGTATCCTCATTTTTTGAATGATCAAAAGAAATTGGATAAAAAATATACTTTGGATGGTTTGCATTTGAATGCCGAAGGCTACAAAGTCTGGGCTGTAATTTTAAAGAAGTATCTTAATGAAAAATAATTAATTAAAACTGATTACTACTTATGGATACCCGAAGAGAATTTCTTAAAAAAACATTGTTGCTTTCCGGCGCAGCAGGGCTTTCCAGTGCGGTTCCTGCCTCTATCCAACGTGCCCTGGCCATCAATCCTGAAGGAGGAAGTACTTATCTTGATGCTGAACATGTGGTGATCCTGATGCAGGAAAACCGCTCTTTTGATCATTGTTTTGGCGCTTTACGCGGCGTTAGGGGATTCAATGATCCAAGGGCAATCCACCTGCCAAATAAAAATTTGGTTTGGCTTCAGACAAACAAAGCGGGTGAAACTTATGCTCCGTTCCATTTTGATATTCGGGATTCCAAAATAACCTGGATGGGCTCCACACCACATTCTCGTGCCAGCCAGGTAGATGCAGACAACCAGGGAAAATACGATAAGTGGCTGGATGTAAAGAAGCCAGGCAATAAAAAATATGCTGATATTCCCTTGACAATGGGACATTATAACCGTGAAGATCTTCCCTTCAATTACGCTATGGCAGATGCTTTTACGGTTTGCGATCAAAATTTTTGTTCTGCCATGACAAGCACCTGGCCTAACCGTCTTTTCCTGTGGACCGGTACAGTTCGAGGTGAAAAAAGTGGCGATGCAAAAGCCTATATGAAAAACGAAATTCCTTACGGCGAAGGCCATTGGAAAACCTTTCCCGAAAGATTGGAAGAAAATGAAATCTCCTGGAAAGTATATCAGAATGATATAAGTGCAGGTGGCGGCTTTACAGGAGATGAGCGGGCCTGGTTGGCGAATTTTGGATGTAATCCGTTAGAATTTTTATCGCAGTACAACGTAAGATTTTCATCCCGTTATACTCAAAGTCTTCAAAGCAGGGCAGAAGCTCTTCCCAAAGAAATCGCTGATTTGGAAACTAAACTAAACGCTTTACCCTCATCAGGTAAAGGATATGATAAATTGCAAAAGGAAATCGCGAAGAAAAAAGAAGTTTTAAACGATACAAATGAACAAATTGAAAAGTGGAGTAAGGAGAATTTTGACAGATTATCTCAGTTTCAAAAAAATATTTACAATAAAGCATTTACGACCAACGAAGGTGATCCGGATTATCATTCCCTGAGTACTTTAAATTATGAAGACAATGGTGTGAGCAGGGAAGTCGCCATTCCAAAAGGCGATGTTTTATACCAGTTCAGAAAAGATGTCGATTCAGGAAACCTGCCCACCGTTTCATGGCTCGTGCCTTCGCAAAATTTCTCTGATCATCCAAGCGCGCCCTGGTATGGCACCTGGCTTACTTCTGAAATATTGGATATTCTTACCAGAAATCCGGAGATTTGGAAGAAAACTATTTTCATTCTTACTTACGATGAAAACGATGGTTATTTTGACCATATTCCGCCATTTGTAGCCCCTGACCCGAAAGATCCTGCAACAGGAAAATGCTCCGCGGGTATTAACACCAGCGGTGTGGAATTCATTAGAAAGGAACAGGAAATAAATGATGGAATTTCAAAGAAACAAGCGCGAACTGGTCCTGTAGGTTTAGGTTTCAGGGTTCCAATGATCATTGCTTCGCCCTGGAGCCGCGGCGGAAAAGTTTGCTCCCAGGTTTTTGATCATACATCTACTTTACAATTCCTCGAAGATTTTTTAAATAAAAAATTTAATAAAAACATAAGAGAAACCAACATCAGTGAATGGCGCAGAACTGTGTGCGGAAATCTGACTTCTGCGTTTACCACCTTTGATGAAAAAAATGAAAAGCTTCCCTTCCTTTCAAGAGATCCTTTTGTGGAAAAAATTTACAACGCGAAATTTAAAAATGAGCCATCAAACTTTAAAAAATTAACTGCAGAAGAAATACAACTAATTAATATTGATCCTGCTTCGTCAAAAGTAATGTCGAAGCAGGAGCCAGGTACCAAACCTGCAAATCCGTTGCCTTACCAGCTTTACGCCGATGGAAAGTTAAGTGATGATAAAAAAAGCTTTGAAATAACGATGCAGGCGCAAAATAAGATTTTTGGGAATCAATCTTCAGGATCTCCTTTTAATGTCTATGCCCCAGGGGAATATCTTTCATTGGAAGGCGAAAAGAATAATCAAAAGATTTTTGAACGCGTCCGTACCTGGCATTATGCAGTAACAGCCGGCGATACTTTAACAGAGAAATTTCCTGTTGATGCTTTTAAACACGGCCAATATCATCTAAGGATCTACGGCCCTAATGGCTTCTTTCGCGAGTTTACGGGTAATGAAAAAGATCCGGAAATTGTGATAGAATGCCAATACCAACCTGGCAGGTTGTTAAAGAATCAACTCACTGGAAATATTGAATTAAAAGTAAGTAACCACGATAAAAATTCTGTTCCAATTTTAGTCACTGATAACGCATATAAGAATAATCCTGTTTCAAAAAAAATACCTCCTTCAACCGAAGAAAGCATTGTAATGGATCTCAGAAAAAGTTCAGGATGGTATGACTTTACGGTAATTGTAAAAGGAAATTCAACTTTCTCCCAGCGATTTGCCGGAAGAGTGGAAACCGGAAAAGAAACTTCTACAGATCCTTTTATGGGCAAAGTGTAATATTGAAACCTGTTATAAAATTATCTTCAATGAAAGTCATTCATCAAAAATTATTTTCCATATTGTTTGCCGGATTACTGGCTTCATGCAGCATAAGTAATCAACTCAAAAGGACAGGCAATTTTGATAAACAAGCGCATCGTGGCGGACGAGGTCTGATGCCTGAAAACACGATCGCTTCTGAAAAGATTGCCATCAATTATGGAAGTACTTTGGAAATGGATCTTCAAATGTCTAAAGATAAAAAGATTGTTGTTTCCCATGATGCCTATTTCAACAGTGATTTTTCCCTTACACCCCAGGGGGATACAATGACAAAGGAGGATGGATTAAGCCGGTTGATCTTTCATATGGATTACGACAGTGTTGCAAAGTATGATGTTGGTCTGAAACCTTATCCTGCCTTTCCCATTCAAAAGAAAATACACGCCATAAAGCCTCTGCTCGGTGTTTTAATAGATTCAGTAGAAGCTTATGCAAGACAAAAGAACTTCGTAAATCATTACAATATTGAAATTAAATCCAACCCGAAATATGATGGCAAATTTTATTCGGGTCTTCAGGAGTATGTTGATTCAGCAATAAAAATAATCATTGAAAAAGGAATTGCTCCACGCACGATGATGCAATCATTTGATGTGAGGGCTTTGAATTTAATCCACCAAAAATATCCGACAATCCAAACCTCTTACCTGGTAAGTGCTTCCAATAAAAAAACCGCAGAAGGCTATATCAATGAACTTGGTTTTAAACCGGATATTTTTAGCCCGGAGTTTACTTTGGTTACTCCGGAACTGGTAAAAGCATTTCATCAACAAAATGTTTTGGTGATTCCCTGGACGCCGGATACTTTAAAAGAGATTCAGCGGTTAAAAGATATCGGGGTTGATGGAGTGATCACTGATTATCCAAATCTCTTTTCTGAATTGAAATGAAACCAATGCAGGTAAATGCTTTTTCTCATAATCAAATAAATCAAAACGTCAATGTTTTTCTAATCTGTTGACCTTTTGATTTTGTGATTTCAGGTTTATGAGCAATTGTTTACCGAATGGTAAGAAATAGTAAACTTTTATCTTTACCGCTTTATTCATGGCTGATCAAATGAATTTATGATGAAAAAAATCTTTATTCTTTCAATTATCCTTTTATCTGTTACGAAACTTTTTGCACAATCTGAAGAGCCTCCTGTTTTCTGGCAGGATGAATTCAAAAATGAATACAACCGCCAACCAATGCACGCTACCTATTTTGCCTTTGAGAGCAAGAGACTAGCTTTGGCCAGTAACAGGCAACAATCAAAATATTTTCAATCGCTTGATGGCGACTGGAAATTTAAGTGGGTTGATAAGCCTGCAAACAGGCCATTTGGCTTTTGGAAGACAACTTATGATGATAAGGATTGGGTAAATTTTAAGGTTCCGGCAACCTGGGAAGTGAATGGATACGGTATTCCTATTTATACCAATATCCGTTATGATTTTGATTACCTGATGAAACCTGATCCGCCTCATGTTCCTGAACAATATAATCCGGTTGGTTCTTACCGTAGAGAAATAATGGTAGATAAAGATTGGAACGGCAAAGATATTTATATACAGTTTGGCGCAGTGCGCTCGTGTTTTTATTTATGGATAAATGGGCAATGGGTCGGCTATAGTGAAGACAGCAAGCTTCCTGCGGAATTCAATATTACCCGTTTTATAAAGCCGGGACAAAAAAACCTGATTGCATTCCAGGTGTATCGCTGGAGTGATGGAACTTACATGGAAGATCAGGATATGTGGCGTCTTGCCGGTGTAAACCGCGATGTATTCATGTATGCACGAAATCCAATTCATATTCGCGATATACAAATCATTGCTGATTTGGTAAACGATTATAAAAATGGACAGTTAAATATCAGCCTTGATTTTTTAAATAACAGTGATCCATCATTAAAAAATTATAACGCCTCTTTTGAATTACTCGATTCATCAGGCGTGTCAGTCAGCAAAAAATCTGTTTCTCTTGGCGATTCTGTCAATTATAAAAAAGTGGTTTTTAAGCTTAATGATCCCAAAAAATGGTCAGCAGAGGAGCCAAATTTATACACTCTTATAACTACACTAACGGACAATAATGGAAAGGTAATAGAAGTAATTCCCCAAAAAACAGGTTTTAGAAAAGTAGAGATAAAAGATGGCGTATTATATGTCAATGGAAAAGCGGTTTTAATAAAAGGAGTTAACAGGCATGAAATGGATCCCTTTACCGGTCAGGTAATCAGCAGGGAGCGCATGGAACAGGATGTAAGGATCATGAAAGAAAATAATATCAATGCCGTAAGAACTTCGCATTATCCGGATGATCCTTACTGGTATCAGTTGTGCGATAAATATGGGTTGTATGTAGTCGGTGAAGCCAATCTTGAAACACACGGAATGGGCTTTGGCGCTAATTCTTTATCAAAAAAACCGGATTGGTTCTTACAACATTTTCAGCGTGATACCCGGGCTGTAGAAAGGGATAAAAATCATCCGAGTGTTATTATATGGTCTATGGGCAATGAAGCAGGAATGGGAATTAATTTTGAAAAATGTTATGAGTGGATAAAGCATCGTGATTCTTCAAGACCAGTAGAATATGAACCCGCAAGTGCCACTATGTTTTCAGACATTTATTGTCCGATGTATCCTTCTCCTGATGAAATGGTGCGCCATGTAAAGTTTGACAGCAACAGCAATCATAAACCATTTATCCTGGTTGAATATGCGCATGCAATGGGCAATACAGATGGTAATTTCAATGATTACTGGGATACGATCCGGAAATATTATCCTAAGATGCAGGGCGGCTACATTTGGGATTTTGTTGACCAGGGATTTCAAAAAATAACAGATAGAGGAGATACGATCTGGTCTTATGGAGGAGATTATGGGGTTGATATGCCAAGCGACCAGAACTTTAACGACAACGGTTTAGTGGCTCCTGATCGCTCACTTCATCCACAAATGCTGGAAGTGAAAAAGGAATATCAAAATATTTTTACTTCCGCTGCCAATCAGGAAGGAACGATTAAAATCTACAATGAAAATTTCTTTAAAGATCTTCACTATGTTTACCTGGAATGGCAGTTGACAGCAGATGGAAAGACGGTTCAAAAAGGGAAAGTTGTATCGCTCAATATTGCCCCCCATCAAACCGGTATAGTTGATTTACATTACAAAATTCCTGGCAGCAAAAAAGAGGTTTTTTTAAATGTTTATTACAAAAACAAATCAGCCGAAGGACTTGTTCCTGCTAACTGGACAATTGCAAAAGACCAGCTGATTGTTCAAAGTAATTTGGATAAAAAAACTGATTTTCCTGAGGGAGACAAGTTAGCCAGTCTCTTGACTGATAGTTCAATCATAATTAAGAGCAATAAAGTTAAATTCATTTTTAGCCGCAAAGATGGCCTGCTGCGTGATTATGTTGTGAATAACAATCATTTTATAAAAAAAGGATATTCCCTAAAACCTAATTTCTGGCGTCCACCCACTGACAATGACTTTGGTGCCGGTTTGCAGGAAAAATTAATCAACTGGAAACGCGCAAGTCACCATTACACTCTTCTTGGTTTTACTATTGATTCTTCGGATAATAAAAACATCAAATTGTACACTCATTATTCATTGCCGGATGTATATGCCTACCTGGATATAAGCTACGGGATGAATGGAGGGGGAATGATTAAAGTTACGGAATCGATGCGGGTCGATTCTACAAGAAAGGAACCTATGATGTTTAAATTCGGTATGCAGATGATGTTGCCGAAAATGTATAATCAAATGAAATGGTATGGGCGCGGCCCTTCGGAAAATTATTGGGATCGGAAAGATGATGCTTTTGTCGGCTTGTATAACATGTCCGTCCGTGATCAGTTTCA
>Ga0157370_10005818_pt1 | contig 13780 bp, 12 predicted proteins | sample C35metaG_FD_113463 | JGI IMG/M metagenome (GOLD analysis project Ga0157370, IMG submission 113463) | Corn rhizosphere microbial communities from Kellogg Biological Station, Michigan, USA - C3-5 metaG | ecosystem: Host-associated > Plants > Roots > Rhizosphere > Soil | place: USA: Michigan...
GGTGCACATCGCCACCAAGCTCAATCGTTCGCATCTGATCCAGGCACGGCAATGCTTCCTGCTGCCGTGCCTGGGCCGTACCGAGCTGGACGTGCAGGCCGACGGGCCGCAGTCGGTGACGGTGGAGGATTCGATGTCGATGGTGCACGCCTCGCAGGGCCGACTGAAGCCGGCGTCCGGGCACCTGCGCTCCGAACCGGCGATCGTCGCGCTGCTCGCGCGCGCCACATTGCCCCACTCGAAGGTGGACTGGGAAGGCATGGTGGCCGACTACGACCGCATCCGCGACGGCATCGAGTCGGTGTTCCCGATCTTCACCGATTTCAACGAGCGCATCCGCGTGCCCGGCGGCTTCTGGCTGGAGAACGCGGCCACGCACCGACGCTGGGATACGCCGGACGGCAAGGCGCATTTCCTGCTGGCCCCGGGGCTGGACGAGGATCCGCCGACGGTCGGCGGGTTGCTCAAGCTGGCCACGGTGCGTTCGCACGACCAATACAACACCACCATCTACGGCCTCAATGATCGCTATCGCGGCATCACCGGCCGCCGCGACGTGGTGTTCGTGAATCCGGCGGATCTGGCCGAACGCAACCTGAGCGAAGGCGATCGCATCGACATCGAGGCCAGCCGGCCAGACGGCACACCGAACGGACGCGCGGTGCGCGGCTTCGTGGCGGTGCCGTTCGAGATCGCGCGCGGCTCGGTGGCGATGTATTACCCGGAGGGCAACGGCTTGATTGCGCTCGAAGACCACGATCCGCATTCGGGCACGCCCGGCTACAAATCGGTGCCGGTGCGCTTGTTGCCCTCGTCCATGCAGGCTAGCCGCGAGGTCTGACATCGTGGCGTATCCCGGCCTGGCGCGTCGCCCCGTCACTGTTCACCAGGATGGAAAAGAACAGCGCGGTGAAGACTGGCTGGTGGAGGAAGCCCCGGTGGAAATCCGCTACAACGGCGAAGCCCATGCGGTGATGATGGTCACGCCGACGGACCTGCAGGACTTCGCATGCGGATTCTCGTTAAGCGAGGGCCTGGTGGCCCGCGCCGCCGACATCCGCGACATGGTGGTGCACGAGTTGCTGGAAGGCTATGTGGTGGACGTCAACGCCATCATGGCGATGGCCGTGGCCGGGGATGCCGGATCGGCCCGCCTGATGCCCGGACGCAGTGGCTGCGGCGTGTGCGGCAGCCGTCGCCTGGAAGACGTGCTGCGGCCCACGCCGCCGGTACCGGATGGACTCGTGCTCGGCTCCGATGCATTGGAACGGGCGCTGGCGGCACTGGCGCAACGCCAGCCGCTCAACAGCCACACGGGTGCCGTGCACGCTGCTGCCTGGGCTTCGCCTGACGGGGAGATCCTGCACGTGCGCGAGGACGTGGGTCGCCACAACGCGTTGGACAAGCTACTCGGCGCGTTGACTCGCGGTAACGTCGACCTGTGTGGCGGCTTCGTGCTGGTGACCAGCCGTGCCAGCTACGAGATGGTCACCAAGACGGCCAGGCTCGGCGTCGGCCTGCTGGCCGCGATCTCCGCGCCGACCGCGTTGGCTGCGCAACTGGCGCACGCCTGCAACCTTACCTTGGCCGGTTTCGTGCGCCCTGGCCGATACGTGGTGTACAGCCATCCGCAGCGATTGCGCGACGCGGCTATTTGAGAAATCCGCTCGCGTGTGTCGGCGGTCGCCTCCGACATTCTGTCCGGCGCGATGCGGACAAATTGTCGATCGCGAAACACCGCCGGACGTCTTTCGACTACCAAGTGATTGATGTTTCGGTACTACGCGCGTTGGCGTGCATGTTGCATCCACACCCATCGGCGGTGGGCGATGGATGGAATGATCCGACACCGAACTCGCTGGGCAGCGAAACGCGTCGACAAATAAGGAACATTCGACATGACCACCACTTATCAGGATTTCAAGTTCACGACCACGGCCGCCAAGAAGCGGACAAAGTGGGCATGGTTTCTCGCGCTCGGTATCACCTTCATCGGCCTGGGTTCCATCGCCATTGGCAACCTGGTTCTGGCCACCATCGCCACGGTGTATTACGTCGGCATCCTGATGACCATTGCTGGCGTGGTGCAGCTCTTTCACGCTTTCAGCATCAGGACCTTGAACGGCTTCTTTTTCTGGTTGCTTGGCTGTGTCCTGTATCTCGCAGCGGGAGTCATGACACTCATGAATCCGCTGCTCGCCTCGTTCGTTCTCACGTTGTTGCTGGGACTGCTCGCGGCCGCATCGGGCCTGTCCCGAATCTGGCTCAGCTTCCATGTCAAGACCAGACATGGTTGGGGCTGGATCGTCGCCTCGGGCGTGGTCACTACCCTCACCGGATTGGTCTTCTTGTTGGGCTGGCCCGTGAACAGCCTGTGGTTGCTGGGGCTGGTTCTGGCGATCGATCTGATTTTTCAAGGCTGCGCCCTGGTGGGATTGGCGGCGAAACTTCGAACGGCTTGAGGCGCAGGCGCGACGAAACGAGATAGACCTTATTGATGGCAGGGCCATCAAACCGAAACCTTCAAATCGGGAGCACGAAGATGGGAAAAATCATCGGAATCGATCTTGGGACAACCAACTCCTGCGTCTCGGTGATCGAAGGCGCGACGGCGCGCGTCATCGAGAACTCGGAAGGTGACCGCACCACGCCATCGATCGTGGCATTCGTGAAGGACGGCGAGGTACTGGTGGGCGCGACAGCCAAGCGCCAGGCCACCACCAACCCCAAGAACACCTTCTACGCGGTGAAGCGTCTGATCGGCCGCAAGTTCACCGATGCCGAAGTCCAGAAAGACATCCACCTGGTGCCCTACAAGATCATTGCGCATTCCAACGGCGACGCGTGGCTGGAAACCTCTGACGGAAAACAGATGGCGCCGCCGGAAATTTCCGCCAAAGTGTTGATGAAAATGAAGAAGACCGCCGAGGATTTCCTTGGCGAGGCGATCACCGAAGCGGTGATCACTGTGCCGGCGTATTTCAACGACAGCCAGCGCCAGGCCACCAAGGATGCCGGCAAGATCGCCGGCCTGGACGTCAAGCGCATCATCAACGAGCCGACCGCGGCGGCGTTGGCCTATGGCCTCGACAAGCAGGGTGCCAATCGCAAGGTTGCTGTCTATGACCTGGGTGGCGGTACCTTCGACGTTTCGATTATCGAGATCGCGGAAGTCGACGGCGAGAAGCAATTCGAGGTACTCGCTACCAACGGCGACACTTTCCTGGGCGGCGAAGATTTCGACAAGCGCGTCATCGACTACCTGGTTGAAGAGTTCAAGAAGGAACAGGGCATCGATTTGCGCAACGATCCATTGGCCCTGCAACGCCTCAAGGATGCCGCCGAGCGCGCCAAGATCGAGCTTTCGTCGGCGCACCAGACCGATGTGAACCTGCCGTACGTGACAGCCGACGCCTCGGGCCCGAAACACCTCAATATCAAGCTCACCCGCGCCAAGCTCGAAGCGCTGGTCGAGGATCTAGTCAAGAAGACCATCGCTCCCTGCAAGACCGCGCTCAACGACGCGAATCTGAAGCCATCCGACATCACCGAGGTGATCCTGGTCGGCGGCCAGACGCGAATGCCGAAGGTACAGCAAACGGTAAAGGACATCTTCGGCAAGGAACCGCGCAAGGACGTGAACCCCGATGAAGCGGTCGCCGTGGGCGCGGCGATCCAGGGCGGCGTGTTGTCCGGTTCGGTCAAGGACGTGCTGCTGCTGGACGTCACTCCGCTGTCGCTCGGTATCGAGACGATGGGCGGCGTGATGACCAAGCTGATCGAGAAGAACACTACGGTGCCGACCAAGGCAGCGCAGACGTTCTCCACTGCCGACGACAATCAGACCGCGGTGACCGTCCACGTGCTGCAAGGCGAGCGCGAGCGCGCCAGCGCCAACAAGTCGCTAGGCCGCTTCGACCTCACCGGCATCGCGCCAGCGTCGCGCGGCACGCCGCAGATCGAGGTGTCGTTCGACATCGATGCCAATGGCATCCTGCAAGTCACTGCCAGGGACAAGAACACCGGCAAGGAACAGAAGATCGAGATCAAGGCCGGCTCGGGCTTGTCCGAGGACGAGATTGCGCGGATGGTTGCCGACGCCGAAGCAAACAAGGAAGAAGACAAGAAGTTCCACGAGCTCGTCGCCACTCGCAACAAGGCCGATCAGCTGGTGCACGCCGCGCGCTCGGCAATAACGGAACACGGCGGTAAGGTCGGTGGCGACGTGATCGGCCGCGCCGAGGAAGCCCTGTCCGAGCTCGAGAAGGTGATGAAGGGAGACGACAAGGCGATGATCGAGTCGCGCATCTCCAAATTGGAAGAGTCCGCGCAACAGTTGTTCGCGGCAGTCCAGGCCGGAGGGCAAGCCGGTTCACAGGCTGGGGCGCAGCACGCGCCGGGCGGTGGCAGCGCGGCACCGGAAGATGTCGTGGACGCCGAATTCACCGAGCTCAATGACGATGGCACGAAGAAGTCCGGTTGAGATCCGGCTAATGGCCACATGGAACGATTGCACAAGGATCTATATGGCAAGCCGGTTTGTTTAAGGAGGCTACAACGCGTCAAGTATCGGAAGCTGGCTGCGGTTTCGCGGCCGGGCGGTGGCGTACCATTTTCGGGACAGAGTAGTGTAGGTGGAGACACCTCTCGGCAATGTCCCTGGTCGCGGCATGAGGAGTAACTTGGATGTCGGTGGATCCCGCCCGCGGTACCAGCGAATCTGCAATGGACTCGGAGTTTGGGTCGTGGCTGGCGCAGGCCTCGATTCTGATCGTCGATGACGAGCCAGGAATGCGCAACTTTCTGGTCAAGATTCTCAGGCCACGTTGCAAGCTCATCGAAGAGGCTGGCGATACGAAGGAAGCGTCGGCCAAGCTCGACGCGCGGCATTTTGACATCGTGGTTCTCGACAACGTCATGCCGGGCGAAACCGGTCTCGCGTGGCTCGCCGGGCAGCGCGCGGCGGGGTTTTTCCCCGACGTTATCCTGATGACCGCCTATGCCGATCTCGACACCGCGATCGAGGCCTTGCACGTGGGCGTCGTCGACTTCGTCATCAAGCCATTTCGATCCAACCAGTTGCTGAATGCGATCGCGCGGTGCCTGGACCGAGCGCGCTTGCAACGCGAGAACTACGTGCTGCGCCACGAATTGGGTTCGTCATCGAACCAGGTGCTCCTGCGCAACAAGCTGCTTGGTGATTCCACCGCAATACAACAGGTACGCGAGATCATCGCACGCGTAGCAGCGTTGCCGACGCCTATCCTGTTTACGGGCCAGTCAGGCAGCGGGAAGGAGGTCGCGGCCCGCTTGCTTCATTCGCTTTCCAATCGGGCCGACAGGCTTTTCGTGCCGATCAATTGCGGTGCCATCCCTGCAGACATGATCGAAAGCGAGCTGTTCGGCCATTTGAAGGGAGCATTCACCGGTGCCGGCCGAAGCCGCGAAGGGCTGTTCATGTATGCGCAAGGCGGAACCCTTTTTCTGGACGAAATCGGCGAACTGCCCTACGCCTTGCAGAGCAAGCTCCTGCGTGTACTGGAAGATCACAGGGTCCGGCCCGTCGGCTCGGAGCGCGAAGTTCCATTCGACGCCCGCTTCATCTTCGCGACCAACGCCGACCTGCAAACGCGTGTTGCGGAAGGCAGCTTTCGACCGGACCTCTATTTCCGGATCAACATCATGCAAGTCCATTTACCGTCGCTACAGGACCGCGGCGAAGACGTGCAGGAGCTCGCCGTACTTTTCATGCGTGAGATCTCGCAGCAACTCGGCATGCCGACCGTGCCCATCGACGACAGGGTCCGTGCCGCACTTGCGCACTATGACTGGCCGGGAAACATCCGCGAGTTGCGCAATCTGATCGAGCGGACGGTGATCCTTGGCACCTTTCCCGATGACTTCCAAGGGCCCGTTAGTCAGGATGGTGGGAACGGACAGACTCTGGCTGACATGGAACGACGACACATCTTGTCAATCCTGCAGGAGACCGGCGGGAACCGTGAGGAAGCCGCGCAGCGGCTGGGCATCTCGCGCAAGACTATCGACCGCAAATGCAAGAGCTGGCAAAGATAGCGCCGCGTCGGAAGACCGGAAGGCATTCGGTCCGCTACCGCCTTCTGGCGATCGCGCTGGTACCGATGCTCGTCATCTTGCCGCTATTGCTTGGAGCCAGCCTTTATCGCTGGAATGCCAAGTTCGATGCGACGCTTACTTCCAAGGTCAATGACGACCTGACTATCGCCCATCAGTATTTCGCGCGTCTTCTCAATGCCACGCAAGAGCAACTGGTTTCGGCGGCAGAGGCCGCTCGCTTTCGGGATTTGCTCCGGCAAGGTGACTACACAACCGGAGGCTTGTCCGGATTCCTGAAGGAAATCGCACGGGAACACCGGCTCGACTTCCTCTACATCGTGGACAGCGAGGGTCGCATCGTCGCCAGTGAATACCCGCTGGCATCAGGATCTGTCCGCTGGAACTGGCCCGTTGTCCATTCGGCGCTCGATGGGCATGCAAATACTGCCATCGACGTCTTTCAACCTGCCGAACTTTCCGCCATCGCGCCTGCGCTCGCCCAACGCGCACGCATCAGCATCGTTCCGACCGCCGGCAGTGCGCCTACCAAGCTCAAGGAGGAAACACGGGGCATGGTGCTGCACTCGGCGAGCGCCGTGGTCTTGCCGGATGGGAGGCATGCCGCCCTGGTCGGCGGCATGTTGCTTAACCGGAACCTCGACTTCGTCGACACCATCAACGATCTCATCTACCACAATTCCGGCTCGCCTGAAGGCAGCCACGGAACGGTGACGTTGTTCCTGGGCGATGTGCGCATCAGCACCAATGTCCGCCTGTTCAAGGAACGACGAGCCATTGGAACACGGGTTTCGACGGACGTGGACCGCACCGTGCTCGGCCGAGGCAAGACGTGGCTCGGCCGCGCATTCGTCGTCAACGATTGGTACATATCCGGCTATGAACCGATACTCGACAGTGATGGCCGGCGCGTCGGCATGCTCTACGCAGGGTTTCTCGAACAGCCCTATACGACGGTCAAGCGTCGAACGCTGATCGAAATCGCGTTGGCGTTCCTGGTCGCGCTCGCCGCGACTATCCCGATATTCCTCAAGTGGGCTGCCGAGATTTTCAGGCCCCTCGAGCGGATGACCGAAACGATCGCCCGGGTCGAGCATGGCGAACTCGAGATACGCACCGGCCACGTCGAAACCGAAGATGAAATAGGAAGGGTGGCGCACCATTTCGACCGGTTGCTCGATCAGGTCCAGAAACGCGACAAGCAGTTACGTCGATGGAACGACAAGCTCAACCAGCGTGTCGAGGAACGTACCAGGAAACTCCAGCTTGCCAATCAGCAACTGGAGGCGACGACCCGGCAGCTCGTCATGTCGGAGAAGCTGGCCGCCATCGGCGAAATCACTGCCAGCGTGGCGCACGAGATCAATAACCCGGTCGCGGTCATGCAAGGGAACCTCGAGGTGATACGTGAGCTGATGGGCGAAAACGCCGACGCAGCGAAGACGGAATTCGACCTCATCGACGAGCAACTGCGCCGCATCGGTGAGATCGTGACCCGACTGCTCCAGTTCGCCAAGCCGCAGGAATACGCGGGCTCGACCGAGCCATATGACGCGGCGGATGTGATCACCGACACGCTGCCGCTGGTCCGGCACCTTCTCGACAAAGCGGCGATCACGCTGGAACGGGAATGCCGTGCGTCCCGGCTGATTGCAATGAACAGGACGGAACTCCAACAGGTGCTGGTCAACTTGATGGTCAACGCCATTCATGCGATGCCCGAGGGAGGAAAACTGATGTTACGGACGTTGGACCGTGACGATGGCGCGTCCTCAGGAGTCGTCATCGAAGTTGCGGATACCGGTATGGGCATGACTGCGGATGTGATGCAAAAAGTGTTCGATCCGTTCTTCACGACCAAGCGGAGGGAAGGAACGGGGCTGGGTCTATCCATCAGCCAGATGCTCGTCATCCGCCAAGGCGGCATGATCTCCGTCCAAAGCGAGCCGGGATACGGGACGACGTTCTCGGTCAGCTTGCCTGGATCTGTTGATGCACAACCCAAATAGCCGCGAATCGTGAGGTAGCCGAAATGACCGTCGTATCGCTTGATCAGCTCTCCCGCGACATGCAGGCATCCGCAGGCCGGCTCGTAGGTCAGCTCGGTATCGTGGCCCAGGAAGAGGATCGACCGCTGGAAGCCGATGACCTGCTTTTCTACATCAGCGAAACGTCGATGCCGATGGCGAGTTTCATGCACGGGCACGGACTCTTCATGGATGGCGAGGGCCTGCACTTCGACCTGTCGCAGTTCGGCGCGATACGGGACCTGGCGGAGAAAGTCATCACCGAACATGCGGCGGACCATTCGGACGGGGTCTGGCATGAGCTCGATCTGTCGACCGACGAGGATGCCGACTACAACGGCGGTTACATAGTGACCGCGCTGGCAGCGCTTGAACTCATGTATGGAAGCTCACCATGAGTTGGACGCACTCGCCAATTGGCCTGCTTTCCACACTGGTGCTGTTCGCTATCCAATTGCTGGTGATAGCGCGCGCTATCACCAGGCCCAACCGCATCCCCGCATCGCGGGTAGCCTGGGTGGCGGTCATCATGTTTGTACCGCTGCTGGGCGTGGTCGCTTACCTGTTTCTTGGTGAAACCAGTATTGGACGCGCGCGCATCAGGAAACTGCGTGCCGTTGAGGAGCGAATGCCGTTGCCCGACGATGCGAAGCATGCTCCGGAGGCCTCGCAGTCGCTCGACAAACCGCTTTTCGACCTGTGCCGGTCGATCAATGGGTTTCGCCCGGTGGGGGGCAATCGCATCACGCTACTCGGCGACCCGCATATGCCGCCCGAGAGGCCGACGGTCGATTCCAACCTCGCCATCGATGCACTGATAGCCGACATCGAGCTGGCGCGTAAGCACATCCACATCAGCTTCTACATCTGGCTGGACGACAGCAACGGAGGCAGGGTTGCCGAGGCGGTCTGCATCGCCGTGCGCCGTGGCGTGACCTGCCGTGTGATGGTGGACGCGTTGGGTTCGCGCGACTTTGTCCGTTCGTCGCGCTGGAGACAGTTGAAGGATGCAGGCGTGCATGGCGTGGCGACACTGGACGATATTCCTCGCCTGGGGCATCTGGCGCTTGGCCGGATCGACCTGCGAAACCATCGCAAGATCGTGGTGATCGACAACCGTATCAGCTATTGCGGCAGCCAGAATTGCGCCGATCCGGCCTTCCAGGTGCAGGCCCGGTTCGCACCTTGGATCGATATTTTCCTACGTTGCGAAGGGCCGGTGGTGCGCCAGGAGCAATACCTGTTCCTGTGTGCCTGGATCGCGGAAACCGGCGAAACGGAGCTGGAAGACCTGCCCTCAGCGGCACCCGAACGACAACCATCCGGGCCGGGGGTGACGGCGCAAATGTTCGGTACCGGCCCAACGACCCGCGGCAACGCCATGTCCGACATGTTTGTTAGCGCGATCTGCGCTGCGCGACGGGATTTGCTCATCACCACGCCTTACTTCGCGCCGGATGAGGCCCTGCTGCGTGCGCTGTGCGCAGCACCACGTCGTGGTGTCGCGACAACCATCGTGTTTCCCGCGCGCAACAATTCATGGCTGGTGGGAAGTACCTGCCGCAGTACATATGAAGACCTGCTCACTTGCGGCGTTGCGGTGTATGAGTACCCGTTGGGACTTCTGCATACAAAGTCCTTGACCCTGGATGGCGAGATCGCGCTGGTCGGCTCGGCCAACATGGACCGTCGCAGCCTGGAGCTCAACTACGAAAACAACCTGATCATTGCCGATCCCAGCCTGACCGAGGTCATCCGCCAGCGGCAATTGACCTACCTGGCGGTATCTCATCCTGTCTCGCTGGAAGCGGTGCGTGCCTGGCCCTATCGCCAACAGCTGGTACAAAATGCGGTGGCGATGCTGGCACCCATTCTCTGACGCATGCCGGGCGAAGCGATGCGTCAGACATCTCCAAATCGATAAGACAAATTGTCGTGCGACCGTGGGACACATTGTCCGAAAACAGCGGCGTGGAGATACCAAGCCCTTGATAACAGCTTGCTCGCTTGTTGGCATCGGTCTTGCTCAATTCTCTCGTTGACATCCAAATTTCTGAAAAAGCAGTGGTTCGCGTCAGGATGATGGAGCCCTTCAACTTCGAGAAACCACAGAGTCACGGAATCGGGAGCCACGATGGACTACTACGATCTGTACATCAACGCAAAGAAACCTGCCATTGGGCTCTATGTACGTCAGGGAGCCGGCCTTCCCGATATCGCCCAGAAGGACAAGGACGATTGGGTGTTCGACGGTACTGCCGCAGGACTTGAGGTGCCATCCAGCGTGATCGAAGGCGTGGCAAAAGATGGCCATGCCTTTCGAAACATGGAGTAATGCCGCGACCAGAAAACCTTGTCGATATTTTTCGACACACCGTTCAGGGGGTGCGCCACATTCGTCGCTTGTGGTCGAATCGAACGTGCCACCGCGCCTATCCGGACTTCCACGCCGCACGGAGGAACACCGACATGGCAAGTTCGCCTTTTCCGTCGTCACATCTGCAACTGAAACGCGCCTACGAACCGGCCGAGCCTTCTGACGGCACCCGCATCCTGATCGACCGGTTGTGGCCGCGCGGCGTAAGCAAGGAAGAAGCCGCGCTCGACGACTGGATGAAGGACATCGCGCCGAGCACCGAGTTGCGCAAATGGTTCGGACACGATCCGACAAAGTGGTCCGAGTTCCAGCGCCGTTACCGGACCGAACTCGTGCATCACGACGCAGAACTGGAGCGCATCCGCGATCTGGCGAAAAGGCACAAGGTAACCCTCGTCTACAGCGCGCATGATGAACAGCACAATGACGCCATCGTGCTGCGCGACGTACTGGAGAAAACCGGGGAGCTCGCCACGTGACCAAACATTTCAAGATCGGCGACCATGTGCGCTGGAATTCAGAGGCTGGGTGGGTATCCGGCACTATCATCGCCATCCACACCCGTGATTTCGACTACAAGGGTTACACGCATCATGCACCGGACGATGACCCCAGTACGAAATCAAGAGCGACAAAACCGATCACATCGCGGCCCACAAGGGCGGTGCGCTGACGCATACATGAAGAACACGGCCGAAAGGGTCAACATCGCGCCGCATGTCGTCATCGTCGGTGCCGGCTTCGGCGGTCTGGAGGTTGCGCGCGGACTTGCACGGACGGCAACCCGGGTCACCGTGGTTGACCGGCGTAACCACCACCTGTTCCAGCCTCTGCTCTATCAGGTCGCCACGGCGTCCCTCGCAACGTCCGAGATCGCGTGGCCGATCCGGTCGCTGCTGCGCGAGTGCCAGAATGTCACTACCTTGCTCGGCGATGTCGTCGGAGTGGATACCCTGGACAAGAAGATCTTGCTGGACGATGGTGGTGCCATTCCTTTCGACTCGCTGGTATTGGCGACAGGTGCCCGTGATGCCTGGTTCGGCCACGACGAGTGGGCCTGTCATGTGCTGAGTTTGAAGACTATCGAAGATGCCACCACGATCAGGCGCAGGATTCTTGCTGCCTTTGAACACGCAGAGCGGACAACCGACGCGACCGAGCGCGCCTCGTTCATGACATTCGTCGTCATCGGTGCTGGTCCCACCGGCGTGGAACTGGCGGGCACAATCGCGGAGCTTGCGCATGACACGTTGGCGGGCGATTTCCGCAACATCGACACGCGCGATGCGCGCGTTGTTCTCGTCGAAGCAGGACCTCGAATTCTTCCGGGATTTCGCGAGGGCCTGTCCCACTATGCCTGTCGTGCACTGACCAGGCTCGGCGTGGAAATCAGGGCCGGGCAGCCGGTTTCGAGATGCACGGCCGACGGCGTCGCGATCGGTGGGCAGTATTTGCCGGCGAAGACCATTCTCTGGGCCGCAGGGGTCGCGGCCTCGCCGGCTGCCGAGTGGCTGCATGCACCAGCCGATCGAGCCGGGCGCATTCTGGTGCAACCGGATCTGACTGTCCCTCGATATCCGGATATCTTTGCGATTGGCGATACCGCCCACGTCGAAATGGCCAATGGCAAGCTGGTGCCCGGCATCGCACCGGCGGCCAAGCAGGAAGGACGCTATGTCGCTGCCATCATCAAGTCACAGCTATCCGGGGGAAAATCAGGACCGCCTTTTCAATACAAGGATGCCGGCAGCCTTGCGACAATCGGCAAGCGCGCCGCCGTCATCGACTTTGGCCGGCTCGCGATCACCGGCCGCTTCGCCTGGTGGCTGTGGGGATTCGCGCACATCTATTTCCTGATCGGCTTGCGTCATCGGCTCGCCGTCGTACTGAGCTGGCTCTGGATTTACCTCACGGGACAACGCAGCGCCCGTCTGATTACACAGGGCAACGTCAAAAACGACCGAACGAACCTTTGAATAAATTAAAAGCAATCCGCGATAATCAATCACAAGAGATAACGCATGCCTTCAGCTTCTCCTACCTCGCAACCCGTCACGGCGACGCTCACTCGTGCCGCCATTTTCCTTGTCGTAACGGTCAACCCGGGGCGGGAAAATGAACGCGCGGTACGAAGCTTGTGCGGCGACCTTTCCGCGCTGCTGCGCGCGGTCGGCTTCCGCGACCTCGCGGGAAACCTGACGTGTGTGATGGCGTTCGGCTCCGACGCCTGGGATCGGCTGTTCGGCTCGCCCAGGCCGAAGTACCTGCATCCATTTCGAGAGATCAAGGGCGTGCACCACGCCGTCGCCACGCCGGGCGACATCCTGTTCCATATCCGTGCTACCAAACGCATGGATCTATGTTTCGAACTGGCGATGCAGATCATGTCAAGGCTCGGCGAGGCCGTCACCATCGTGGATGAGACCCACGGCTTCAATTACTTCGACGACCGCGACCTGATCGGATTTGTCGATGGAACCGAAAGTCCCGCCGGACAAAAAGCCGTCGACGTCGCCGTCATTGGCGATGAGGACGCCGTGTTTGCCGGCGGCAGCTACGTGATCGTGCAAAAGTATCTGCATGACCTGAAAGGCTGGAACGCGCTGACCATCGAACGGCAGGAGCGAATCATCGGCAGGACCAAACTCACCAATATCGAGCTGGACGATTCGGTGAAACCGACCTGTGCGCACAATGCGCTGACCACCGTCGTGGAGAACGGCGAGGAACTGGACATCGTCCGCGACAACATGCCATTTGGCGAATTCGGCAAGGGCGAGTTCGGTACCTATTTCATTGGCTACGCGAAGTCTCCGCACCGGATCGAGCAGATGCTCATCAACATGTTCGTCGGCCGGCCGCCGGGCAACTACGACCGACTGCTCGACTACAGCCGGGCCGTCACGGGAGCACTGTTCTTCGTGCCGACGGCGACGTTCCTGGACGATGTGCCGGATCAAGACACGGCCTCGACGCCTGACGGCGCATCATCAGACGTTTCCGGACCCTTGCCGGCGCAGCCCGACCATTCGCTCGGTATCGGATCGCTCAAGGGAGATGCAGAACATGAATAATCTTCACCGTGAACTTGCCCCCATCTCGGCCGAGGCATGGTCGCAGATTGAACAGGAAGCATCGCGCACCCTGAAGCGTTACTTGGCGGCGCGGCGGGTGGTGGACGTCGTGGGCCCAAAGGGCTCCGAATGTTCGGCGGTGGGCACCGGCCACCTGCGCGACATCGAGCCACCGGGCGACGGCATCCAGGCTGCGCAACGCGAGATCA
>Ga0157370_10005821_pt1 | contig 13777 bp, 15 predicted proteins | sample C35metaG_FD_113463 | JGI IMG/M metagenome (GOLD analysis project Ga0157370, IMG submission 113463) | Corn rhizosphere microbial communities from Kellogg Biological Station, Michigan, USA - C3-5 metaG | ecosystem: Host-associated > Plants > Roots > Rhizosphere > Soil | place: USA: Michigan...
CCTTTGTAACTTCAACCACTTGCGCTTCCGATCACTCGGTAGCGGGAGGCGAATTCTACAGCGTTACACGCTGCTGTCAACACCTCTTTTTCAACTCCTTTCGGACTTCGATGAACTGAAGCCGCTCGCTGCCGAAAACTGCGTAACTCTTTGTTTACCAAGGAGTTTTCAGTTTCGACTGCGCCGGAAGTGGGGCGAATTATAGACATCCTGAATCTGCCGTCAAGCACTGATTTGGCTTTTCTATCAAACAGCCCAAAATCATTGCCATATATAGACGTACACGCCACGAATGCGCACTATATTGCCCAACTGCACAACAAAGAACTTCCGCTTCCTACTTCGGACGACTCCACGTAATGAACGATCAACCCCGCAGCCTTGCCTCGACCTTGTTCTCGGTAGGCCTGCTCATAATAGCCATGGCGTCGATCCAGTCCGGAGCTTCTTTGGCTAAAAGCATGTTCCCGGTTATCGGAGCTCAAGGAACCACCACCCTACGCCTCATTTTCGCCAGCGTGATCATGCTGCTCCTGCTTCGTCCATGGCGGGCGAAGCTCACTGCAAAATCCCTGCGCACCGTCATCATCTATGGCATGGCACTGGGCGGCATGAATTTCCTCTTCTATATGTCCTTACGCACTGTCCCTTTGGGAATTGCAGTAGCCCTGGAGTTCACCGGGCCATTGGCAGTGGCGATCTATGCTTCGCGCCGGGCAATCGACTTTTTGTGGATAGCGCTGGCGGCTGCGGGCTTGCTGCTATTAATCCCCACAGACGCATCAACCGTCGGAATCGACCTGGCAGGGGCCGGTTACGCCCTGGGGGCGGGAGTCTGCTGGGCCCTATACATTCTGTTCGGCCAGAAGGCCGGTGCCGACAATGGTGTACAGACCGCAGCACTGGGCGTGATGATTGCCGCATTGTTCGTGGCCCCTATCGGCATCGTCCATGCAGGGACCGCGCTGCTGACTCCTTCGTTGATCCCCGTGGCCATAGGGGTCGCCATTTTATCCACCGCCCTGCCCTACACGCTGGAGATGGTCGCCCTCACCCGCATGCCCGCACGGACTTTCGGCACATTGATGAGCATCGAACCTGCGATTGGCGCCTTGTCAGGCTTGTTGTTCCTGCATGAGTATCTATCGCTGTCACAGTGGATGGCTATCTTGTGCATCATTCTGGCTTCCGTGGGCGCAACCATGACTATGGGCAGTGCTGCCAAGCCAGCAGTTGCGGCAGATTGATACAGGATTTAACGCAGGTCTGGTAATTGACGCTCAATTAGGCCATGTTTAGGCCGTAACCCAGCGCCAGACATGGATTTTTCAGGATAGGGATACCAAAACGCTTAAGCGAAAGCGAATGCAGCCAGACCCGGGCACAAGATCCGGGAACGCTAGTAAGGACAGCAATGAAACGAATTTTGATATTGATCGCCGTTCTGGCAGTTGCGGGTTGTGCGGCGACCTCGAAAACACAAGTCAAACATGGCAAGAAAGGGCTGCATATCAACTGTTCGGGGCTCTCATCCTCGTGGGAAAAGTGCTACACCAGCGCCGCCAACTCTTGCGCACCCAAAGGGTACAAGGTCATTGCCAAGTCGGGGGACGCGGTGGAGGAGCCAGGCGATTATCCGTTCGGTCTCAACCCTGCCGGTTACACCAGCCGCAGCATGATCGTCATTTGCAAATAGGCTGATGCCGCCCCGCAATCTGACGGCCAATCTCGTCGTAACTGGATTTCAACACATTGCGCTGGATGTCTGGCGTTGCCAGCATCCGTGCGACAACTAAAGCACCGATGCATTGCGACAGAATTGCCCAAGCCAGGCTGTCGCTTTCCAGAATACGCGCCCAACTCTCCTGTAGCTGACAAATCCAGCGCTCTGCCTGTTTGCGAACCACCATGTCCGAACGAGCAATTTCCGCGCCCAACGCGGGCAGCGCGCATCCGGATTCCGGATGTTCGACATGCGCCATGCTCAAGTAATGCTTCAGGCATCGCTCAAGTTTTTCGCTCCCCCCATCGGTGCCTAATCGTTCCACGCTTTGGCCCAGTTCACGCTCGACGATTGAAGAGAACAGTTCATCCTTTGACGAGAAGTGACTGTAGAAAGCCCCGCCGCTCAAACCGATTGCCTTCATTAATCCGTCGACGCCGACCGTGGAAAAACCTGACTTCTTGGCAGACACCGAACTGCTTTCCAGCAACTTTTGCTTGGTTTCCAACTTGTGATTGGCCGAGTAGCGCATTGCAAGTCCTCAGGATTGATCGTCTTGACGTCTGTGGAATCGTAGCATAACGTTCGTTTAGTTAACGATCGTTTATCAAAGGGGCCACCTATGAATAATAAGAAAGTCGTACTGGTTGTCGGCGCTGGTGATGCTACCGGCGGCGCCATTGCCAAGCGTTTTGCACAGGAAGGCTTCGTCGCCTGTGTCACCCGGCGCAGCGCAGACAAACTTCAGCCATTGGTCGATGCCATCAAAGCTGATGGCGGAGATGCCCATGGCTTTGCCTGCGACGCACGCAAGGAGGAAGATGTAATCGCGCTAGTCGAACAAATCGAAAGCCAGATCGGGCCCATCGAAGCATTTGTCTTCAATATCGGCGCCAACGTGCCCTGCAGCATTCTTGAAGAAACCGCCCGCAAGTATTTCAAGATTTGGGAAATGGCCTGTTTCTCAGGTTTTCTCAATGCTCGCGAAGTCGCCAAGCGCATGGCCAAGCGTCAGCGGGGCACGATCCTGTTCACCGGGGCTACAGCAGGCATGCGCGGTGCTGCGGGCTTTGCTGCGTTCGCTGGTGCCAAACATGGTATTCGTGCCTTGGCGCAAAGCATGGCGCGAGAACTCGGCCCGATGAATATTCACGTTGCTCACGTCGTTGTCGACGGCGCCATCGATACTGACTTCATCCGTGAGAGCTTTCCGGAAAAGTACGCAACCAAGGACGAAGACGGCATTCTTAACCCCGAGCACATCGCCGAAAACTATTGGTATCTGCACAGCCAGCCACGGGACTCCTGGACATTCGAGCTGGATTTACGCCCCTGGAGCGAACGCTGGTAAGCCCTCCCCTACAACAATAAACAGAGTGCACCGACCATGAGCAAAACCGTGGAGTTCTTTTTCGACCTCGGCAGCCCGGCCACCTACCTGGCTTATACCCAGCTACCGAAAATCTGCGAACAAACCGACAGCCAACTGATTTACAAGCCAATGCTGCTGGGCGGCGTGTTCAAAGCCACCGGCAACGCTTCACCGGCGACCATCCCGGCCAAGGGTCGTTATATGTTTCAAGATCTCGACCGCTACGCAAAACGTTACGGTGTACCACTGAAATTCAATCCGCACTTCCCCATCAACACACTGATGCTCATGCGCGCAGTGACTGGAATTCAGTTACGTCAGCCCGAACGTTTCCCGGCGTTTATCGACTGCCTGTTCACTGCCCTCTGGGTCGAAGGCCGTAGCCTTGATGATCCTGCCACCGTTGCCGCCGTGTTGACTCAAAACGGTTTTGACCCGCAAACAGTGCTCGCCCTGACGGCCGATGAGGAGGTCAAAGCCGCTCTCAAGGACAATACCGAGAAAGCCATACAGCGCGGTGTATTCGGCGCACCGAGTATGTTCGTCGGCGATCAGCTGTTCTTCGGCCAGGATCGGTTGGACTTCGTGATTGAAGCCCTGAGTTAAATCTCGATCACTAACCGCCCCTTCGCTGCTCCCGAAACGAGCAGTTCATGAGCAGCCTCGGCAGTTTCCAGCGTGAACTGCCGAGAATCGAGCAACGGCTTCAACTGACCCGCCTCAATCAACCGCGCCGCTTCATTAAGAATCTGGCCATGACGTTCAAGTCCCTTCCCCGTCAGCAACGGCAATAGCGTAAACACCCCGGAATAACTCGCCCCACGAAACGAGAGCGGCGCAAGGCTGTGCTGCCCCCAACCCAGACAGCTCACTACATGCCCCTCATAAACCCGAACGGCCTTGAACGAGTCATCCAGCACCGCGCCACCCACCGTGTCATAGACGATATCGAAGCCCTCCCCGGCCGTGAATTCAGCCACATAGCTTTCAACCGAAGACGCGCGGTAATCAATAAACGTTGCACCGAAACTTTCGATAGTTGCCCGCTGCCCCGCTGAACCGGTTGCGAACACGTCAGAACCGAACGCCCGGGCAATTTGCACAGCCACATGTCCGACACCGCCGCCGCCGCCATGGATCAGCACCTTCTGACCGGCCCGCACCCGAGCCCGATCAACTAGCCCTTCCCACGCGGTGATCAATACCAAAGGCAGCCCTGCGGCCTCGCGCATACTCAAGTTGCCCGGTTTGCGTGCCAGAAGCCGCGAATCGACCACCGCGAACTCCGCCAGGGAACCCTGCGCGCCACCGATACCGGTCGCCATCGCGAAGACTTCATCACCAGGCATCCATCCACTGACGCCCTCTCCCAGCGCCTCAACTGTCCCCGCTAAATCCATGCCCAATACGGCCGGTAACGGCTGACGCGCATGAGCAGCTTGCCCCGCACGAATCTTTCCATCCAAAGGGTTCACCCCGCTGGCCTTGATCCTGATCAGCACCTGACCCACTCCCGGCACGGGCCGCGACAGGGAAACCAAGCGTAAAGGCCCATTGGCCGAGTCAACAATCAGAGCGCGCATTTCAAGTGAGTCAGTCATTTCGCAGATTCCCGTCAGAAGTGTGTGTGCGGGATTCATCTTCGTCCAGATCACTCATGCCGATAAGACACCATATAGCTATAGTACGTATGCCCATTTGGCATCAATGAGAACTCCCGTGGACACACTCAACGCAATGGCAACCTTCGTCCGTGTCGTCGAACGCGGCAGCTTTTCGGCCGTCGCCCGGGAGATGCAGACCAGCCAGCCGACCATCAGCAAAATTTTAAAAGCGCTCGAAACCAAACTCGGCACAAAGCTGATTAGCCGCAGCACCCGTCAACTGTCACTGACGGATGAAGGTCAGAGGTACTACGACGAATGTCGCCAAATCCTTGCAGCGGTGGACGCGGCAGAACATCGTTTTCAATCAGGACGCGAATCCATTTCCGGCAACTTGAAAATCGGCTCATCCGTGAGTTTCGGGCGCCTGCAGATTGCACCGCGCCTCCCCGACTTTCTAAAAACGCACCCTCAGGTTCAAATTGACCTGCAACTCAGCGATCAAAACCAGGACCTGGTCAGTGAAGGGCTGGACGTGACATTCAGAATCGGTGAGCTGAGCGACAGCGGTCTGCTCGCACGCCACATCGGCACCACCCACCGGATAACCGTTGCAGCGCCTGAGTACCTCAAGCAATTCGGCCAGCCCCAAACCCCGGAAGACCTCGGCGCGCACAACTGCCTGCAATTCAACTTGCTGAACAGTCAAAACCTATGGATTTACAAAAGAGGCGCCCGGCAACACGAAGTACGCATCAAGGGTAACGCGCAAAGCAACAACTCCGAGGCGATCCGCGAGATGGTGCTGGGGGGATTGGGGATTGCGTTGTCGCCAGTCTGGCTGTTCAGTGAGGATCTGAAGGCCGGCCGGGTGAAAGCCATTTTGCAAGACTACACGACGCAGTCACTGCCGATTCATGCAGTGTCCCCGGCGAATCGTCGCCAATCCGCCAGGGTTAAAGCATTTGTCGACTACATGAGCCAGGCGCTCGACCAAGCGCCTGACCTCCAACCCGTCAAATAGCCGCGGTGCGGGTGTTCAACCACTCAAGGGCGGCGCCATCGAGCAATGGACTCAAGCGTTCGCGCACCTCGGCGTGGTAAGCGTTGAACCACTGTTTCTCTTCCAGAGTCAGCAGCGACGGCTCCAGACAGCGGGTGTCGATCGGGCATAGCGTCAGGGTTTCGAACTTGAGGAACTCTCCGAACTCGCTTTTGCCCGCCTCACGGTTCAGCACCAGGTTCTCGATCCGCACGCCCCAACGCCCCGGACGGTAAGTGCCCGGCTCGATGGAAGTGATCATGCCCGGCTGCATCGCGGTTTGCGGCGCAGCAGCGGCCTGATAGGCGATGACCTGCGGGCCTTCGTGAACATTGAGGAAATAGCCAACGCCATGGCCAGTGCCGTGACCGTAGTCGACGTTTTCTGCCCAGATTGGAGCGCGTGCGATGGCATCCAGCAGCGGCGACAAGATCCCTTTGGGGAATTGCGCGCGGGACAGTGCAATCACACCTTTAAGTACTCGCGTGCAGTCGCGCTTCTGCTCATCTGTCGGAGTCCCCACCGGCACCATTCGCGTGATATCGGTAGTGCCACCCAGGTACTGACCGCCGGAGTCGATCAGCAACAGGCCGTCACCCTCGATCACCGCGTGCTCTTCTTCGGTCGCGTGGTAATGCGGCATCGCGCCATTGGCGTTGAACGCGGCGATGGTATTGAAGCTCAGCGACACGTAATCGGGACGTCGGGTACGCGCGGCAGTGAGGTGCTCGTCGATGGTCAGCTCGGTGATGCGTTCACGACCCAAGGCCGAGTCCAGCCACGCGAAGAATTCACAGAGGGCGGCACCGTCCTGCTCCATGGCCTGGCGAATGTGCTCGGCATCGGCCAGGCTTTTCTGCGATTTGGCCAGCGTGGTCGGGTTCAGGCCTTCGACCAGTTTTACGCCGGCATCGAGGTTGTCCAGCAAACCGGCGGTGACACGCGCCGGGTCTACGAGCAGGCTCGTGCCGCTCGGAACGGCGCGCAAGGCAGCGTCCACTTCACTGTAATCACGCAGGATCACACCGTCTTGTTCCAGTATCGCACGCAGCTCGGCATCGACTTTGCTCAGTGCCACGAACAGGGTTGCCTGCTCCTGGCTGACCAGGGCGAAGGACACGAAGACCGGGTTGAACGACACGTCTGCGCCGCGCAGGTTGAACAACCAGGCGATGTCATCGAGGGTGGCGACAAAATGCCAGTCAGCGCCTCGATCTTTCATTACCTCGCGCACCTTCGCGAGCTTTTCGCCACGGCTGACCGTCGCTTGCGGTGGCAAATGTTGATAGATCGGCTCGTTCGGCAACGTCGGGCGATCGCTCCAGACTTCGCTCAACAAATCGATATCGGTACGCAGGCGGGCGCCACGCTCTTCGAGCTTGCCACCCAGCGTTCGCGCCGAGGCCACGGCCATGACCGCACCGTCCACCGCGACGACGCCACCTTCTGGGGTTTGCTCGGCCAGCCAGTCCAGCGGGCCTGGTTGGCCCGGCTGCAGCTTGACCAACTCGATGCCGCTGCCTTTGAGCTCCTTGGTCGCTTGCTCCCAATAACGGCTGTCGGCCCAGACGCCAGCAAAGTCCGGCGTCACGATCAGTGTGCCGACCGAGCCATGGAAGCCCGACAACCACTGCCGTCCCTGCCAGTAGCCTGGCAAGTATTCCGAGAGGTGCGGATCGGCCGACGGCACCAGCAAGGCATGAATGCCTTCGCGGCTCATCAGTTCGCGGGTTTGCGCCAGGCGCTGGGGCACCGATCCATTGATCGAAGGCTGCGTACTCATCATGTCTCCTGCTAATCACTTCAGCTTATTGTTGAGTGCCGATCTGAGTCGGCGCTTTAAGGCGCTACTGCCAGAATGCCGGGGCACTGGCGCAGGCGGCTTTGATCAGGTGCACCGCTTGGTCGATGTCTTGCTCGGTGGTGAACCGCCCGAGACTCAAGCGAATCGTGCGGCTCGCCGAGCGGGCGTCATGCCCCAGGGCCAGCAACACATGGGATGGAACGTTGCTGGCAGAGTTGCAGGCCGATGTCGCGGAAAATGCGATCGAATGGCTCAATGCCGTGGAGTTGAACTCGCCTTCGCTGAAGGTCAGGCTCAGAGTATGGGGAATGCGTTGGGTCGGGCTGCCATTGAGACGAACGCCGGGAAGGCTCAGCAGTTGCTCAAGCAAGCGCTCCCGCAACCGGACGATCGTGGCTTTCTCTTCATCGAACGCAGCGCCAGCCAAGGCGAAGGCCACACCCATCGCTGCGATCTGATGAGTCGCGAGGGTGCCGGAACGTAAACCGCCCTCGTGACCGCCGCCGTGAATCTGCGCCTGCAAGCGTGGTTGCGCGCGCGGGCCGACGTACAGCGCGCCGATGCCTTTGGGGCCGTAGATTTTGTGGGCGGAAAACGACATCAAATCCACGGGCAGGCGGGCCAGATCGATGGCCACTTTCCCTGCACCTTGAGCCGCGTCAACGTGAAACAGCGCATCGCGGGCGCGCACGACTTCGCCGATGGCCGCGATGTCATTGAGCGTACCCAGTTCGTTGTTGACCAGCATCAGCGACACCAGGAAGGTGTCTTCGCGCATCGCTTCGCTGACCGCTTGCGCCGTGATCAAACCGTCGGTGTCTGGCACCAGATACGTCACCGCCACACCGGCGTCCTGTAACTGTTTGGCCGTGTCGAGAATCGCCTTGTGTTCGATCTGGCTGGTAATGAGGTGCCCGCCACTGACGCCGCGTGCCTGGGCCACGCCCTTGAGTGCGAGGTTGTTCGATTCGGTGGCGCCGGAGGTCCAGACGATCTGGTCAGCGGTAGCGCCCACCAGTTCGGCGACCTGCTGCCGGGCGTGGTCCACCGACCGCCGAGCCTGCTGGCCATAAGCATGGGAGCTGGACGCCGGGTTGCCGAAGTTGCCGGTAAAACCCAGACACTCGACCATGACCTTGATGACCCGCTCATCCACCGGCGTGGTGGCGGCGTAGTCGAAATACAACGGACGTTTATTCATAAAAGACTCGCAGAGCGTGTTCCGGGATCAGGAAGCTCATAACGGAAACGTCAAAGCGCAGCCTTGTGAGCTGCGCCGATACTTCAGCACGTTAGAAATACCTGATCGGAAGCCGTTAAAGAAGAACAACTTCATTTAAAAGTGCGTAGGAACGCTCCTGAAGTCGAGCTTAACAGGCATCGGGCAACCGGATGAAGCAATGCGTCAGCTAAAGCTTTCAAGAAGTAACGGATACAGAGAAGCCACCAACAGCAGGGCCATGCCCCAATTGAACAGGCGCAACCAGCGGCGGTCCTTCAACACATTGCGTAACAACGTGCCGCACCCGGCCCAGATACCAACGCTCGGCAGGTTGATCACGGCAAACACCGCCGCAATGATGATCACATTGGTGAAATAGCCCTGCATCGGCGTGTAGGTACTGATGGCACCGATGGCCATGATCCACGCCTTGGGATTGACCCATTGGAACGCCGCTGCGCCCAGGTAAGTGATGGGTTTGCTTTCGCCGTTCTCGCTCTCGGAGACCGGACCTGAATGGGCGATTTTCCATGCCAGATAAAGCAAATACGCCGCACCGACGTAGCGCAACACGGTGTAGAGCAAAGGATAGGTTTGAAACACGGCGCCGAGGCCGAACCCGACGGCGACCACCAGGACAAAGAAACCACAGGTGACGCCCAACATGTGCGGGATGGTGCGGTTAAAGCCGAAGTTCACACCCGATGCCAGCAACATGGTGTTGTTGGGGCCGGGAGTAATCGAGGTGACAAGCGCAAACAGGGCCAGGCCCATCAGCAGATCGAGTGAAAGCGTCATGAGCGGCAGTCCATAAGGGTCAATCGGGTGTTAAGACCCTATCGCACGCCTTGCCGGAAACCCACGGACAGTTTCGGAAAACTTCGAGCGGTACAGTTCTTGATCAGCTTGGGCGACCGTGAAGCTGTACAGCACGCTCGGCGTTCATCTCGCCTTGTTTATCGAAACCAAAGGATTTTTGCGGCTGCCCGAGCAAGGCGGCTTTCCTGGCGTGGTACTCCTCAAAAGACAGACCACGACGGTTCAATTCCTCAAGCGCCAGTTCCTTGGATTCTTCGGCGGTATATGGCCGCAATTCCGGAGACACATGGCTGGCACAACCGGCGAGAACAGAGAGCGCGAGCAGCAGGAAAGTGGCGGTGAGAGTGTTCATTGTTAGCGTCCTGGCATCTGGGTTCGGGGCAATGAACACAGGCTACCTGCGCGGCTTCAAGGGCAGAAATCAACGCTCTCGATAGTGGCTATCAACTTTGGCAAACGTCGTTCTGTTCTCAACCTGCATATCTCCAAAAGATCTATAAATATTTATTTATGTTCTTTTACGGAATAACAGACTCTCTTTATAACACCTCCAGCGCCTCACCCACTGCCGACTGGCCCGCGTCCCATGTCTTTCAAACGAGAGGCTGAGTCAGGACTTGTTTTCATAGCCATTTCCTCATGGAGCGACCCCCATGCAACTGCTGACCTTGCCGCCCTCACCCGCGCTGGCGACCTCGATCCGCGCCACCGCGCAGGTGTTCGAAGATCCGAAATCCCAAGCCTTGCTTGCCCATGTGCAGCAGGTCGCGCCCAGCGAAGCCAGCGTACTGATCAGTGGCGAAACCGGCACTGGCAAGGAGTTGGTGGCGCGGCACATCCACAACCTGAGTACCCGACGCAACCGGCCCTTCGTGGCGGTGAATTGCGGCGCATTTTCCGAATCGCTGGTTGAGGCCGAATTGTTCGGTCACGAAAAAGGTGCATTCACCGGCGCGCTGAACGCCAAGGCCGGCTGGTTCGAGGAGGCCCACGGCGGCACGCTGTTTCTCGATGAAATTGGCGACCTGCCAATGGCGATCCAGGTCAAGCTGCTGCGGGTGCTGCAGGAGCGTGAAGTGGTCCGACTCGGCTCGCGCAAGAGCATTCCCATCGATGTGCGCGTAGTGGCGGCGACTAACGTGCAATTGGAAAAGGCCATCAATGCCGGGCATTTTCGCGAGGACCTGTATTACCGACTCGACGTGGTCAGCCTGGACCTCAGCCCGTTGCGCGAACGCCCCGGCGACATCCTGCCGCTGACCCGGCATTTCATCCAGGTCTACAGTCAACGCTTGGGTTACGGCAGCATCACCCTCAGCAAAGAAGCCGAACTGAAACTGCGAGGCTACAGTTGGCCGGGCAACATCCGAGAGCTGGAAAACGTTATTCACCACACGCTGTTGATCTGCCGTAACGGCGTGATTGAACGCGATGACCTGCGCCTGTCCAACATGCGCATCGAGCGTCAGGATGACCAACACGTCGGCACCGATGATTCACCGGAAGCCATGCTGAATCAGGCCTTTCAAAAACTCTTCGCAGAACAGGCCGGTGCGCTGCATGAAAAAGTCGAAGATGCGTTGTTGCGCGCAGCCTATCGCTTCTGTCATTACAACCAGGTGCACACCGCTGCCCTGCTGGGTCTGAGCCGTAACGTAACCCGCACGCGGCTGATCAAAATCGGCGAACTGGCAGTCAACAAGCGTCGGGCCACGGAGAATGTCCAGGGCGAGCGCGTGATGCAGTTGTCGATTTAGCCCACCAGATTGCAGTGCAGCGCATCATCGGGGCCAAGCGCCAAGCTGTGCAACACCTGGAACGAACCGAACGTCACGGTTTTCGCCTGGTGGGCGCGGATCAAACCCCAGAAATCCTGCTCACCCCGTTCAAAGCTGCGAAATGCGGCTTCTCCGGCTTCGCGCGTTTGCCATTGCAAGTAGTTGAGTACCCGCCGGCCATCATCGCTGGCCTGGATACTCGCACTCAAGAAGCCACTGAAATCCCGGGCCAGGCGCTCGGTCTGCAGGGACAGGGCCGTCACCAGCGCCGGTTGCCGATGGGGCTCGATCTCGAATTCGATCAATTGGGTGAAGCCGCGGTTGTTTGCTGACAATTGCATGAACAGTCCCCTTCATGTGTAAACCGATTGTTGCGATCCGAAGGCCTGCAGGGTAAAACCTCTAGCTAACTAGAGGTCAACAGGCAATGTTCAAATGATCACCCCGGAAAATCTGCATAAAGAACTCACCGTCGGCCAACTGGCCGCCCGCAGCGGTGTGGTGGTCACGGCGCTGCACTTTTATGAGTCCAAGGGTTTGATCAAAAGCAACCGCAATCAAGGCAATCAGCGGCGCTATCCACGAGAAGTGTTGCGGCGGGTGGCGTTGATCAAAGTGGCCCAGCGTCTGGGAATTCCATTGGTGGAGATCGGTGAGGCGCTGAAATCGTTGCCGGATAACCGGGCGCCGACGGCGGCAGACTGGAAGGCGTTGTCAGCGCAGTGGAGCCGGGATCTGGACGCGCGGATCAATCAGTTGATGTTGCTGCGCGACAAGCTCAATGGCTGCATCGGGTGTGGGTGTCTGTCGATGGAGGCGTGTCCACTGCGCAATTTTGGCGATGTGCTGGGGGAGCGTGGGCCGGGCGCGCAGCTGCTGGAATCCGCTGCAGAACCGAAATAGCGACGCGGCCTTCGCGGGCAAGCCCGCTCCCACAGGTACAGTGGTGAACTTGTTCGCGAAGGCGACCTTCTGGTCGGCGAGTGTTTAGAACCCCGGCGCAATTTGCCCTTTATAGCGGGTCAAGATGAACTGCCGCACTTCATCCGAATTCAATGCTTTTGCCAGTTTCTGCAAGCCAGGATCATTGATGTTATCCGGCCGTGCCACCAGAAACTCGATGTACAAGCTCTTGCCCTTCTCGACGATCAACGCGCTGTTGGTGTCGATCCCCGCTTCAAGTGCGTAGTTGGCGAAGACAAAGGCCAGGTCGACCTGACTCACCGAGCGCGCCAGCAATGCGCCTTCCAGCTCACGAATCTTCAGGTGTTTGGGGTTTTCGATAATGTCCCGCTGGGTGGCCAAGGTGTTGCTCGGGTCCTTGAGTTTGATCAGCCCGGCTTCGTGCAACAGCACCAGCGCACGGCCGGTGTTCACCGGGTCGTTGGGGATCGACACGGTGGCGCCATCCTTGAGCTCGGCGATGTTTTTGATTTTGGTCGAGTAGGCACCGAACGGTTCAATGTGCACGCCGACGACCGGCACCAGATCGGTGTGGCGAGTCTTGTTGTAGTCATCGAGAAACGGGCGGTACTGGTAATAGTTGGCGTCGAGGTTCTTCAGGGCCAATTGCTGGTTGGGCTGGATAAAATCGGTGAAGACTTTGATGTCCAGGTCCACGCCTTCCTTGGCCAGGGTCGGTTTGATGAACTCGAGGATTTCCGCGTGCGGCACCGGGGTCGCGCCGACGATGAGTTTTTCGTTGGCGTGAGCGCTCAACGACACTAAGGCAGCCAGAATGGCCAGGGTCTTTTTCATGCTTTGCTCCTAGACAGATTAAGTGGCCGTCGTGGGGTGGACGTGGGGCCTGTTGTATTTTTTTGGATCGAATATTTAACGTCGGCTGTAACGCGCCACCAGTCGGTCGCCGGTCATTTGCAGGGCCTGAACCAGAATCAGCAACAGCACCACCGTGACCACCATGACGTCAGTCTGAAAACGCTGATAACCGTAACGAATCGCCAGATCGCCCAGTCCGCCACCGCCAATCACACCGGCCATCGCCGTGTAATCGACCAGCACGATCGCAGTCACGGTGACCGCCGCCAACAGCCCTCCCCGTGCTTCGGGCAACAAGGTGTGGCGGATGATCTGCCACGTATTCGCGCCCATCGCCTGGGTCGCTTCCACGACACCGCGATCCACTTCGCGCAACGCGGTTTCCACCAGCCGTGCAAAAAACGGCGTGCAGCCGACCACCAGTGGCGGAATGGTCCCCGGCACGCCGAGCGAGGTGCCGACCAGCAGCGTGGTCAGGGGAATCAACACGATCAGCAAAATGATGAACGGCAGCGAACGCAACATGTTCACGATCACCGACAACACCCGATAAACACCGACGGCTTCATGCAGTTGGCGCTTGCCGGTGAGGAATAGCACCACACCCAGCGGCAGGCCCAGCAGCACGGTAAAA
>Ga0157370_10005822_pt1 | contig 13777 bp, 10 predicted proteins | sample C35metaG_FD_113463 | JGI IMG/M metagenome (GOLD analysis project Ga0157370, IMG submission 113463) | Corn rhizosphere microbial communities from Kellogg Biological Station, Michigan, USA - C3-5 metaG | ecosystem: Host-associated > Plants > Roots > Rhizosphere > Soil | place: USA: Michigan...
GAGAAAAGTATTGTTGAAGAAGCCTGGCCAGGTGATGTGGTTGGTTTGTACGATAGTGGTAACTTCAAAATTGGTGATACGCTAACCGAAGGCGAAAAACTACAGTTTAAAGGGATTCCGAGCTTCTCTCCTTCTATTTTTAAAGAGGTAGAAAACATGGATCCAATGCGTACCAAACAACTGGAAAAAGGAATTGAACAGTTAACCGACGAGGGTGTGGCGCAGTTATTTGTGATGCAGCCCGGAAACCGAAAAGTAATTGGTGCGGTGGGTGAACTTCAGTTCGAAGTAATTAATTTCCGTTTAGAGCACGAGTATGGCGCCAAGTGTCGTTTCCGTACGCTAAGTTATACCCGTTCGAGCTGGGTAACTTCAGAAGATAAAAAGAAACTGGATGAGTTTGTAAAACGCAAGCAACAACACATCGGTTTTGATAAAGAGGCCAATCCGGTTTACCTGGCTGATAGTGAGTACATGATTAACTTAACTAAACAGGATTACCCTGATATCGATTTCCATAAAACAAGCGAGTTTAAGAGTTAGTTTATAGTCTTGAGCAGAGTTCAGATCGGAAGTTAACAACGCAAAAAACCTTTTCTAAACACTTAGAAAAGGTTTTTATGTATAATATACTACCGTCATTGCGAAGCTGGGCGGTGTAAGCTGAAGCAATCTCATTATTAGCGATCGAATTAAGATTGCTTCGTCGTTCCTCCTCGCAATGACGATTTCAACTATTTCTTGCTCAAATCCCAAATCTTTAAACCGCTTAAAGTGCTTTTGCCATCTTTTGAAAAAGCAGTAATACCGGTTGCTTTTTCATCTGGAAAAATCATGGTCGAGATTACCTTTTCACCACCATTACCGAAGACTTCAAGCGATGATTTATCAATCAGAATCTGAATTTTCAATTTAGAACCCACAGCATTCAACTTAGCAGTTTGAATAATATTCTTATCGTTCTTCACACCTTTTTCTGAGCGCGAGCAATCTACATACAACTCACTTTTATCGGCCTGGTAACCCACTTCAATTTCTTTGATCACTTTTCCTTCCCCGTCTTTTAATTGTGCCAATTTGATACCTGCACTTTTCGAATTACTTACATCAAATTCGGCTTCAATCCAATTTGCATTGCTAATATCATCCAGTTTCAATTCACTATCAACAAGGAGGTGTTGTTTGGTAACCACCCGGTTTTGGGCAAGTTTTTTAAGGTTACCTGCAATAACCGAACTCGGCTGCTGAAACAACCTTACCCCATCGGGTGTAGTTTTTAAAGCTAAATCTCTTGGAATAGACATCTGCCCTTTCCACGGGAAGGTTTCTTTGCTACCCGGCTGCAACCAGCCTAAAAGAATGCGTTTATCGTTTGGTGCATTGTTCCATGGAATGGCGGCATAAAACGAATCGCCATCATCTACCAGCAAAGTTAACTGGCCATCATTGTCATTTTTAAAAGTTTTACCATCAAAATCGCCCACAAAATATTGCATGGTTGGCCCTTTTGGCCCAAATAAAGAAATCATTAGTACCCATTTCGTGTTATCCTTATTTCCGTCCACTGCCAGTGGAATCATAAAAGGGCATTCCCAGCCACTGCCCTGATTGCCTTGCTTTCCAAAATCGCTGAGCATGGTCCAGTCTTTAAGGTTTTTTGATCCGTAGAACCGTGCCTGGTGTTCATCAACCATCGCAACCGTCATAATCCATTGCTTAGAGGCCTCATGCCACCACACATTCGGATCGCGGAAATCTTTTTTATTTAAATCGATGATGGGATTTTTCGCGTAATTGGTAAAAGTTAACCCACCATCGTTGCTGTAGGCCATGTACTGAGATTCGTTATGTTGCTTAGGCAAATCGGCTGTGTAAAAAGCCAGAATTGGCGCTTTACCCTTTCCCAATCCGCTTACATTCTGCCTATCTAAAACAGCTGAGCCTGAAAAAATCATGGTAGTGGTATCTTTGGTAATCTGCTCGGGAATGGCAACAGGCAGGTTTTCCCAGTTTACTAGGTCTTTACTTTTAGCATGTCCCCAGCTCATATGTCCCCATTTATTTTCGAATGGGTTATACTGATAATACAAATGGTATTCGCCATTCAGGTAAATCAATCCGTTTGGATCGTTAAGCCAGTTTACCGGCGCGGTAAAGTGGTAATTTGGCCGCCATTGCGGGGTAGCCTGCTGTGCGAAAGTTTTCATCGCACAAGCGACAACAAGTAATAGGATATATTTGGTTCTGCTCATAATTGGTTTTTGAGCCTTCAAAATACAAATAAGAATTCAATTACTAAAACGTTTAACTATGTCAATGTATTTTCCGTAGCAACTTTTTCAGGTTTCTGAATGGGTACATATTGCTCATAAGTTTGGGCCAATCTCTTTTTGATTTTAGCGATCAAAAATCGTGGAGATAGTACTTTGACACATTCTCCAAATCCCAAAATCTCCCGCTCCAACTCGTAGTTCAATACCACATCTATTCTAAAGATGGTTGTTTTATCGTTTTTCGACAATATCACCTGCGATGGATGCAATGGTTTAGTTACAACATAAGGCGCATGGTAGTTGGCAAATTCTAAGATTACCTTCTGTGCGCGGTCTTTCTCATTTTTGCTTACGCCAATCAGATCTTCATAGTAGCGATCAAAATCAACCCCTTCATAAGCCAAAAATTCTTCGTTGGGCAGTTCCTGAAATTCGACAATCCGATCAAGCGCTAAATTGAGTATGCCTGGTCGTTTCTTTGCTTTGCAAATCAAAAACCAGCGGTTTCTGTATTCCTTTAACAGGTATGGATAATAAATTCCCTGCTGCGCCTGCTGTGCTTTGAACGATTTATATTCAATCAGCAACGAACGCTTGTTTAAAACGGCCTGATAAAGCGGAGGGATACACTCCAGTCCTTTCACCAGCTTATTGCTTTCTAACTGGATGTTATTACCACTCTGTTTGGTCGATTTGTAGAGATTGTTCTCCAAACGGGCAATCATATCGCTCATTTCGTCGAAATAATTAAAAGCGTTAAACTGCTTCAGCACGCCAACAATTTCTTTCATTTTATCTACGTCGGCGTGGTTAATCGGCGCTTTTGTTATGCTAAAACCCGGATCTTCATAAGCATAAAACCGCTTATCCTTCACCACAATAGGCGCATTATAGCCGAGCTTATCACTCCGCATCAATTGGATATCGGCTTGTATGGTGCGCTTACTTACACCACTGGTTATGCCTTCCAGCTCGTAAAGGGTTTCGGCAACCTTTTCAATAATATCGTCGAGCGTCCATTTACGAAAACGGTTTTTCAAACAATCGTCGATGGTTTTGTAACGGATGAGCGCTAATTTATTGATGGCCATTTTACATGTTTTATGATGAGGGTTAAAAATCTGTCGTTCAAGCTGCTGTTAAATATACCTAAGTTTCTTACAACTACGCAATACAATTGCGCAATAGATCTCAAAAATCACAAATTTGATTAAGGCATAAAATTTATAAACCTTAAAATCAATTAGTTAAGTTAAATTAAGCAAAATATTTTCAACTACGCAAATCCTCCGCGCAGTGGTGGTGGCATCTTTGTAATGTCGCCAGTCGATAATTAAGTTCTTTGAAAAACATCAATAATAAATAGCTGATTTACAACAAAAAGTAAACTGTTTCAATAATACGCGCTCTCCGTCGTGCAGCTCATTTAGAGCAGCATCGTACAAACAAGAAGCCCCTGTTCCGGATATGCGGGACAGGGTTAACGGCAGCAATTGAACCGTTTAAGTAAATCAGTACGACATAAAGAAATTCCGGTAAATAACCGGAATGGCAATACTACATCAAACTGGTCCCGGTTGTGGGTTTCGGTATAGCCCCAAAGTATTCGTGCAATTGCATGGAATATACTGATCAGGATTATGATAGTTTGTCTGAACACGTTGTGTGGGTGGGTTCGATTCCCACTTCCGGAGACATCTGGAATAGCTCAGCTGGTTAGAGCAACAACCACCAAAATGCAGGTTCGAATCCTGCTTCCAACCATCACTTGGAATATCGCATAAGGGTAATGCAATGGACTTAGGGATCCATCTTTAAAAGAAGAGATACTTCAAATTTCTCATTGATTAGCCTGTAAAACCACATTCTGCTCAAAAGGTTCTTTTTTGTTCCTGACAAGCAAATTTGCTTTTGCTTTGAAAATAAAAAATGATGAACGCACTGATTTAAAAATCAGATTTACTTTAAGAACCTGTTAAATCTACGGCTTTAACTAATCAGAGAGGAGATTTCATTTTTAAAAATGGCAGGATCCGATTTATTTCCGTAAAACCAGATGAATGTGCTTTTACAAGGCTTTGTAACGAAAACAATTAAATAATTATAAATCTTAACATCAAAAAACATGAAAAGAGTAACCATTAACACCAATTATGTTGGATTGGTGTTTAAAAGAGGAAAATTAAAAAACGTATTAACTGAAGGAACTTACTGGTTAGGTTTTGGCGAAGATATTACGCTTTACGATATGGGAAAAGAATATTTTTTCACCCTTGCCGAATTAGAAGTATTGTTAACCAACACTGATTTTACCGATCTGGTGCACGTAATAGATGTGGCCGATAACGAATTGGCGCTGGTTTACCGCAACCAAAATTTCAAAAGTGTTTTAACAGCTGGTAGGCACGCCATCTGGAAAGGTTTATCGAGCTATACTTTCGAAAAGGTAAATATCAGCAACATCGAAATTGAAAGCAATATTGATCGTAATTTGCTGGAAAAAGCGCCATTGGTAAATTACATCAGGGCGTTTAAAGTAGAGTCGTTTGAGCAAGCTTTATTGTTCATCAATGGAAAGTTTGATAAAATACTGGAAGCCGGAAACTATCTATACTGGAAAAATGCTACTACCCTGAATGTTGTTAAAACCGATATGAGGCAATTGAACCTGGAAGTGGTGGGACAAGAAATCTTAACCAAAGATAAAGCCCAATTGCGAGTTAACTTCAGTGTGCAATATAAAGTGGCCGATATCATTAAAGCTTTGCTGGAGAACAAAGATTTTGAAAAACAATTGTACGTTACCATGCAGTTGGCACTAAGAGAATCAATCGGCTTAATGACTTTTGATGAGTTGATGGAAAGCAAAGAGAAAATTGCTGCACAAGTAATGGATTTAACCCTTGCCAAAGCAGCAGATTTAGGTATAAAACTAACAAACTGTGGTGTTAAGGATATTATTTTGCCAGGCGATGTGAAAGAGATTATGAACCAGGTTTTAATTGCCGAGAAAAGGGCGCAAGCCAATATCATTACCCGGAGAGAAGAAACGGCCTCGACCAGAAGTTTGTTAAATACAGCCAAACTAATGGAAGAAAATGCCATGCTGTATAAGTTGAAAGAGATGGAATATGTGGAGAAAATCGCAGAAAAAATCAACAACATCAGCTTATCGGGAAGCGGACAAATTGTAGATCAATTAAAGCAAATCTTCGTAAAATAAATTAAATTTAGAAGTCCCCGGCAGGTGAGTGATGCCTGCCGGGATTAATAAAAAACAATATGAAAACCACCATCATAAACAGACTTGCAGAAATAGAAAAGGCAAATGAGATCAAAATATTATTTGCCTGCGAATCGGGAAGCCGTGGATGGGAATTTCCATCACCAGACAGCGATTTTGATGTTCGTTTTATCTATGTGCGACCACTTAATTATTATCTTTCCGTTTCGGATAAAGATGATCAACTGGGTTTTCCAATCAGTGGTGAACTTGATATTTATGGCTGGGATATAAAAAAGGTACTTAAATTGATTAGAAAATCAAATACCACTCTGTTTGAATGGCTACAATCGCCAATCATTTATGGAGAACAGCCTCATTTCAGGGATGAATTATGGGCATTGTGTCAATTTTATTTCTATCGAAAAACGAATATCAACCATTATTTGGGAATCGCACACGGTGCATTGGAAACCGTAATAAATGGCGATGAAATCAAGATCAAAAAGCTTTTTTATGTACTCCGCCCTTTACTTTCTGCAAAATGGTGTTTAGAAAAAAATACGATTGCACCAATGACCATTGGACCACTTTTAACCCTGATGCCAACAAAGCTTCAAATATTGGTAAAAAATTTAATCACATTAAAATCAAGCTCGGCAGAGGGTTTCATTATTAAGATAGACACAGAATTGCGTAATTATATTGATGAGGAGTTCAAAAACTGTGCAGAAGGAGCTAAAGATCTGCCCAAAGAGAGTTTTGATACAGAAATGCTTGATGCCTTTTTTAGGAATACAATAAACCGTTATGACAATTAAAGATTTAAAGGATCAAAACCTGCTTTTATTCGAATGCATAAGTGGCAGCAAAGCTTACGGATTGGATACGCCACAATCAGACACTGATATAAAAGGAATATATTACATGCCAAAAAAAATGTTTTTTGGGCTGAAGTATATTCCACAGATCAGCAATGAGAGTAACGATGAGGTGTATTATGAAATTGGTCGCTTTGTTGAATTACTGATCAAGAACAATCCGAACATCGTAGAGATTTTAGCTACACCAGATGAATGTATCCTGTACAGGAACCCGATAATGAATAAATTAAATATCAACATCATTTTATCCAAGCTATGCAAAGATACTTTTGGTGGGTATGCATTAACGCAGATCAGAAGAGCAAAAGGTTTAAATAAGAAGATTTTAAATCCGATGCCGAAGCGAAGGAAAACAGTGTTGGATTTTTGTTTCGTTATGGTTAATTATTCATCCGTAAAATTAAAAAACTGGCTGATAAAAGGTGGTATTTCGCAGGCTGATTGCGGATTAGCGAAAATTCCAAATACTAATAATTTTTATGCTTTATTTCATGATGTAGAAAAGAGATTTAACTATAAAGGCATCGCAAATAAAGAAACGGCGAACGAAGTTTCTATATCTTCCATCCCGGCAGGAGAAAAGGAAATAGCCTATTTATTTTTTAATAAGGACAGTTACTCTTTGTACTGCAAAGAATATAGCGAATATTGGGAATGGGTAGAAAAAAGAAATGAGGATCGGTATAGTTTAAATAAAAACCATGGCAAAGATTATGATGCTAAAAACATGATGCATACCATTAGGTTACTACAAGTTGCACTGGAGATTGTTCGTGATGGAGAATTAAATGTAAAAAGAGAAAATCGGGATGAGTTACTTATGATCAAAAGAGGAGAACTCGACTATGATGAAGTATTAAAAATAGCAGAAGTTCTGATGGAAAAAATTGAACAAGAAACAATTAACAGCAAGCTCATGGATAAACCAGATGCAAATCTGGTAGAATCTTTACTTGTTGAGATGAGAACAGAACTTTATGCAGATTAAAAAACAAAAATGAAAAACAACATAACGGGAAAACACCTAATTGAAATAGGTTATACCGAAGGAAAAATACTGGGCCTGGCTTTGGATATCCTGAAAACAAACTTTGCAGATACGAAAGAAAAAGAATTGCTAGCCTTATTTAAAAAAGTAAAAGAATACCCGGAAAGTTTTTTGGGTGACGAAATATTGAATGCCCTAGCAACAGCTGTGATTGAGGAAGCCAATCCAAAACCAGATGGAACCATTGAACTAATTGACAATACCAAAGATTATTCCATTTTCGGTGCCGATTACATTGAAGAAGGCGCCAGGAACCAAATGGATATTGCTATGAAACTACCTGTATCGGTAGCGGGCGCTTTAATGCCCGATGCGCACCAAGGTTATGGTTTGCCTATTGGTGGCGTGCTGGCCACCAGAAATGCCATTATCCCCTACGGAGTAGGCGTTGATATTGGTTGCCGAATGGCCCTGAGCATTTTTAATATCCCAGAGAAACATTATTTCGGTAAGGATGCCATGTACAAACGCGAATTAATTGCTTTTACTAAATTCGGTGCAGGACAAAACTTCCGCGGGACAGAAAAAGCAGATCATGAGGTTTTAGAAAATGAAGCGTTCAACAGCACACCTTTCCTGAAAAACCTGCATGGGAAAGCCTGGGCGCAGTTAGGTACATCGGGAGGTGGTAACCATTTTGTAGAATGGGGAATTATAGATTTTGCAGAGCGCGATGAGGCCTTAAATATCGATAAAGGCCGTTATGTGGCTTTACTAACCCACTCCGGTTCGCGTGGATTGGGTGCAACCATTGCTGATCATTATACCAAACTGGCGAAAGATATTTGTAAATTACCCAAAGAGGCTGCAAACCTGGCTTATTTAGACCTCAATACTGCCGAAGGGCAAGAATATTGGATTGCCATGAATTTAGCCGGCAATTATGCTTCGGCTTGCCATGAGGTGATTCATAAAAGATTAACAAAGGCCATTGGTGCCAAGGTTTTAGCCAAAGTAGAAAACCACCACAATTTTGCCTGGAAAGAGTTTATTAATGGGGAAGAATTGATTGTTCACCGTAAGGGAGCCACACCTGCTGGTAAAGGTGTAATGGGCATTATCCCGGGAAGTATGACAGCTCCAGGGTTTCTGGTAAGAGGAAAAGGCGAAATCAGTTCGATCAATTCAGCTTCGCACGGTGCGGGTAGACAAATGAGTAGAACGAAAGCGATCCAATCGATTACCAAATCAGATATGAAAGCCATTTTGAAAGACCATAACGTTACTTTAATTGGTGCCGGTTTAGACGAAGCCCCAATGGCTTATAAAGATATCTACAAAGTAATGGCTGCACAAACCGAACTGGTTGATGTGGTGGCTAAATTCGAACCTAAAATGGTGAGAATGGCCGATGACGGAAGCAGGGAGGATTAGTTGGGAGTTTTGAGTTGGGGGGGGGTGGGAGTCCTGCGTCAAAAGTCCTTAGTCTGGAGTAAAACCGTCATTGCGAGGAGGAACGACGAAGCAATCTTACAACTATGGGTTAAAGCGACAGCATTAAGATTGCCTGCCTGCTGCAAGCAGGCTTCGTGCCTCGCAATGACGATCATATTAACAAGAAGGCCTTTTCAATTGATTATGAAGAGGCCTTCTTATTTAATTACAATCTTATTTCAACTTACTTAAAGCTGTTTTAATTCTTGGCAACATATCTTTAATATCTTGTAAGGTACAAGCTCCTACTGATGCTCTGAACCACGGCATGCTGTGCTCATTTCCAAATGCCGAGAACGGCACCAAAGCAGCACCTGCTTCTTTAATTAAGTAGAAGTTTACATCGGCACTATCTTTTAAAAGCTGACCATCTTCGGTTGTTTTACCAATGTAGTCAATTTTAATCGTCAGGTAAATGGCACCCATCGGCTCAACTGCATCTACGTTAAAACCTTCAGCTTTTAAGGAACTAAAACCGTTATAAAGCGCATTTAAACTGTCTTGTATCCGGCCTTTAAAGTTGGTTAAAAAAGCATCAACCTGTGGTTTATTGTTAAAGTAATCAGACATGGCTACCTGCTCTGCTTTTGGTGCCCAGGCACCCATGTGCCCAACCAATGCTTTCATTCTGTTTACGATATCTTCGGGACCAAAACCCCAGCCCACACGCACACCAGTTGCTGCCAAGCATTTAGAACTACCATCTACAAAAATGGTAAACTCACGCATTGCAGGACGCAACGAAACCGGGTTTACATGCTCTTTATCAAAAGTTAAAAGCGAGTAAATCTGATCATACATTAAATAAAGTGGTTTTTCATCTGCTCCACGGCTTGCATTTTCTTCCAAAACAGCATCACAAATCTCAGCCAAAGCATCGGCATCGAACATGGTACCTGTAGGGTTTAATGGAGAACATAAAGCTAGTAAAGTTGCACCTTTTAAATGTGGCTTCAATTGTGCCGCGGTAGGCATAAAATTATGGGCTGCATCGGTTTCTACAGCGATCGCATTTGCCGAAGTTAAATGACAATAATGGTTATTATTCCATGATGGTGCCGGAAACACTACGGTATCGCCCGGATCAATTAACGCCAGAAAAGTAGCATAAATTAAAGGACGTGAACCTCCTGAAACCAAAATACTGTTGGTATTATAGTCTAAACCAAATCTGTCTTTTAGCAATTCAGAAACCGTTTCGCGCAATGGTAGAACACCGTCCGCTGGAGGGTAATTGGTTTGATTGGTATTATAAGCCGCTACAATTCCTTCTTTTAATTCGGCTGGAATCGGGTAAATGTTCGAATCGAAATCGCCAATGGTTAAATTAGCAATTGATGCGCCTTTACGCTTCATTTCATTAACCTCGTTACCAATTTTTATAATTTCCGAGCCAATTAATGAGTTGGCTATTACTGAAACTTTCATATATTCTTTTTTATTTGCCTAGCTTTCTTTTATCTAGCTGTATCAATTATTTTAAGGAATCAAACCGCTAAATAAATATGGGTTTACTTTTTCTTGTTATTTAAAGTAATAATATTGGTAAACAGTTTACCTGTTTGATCTTTACCAAATTCGACTTTCCTTATCATTGTTTTACTTGCTAAGAAATTTTCCATTGTCTTTAACGCACTACCATTAACTTTAATTATTTCTTGATTCTCAACAGGAACTTCATAATATTTAAAGAAGGCCATTGCATTCAGCACCTCTGCATCTTCTCTCAAAGAAACATCAACCCCTATTGACTTATCCATCTTTGGCTTCAATATATCTCCCGAACTAATGCCGGCCAAACCTATGGCCTTAAAATCCTTTGGATCTACCAGTTGACCTACCAAAATATCACACGCATTCCCATTAAATGAAGCTTTTGATATTGGATTAGATTTTTCCTGCTGGTTTGGCCTTTTTTGTGCATTAACAATACTTACGGCGAACAAAAGTGCGAAGGTAATTAGGTAAAATTTCATTTTTTTAATTGCTAGCATTAAAGTTCACAACTCGAGATTTAATCAGAATTATTTAACCAGATCTGCTATCGCTTTATTCACTTTTTCGAAACCAAATTGTGCTAAAACAGCCTTCATTGAAGCAGATATCTGCTCGTTACAAAGGTTGCCTATACTGCCTTCGTGGGTATGGTGTATTTGGCTCGATGGTGCAAAAGTACCACTTTCAATCTGTTCGCCAACTATTTTGTAGGCCTCTCTAAACGGTACGCCTTGTAAAGCCAAATCGTTTACAACTTCAACACTGAACAGATAATCGTATTTTTTATCTTTTAAAATATCATCCTTTATGGTAATGTTCTGGAACATAAAGGTGGCGATCTCCAGGCACTCATTAAGCGAGGTAATTGCCGGAAAAAGATTTTCTTTTAACAATTGTAAATCGCGGTGATAGCCTGATGGCAGATTAGTAATCATCATGGCAATTTCATTCGGCAAAGCCTGGATTTTATTGCAGCGCGAACGAATCAGCTCGAAAACATCAGGATTTTTTTTATGCGGCATAATGCTCGAACCTGTGGTAAGCTCGGGTGGAAAACTGATAAAGCCGAAATTCTGATTGATAAACAGGCAAACATCCATAGCCATTTTTGCCAGGGTTGCTGCAACAGCACTCATGGCTTGCGCCAGGATTCTTTCGGTTTTACCACGTCCCATCTGCGCATAAACCACATTGTAATTTAAGCTTTCAAAGCCAAGCAATTTAGTGGTTAAAGTTCTGTTTAACGGGAACGACGAGCCATAACCTGCTGCCGAGCCCAATGGATTTTTATTGGTAATTTTCCAGGCGGCCAACATCAGTTCCATATCATCGGCAAGGCTTTCGGCATAAGCACCAAACCATAAACCAAAAGATGAAGGCATGGCAATTTGCAAGTGCGTATACCCCGGAAGTAATTTATCTTTGTGGGTATTACTCAGTTCAATGAGCTGGTTAAACAAAGTTTCAGTTTGGCCAACCATGTCTTCGATACAGGCACGGAAAAACAGCTTTAAATCAACCAAAACCTGGTCATTACGCGAACGGCCGCTGTGAATTTTCTTACCGGCTTCGCCAATGCGCTGTGTAAGTAACCACTCTACTTGTGAGTGTACATCTTCTACGGTATCTTCGATGGTAAAATTACCGGCTTCAATTTCAGCGTAAATATTTTTAAGCTCCTGCTGAACGGTTTTTAATTCCTCTGCTGTAAGTAAATTAATGGTTTCCAACATTTCTGTGTGTGCCAAAGAACCTAAAACATCAAACTTTGCCATTTGCAGATCGAGTTCACGGTCTTTACCAACAGTAAAGGTTTCTACAAATTTATTTACATCTATATTTTTTTGCCAAATCTTCATTTTAATTTATTTAACCGCAAAGGGCGCCAGGCTTTTTGCAAAGCACGCTAATCTATTTTAAAATTTCACCACCGCATTCACTGAGGTTTTCACAGAGAACACAGGACACTTAAAGCCCACTAGCTTTAACCTTCAACAACCGGTTTTAACATATTTACATAACCTTCAACACCCTCAGCAACCTCACGTACATACAAAAATTCATCGGCCATGTGCGAGCGGCCTGAAAAACCCGGACCAACTTTTACTGATGGAATATCCAATAAAGCCTGGTCAGAAGTTGTAGGCGAACCGTATGTTGTTCTTCCCAAAGCAACGCCAGCCTGTACAACCGGATGGTTTTTATCAATAGATGATGGTTTTAAACGGATAGAACGTGGGGTAACATCACAATCAACATTGGCACGGATAATTTCCAACACCTCTTCGTTGGTGTAAGCATCTGTTACGCGCACATCAACGGTAAAAGTACAATTGGCCGGTACCACATTATGTTGCGAACCTGCATTGATAATGGTAACAGTCATTTTTAACGGCCCGAAAACCTCTGATACTTTCGGAAATTGGTAGTTTCTGAACCATTCAATATCTTTCAATGCTTTGTAAATGGCATTCTCGCCTTCTTCCCGCGCTGCATGCCCCGCTTTACCGTGCGATACACAGTCTAACACCAATAAACCACGTTCAGCAATGGCTAAATTCATTTCTGTAGGCTCACCTACAATACCAAATTCAAGTTCACCTAAATCTGGCAGCACCAGTTCTAAACCATTATTGCCCGAAATTTCTTCCTCGGCAGTAGCGGCCAAACAGATGTTATATTTTAAATTTTCCTGATCGTAGTAATACAAAAATGTCCCGATTAGCGAAACTAGACACCCCCCGGCATCGTTACTGCCCAAACCAAATAATTTATCACCTTCAATCGCAGCATCATACGGATCGCGGGTATAACCAGAGTTTGGCTTAACCGTATCGTGGTGTGAGTTTAAAAGTAAGGTCGGCTTAGCGGCATCAAAATGCTTGTTGTAAGCCCAAACATTATTCATTTTACGCTGGGTCTTAATCCCTCTCTCTTCCAGAAACTGAGCAATTAAATTCGCAGTCCTGTCTTCTTCTTTGCTAAAAGACTGGATACGGATTAACTGCCGCAATAAGTCCAGACTTTCTTTTTGTATATTTTCTAATGACATAGTATCAAGTAGTAAGTACAAGGTATCAAGATTAAGCTAACCTTTAACATTATACTTATTTAATATTTTAGTATCAGGTAATTAGTACTGGTATCACGACTGATTTATCTTTAACCTGCTACTTCTAAATTTGTGGCCAGCTACATCATCCATCTTACATTAACCATTTTACAACTGGATTTAGCCCTCTTTAGTATATAAATTCCCGGCTTTTAAGGCCGAAAGTTTAATACCTTTTATCAGCGAAGAGCTATAACCGTTGTGTTCCATTTCATTTAAACCTGCAATGGTACAACCTTTCGGCGAAGTTACCTTATCTATTTCTGATTCCGGGTGCGTTCCGTGTAATAAAAGTAAATCGGCCGC
>Ga0157370_10005824_pt1 | contig 13771 bp, 11 predicted proteins | sample C35metaG_FD_113463 | JGI IMG/M metagenome (GOLD analysis project Ga0157370, IMG submission 113463) | Corn rhizosphere microbial communities from Kellogg Biological Station, Michigan, USA - C3-5 metaG | ecosystem: Host-associated > Plants > Roots > Rhizosphere > Soil | place: USA: Michigan...
ACCACGAAGGTGCCGAAACCGACCAGCGAAACGTCGTCGCCCTTCTTCAGCGCGCGCTTGATCTGATCGGTGACGGCGTCGAGCGCGCGGCCTGCATCGGCCTTGGACAGATCGGCGTGGTCGGCGATTGCGTTGATCAATTCAGCTTTGTTCATGGAGACTCCCTCTTGGGTTTCGAGCAGCCCGTGGAATGTTCGGTGGAAGGACGTTTTTCCGATGCCGCCGGGATCACGTCTGTCCGGTCGTGTTGCGATTCCCGTATCGATGCGCGACATGGAGCGTCTGCGTCGCACGGCCCGGTCTTTATACCAGCACCCCACAGGCGCCGCAATAAAGGCAGGGCTTGGATTTCAGCGTGTCGACCGTCCGATTGCAACTGTGGGTCACGCCATCATGGAACGCGCGGGAACGCAAGTGCCGGACGGCGACGCGCCATGCATCGCGCGTGCCGTCCGTTCACCCGCATCAGATTCCGTTCAATGGGTGCGCTTGGCCGCGTTGTCGTCGGCCGGCTCGTGCGCGGTTTCGACGGGAAGCTCCTTCACCTCGGGTGTCGTCACGTCCATTTGTGCGGGCAGCGGCGTCAGCGGATGCTCCAGCGCCAGATCCAGCACCTGATCGATCCAGCGCACCGGATGGATGGTCAGCGCATTGGTGATGTTCTTAGGAATCTCGGCAAGATCCTTCTTGTTCTCTTCCGGGATGATCACCGTGGTGATGCCGCCGCGATGCGCGGCCAGCAGCTTCTCTTTCAGGCCACCGATCGGCAGCACGCGCCCACGCAGCGTGATCTCGCCGGTCATCGCGAGTTCCGCGCGTACCGGATTCTTGGTCAACGCCGACACCAGCGCCGTGCACATCGCGATGCCAGCGCTGGGGCCGTCCTTGGGTGTCGCGCCTTCCGGCACGTGCACGTGGATGTCGTACTTGTCGTGGAAGTCCTGCTCGATGCCGAGCCGCTGGCTGCGGGCGCGCACCACCGACTGCGCGGCCTGGATCGATTCCTTCATCACGTCGCCCAACTGGCCCGTGAGGATCAACTTGCCCTTGCCGGGTACCACGGTGGCCTCGATGCTCAACAGGTCGCCACCCACAGACGTCCACGCAAGACCGGTCACCAGGCCGACTTCGTTCTGCTGTTCCTTGCGGCCGAAGTCGTGGCGGCGCACGCCGAGGTAGGTGTCGAGATTCTTCGATTCGACCTTGATCGCAGCCGTGGCGCGCTTCTTCGCGGCAGGCTTGGCCTTGGCGGGCGCGGCGGTTTCCTTTGCCTTCGGCGGCACTTTCCCGCCTTCCTTCAGTGTCAATTCCTTGACCACCTTGCGGCAGATCTTGGCCAGCTCACGCTCCAGGTTGCGCACGCCGGATTCGCGTGTGTAATAGCGGATGATGTCGCGCAGCGCGCCTTCCGTGACCGCAAGCTCGTCGTCCTTCAAGCCGGCTGCTTTCTTTTGCTTTGGCAGCAGGTACTTGGTGGCGATCGCGACCTTCTCGTCCTCGGTGTACCCGGGGATACGAATCACCTCCATGCGGTCCAGCAGCGGCGCCGGAATGTTCATGGAGTTGGCGGTCGCAATCCACATCACCTCGGACAGGTCGAAATCGACCTCGAGGTAATGGTCATTGAAGGCGTGGTTCTGCTCGGGATCCAGCACTTCCAGCAGCGCCGCCGACGGATCGCCGCGAAAGTCCATCGCCATCTTGTCGATTTCGTCCAGCATGAACATCGGGTTCTTGGTCCCGACCTTGGTCATGTTCTGGATGATGCGGCCCGGCAGCGAACCGATGTAGGTGCGGCGGTGGCCGCGGATTTCGGCCTCGTCACGCACGCCGCCCAGGCTCTGCCGCACGAACTTGCGGTTGGTCGCGCGCGCGATCGAGTGCCCCAGCGAGGTCTTGCCGACGCCGGGCGGCCCCACAAGGCACAGGATCGGGCCCTTGATCTTGTTCACGCGCTGCTGCACGGCCAGGTATTCGAGGATGCGTTCCTTGACCTTCTCGAGGCCATAGTGGTCCTCGTCCAGCACCTGCTCTGCGATCCGCAGGTCCTTGCGCACCTTGCTGTGCTTCTTCCACGGCACGGAGGTGAGCCAGTCGAGGTAATTGCGCACCACCGTGGCCTCGGCCGACATCGGCGGCATCTGCTTCAACTTGTTGAACTCGGCCTTGGCCTTGGCCAGCACCGGTTTCGGCATGCCGGCGGCGTCGATCTTCTTGGCCAGCGCGTCGAGTTCGTTCCCGCCCTCCTCGATGTCACCCAGCTCCTTCTGGATAGCCTTCATCTGCTCGTTGAGGTAATACTCGCGCTGGCTCTTCTCCATCTGGGTCTTGATGCGCCCGCGGATGCGCTTCTCGACCTGCTGCAAATCCAGCTCGCTTTCGACCAGGCCGATCAGCATCTCGGTGCGCGCGCCGACCGCAAGCGTGTCCAGCACCTTCTGTTTGTCGGCGAGCCGCACCGACAGGTGGGCGGCCACGGAATCGGCCAGCCGCGACAAGTCGTCGATGCCGGAAAGACCCGTCAGGACTTCCGGCGGCAGTTTGCGGCTCTGGCGCACCAATTGCTCGAACAGGCTCACCAGCATGCGCGCGGCGGTTTCGAGTTCGACCGTCGGACGATCGAACAGCGGCTGCAGCGACACGGCGTGCGCGCGCAACATCCCGTCGCGCTCGAAGCAGCTTTGCAACTGCGCGCGCGACTGGCCTTCGACCAGCACCTTGACCGTGCCATCAGGCAACTTCACGAGTTGCAGCAGATTGCCAATGGTGCCGACCGTGTGCAGATCGGCTTCCGAAGGATCGTCGGTTTCGGGCTGCTTCTGCGACAGCAGCAGGATGCGCCGGTCGCCTTCCATCGCCGCTTCCAGCGCCTTCATCGATTTTTCGCGCCCGACGAAAAGCGGGATCACCATATGCGGATACACCACCACGTCGCGCAGCGGCAGCACGGGCAATTCGACGGTCGCAGCCACGGATTCGTTGGTTTCGGTTGCCATGTCGGATTCAGGGGTCGTATTGCTTCAAGCCCGCGGATGCGGGCGTTGACATGAGAATGGTGGCGGCGCGCGCCGGGATCAAGCGCGCAGGTTGGGCTGACCCCGGACTTGCCGCGGAGGAAACCCAACAATATGCAAGCACGTTGGGCTTCCCGCGATGAAACCGCGGTCAGCCCAACCTACCGGACTGCGCGCGCGTCCTCCCCATCAGCCCTTCTGGCCCTCCCCGCACGCGGGGGAAGGAATCACTGGTCAGTCGCCCATCTGCTTCTGCAGATGCTCGCGGCGCTCCTGCGCGTCCAGCGACAGAGTCGCGATGGGACGTGCTTCGAGGCGCTCGAGGCCGATTTCCTCGTCGGTTTCCTCGCAATAGCCGTAGCGACCTTCCTCGATCTTGCGCAAAGCCTTTTCGATCTTCGAAATCAGCTTGCGGTAGCGATCGCGGGTGCGCAGTTCCAGCGAATTCTCGGTTTCGCGGGTGGCGCGTTCAGCGTCATCACCCACGTCACGCACCTCCTCGCGCAGGTTTTCCATGGTCTGGCGCGATTCCTCGACCAACTGATCGCGCCAGTCCTTCAGCTTCTGGCGGAAATACGCCAGTTGCTTCGGGTTCATGTACTCCTCTTTCTGCGAGGGGTGATAACCCTTGGGCAATTCGATGTTGACAGTCGCCGGCAGCGCGTAGCGACCGTCCTCGCGGGTGATGGTCTGTTCGGCGGCGGCGCCGACGCTCAAGCGCGCGGCAACGCCTCCGGTCGGCCTTGCGTGTTGCACCGGTTTGCGCGCCGGCTGGTGCGGGGTACGCGGCGTTTCGTGTTGGGCAGTGGAAGCGTGGGAATGGCTGGGTACCGCGGATTTGTGCGGCGCGGATGTGTTATTGGTTTTTTTGGAGGGAGCAGCTTTTTTCACGGCAGGAATCTTGGCGGTTTTCTTTGTTGTGGCGGGGGCCTTGGCGGCCTTCCTTGCGGGCGATTTTTTCGCGGACTTGGCAGCGGCGGCCTGCTTCGGCTTGGTCACCTTGACGGCCTTCGCCGCCGGCTTGCGCACGACTTTTCCCGCGGGTTTGCGCGCAGGCTTTGCGGCGGCCTTCGCGGCGGCCTTCTTCGCGGGCCTGGCCTTGGCCGACCTGGCCGCGGGCTTCGCTTGCTTGCCGCTGCGCTTGGCAGCGCCGTGCTTCGGTTTTGCCATGTCCTTGCACTCAAGGTTGTGGAGATGCGACCGCGTGTTATAGCGTAGTCAATGCGGTCGGGCAACCAATTTCAAAAGCCCCGGCTGCGCCCTTCCCATCCGGACGGCCTCCGCCGGTGACACGTTTCCTGTTGTTCATGATTGCGGCGTACAAGCGCCTGTTGAGTCCCCTGCTCGGCGCGCGCTGCCGCTTCCACCCAACCTGCTCGACCTACGCACGCATCGCCATAGCGCGGTTCGGGCCGTGGCGCGGCAGCCTGCTTGCGGCATGGCGTATCCTGCGCTGCCAACCGCTGTGCGAGGGCGGCATGGATCCCGTGCCCGATCACTTCACACTGCGTCGCTGCCGCTCCCACGGAGAACATTGAATGCCCAATTGGCTGATCAAGAACGCCGAACTCGTCAACGAAGGACGCCGCTTCCAGGCCGACCTGCGCATCCGTGGCCAGCGCATCGCCGAGATCGGGGGCGACTTGACGGCACACGCGAGTGAACAGGTGTTCGACGCCTCAGGCCTGTGGCTGCTGCCCGGCATGATCGACGACCACGTGCATTTTCGCGAACCGGGCTATACGGCCAAGGCCGACATCGCCTCGGAATCGCGCGCCGCGGTCGCGGGCGGCGTCACCAGCTTCATCGACATGCCGAACACGAAACCGGCGGCGCTGAAGCACGAGTTGTTGGAAGACAAATACGCGGTCGCCTCGCGCACCTCGCTCGCCAACTACGCTTTCTACTTCGGCGCCAGCAACGACAACCTCGATGCGACCCGTGAGCTCGATCCGCGCAAGGTGCCTGGCGTCAAGGTGTTCCTGTGCGAATCGACGGGCAATCTTTGCGTCAGCGACCCGGCAGCGCTGGAAGGCGTGTTCCGCGACTCGCCGGTAACCGTCGTCGTGCATTGCGAGGACAGCCACATCATCCATGCGAATCTCGATCGCGCGAAGGCGGAATACGGTGACGACATCCCGATGCGGCTGCATCCGGAGATCCGCTCGCGCGAGGCCTGCCTTGAATCGACGAAATGGGCAGTGGAAGCCGCGCGCCGCCACGGCACGCGTTTGCATGTATTGCATGTATCCACGGCCGACGAACTGGCGATGTTCGAGCCGGGTCCGATCGCTGGGAAAAAGATCACGTCCGAAACCTGCGTGCATTTCCTGCACTTCAGCGACGCCGACTATGCGACACTCGGCGGCAGGATCAAATGCAATCCGGCGATCAAGGCCGCCTCGGATCGCGAAGCATTGACACGCGCGCTGGCGGATACCCGTATCGACATCCTCGCGACCGATCACGCCCCGCACCTGGAGTCTGAAAAGGCCAACCCGTACACAAACTGCCCATCCGGCATTCCGCTGATCCAGTTCGCGCTGCAGTCAGGGCTGGAATCGGTGTTCAACAAACACTTGACCTTGGAACGATTAGTCGAAGCCTGTGCGCACGCGCCGGCGACGCTGTTCGCCATCGAGGATCGCGGTTATCTGCGCGAGGGGTATTTCGCCGATCTTGTTTTGATCGACCCGAACAAACCGCAAACCGTCCGCAAGGATCAAATCCTGTCGAAATGCGGCTGGTCACCGTTCGAGGGCGATACCTTCCGTGCAAGCGTCGCGGCGACGTTCGTCAACGGCAATCTGGCTGCGCGCGATGGCGAAGTACTCGACGCGCCACGGGGCATGCGGCTGCAGTTCAATCGTTGACCTGCAGCCAGAACGTCAAGCCGGAAAATCATGGCTCACCTGAGCGACTGCATCGTGCGGATGCAGGCTCTCGTGATGCGCTGCGCGGATGCGATAGCCGGCAATGCGGTCGTCGGCATCCAGCGCGATGCGGATGCGGCGTGCGGCGTCCTCACAGAACATCAGGTTTTCTGCATTCAACTTCGCGAAGGCCTGTTCATCCTCGCGCTTGACCGCGGTCTGCACCGGCGTCGCCAGCGCACTTTCGATCGCGTCGATCAATTCCGAAACCGGCAAGTCGAAGCCCGGCGCAAGGCGCACCATGACGGTGGCGGTGCTGCGTTGCGCGTGCGGGGTCGCCGCCATGCCGCGCTCGGAGCCCAGCCACTCGCGCACCGCACGTTGCGAGGGCACGGCGCCGGCAAAATCCTCGTCGAAGCGCTGCTGGTTGAGCTGCCGCGACAGCGCGGCCGAAGCCGGACATGTCGACGAGTACGTCACCTCGCAACCCAGTTGCACGCTGAAATGGTCGTCCAGCAACTGCGCCTCGACCGTGACGGGATAGGCGCGCCAACCGGCGTTGTCGCTGACCAGCGCGCGACGCTTCAGCAGTTGCGCATACTCGATGCGCAGGCGAACACGAGTGGAAAGATCCACGTGGGAGGCGACCAGCGCATGCAGGAGGCTGCACAAGCCCGACGGCGTCAACGTCTGTTCGCCCAATGATTTCTCGAGTGCGAGATACAGCCGCGACATGTGGATGCCGCGCGCGGCAGGGTCGGCAAGATTCACCTGCACCGAAACCCGGCCTGGCACCGTGAACGTGCCGTCCTGCCCGTCCGCGCAGCGCACCGGCATGTCGATGCCCTCCATGCCGACCCAGTCCAGCGCCCCGCCCGCATCCGGCTGTGCGCCGGTCGCGACGTCGGGCAAGCGTGCATTATCGGGAACGATGCTCATGCGTGGGACTCGTTGCGGACCATGTCCCGCCATTTGCGGGTCGCGCGCCAGGTTTTCAACACGTTGCCAAGCCCGTGATTGGGCGATTGCAGTGCCGCCAGAGGATCATCGGCACGCGCGGCGCGCCCGAGCGCCTGCAGGTCGTGCTGCAACTCCAGGTTGCGGAACAGCGTCAGCGGGCCCTGCATTCTAGCGGTGTCCGAAAGACCGCGTTCGAGATCGGCGGTGTAATCATGCAATGCCGCGCGGCGACCCGGGCCGTCGCTGCCCAATGCCTCGATGGTGAGTCCATGCCGGGCCAGCAGGTTCATGGGCAGCGGCGAATGCCCGTGCCCGACTTCCGCGACCAGCGCGCGCACGTTCGTCGTGAGGAGGGTGAACAACGTCACCCGCGAAGCCTGCGCGCTTTCGATGCCGACGCCGAACCACGCGCGGGTTTCCAGTTCCGCGACGGCGTTCGCGAACGGCGCCGCCGCATGGCATTGCGCTGCGAAATCGGCCGGCGGCGGCAATACCAGCATCGCAATCGCCGCTTCGACAGGCGCTGTCCAGACCGGCAACGGGATGGCATTCGCACGCGCGTCCGCAAACAACGCCTGCGTCAACGGATGGCGCGCCCCGCCTTGCACGGCACGCTGCATTTCCTCGCGCCACCAGCCGAGCCTGGCTGCGGCCACCGGCACTTCGCGCGCCTCGCGCACCACCTTGTGCCATTCGTGCACCAGCGCGGCCAGTGCGCCGTAGAAAACGCGCTCGCCGCGGCGCAGGAACAACCATGCGAGTGCGCGCTGTGGACTCGCTTCGCGCCACTGGGTCAGGTAGTCGTCGAATGCGCTCTCGCTCACGTCCGGCCCAGCAATGCTGCGAGCTGATGTGGATCGGGACTTGTCGCGTCGGGTTCCCATGCGCGCGGATCGGCGCCGTCCAGATAGCCCCAGGCCGCCGCGACCGTGTACAAGCCGGCGGCGCGACCGGCCAGGATGTCGCGCGGATCGTCGCCCACGTACACGCATCGCGCGGGTTCGACGCCCGCCAGCGCACAGGCATGCAGCACCGGCGCGGGATCGGGCTTGCGTTGCGCCAGCGTGTCGCCACCGACCACCGCGGTGGCGCGCCGGTCGAAACCGAGCTTGGTCATCACCAGCGCGACCAGCCAAGCGGCCTTGTTGCTGACCACGCCCCAGCGCACGCCGCGGGCTTCGAGCGTGGCCAGCAAATCCTCGATGCCATCAAAGGCACGCGTATTCACCATGCCGGTCGCGACGTAAAGTTCCAGGAATCGCGGCAGCATCGCGTCGACTTGCTCCTCGTCGTTGCCCACCGCGCAGCGCAGCACTGCACGCGCGCCGCGGGAGACGGTTTCGCGCACGGTCTCGAACCTGGGCGTCTCGAGGCTACGTTCCCGGCACAGCGCAACGAGCGCGTCGTGCATGTCGCGCGCCGAATCCACGAGGGTGCCGTCGAGGTCGAAAAACACCCCGGCGAGCGGCTGCGGCGGGGGTTTCATGTGGCGGGCTTGCTGGCGCAAACCAGATAATTGACCGCCGTGTGGCGCGTCAGCCATGCTTTTCGGTTCAGTGGGTTATAAGCAATTCCCGAGATCTCGTCGAGGGTCAGGCCCGCGCCGCGCAACACTGCCGCGAGTTCCGACGGCTTGAGGAATTGCCGGTAGTCGTGGGTGCCGCGCGGCAGCAGGCGCGCCACGTATTCGGCACCGATGATCGCGGTGACGAAACTCACGGGCGTGCGGTTCAAAGTCGACAGGAACAATTTGCCGCCGGGTTTCATCAATGCCGCCAAATCCTCGATCAGCGCCGCGGGATCGGGGACGTGCTCGATCAGCTCCATGCAGCACACCGCATCGAACGCGGCCGGTTCGGCGACGGCCAGTTCGCGCGACGAACACAGCCGATAGTCGACAGACAGCGGCGACGGCAGTGCCGCATTGGTTTCGTGCAGGTGCAGCCGCGCGACCTCGATGACTTCCGGCGCGAGATCGATGGCCGTCACGTTCGCGCCCGCCTTCGCCAGTGCTTCGCTGAGCAACCCGCCACCACACCCGACGTCGGCCACCCGTGCGCCATGCAACGCCACACGCCCGGCCACGAACGCCAGGCGCACGGGATTCAGATCGTGCAGCGGGCGGGACTCGCCATCGGGATCCCACCACCGGTGCGCCAGTTTTCCGAACCGGGCAAGTTCTTCCGGATCGGCGTTGTGGCCCGTGGTGTTCATGCTTCCTGCGTCCGCACCACGTGCTTGAGATCCCACTCGCGCACCGTGACTTCCGACGATCCTGTCACATGCACCGGGTCGGCGAAGGCCATCGCGCGTGCCTGTTCCAGCGATTCGGCTCGAACCAGGTAAGCACCGCCGGACTTGTCGGTGAACGGACCGAAGGACTCAAGCGCGCCCTGGGCCTGCAAGGCCTCGAGGTGCGCGTAATGCGCCGCGATCACCGATGGATCGAATTGCGGGGTGCGCAGCGTGAGGACGAGATAATGTTTCATCGGGTTCCGGACATCAAAGCGCCGCGATCCGCTCGCGCCAGCGGCGGGCCTTTTCCAATACCCCGGCAAGGTCGAAATCGACCAGCGCTCCCTTACCGAGTTTGCGCGCGCCGTCGATCCACACATCGCTGACCTGTCGGCGCGACACCGCGTAGGCGAGATGCGAAATCACATTGTAGAGTGGTTGGGTTTCCACCTCGTCCAGCCGTACCGCGACGAGATCGGCACGTTTGCCGGCTTCGATGGAACCGATCGCGCCGTCGAGTTGCAGCGCCCTGGCGCCGTTCAACGTGGCCGCGCGCAGTGCGAACGCGTCGTCGAACGCGGCGGCGTCGCCGGCCACACCTTTCGCCAGCAGCGCAGCCGTGCGCAGTTCGCCAAACATGTCGAGATCGTTGTTGGACGCGCAGCCGTCGGTCCCCAGCGCAAGGTTGACCCCCGCGCGCCGCAGCTTTTCCGCGGGGCAGAATCCGGACGCGAGCTTGAGATTCGATTCCGGACAATGCACCACCGACACGCCCGCTTCGGCGCACAGGGCGATTTCCGCGTCGCTGACCTGCGTCATGTGAACCGCGATCAGGTGGTCGTTGACGAGGCCGAGTTTCTGCAGACGTTGCATGGGTCTGAGGCCGTGCTCGCGCTTGCCGTCCTCGACTTCCTGCGCGGTTTCCATCAAGTGCAGGTGCACGGGGACGTCGAGTTGATCGGACAGCGTGCGGATGCGCTCGAACGACGCATCTGCGACGGTGTAGGGCGCGTGCGGTGCAAACGCGGTATCGACCAATTGGTCGCCACGGTATTGATCGTGCACCGCCAGCGCGCGGTCGAAATACTCGTCGCGATCCTTCGCCCACGCACTCGGAAACTCGATGATCGGCAAGCCAACCATTGCGCGGAATCCGTGCGCCTTGTACGCCTGCGCCTGCGCATCGGGAAAGAAATAGTTCTCGCTGCAACAGGTCGTGCCGCCGCGCAGCATCTCGGCGATCGCGAGTTCCACGCCATCGCGCACGAACTCGGGACCCATCACTTTGGCTTCCACCGGCCAGATGTGTTCCCGCAGCCACGTCATCAGCGGCAGGTCGTCCGCCAGCCCGCGCAGCAAGGTCATCGGGTTATGGGTGTGCGCGTTGACGAGGCCCGGGATCAGCGCATGGTCGGGCAAGTCCACGCGCTCGCGCGGCGCATATTTCGCAGCGGCATCGCTTGCCAACAGCACTTCGACAATCGCGCCGCCGTCGATGGCGACCGCGTGGTTTTCCAGCACCACGCGATCAGGCTCGACCGGCACGATCCAGCGGGCGGTGATCAGAAGGTCGATGGATTGCAAACGCGTTTGGTTCATCGCGTCGAATTGCATTTGACGTCATTCCGGACGCGGCGAAGCCGCGATCCGACTGTGTTTGCAGGATAGCAAAGGCGAACGCCTAAGGCGGCCCATGGGGCGAGTGTCAGGGACGACACGAGCCTATCCGGTGTCTCGGCTTCAATCACCGAAGACGCCGGATTCGGGGTTCCGCCACGGCAAAACCGCGGCGGCCCCGGAATGACGACGTGGTGGGAGCTTGCGAAATCTGCGGCACGATCACTTGACGCGACCCACATACTCGCCGGTGCGGGTATCCACGCGAATCACTTCGTCCTGGTTCACGAACAACGGCACGCGCACCGTAGCGCCGGTCTCCAGCTTGGCGGGCTTGCCTCCGCCGCCCGAGGTGTCGCCACGTACACCGGGATCGGTCTCGGCAATCTTCAGTTCCACGAAGTTGGGCGGCGCGACCGACAAGGGAATGCCGTTCCAGAACGTGACGATGCACTCTTCCTCGCCCTTCAGCCATTGCGCGGCATCGCCCACGGCGTTCTTGTCCGCCGTGTGCTGCTCGTAACTCGCGGGGTCCATGAAGTGCCAGAATTCGCCGTCGTTGTAGAGGTACTGCATGTCGGTATCGACCACGTCGGCGCCCTCGACCGAGTCGGTCGCCTTCATGGTCTTTTCGGTGGTGCGGCCGTTCTTGAGGTTGCGGATCTTGATGCGGGTGAAGGCCTGGCCCTTGCCGGGCTTGATGAAATCCGCGCCGACGATCACGTAGGGATCGCCATCGACGATGATCTTCAAACCGTTCTTGACGTCGTTGAGACCATAACTGGCCATGTTGCATGCTCCGTGGATACGGCTCGCCGCCGGCAATGAACTTCAGCCGGGGTTGACCTAAAATGACTGGTTTGCCGGAAACACAACCCGGCGCAAGGCCCGCCATGATAACCGCAATCGGCCAATCGCCGCAGCCCGACGGCTTGCCGGACTGGCGCCAAAACTTGCGCGACGCGATCACCGACGCCCGCGAGCTGCTGGCGCTGGTGGGCCTGCCGCAACTCGCCGAAACGTTGCCGGTCGGCGGCGAGGCCGGTTTTCCCTTGAAGGTGCCGCGCGGCTTCGTAGCGCGCATGCGCCACGGCGACCCGCACGATCCGCTGTTGCTGCAGGTGCTGCCGCAACTCGTCGAACTCGACCACACGCAGGGTTTCGGCGACGACGCCGTCGGCGATCTCGATGCCGTTGCCGCACACGGCGTCCTGCACAAGTACGAAGGACGCGCGCTGCTGATCGCGGCCGGTTCCTGTGCGGTCAACTGCCGCTACTGCTTTCGCAGGCATTTCCCGTATGCCGAGGAACTCGCGGCCGCCCACGCGTGGCGCGAAGCCATCGACTGCCTGGCGAAAGACTCCTCGATCCGCGAGGTGATCCTGTCCGGCGGCGACCCGCTGGTGCTCTCGACACAAAAGTTGACGGATTTCACGAATGCCCTGTGCGGCCTGCCCCATGTGATCCGCCTGCGCATCCACTCGCGCCTGCCGGTGGTGCTGCCGGAACGCATCGACGGGACCTTCTGCGGGTGGCTTTCCGCCCTGCCCCTGCAGCGCGTCGTGGTGCTGCACGCCAACCACCCGAACGAGCTGGATGCGAGTGTTGGCGCGGCTTGCGCGCGTTTGCGCGAAGCCGGCGCGACGCTGCTCAACCAGTCGGTGCTACTGCGGGGCGTCAACGACCAGGCCGGAACCCTGCTCGAGCTTTCCGAACGCCTGTTCGCGCTGGGCGTGCTGCCCTATTACCTGCACCAGCTCGACCGTGTGCGCGGCGCGGCCCATTTCGAGGTTCCCGACGCGCGGGCGCGCGAGCTGGTCGGCACGCTGCGTGCACGGCTCCCGGGGTACCTCGTGCCGAGGCTGGTCCGCGAGGTGCCGGGAGAAAATGCCAAGCGCCCGCTGTGATACCGCCGCTGGCGTCGTCGCCGCCGATCAGGTACAAAGCCGTGTTGACGAAGAGAACCGAGAAAGCCCGTTCCATCAATGCGGGCAGGGGTCGCCGCAAAGGCAAGCAGACCGGCCACGCATCGAAGGCCCGCGACGCCGCCGCAGCAGTTGCCCAAAAAGATTCCTGTCGAAGGCCGTCCATGTTGTCTGAACCCATCACCAAGTTGATCATCGCCGAGGATCAGGCCGAAGACGCCGAGCAGATCATCAGCGTGTTGCGCAACAGCGGCATCGCGCTGCGTCCGCAACGGATCTCGACGGAAGAGGAACTGGCGGCGACGCTGGAATCATTCACGCCGGACCTGGTGCTGGCCAACCCCGCCTGCAAGGAAATTTCCCTCGCCGTGATCGGACGCGCGCTGGACGCGACCGGCAAGGACGTGGCACTGCTGGCGCTAACCGACAAGCTCACCGACGACGTGATCGCGGCCATCCTGTCGCATGCCAACGTGCGCGGCATTGCGCTGCGCAATCGGCATGATCAGTTGCAGAACGTCGTGCGGCGCGAACTGGATTCCTTGAACACCCGCCGCAACGTGCGACGGCTGGAAGCGAGCCTGCGCGAATCGGAACGCCGTTGCGATTCGCTGCTGGATTCCTCGCGCGACCCCATCGCCTACATCCACGAAGGCACCCACGTCCGCGCCAACAACGCATATCTCGAAATGTTCGACTTCGAAAGTTTCGAAGACGTCGAAGGGCTGACGATCCTGGATCTGGTCGCGCCCCAGCACACCGCCGATTTCAAGGATCTGCTGAAGCGCCTCGCGCGCGGCGAAAAGCCGCCGTCGAAACTGGACCTGACCGCGCAGCGCTCGGACGGCAGCACCTTCGAGGCGGTGATGGAGTTCTCGCCCGCGACGTACGAAGGCGAACCCTGCCAGCAGATCGTTTTCCGCCTGCCCGCCACCACCACCGCGACCGAAGAGGAACTGCGCCGCCTCAAGACGCAGGATCCGCTGACCGGCCTGTCCAACCGCACGCACTTCCTCGAATGCGTGGACGAAGCCGTGGCACGCGCGATCGACGGCAGCACCGACCAGGCTCTGCTGTTGCTGGAGCCCGACAATTATCGTGCGGTGCTCGACACGGTCGGCATCACCGGTGCCGACGACGTGCTGCG
>Ga0157370_10005826_pt1 | contig 13768 bp, 15 predicted proteins | sample C35metaG_FD_113463 | JGI IMG/M metagenome (GOLD analysis project Ga0157370, IMG submission 113463) | Corn rhizosphere microbial communities from Kellogg Biological Station, Michigan, USA - C3-5 metaG | ecosystem: Host-associated > Plants > Roots > Rhizosphere > Soil | place: USA: Michigan...
ATCGAACAAGATTCTTCTCCAGAATGGATCGAAAAAAGTATAACACCGTATTTAAACTTTTTGAACGCGTTGTAATAAAGCATTTCAGCAAAACTTAAAGTAGTATCCAGAATAAGTTCAAAATTAAATCATTAACTTAGTTATAATCAATTTTTAAAACTAAAGTCTATGAAAACTAGAATGATATGGGCCAACTTGGTTACGCATGATTTACAGAAAACAATTCAATTTTATGCTGCTTTAGGTTTCAAACAAAACGGAAAAGAAACCGAAGAATTAGTCAGTATTTCTTTTGCCGAAAATAATTTCATCATTAATTTTTTCGTCCCAAAAAGATTCGAATGGGCGCTAAAAGGCGAAATAACAGATACTAAATCCGAAAACGAAATCATCTTTTCTTTATCTGCAGACAGCAGGGAAGAAGTAGACCAATGGCTTGAAAAAGTAAAAGCTGCCGGCGGTACTGTTTTTTCTGAACCAGAAAATTTTGAAGCAGGCTATACCTTTGGATTTTCTGATCCTGACGGGCATAAATTCAATTTTTTATATTGGCCGGGAATGTAATTCTGCGTAATCAATAAAAGCTAAAACCTCCAACTTCTTTGATTTTGGAGGTTTTAGCTTTTATTTGTTTTGTACTATTTTTCTATAATTTTAATAACGTTTTATAACTATAAAAAACGTACATTTATATTGTAATTAACTGAATTACAATTTCTTTACAAAATGCAATCTATTTTTTCTAATCAATAATAACCAATTTAATTATGAAAAATATTTTTTTACTCACAGGATTGATTACACTTCTTGCCTTTGGTTTTGTAAATGCTCAGGAGAATTCTTCTTCTTCAAATTGGCCAGATAGAACCGTTTTACCTATCGAACCGTATCAAAAAGTAGGCAAAGTGGCTCCAACAATTAAAGGTTCTGACCCCATTGAATGGCCAAAAGAAATCAGCGCTCCGGAAGGTGCTCCTAATGTTTTACTGATTATGATTGATGATGTTGGTTTTGGTGCCTCTTCTACTTTTGGAGGTCCTATTCCAACCCCAAATTTTGATGCACTTGCTAAAAACGGATTAAAATACAATCGTTTCCATACCACAGCCGTTTGTTCGCCTTCAAGAGCTGCTTTAATTACAGGCCGAAACCACCATACTGCCGCTACAGGTATTATTATGGAATTTTCAACTCCTTATCCTGGATACAACAGTTTAGTACCGCGAAGTGTGGCTACGATTGGAAAAATACTGACTGATAATGGTTATGGAACCTCATGGTTTGGTAAAAACCATAATGTTCCAGATTGGCAGTCGACTCCGACAGGGCCTTTTAATTTATGGCCAACGGGACTTGGATTTGAATATTTCTATGGTTTTCTTGGTGCCGATGCCCATCAATTTAGACCTGCTTTATTTGAAGGAACTAAACCCGTTGATCCTTATTTTAAAAATGAGAAAGTAGATAACGATTATATTTTAGACCGAGATTTGGCGGACCATGCCATTCACTGGATTCAGACTCAAAAAAATGTATCTCCAAACAAACCTTTCTTTGCGTATTATACACCCGGAACCGCACACGCCCCACATCAGGCGCCTAAAGAATGGATTGCAAAGTTTAAAGGAAAGTTTGATATGGGATTCGATAAACAACGTATTGCAACATACGAAAATCAAAAAAAGTTAGGAATAATTCCACCAGACGCCCTTTTAGCCCCAACGCCTCCGGAATATCAAAAATGGGATAAACTTTCACCTGGAATGCAAAAAGTAGCAGCACGAGAAATGGAAGTGTATGCCGGAATGTTGGCATATTGCGATAATCAAATTGGAAGAATAATTCAGACTATTAAAGATTTAGGTGAATTAGATAATACCATGATTATTTTTATTATGGGAGATAACGGTGCCAGTGCCGAAGATCCTACAGGACAAGGACTAACGAGCGAAATTGGAATCATGGTAAATGGAGAAGTTGACAGCGAAGAATTTATGCTGAAACATCTGGATGATTTTGGCGGTCCGTGGATGGCAGAACATTATTCTCAAAGCTGGGCTCATGCTATGAATACTCCTTTTCAATGGGATAAAAAAATTGCTTCTCATTTAGGCGGAAGCCGTACCGGAATGGTAATTTCATGGCCGGCAAAAATCAAACAAGTAGGACAAACCCGCAGCCAGTTTGCTCACATAACTGATATTGTACCTACAATTTTGGAAGCAGCCAATATTCCGCAGCCTAAAAAAGTAGATGGTTTTGAGCAGACTCCAATAGCAGGAAAAAGCTTGGTTTATTCTTTTGACAATGCAAATGCGCCTGAAACACATAAAACACAGTATTTTGAAGTTATTGCCAACAGAGCTTTTTATAAAGATGGCTGGATGGCAAGTACAACGCCAAGAAACCTTCCGTGGCAGGGACACCCAATACCATCAGAAGATCCTGTAAAAGATTATAAATGGGAATTGTACGATCTCACAAAAGATTATAGCCAGACCAATGATATTGCAGCAAAAAATCCCGAAAAACTAAAAGAAATGCAAACTGCTTTTATGGAAGAAGCCGAAAAATATAAAGTATTTCCGTTTGATGACCGCTATATTGACCGCGTAAATCCTGAAAATCGTCCTAATTTAAACAAAGGACGAACCAAATTTGTTTTCCATCAGGGAGGTTCACGTATTACAGAAGGAATGGCACCTAATATAAAAAACACCTCTTTTACGATCACGGCAGAAGTCGAAGTAAAAGCAGGTCAGGAAGGAATGATTATTACACAAGGTGGTTATTTTGCTGGTTTGGCATTGATGCTGCAAAAAGGAAAACCAACCTTTGCTTATGCTTTTTCTCATTATCCTAACCATAAATGGAGCATACAATCGCCAACGGCTTTAACGGCAGGTAAACACACTATCGTAGTAAAATTTGATTATGCGGGCGGAGGAGTAGGAAAGGCTGCCAAAGCTACATTGCTTGTTGATGGCAAACAAGCCGCAACCGGTGATATTCCTAAAACAGTTCCAAGCAGATTTTCTGCCGATGAAACTCTGGATGTCGGTGAAGATTTTGGAACTCCTGTAAATCGAACTTATGACGCTCCTTTTACTTTCCAAGGCAAAATTGATAAAGTTACAGTTGATTTAAAATCTTAATTCTTAACAAAAAGCTCCATTAGAAATAATGGAGCTTTTTGTATTTATAATAATGCTGTTCAATTTTATATTAGTAAACAGGTTCCCAAAGCTCAATTTTATTGCCTTCGGTATCCATGATGTGTACAAACTTTCCGTAGCTGTACGTTTCAATATTGTCCAGAATTGTCACGCCGTTTTCTTTTAGTTTTTCTAAAAGGCCTTCAATGTTCTGAACACGGTAATTAATCATGAACTCTTTTTTGGATGGAGAAAAATATTCATCCCCTTTCTTAAAAGGACACCATTGTGTTGATTCTATCTGTTCCGGTTTATCAATATTTCTGGATTCAAAACTTGACGAACCCCAATCGTTGATTTCTAATCCTAAATTTCTGGCATACCAATCTTTCGTTTCCTTCGGATTTTCTAGGAAAAAGAAAACACCTCCAATTCCCGTAACTTTTGGAGTAGTGGTATCGGGTTGATTTTTAGATTCTTCCATGATTTTAGTTTTTAAATTATAAGGTTATAATAGTTCCATTTCTGTTACTAAGTTAAAACTATTTTCATCATAAATTAAAAATTTTCAATCAACAAAGCTTAGAAAAGAAAAATCAGTTTTAAACATTGCGGTTTCATTTTTCTGAGTTTCAAATTGAGCCTCTTTTGCATACACAAACATTTTATTTTCATAATCTTCGATTGCTGCTTCAATGGTTTCAAAATCTCCGTTTATAAGATTTTCAGATAAAATCAAAGCGTCCAGTAATCCAATATTAGCGCCCTGGCCGGCAAACGGAGGCATTAAATGCGCCGCATCGCCAATGAGTGTAATAGGTAAGGGACGATTATTTTTCCAAGGCTGATCAAGCGGAATTTTCTTTGTTGGCAATCCCGCAAAAAAGGAAGTCGCACGGAATAACTGCTGGTAAACTTCGCCCCAATCAGATAGTTTTTCTGAAAGAAATGCTGTAATGTTCGCTGTATTTTTAAAGTCTAATGTGACTGTTTCCGACATTTTAAACATTACATTATAACTTAAAGCTTGGTTATTTTTTGGGTTCGCAACCAATAAGTTACCATTTTCTGCTGTCATTAAAATATTCCCGTCGCAAAGCTGATAAAAACCGGAACATTTACTCTCAGGTTCTAAAACTTCTCCCTGAATAATGAATGTTCCCGTAGCTTCAACTTCGGCATTGGTAATATATTTTCTCACTTTAGTCATACCTCCGTTGGCTCCAATAACAAAATCAGCAGTCTCGATTTTGTTATTTTCAAAATGCAAAAGCCATTTTGCGTTTTGTTCTTCGAGTTTCGTTAATTTACTGTCCCAAATAACGGTGTTGTCTTTTAAACTATTGATCAATAAAGTTCTTAAATCGTTTCGGTTTATTTCGGGGCTGTCAAATTCTTCTTCTGCAGTAATTTGTTTCGAAATCACAACATTTCCCTGTTTGTCTGAAACCGTTCTTCCCATCGGGATGGCCATTTTATAATAGGTTTCCAGCAATCCTGCTTTTTGCATGGCATCTTGTCCTGAACCTTTATGTAAATCCAGTGTACCGCCCCAAATTCTCGCTTTGGAGTCTTTGTCCCTTTCGTAAACGGTTATATCAACTCCGTTTTGCTGTAGTAATCTTGCCATAGTTAAACCAACTGGGCCTGCGCCAATAATGGCTATTTTTTTATTCTGTAGTAACATAATTTCTCTTATTAATTAGGTTACAAAGTTGGAAAAGAAGCGTAGGATGAAATAGTAAAAATCAGTCGTTTTTTGAATTTAATTTTTTAATCGCTACGATATCCATAAAGCGATTATCGGTATTTTTGCTTAATTCTTTTGGGGTTACGCCAGAATATTTCTTGATTTCTTTAATGAAATGATTCTGGTCTGTGAAGTTTTGTTCCGGGAAAAGATTGCCCTCACTTATCGCTGCAAACGAAGATCCGAAACGAAGAATATTGCAATACGCTTTAAGCGAAATCCCAAATTGTTGATTAAGTAACGATTGATCTGACGGCTGCTCCAAAACACGTTTTCAGAAAGTTCCTTTACGGTAATAGATCCTTTAGAAGCATAAATCAGTTCAAAAAGCTTCTTTTTTCGGTTGTCCATTTCATCTATTAAAATACCTTTTATGATTTGGGTTACTTTGCTGCAAAAATTCTCAAAAGTATTTAAATCGCTTTCTTCAAACTGCCATATTTTATCTGAAATATTTTTTTCTCCATTTAAAACATCTTTAACCGAATCGCCAAATAAATATTCTACCGCAAGCAATTTAAAACCTACCGAAAACATTTTGGCATCGGCAGGAATACTAATCTGACTCGGAACCGTATCTAAACCTCTAATTGATATTTCCCAATGATCTGCGTACATATTTACCACTGCAAAATCGACCATTCCGTTAGGTAAAATAGTCGACGGAATATCTTTTCCGGTATTGTTTTCCAGCATCCAAAAGCTGTGCACAAAATGCGAAATCGAAGAATCGGGTAAAGCGGATTGAATATTTAAGTTCATTTTGAATAATAGATTATAAAAATTTAATTAAAACTATAATGCCGAATACTTCTTGGGTTTTAAACCAATATGCTGTTCAAAAACCCGCGAAAAATGACTGAGATTTGTAAATCCTAATTGATACCCAGCTTCTGAAACCGATAAATGGTTCTCTTTTAATAATCGGGCTGCTTCCTGCATTCGCATAAACTGATAATATTCAAAGACACCTTTCCCAAAAGTCTGTTTGAATAATTTACGCAGTTTGGGTTCGCTCATGCCGGCTTCTTTGGCCATTGAAGCAATATCAGGCGCTTTGTCTAAATTAGCCTGCAGGTGATATTTAATGGCATAAATCGCTTTAATATCTTTAATATGAATACCGCTTGCAGGCGTTTCTTCGCGTTGCAGCAACAAAGCAAAAATGTGACACAAGAGTTCTTCGCATTTGAGTTTATTATAATGTTTTTCTAAACTCTCAGGAACAGATTGGTACAAAATTTCGCTGGCAGTTGTAATCATGGCGGGCGAAATGCCCACTTCAAAAGCAAAATTTTCTTTTGCTTCCAGAACCGTAGTCACTATAGGATGTTTTAGTTCGCTAAATCGTTCCTGCAGATATTCTCTGGAAGCAGCGATAGTTATGCTTCTAAAAAATGTATTTTGAGGCATCGCCATTACCGAAGATACGGATTGCATACCAATAAAAACATTGGCCTGCTCAGGCAATAACTGCTTTTGGTGTTGTATAGTAGAATCAAAAATACCGCTGACAAAAAAAATCACATTCTCTTGTCCTTCAGCAAATTCGTTTTTACGTTCCAGAACAATTTCTTCTTTAAGATAATAATTCCGAATCATCATTCTGAGGTCATTTCCCCAATTAAATCCGGTCATAAAGCCTTCTCCCAGTTTTTCGGGAATATCGATAAAACGTCCGCGAACAGAAGCCCCAATAGCATCAGCAAACTTATGCAGGATTCCGGAACCGTCTTTATCTACAACTTCAATTTTCATTTACGACTATTTTAATATCAAAAATGGATATTTTATCTCTAAAGATACGGATAATTTTGTAATGAAAATTTAAACAAAATAAAAAATACAGTTATGTTATTAGATAATAAAAAAATAGCGATTATTGGCGGAGGTCCTGGCGGTTTAACTCTTGCCAGATTATTACAGGAAAAAGGAGTAGATGTAAAAGTGTATGAAAGAGACAAAAACCAAGAAGTTCGCCAACAGGGATCTACGCTCGATTTACATGAAGATACAGGTTTAAAAGCCATGATTACAGCAGGATTACTGGATGAATTTAAAAAATTCTATCGTCCGGGAGCCGATAAAATGCGAATCGCCAACAAAAACATGGAGATTGTATACGATGATCATGAAAACAGAATAGAGGAAAACTTTGGGCACGAACATTTTCGTCCGGAGATTGATCGCGGTCCGTTACGTGATTTATTGATTGCTTCTCTTAAAAAGGAAAATGTCGTTTGGAATTCTAAATTCACCGAAATGAAACCATCAGGAAATGGCTGGGAAATTTATTTTGAAAATGGTTCAAGCGCTTACGCCGATTTTGTAATTGCTTCTGATGGTGCAAATTCGCGTGTTAGAAAATATCTTACCAACATTCAGCCTGTATTTTCTGGGGTTACGGCTATTGAATTTAATGTTTATAACGCTCAAAAGAACGCTCCAAATTTGTGGAATCTTGTCAACGACGGGAAACTTTTTGCTCTGGAAGAAGGAAAAACATTTTTTTGCAGCTCTAAGGCTGATGGAACGCTTACGATTTTAATTGGAATAAAAACTGAAAAAGATTGGCTTGAAAATTCAGGAGTTGATTTTAAAAATAAAAAATCGGTTGAAGCTTGGTTTAAAAGTGAATTTGCTGCGTGGAATGAGGATTGGCAGGAAATTTTAAAAACGGATGAACTTTCTATTATCCCGCGTCCGATGTATCATTTCCCGATTGATCAATATTGGAAACCGCTATCAAACCTTACCATTATTGGCGATGCTGCTCATCGTATACCGCCTTACGCAGGAGAAGGGGCAAACCAGGCTTTGGCAGATGCTTTAGATTTTTATGAAACTTTCTGTTTTGGCTCATTTGAAAATACAGAAGATGCCGTAGCAGCTTATGAAAACAAAATGCGAATTCGTATGGAGGAAATAACAAAAGACACTCTAATGATGACGGATGCGATGCATACTGATACTAATTTACAGTTTCTAACAGATTTCTTTAGCGAAGCGATTTCTTAAGTAGTCAGTCTCAGTGTTCAGTATTCAGTCTCAGTATTCAGTCTCAGTTTACAGTCTCAGTGTTTAGTCGCAGTTGGCAGCATTAAAACTGAATACTGTGACTGCGACTGAATACTAAAACTGAACACTGCGACTGTAAACTAAATACTTAATCTCCTCTCAGCTGGTCTGTAATACCAAGATAATACGGTTAAAACTAATAATAAAGTTGGACCAAAATATTCTACGCCAGAATCTCCACTTGCAAAATGAGAAAAAATAGCACCGCTCATAGCAAAAAAGAAACCGGCATAAGTCCATTCTTTCAGCAAAGGAAATTTCGGAATTAAAATGGCGATTACACCCAGGATTTTCCAAACTCCAAGAATGGTTAAAAAATAAAGTGGATAACCTAAATGCGCCATCATTATGGCTTCTTCTTTTACTTTTAATAATTGAACAATTCCGGTTGCAGTCATTCCTAATGCCAGCCAAAGCGTAGCAATCCAATAAATAATTTTGTTTCTTTTACTCATGATGATTTATTTTAGTTGATTAACGATTTCTTCTAAGCGATTGTGCGCCATATTAATTCCTTGGGCAAAAGGCAGTTTTAACTGCTGATCTCTAAGTTCTACCGATTTATAAATGATTTGAATAGTCAATTTACTGGTATTATCAGTTAGTTTTTCGAAGTTTAAAAACTCTAATTGCGGGGCAAAGTTTGTGTTTTCCATTTCAAAAGTTCTCGTAATTCTTTCATTCGGAACAAAATCATGTACTACGCCATTGGCTCTAAATACTACGTTTCCGTGAGGATCAGTAGTTTCAAACTGCCAGCCGCCGTGTTGTTTGTTTTCTAATTTAAGCACTTTTGTTCCCATCCATTGTTCTACAATTTCAGGTTCGGCGTAAGCCTTAAAAAGTAAATCCAGCGGAAGATCAAATTCTCTTGTAATCAGGATTTCCTGCTGGCCGTTTTCGGCACTAATTTTTGTTTTCTTTTCCATAACTCAGTCATTTTTGGGTTTATAGTTTTTCATGATATCTTCTAATTTATTGAAACGATCGTCCCACATTTTGCGAAAAGGTTCAATAAAATCAGCAACTTCTTTAATTTTCTTAGCATTAATATGGTAATAGATTTCTCTGCCATTTTGCTGCTGTTCCAATAATTCACATTCCGTTAATATCTTAATGTGTTTTGAAATGGTTTGTCTTGATGACTCAAAGTTCTCGGCTATTGTACCTGGTGTCATAGCCTGTATTGCCACTAAGCTTAAAATCGCTCTGCGGGTTGGGTCGGCAATTGCCTGAAAAACATCTCTACGTATTTCCATTGTGCAGTTATTTGACTGCAAATGTAATGCAGTTATTTGACTGCGCAATATTTTTTTTGAATTATTTTTATTTTAAATTGAAAATTGCAGTAAAATAGGGGACTGCAATAAGCAGAAAATGAAGATTTAAATTATTTGAAAATAGTATTTCAATAAAATTCTCTATTAAAATCAAGTTTTTGAATAAAATATGAACCGAGCCTACGGCTCTCAATCCTTAAGCTGATTAAAATAAACCGGATTAATCCCGATAACTATCGGGAGGCTTACAATATTGATTGAACCTACGGTTCTATTTTTCGCAAAGAATAATTCCGTAGGAATGTCATAAATATTGTAGCAACGGATTTTAATCCGTTGATGGTTTTATACGTACGAACAAAAAGTTCCGTAGGAACGAAACATATCAATTTCACTCCATTTTATTCTAAATTTTTATAATTTTAATATTATATTCAAAATAAAAAAGACAAACATGAAAAACGATCGAGTATATAAAATTCTTTTTTCAAGCGTATATCCATTATACATTCAGAAAGCAGAAAAAAAGGGAAGAACTTCGGCAGAAGTAGATACGGTTATTTTGTGGCTGACGGGTTATGATGAAAAGCAATTTAGAGATCAGATTGAAAAGAAGGCTGACCTGGAAACTTTTTTTGCTGAAGCTCCAAATTTAAATCCAAATGCTTCCAAAATTACGGGAATGATCTGCGGATACAGAATAGAAGAAATTGAAGATCCGCTTATGCGAAAAATACGCTATATGGACAAACTGGTTGATGAATTGGCTAAAGGAAAAAAAATGGAAAAGATATTACGCGAATAAAAACAAACCCTCTAAAGAATTTCTGTTAGAGGGTTTTTAAATTTATATTTAATCTAATCCGGCAAATTTAAACGACGGTGTCTGCTTGAAATTCATCGATGATTCGCCTGAATAATTTTCATTATTGGCCAGACTTAGTTTCTTAATTTTTCCTTTTTCACTAAAATCAAGTTTATTGAATTCTACCCAAACCACATTTGGATTAAGTACATTATCAAAATAATAAACTAGATTTTTATGATCTGCAACAGTTCTCCATCTGGTAGAGGATATATTAGGTTCCGTTTCTGAAGAAATTCCAAGCGGTACAGAACAATTTCTAATTACGCCAAAAACACTCGCAAGCGCTGCTCTAATATCATCCGTTTTAGGAATGGCATCGATATAATAGGAAGCTCTTACAAATCGGTCAGTGGCGCGATTAGTTCCGGGCAGCATAATTGTTCCCGGAATTCCTTTCCAATAGGCATTAATGGCCAACTGTTCTTCAAAAATAGGGGAGTTGGTCATCGCAACATATTTCCTGTCGTGATGAATAACTAAGTTTCCGTTTATATATTCAAAGATTGCATTATCTCCAGATGCATCAGAAATTGATAAGTGTACTGTTGCAAAAATATTTGTACCCGGAATATGAGAAGAAGTTATGACAAAATCTTTCTTTTCTAATGCCGTTACAGCTTCAGAAACCGTCGAAAAATTATCCAAAACATATTGCAGCCATAACGAAACGGCAAGCCCTTTTGTTTTTCCGTTTTTTTCAAATGGAGGATAGGTAGATTCTACCAGCCAAAGCAAATTACCTGCTAAACCTTTTTCATTCATTCCGTCAGATGAGGCAATATCCCAAGAGCTGGTGATAACGCTTCCGTATTTGGATTTCCATTTAATTGAACTGCTTCCAACTTCTCCAAATCGTTCAATTCCTCTGGGGAAAAGCCACAAATTAGCCGGAATTTCACCTTTCCAGTCCATTGAGCGGGCCGTTAAAATAGTTCCGTTTAAACCTTCATAAACGATTCTGGTACATGAAAAAGCTTTTTCAGTAAACATCAATATACTTATCAAAGCAAATAGTGCGGTTAATCTCTTTTTAAAGTTCATAGTTTTTAAATTAAAAATTGATTCTTATTCATTTAAATAATATTTACTAGAATTAAATTCTAGAAACTGCTAAGGAAATTACAGTTAAAAAAAGCCACTTGATTAAGTGGCTTTTAAATATTTTCAGGTTATATTTTTTTGAGTTTAAGCTTCATTTCTTTCGTGTCTAAAATAAGTTCATCACTTGTAATAGTACTTTCGCATGGGTATGGTGTACCAACTTCATCTTTAATTACTAAACTTTTTCCACCTTTAGTCAATGCATAAGTACCGTTTGTGATCTCGCTCATTAAAAACCCGGTAACATGTCCGTCTTCTGTAAATGTCAGGGTTCCGTCACTTAAAATTACGGCTTTTAAAGAATCTGAGAGAGGCATTTTAGCTTCTACTGAAGTAACTTTCCAAGAGTTTACCAATTTATTTCTACCCTTAGCGCATGAAATCAATAATACTGCAGCCATTGCAATTCCGAAGATAAATAATTTAGATTTTTTCATGATTTTGTGATTAAAAATTAGATAGGAAAAGTTACAAAAAAAAGTATTACTCCTAACATTTTATTAACACAAAAATGAATTAAAACATCTGATTTCTAATATTTTATTAAATTTATGGCTCCAGAAGTTTTATCCCGAGAAATTAATTAAGAGTCAAAGCTCCCAGAATTTCTTCGTACATAAAGGGGCCGCCCGGATATTTTGCGGTATAATCCAGATTCATCCAGACCTGGCCGCGTTCATCGATATGATAATGCAGTTTTTTACCATAGCTTTCTTTTTGAAAAAGTACATTTTTAATGAGATAATTTACTTTTTCAAGATCAATTGAGGAACCAATTAGTATTTCCGGATAGATATGACCTTTGGTATGAATTAAACGCGGTGTACCGCCAATAGAACGAATTGCTGCCGCCATTAATATAGAATGATCGTCGCAGTCTCCTGAGAAATATTCTAATGATTCGCTGGCAGTTGCAATATAATCACCATCTTTTGGGTCGTTTACATAATTCCAGCGTCCGTTAATTTCTTTAAAAACCGCAAAACATTGTATAATGGTTCGATAGTCAGAATAGCCTTTTATGCCTTTAAAATGCTTTGATGTTGCCATAATAGCAAAATTTCGCACTTTTGGGTTTTGATATTCTATGGCGTTTAAAATTTTTGATCTATTAGGAAACGGAAGCAGTTTTGCCACGATTATATCCTGCGGATACGGGTTATCAGACATGGTATAAATCATCGAATTATAATCTTCGGAAATTTCACTGAAACCATAATTTCCAATAACCGATCCGTAAAATAAAATCAGTAAATATACCGCGACACACAAAATAATAATGGTTCGCAGATACATTAGGAGAAAGAAAACAGCAGCAAAAACAAAAATAAAAATAAAAACACGATCGAGATTGAATGCCCATTCTAAATCGATAAGGTTTTGATGCAGAATGATAAATATCGGGATGGTAATAAAAAGACTCAACACAGAGATAATAATCCTATCCCAAGGCGATTTCACCTGTAATTTGGATTTTAACTGTGGAAGGTCAATTTTGGGAAAATTTATCATAAGAATCAAAAGCAGTTTTTACAGCGCTTTTACCGTTTCAACAAAAGTACTTTTTTTATCAATAATTCCGAGATCAAATAATTGATTTTGAATTTTGATAAATGCTTTTTCAGTTAAACTTTTTTGTGACCATTGTGTCAGTTTAAGCCATTCCTGGATATCTTCAGCTTTTTGATTAAATAACTCGGCCAAAGTCTTGTCAATATCAGGAATCTGCGCAAAATCATGTGTTGTTTTATTGATGATTTCCAATACTTTTTCGACCACTTTTGGATTCTTTTTCAAGAACTCATCGCGAACTGTTATAACAAAAGACGGCCATGGAGTAGGGCAGTCGCCAACACGGCGGAAAATTCCCTGATCTACAAGCGGTTTTGTCATAAAACGTTCCCACATAAAATAATCTGCAGTTCCTTTGGTTAACGCTTCAACAGCGCCATCAATGGTATTTATAATTTCAAACTGCAGGTTGTCGCTGTTCCAGCCTTGTTCATTTGCATTTACATACGCCATTAGCTGCGAACCGGAACCAATTCTCGAAATAGCGGCTTTTTTGTTTTCTAAATCTTTAATAGTCTGAAAATCTGATTTTGCTGCCACGTGAATCCCCCAAATTAAAGGAGACTGTACATAAATCTGAACAATTTTACTTGGATTTCCTGCTACAATATCTTTTACAATTCCTTCGGTTAAAATTACCGCAATATCAGTTTCGCCGTCGCGCAGCATCTGACACATTTTTCCGGTACCTTCGGGAACATTTTTCCATTGTAAATCAATATTTTCCGCTTCAAATTCGCCATTTTCAATGCATAGATGCCATGGCAAATTGAAGTGTTCGGGAACACCTACAATTTTTACAGTTTTCATTCTAGTTGAGTTTAAGTTAAGTTTGGTATGCGTATTCTTAAGTTTGTTTGTTTAGTTTTTTAATAAATCTGCCCTGTGTTTGTCCGAAAGGCAAGGCTCTGCGTATTCGATTACTTCTTTAGATTCGTATTCGCTGAGAATGCTTCTTACCAAT
>Ga0157370_10005827_pt1 | contig 13767 bp, 14 predicted proteins | sample C35metaG_FD_113463 | JGI IMG/M metagenome (GOLD analysis project Ga0157370, IMG submission 113463) | Corn rhizosphere microbial communities from Kellogg Biological Station, Michigan, USA - C3-5 metaG | ecosystem: Host-associated > Plants > Roots > Rhizosphere > Soil | place: USA: Michigan...
AAGATACTGCAAAGTATGCACCATTCGTTTAAGGAAAACAACCAGCATTCCTTCTTAGCTCAGCTGGTTAGAGCATCTGACTGTTAATCAGAGGGTCGCTGGTTCGAGCCCAGCAGAGGGAGCTCAGATTTTCAGGTCCGAAAATCGCAAAAAACCCCATTTCTAGCAATAGGATGGGGTTTTTGTTTGCATATAGGAATTCTCCTACCCAGTCTAACAGTTTCTCAATTGTTGTTATTCGTCAAGTTTTACACCAAAAAATGTTAAACTTCTCGAAAAATCGTTACAAAAATCGTTACAGAAAAATCCAGTTATGTAGGGCTTCCGGCATCCTTAAACCCATTAAACCTACAAGAAAAATGGCAACTGTAGAAGCAAAAGTGTTTGCACACCATTACAAAAATGATGGCACTTGGAATGTGAAGATCAGAGTGTTTCACAAAACCCAGGTTAGATTTTTAGACACAGAACACTTTGTGTCTGAAAAACAAGTAAAAAAACATCCAAAAAACAAAACAGAGTATCTAATCAAAGATCCCTTTATCAAGAAATTGCTGAATAATGAACTTGAGGATTATCGAATCGCAATTAGCAGTTTAGGCACTAGATTAAAATTATTTAACCCCGACGAACTCAAAAATTATTTAACCAACCATGATGAAGATATCGACTTCATTAAATTCTGTAATGAATACATTAAAGAGCTTAAAGACGGAAAAAAAGATAAGAGTGCAGCCAATTTCAATACAGTTAAGAATAGCATAGTTGATTTTTTCAAAAGGGAAAAAGTGCTTGTTGACGAGATTAATTTAGACATGCTTTACGACTGGGAAAGGTTTCTCCGAACTGAGCGGATTATTAAAAGATTAAATCAATTTAATGATCCAGTCACTACTGTGCAAAAAGCATTGACAGATTCCAGCGTCCACAATTATATGCGTGATTTGCGTGGGCTTTTTAATCATGCACGCAAAAGATACAATAGAAAAAGTTTGGGAATAATAAGGATTGAACATTATCCCTTTGAAGAGTTCAAGATTGTTGATCCACCTCAAACAAAAAAGAGAAACACCCAAGTGAAAACGATTAAGGATATTAGGGATTGTACTCCTAAATGTAATAGTAGAGCAGAGCTTGCTAGAGATCTTTTTATGCTGTCATTTTATATGTGTGGGGTAAATGCTGTAGACCTATTTCAAATAAATGAAACAAATATTGTTCAGGGTAGGCTGGAATACAACCGATCAAAAACGAAGGACAAACGAAAAGATAATGCCTTTATAAGTATAAAAATCGTTAAAGAGGCCAAGCCATTGCTAAATTATCTACCAAAATTTCGGCTGAATGATTGCCCCGTTTCTACCATCTGCCTAACTTTATTTAATCTTAGGGACTGGTATTGTTGCAAAGCTAAAATTGGTTCATACTTTCCAGATTGCTCTAGGATACAATCAGTCAAAGTTGCAGCATCCTGTAGTGAAGCATTAAATCCGGAGGCACTGATTGGTGTAAGTACGTGAGCTGCATCACCGACAATTGCTACGCGTCCTTTCGCAAGTTTAGCAGGAACATACTCAGCGATGGGAATGCCTATAAGGCTGCGCGTTTCAATACTATGGACAGTTGCAGCCAACCAGGGCTGGGGCCATCTGTCGGAGGCCTGGTCTATCAGTTCTTTGATCGTTTTCTCAGGTATATCCTTCCCAATCAGCGAGTGGTGTACAAGTGTGCCTTGAACACAACCTTTTTTGCGTAGTAACTGATTACGTGTGTTATCATACCATGCCCAGCCCAGCCTTCTTTCTCCTCTTTTTAGTGAACCATCAGCACCCTTAACGACCGAGCCCAGTAAGAAATCACCTTTACCGTTTGGCATACTGACCGTCGCATTGACCGGTGGCCAATATTTTTCAGGAATGTCTTGCTCATTTAATATGGCTACCCATATCATATAACCTGCAAAAGCAGCATCGGGCCTTTTAGGTGCAACAATGCGCCGAACGATACTGCAATGTCCATCTGCTCCGATCAACATATCTCCGCTGAATGTTCTGCCTGTACTGGTAACAGCCCATGCTGAGCGACTGTCTTGATGAACACCTGTTATTCGGGTGTCGTATACCAAATCTATACGTGTGTGAGACATTGCTGCTTCGCTAAGCCTAGATTGTATGGATGACCATGCTTCAGCTGACCGCAATCCTCCCGAAGCGACTTCTCTCAATGATCTTGCCGTTTCAGAAGTGTCGTGTTCGCCACTATCCACCTGGAGTACTGCACCATTTCGCGGTTTGGGACCAGCCCGTTCTATAATTGTAACTTTAATTCCAGCGTTCGCAAGCGCAATACCAGTCATCAAACCAGCAAGTGAAGCACCAACTACAACTGCCGTCTTTTCGCTTTCCGTCATTCTTTTTTATTCGTTTTATCGGCCTTGTGAAGGAAAGCTTACACCACTTATCTGCCCACAAAGATTAAGAAACTGCTCCTGGGTACCGATATCATCCGCCTTGGACAGGTAGTTCGATGAACGCTGATGATGAAAATAGCGACCATTGACCAGTGCCTTGGGGTCATTGCCTGCTGCCAGCCAAACCTGCGTTTGATAACCTTTTTCAAGATCATCAGGCGCACCCGGACCGCCCATTCTTGTGGGTACCCACCCCGGGTCTACGGCGTTGGAAAGAATGCCGGACCATTTTTTTGCTACTGCCTTGGCCAGTATAAGGTTGTGTAGCTTGGAATCCGAATAGGACACCCTGGGCTTAGTTTCCCTTAGGCCTTTCAATGTTGGGTCGCCCTGCAGATGCATGCCCGAACTCAGGAAGATGAGCCTTTCGGGCCTTTGCATCAAGCTGGTCAGGACATACGGCGCAATGGTGTTGACGGCAAGCAATAATGGCAGCCCGTCAGCACTCAATTCCAGGTTTGAGACCTGATAGACTCCCGCATTTTGGATAACCGCATCGAATTTCCCGATGCCATTGAGCTCAGCGGCAAGGTTTTTTGTCTCTTCTATACTGGAAAGTTCAGCGGTCAATACCCTTTCAGCACCTGGAATTTCACTCTGGGCTTGCTGGGCACGCCTTGGATTTCGCGCATGTAAATATACCTCATGGCCCTGATTGATCAACGCGATTGCAGCCAATTTACCCAGGCCGTCAGTTGATCCGGAGATGAATATCTTCGACATTTTCTAGTGTTTAATTTCTCGATGCTACCACTTCAGCCAATACGGTATTGGCCGTATGTGCTTCTTCTTTTCCAATACTGTCTCCTACAATCGCAACCACTTCCTTCAACTGTTGTTCTGTAACGCCAACGTTTAAAGCGCCCCCGATATGCGAGCGGACAAACGGATGGTGGACACTCGCCAGGGAAGCGACCGTAACAATCTCCCTATCTGTGTAGCTTAAAATGTCCCGGTCAAAGATGTCTGCAAACAGGTGCTCCTTTAAAAAGCTATCCATTAACGGATTAAAGGAAAACAACGCCTTCAGTTGCTCAGCGCTCATGGCCGTTACAACCATCTGGGCTTTTTCACCCCTGTCATAGCGCGTGCTATCTTGGGCGACAGGAGTAGCTTCGCGGCCTGTTTCGTCTTTCATGCCCTTTGCTTTCCTTTCGGAGACTACTTCCCTAAACAGGTGTATGCCGGTGATACTTGCCGGGAAGCCAACGTAAGCGTACAGATGTGCAAGTACCTCATTTATCTCATTGATCGTAAGTCCAGCATCCAATGCTTCGCCTAAAACGATCTTTAGGTTGTGTACATCATTTTTGGAGGTAAAAGCAGATATCTTTGCCAAATACCTTTGTCTCCAATCTAAAATTTCATTATAATTTTTCATATTCTTTTTTATTGATTTTTATGATGCGGTCAAACGCATCAACTGCTGCGGATTTATCGTATTTAATTGGATGGTGTACTCAGTTTTTGGCTTCATCCACATCAAGGGAGCTTGACAGTTCTTTAAAGGGGGCAATCTGGCTTAGCAGTTCATTTGCCTTGCGCTCGCCTTCTGCAACCGCATCCGTTCCAGCAAACCATCGTACAGGTGGGTCCTGTCGGTCAACAACCGTCAGCAGCGCTTTGGCGAGTTTTCCAGGGTCACCACTCTGCTTGCCGTTCATGTCCTTCCAGACAGGCTTAAGTTGTGCGTTGCGTTCCGAATAGGCCTCAACTGGTTTCCCTGCCCAGATCGTGGACTCCGGCTCAAGCAAGGTAGTGCGGAAGAATCCGGGATTGACCACAGTGGTGGTTATGCCAAAAGGTGCGACTTCAATCTTAAGTGCGTCCATCCAGCCCTCCAGTGCAAATTTCGAGGCGCAGTACATACTGCACTGTTCATACCCAAACACACCGGCTGTAGATGAAATCGAAACGATGTGGCCCGATCCCTGGCTTCTCATCTGTGGAAGCACGGCCCTTGTAACGTTCATGGGTCCAACAAAATTGGTGTCCATCTGCATTTGGATCTGCTCGGGCGTAAACTCCTCGAAGAAGCCCGCGAAGAATACTGCTGCGTTGTTGATCAGCACATCGATGGATCCAAACCGCTCGACCACTGTTTTTACCGCCACTTCTGCGTCACCTGGTATGGTGACATCGAGCTTAAGCGGCAATAGGTTCCCATTGCTTCCTATTGCATCCGAGACCTTTTTGATATCACGTCCGGTAGCAACTACCCGATGTCCTGCCGACAGGGCAGCCTTCGCGATTTCAAGGCCCATCCCGCGCCCCGCGCCGGTAATGAACCAAACTTTGCCTTTATTGTTTTTCATAATTCCTTAATTTTCTTTCTTGCGCTATGATACTTTTCCTCTTCGCATCTGCTCCTTAGTATATCTTTCACCAACGATCTTGATCTTAGCGATCGTATCGTTGAATTGTCGAAGCTCTTCAGGGGTAAACTCAAAATTGCTAGCTGCCAGGTTTTCATTCATGTGCGCCAATTTCGTAGTGCCCGGAATGGGAACGATCCACGGCTCATCGGCGAGCAGCCATGCAAGTGCCACCTGCGATTCGGTAAGGCCTCTCTTATGCCCAAACTCATGTAGAGCGGTAACCAAGGGCCAGTTTGCTTTCATTCCTTCGGGTGTATAGCGTGGTAGCACATGCCTGTTATCGTTTTCCGGATAGAACTTTGTGTCCTGGTTCAGCATACCGGTAAGAAAGCCCCTGCCCAGTGGGCTGTAGGGAACGAAGCCGATTCCAAGTTCTTTAATGGTCGGAAAAACGTATTTTTTGGCCGCCCTGTCGAGTAGCGAATATTCGCTCTGCAGTGCCGTTACGGGCTGGACAGCGTGCGCCTTTATGATGGATTCCGGGCTGGCTTCGGAAAGGCCAAAGTGTTTCACCTTTCCCTCCGAAATCAGATCCCTGACCGTACCTGCAACATCTTCCATTGGAACAGCTGGATCTTCACGGTGCTGGTAGAGTAGGTCTATATGGTCCGTTTTCAGGCTTTTCAAAGATGCCTCCACGACCCTACGGATCTGTTCGGGCCGACTGTCCAGTCCCACGATCTTACCATTTGCGATCTTGAAGCCAAACTTCGTGGAGATCTGGATGTCCTGGCGCAAGGGAACCAATGCTTCCCCAACAAGTTTCTCGTTGATGTACGGACCATAGACTTCTGCCGTATCAAATAAGGTTACGCCTGCCTCCACTGCCTTTCTTATGAGTTGGACCATGAACTTCTGATCAGGGACCAGGCCACGGTGATAATTCATGCCCATGCATCCAAGGCCAATAGCGGAGACCGTCATGCCGCTTTCACCCGTACCCAATGTTCTTGTCCTGGACGAGCCACCCGTTTTGGCGCCGTTCTTATTATCGGCTGTTTTTCCATTTTCCGTGCCGGTGCAGGAAATTATAGGGGCAGCCATCACTGCTGCGCCCAGTAAGCCCCCGGCCTTCAAGAAATTCCGTCTTCCTTGTTGATTTTCCATAATTTATGATTTAAACTATATGACAATTACTTTTTTTGATTTTCGCTCATGCCTTCCGCTAGAACGACGGTGCCCTTGGTCGAAGCGTGCCTAAATTTTCTTGCGCTGGTATATTCGGCAGAACTGTAGAAGCGTTCCAGGTCCGTAAAACTTGGAAACACCATCACGGCAATGATCTGTTGTCCCTTTCCCTCCACTATTCTGGCTTTCCCGTCATAGACGATTGCTTTGCCATTAAATTTCCCTACTACAGGTCCGCCTGTTTCCATATACTTTTTGAAAGTGTCCTGGTCGTGGACCGTGAAGTTGGCAACGAGATATCCGTTTGCCTGCCCGGCGCTGGGCTGGGCCGCCTCTGGGATTCCCTCTGCCAGAATGATCAATCGATCTGCGGATGCCATACCAAACTTTTTCGCTTCGGTATATTCTGGAGAATTATAATAACCTTCCGCTTGTTTTAAGCTTGGAAACTCGATGATGGCCATGACCTGCCTTGGATCGGTACCCTCCACGGTTTTTGAATTTACATCACGGGCAATCATTCTTCCTTGGTATTTTTGGGCCAGCCCAGCCGCTGCCTTCCGATACTTTTGAAAGGTTACGGAATCTTTCACGGTAAAGTTGGCAATGAGATACCCTTTTGGAGTTTCTTCTTTTTTTAACGTATCCATAGCTGTGGAACTATTTTGGGCATTTGCTTCTAAAAACAATGAACTTGCCATAAAGCCCATTGCCCATACTATAAGATTTATCTTTCTGCTCATGATGTTCTTTTTGAACTGGTTAACGATTGATGCTTTTTTGCATTGCTGCAGGGTATCGATCTCCCACGATCTTGATCTGGGCGGCGGTATCCTCGATTTCTTTCAGGTCGGCAGGTGTCAGTTCAACTTCGGTACCTCCCAAATTTTCCTCTAGGCGATGGATTTTGGTAGTCCCTGGTATTGGAACGATCCACGGTTTTTGGGCAAGTACCCATCCTATGGCGATCTGCGCCGGTGTAGCGTCCTTATCTTTGGCGATTTTGCCGATCAGGTCGATCAATGCCTGGTTGGCCTCGATTGCTTCTTTCTGGAACCTGGGAAAATTCGCGCGAACATCTTTATCGCTAAACTGCGTATCCTCTGTGATCTTGCCTGTCAAGAATCCCTTGCCAAGTGGGCTGAACGGTACAAAGCCGATACCCAGGTCTTCAAGGGTAGGGATGATCGATTCTTCAGGTTCTCTCCACCATAAAGAAAACTCACTCTGTAAAGCGGTCAGTGGTTGTACGGCATGGGCTTTACGAACTGAGTCTGCACCGGCTTCGCACATACCGAAATATTTTACCTTACCTTCCTGTATCAGGTCTCTTACCGTTCCCGCAACGTCCTCCATTGGAACGTTCGTGTCAACACGGTGCTGGTAATAGAGATCAATGGCATCTCTCTTTAAACGCTTTAAGGAACCTTCAATGCTTTTGCGGATAGTATCAGGGTGGCTGTCCATTACCTGTTTGCCATCTTCTATCTTGATCCCAAACTTAGTAGCGATCTTGATTTCGTGGCCGAACGGAGCCAGGGCCTCACCGATCAGTTCTTCGTTTGCAAATGGGCCGTATACCTCGGCGGTATCAAATAAACTCACTCCTTTTTCTACGGCATGACGGATCAATTTGATCATATCATCCTTATCGGCAGCCGGGCCGTAGCCGAAACTCATACCCATACAACCTAAACCGACGGCTGAAACTTCTAAACCTTGGTTTCCTAATTTTCTTGTTTTCATAATTATCTTATATTGTTGTTACTGTTTACTTGTACTTGTCTTAGATATTAAAACGGTGGCCGCTCAGAAATTTGACCTTAACGGGATCGTGATGGTCAAAGATGGTTGTCCTTCCCGTATCAAGTGCTTTGATCGCTTCCATATCATCAGCGCTGAGTTCAAAATCGAAAATGTTGAAATTCTCGATAATGCGATCTGGGTTGACCGATTTGGGAATGACTACGATATCGCGCTGGGTCAGCCAGCGCAAAATGATCTGTGCAACCGAGCGTTGGTACTTTTCCGCGATGCGCTTTAACACGGGCTGATCGAAAATTTGGCTGTCCTGTGCAAAAGGGCTCCATGATTCGATTTGAATATTGTTTTCGCCCAGATACCGCTGAGCCTCGATCTGCTGCCAGTAGGGATGGGTTTCGATCTGGTTTACCGCTGGTACGATCTCATTGTGGACCATCAGGTCGGCCAGCCTGTCCGGATAAAAGTTGCTTACACCAATGGCCCTGATCTTTCCTTCTCTGTACAACTCTTCCATGGCTTTCCATGAACCATAGATATCACCGAAGGGCTGATGGATCAGATAAAGATCAAGATAGTCCAACTGTAATTTGGCTATTGATTTTGCAAATGCGGCCTTGGTGGCCTCGTAACCTGCATCCTGGACCCAGAGCTTGGTCGTTATAAAAAGTTCACTGCGGTCAACACCGCTCTTTTTTATTCCCCTGCCAACTGCTTCCTCATTTTCGTATGCCGCTGCCGTATCAATGAGACGGTAGCCGGCTTTAATTGCCTGGTAAACGCTATCTTCACATTCCCGGGGGTCAGATACCCTGAAGACCCCTAGTCCCAAGATGGGCATTTCCACTCCGTTGTTCAATTTGACTGTTTTCATATCGTTGATTTTATGTTGATTTGAATAGTACAAAAGTGGAGGTAAACCGCGCTTTTTTTTAAAGACAATCAAATCAAAAAGTATAATAATCAAATCGACTAAAATCACATGACTGAAATGGCAGGTATAGCGAAGCGTTAAAAAATTTAGCGATTTTAGTTTTGATTATATTAACTTTGCGGCATGAATGAAAAGGTGGCTGAACTGGAAGCATATCCGGTAGGTGATTTACAGATGAAGGGCTTCAAGGCCTATGAAGTGGAAACCAGGGTACATCCTATTCCCATATATGGGCGCAGGGACTTCTATAAGGTATGCCTGATCAGCGGGCACACCTTGCTGAACTATGCGGACCGCAGTATAAATATAGAAGGCACTTTTCTTTTTTTTGGAAATCCCCATATCCCTTATTCTTCCCATATACAATCCGAGATGATGACAGGATATGCCTGTCTGTTTTCTGAAGAATTTTTAAAACTCAATGACAGGCCCGGAAGCCATCACGAATCGCCCTTATTCAGACTGGCGAACTCGCCTGTAGTAGCAGTTAATGAACAGCAGACCGACTTTTTGGTCACGATCTTCCAGAAGATTCTGGCAGAACAGGAGTCAGACTATGCTTCTAAGGATGACTTGGTCCGTAGTTACCTGCATCTTATTATTCAGGAAGCACTTAAAATGAATCCGCAAGATCATCTTGTCCGGTATAAAAACGCTGCCTCAAGGGTAGCCTTTCTTTTTCTCGAACTCCTGGAACGGCAGTTTCCTATCGAGAACATCAACGAACCGCTTAAAATCAGGACAGCGCAGGAGTTTGCCCAGCAGCTGAATGTCCATGTCAATTACCTCAACAAGTCGGTCAAGGAAATCACGGGCAAGCCCACTACGGTGCATATTGCCGAACGTATTGCCACCGAAGCCAAGGCATTGTTGCAGCACACCGAATGGAGCATAGCTGAAATTGCCTATGCGCTAGGGTTTGAATATACCACCTACTTCAATAACCACTTTAAAAAAATTACCGGTGCCATACCGAAATCTTTCAGAGCGAAAGATAGTTAGAATATAAGTTTGATTATTATACTTTTTGATTTGATTACCTTTAATTCGATTGCCGATGATGATCTAATTTTGTGGTGTTAAAAGGACATCTTAAAAAACTTATTAGAAATAAATCAAATGGAAAATCAAGTATTAAAAGGCAAGGTTGCCCTGGTTACAGGGGGTAATTCCGGGATTGGTTTCGGAGCGGCCAGATCACTTATCAAGGCTGGGGCATTTGTATATATTACCGGTCGTAGACAAGAGCAGCTGGACCAGGCTTTGTCACAGCTTGGACAAAATGCAAGAGCAGTACGTGCCGACGTAACCAATAAAAAAGCCATGGAAGACCTGGCTGGAATAATCAAAGCCGAAAAAGGCTCCCTGGATATTGTGTTCGCCAATGCGGGCGGTGGTAATCCCATACCACTGGAAGAAGTTACCGAAGACTATATGGACAAAACCTACAATGTCAATGTGAAAGGGGTAGTCTTCACAGTTCAGAGTATGCTTCCGATCCTAAAGGATGGCAGTTCGATTATTCTTAACGCCTCAATTACTGCTTACATGGGGCTTAAAGGCTTTGGTATCTATGCAGCGGCCAAGGCTGCGGTGCGATCATTTGCAAGAAGCTGGACCTCAGATTTAAAGGACAGGAAAATTCGTGTGAATGCTCTGAGCCCGGGAGTGGTTCCCACCGAAGGTTACCGTACAGAGCAGGGAATGTCTGAAGAGCAGGTCCAGGACTATGTTGATAGTGTAACCACCGAGATACCGGTTGGCCGGGTAGGTACTGCCGAGGACATGGGGAATGCAGTTGTTTTCCTGGCATCTGAGGCCAGTGGTTTTATCAGTGGAATTGAGCTGACCGTCGACGGCGGACAAACGATGGTGTATGCCGGAAAAAATTGATTGTAAGCCTCTGTTGGCATGTAGCTGATGCTATGTGGGTTGTTCTTTTTGCAATGCCTCAACATAATGAGGGTATCTTTTGAGCACCCACCGTTTATTCCCATTCACTATTCAAATAAAAACTATAAAACATGATGTTACGCCTTATGCTCATAATGGGCTTTTTATATTCAACATCGCCACTCCTGGCGCAGCAAAGCAAGTTAACGAAGGTGTGGGAATCGGACACAACCTTATCCGTAGCTGAAAGTGTACTGCTCGACCGCCCAAACCATCTCCTATATGTTTCCTGCATCAACGGACCCGCATCAGATGAAAATCGAAATAGCTTTATCGCCAAGGTATCGCTTGATGGCAAGGTGATTGACCGAAATTTCACACAGCACTTAAATGCCACCAAAGGCATGTGCATATTGGGGGACAGACTGTATGTGACCGAAATGAAGCAGCTCGTTGAAATTGCCCTTGCAACCGGTAAAGTTGTAAAACGTTATCCTATAAAAGATGCATTGTTTCTAAATGACCTCGCGGCCGACCCCGCAACGGGCTCCATTTATATCAGCGATTCTGGTTCGGAACAGCTATGGGTATTTAAAAACGGTGAAATGAATGTGTTTGCTGAAGGCGCTTCCTTTAAAAATCTTAATGCGCTCTTATTGCAGGGCCCGAACCTGCTCATCGCAAACGTTACAGGGTCTTTTTCAAGCCTTGACCTCAAAACCAAAAAGGTAACGATGGTGGCTTCCCTAGAAAGTGGGATTGATGGCATTACTGCACTGGGCAAAAAAAACTACCTGTTAGCAGAAACCGCGGGAAGGATATGGCGCCTGGCTTCAAATGGTAGCAAACTCTTGCTCAGTGACACCTCTAAGGACAAAATCAATGCAGCTGATACCGAATATGATGTATCTACCCATACGCTCTACATACCAACACTTTTCTATAATACGGTTAGGGCTTTTCACGTCAAATAATCTAAAAATCTTTTAAAATGAAAAAAACAAAAAACAGATTGAATTTTTCGATGGCCATAGGCCTGATCATACTAGGCTTTTCGACCGTCAATGCACAGGATGCCTTATCTTATCGTGCTGGTCCGGAAGTTAACCAAGAGGTTGCGTCTTTCAGTGATGAAACACCCGGTTCCACTAGCACACCTGAGCGTGCGCTAAAGCAAAAAAAGGATTACACTTACGTCCTGGTTCATGGCGCTTTTCATGGGGGATGGTGCTGGAGTGGGGTCGCAGACATCTTGCGATCGAAGGGCAATCGTGTTTTTACACCTACATTTACCGGTGGGGGTGAACGTGCGCACCTGATGAACGAGCAGATCGACCTCAATACATTTATCACTGACGTTAAAGCGGTCATTGAAAATGAAGAGCTTAACAACATAATATTGGTCGGCCATAGTTTTGGTGGTGCAGTTATCAGTGGGGTGATCGATCAGATGCCTGGAAGAATTGCAGGTGCCATCTACCTTGATGCACCAATGGGAATGAACGGCAGATCAGTTTTTGACGGAGCACCGGCCGATGTGCGTAAGGCTAGGACTGATGCTGCCATTACCGTGAAGGGGACCAAGGCAATAGCTCCTCCTTCCTCAAAGGCTTTTGGGCTTTCGGACTCAGCACAAATTGCATGGGTAGACCGTAGGATGACTCCAATGCCGTTCAAGAGTTATGAAACTCCTTTGGTGCTAAAAGGCAAGGTAGGCGGAGACATTCCGAAACAATTTATCCATGCAGTGAACCCTGTATTGCCAAATATCGTTCCCTCGGCAAAATATGCCAGGGAAAATGGATGGGGTTATATAGAAATCCAGACAGGCCACGATGCCATGGTATCCATGCCAAAGGAGACAGCCGCCCTAATACTTTCATTTGCCCGTAGTATCCAGCTTAAAAAATGATAGGGCGAAGTGGTTGTATTGCTTAATAATAACTTCTGGACGAATATCCTGTTCCTATTCAAAAAAAATGTTTATACAATAAAAATGCGGCCGATCATATGATTGGCCGCATTTTTATTGACTCTCTGGTAAACTCGAGTCTATATTTGTCAGGCAATAATGCTATTGTTTTCGTGCATGATATTCCTTGTCGGTTACCGGTTGGAGCCATTTTACTATTCCTTTTTCCGTATTGGGAACAATAGCGATATGCGTACAGCCCCTTGTAGGCGATGCGCCGTGCCAATGTTCGATGCCCGGTCGGCATTTTATGACATCTCCCTTCTTCATCACTTCAATTGGTTTGCCTCTCTCCTGATAATAACCTATACCGTCGGTCACTAAGAGTATTTGTCCTGAGTTATGAGAATGCCAATTGGACCTGGCACCCGGTTCAAATGTAACATTTCCTATGATTAGGTTATAGGTGGTGTCATTAGGCATTATTGGGTTCGACCATACCTTTCCGGTAAAGTTGGATTCAGGTGCTATTGTTCCTTTTGGAAAAATGGCACGATTATTTTTTTGTTCTCTGTCCGTCTGTCCATAGCTGGATAGGGCGGATATCAACAGGGCTGAGCATAAATAACTTCTGTATTTCATAGTATTCTTGTTTTGTGATAAGCAATAGTCAAATTTATTTCTTTAGTATTTGAAAAAATTGAAACAATCAAATCGATAAGTGAAACAATCAAACCATTGTCAACTTAAAGGGCATATCATCGATTTCTATGGATGGATGGGAGTTTGATGTGCAGTTAGCTGAAGATTTTAACGAAGTATATTCATAATTTAGGTTAGAAAAAGCGAAGGTTACCTGTTAATGAAAACTTATCGTACCTCTCTGATTGTGTCGTATCATTCTTCGCATTGATAATTTTACCACTGTAGTTCTTGGTCGGCTATTATTTTAACAAAATATCAGTTCGGTTTTTTCTGATAGCGTATGTTGCCAGAAAGGCATTTTGTCACTGTCTCACTTTTACTGGGTAATTTGACATTACTCAAATATTTCTGTTTATCTGTGTTTTAGGTTCTCCATAAGACCATAGACTTTCGAAAGCAAAATAACTCAGCCAAATTATCGACAGCCTCTAAGGAATTCCGGAAGCGGATCCGATAGCTACCGGGTGCAGTCGGGATGACGATCATTTTTATTGATCTGTTATGGACAGTAATTTTAACAAGTTATTGAAGATAATCGAGGCTTAGTTTGCATTATTAAATTTATTAATGCAATTTTGTTGCAATT
>Ga0157370_10005828_pt1 | contig 13767 bp, 7 predicted proteins | sample C35metaG_FD_113463 | JGI IMG/M metagenome (GOLD analysis project Ga0157370, IMG submission 113463) | Corn rhizosphere microbial communities from Kellogg Biological Station, Michigan, USA - C3-5 metaG | ecosystem: Host-associated > Plants > Roots > Rhizosphere > Soil | place: USA: Michigan...
CCGTCTTCTGCTGTAACAACTACTGTAATTACATTGTCTCCTACTTTTAAATCTACCGGATTTGCAGGGTCAATAACTTTTCCATCAACTATCATTTCAACTGTTTCAGTTGGATCGGTAGTTACAGGAGTAATTACAATTGAATCTGTTGCATAAGGAACATCTACTTTGTAATCGTGTGTATCAGTATCAAAAATTGGGTTTAAAGTACCTTCACTAACTGTAATATCTGCTAAACCTGCATTATCAGAAGGCTCTCTTGTAACAATTACTGTATAAGTAGTAGTCGTTCCGTCCTCAGCTGTCACTACAGTTTTGATTTCATTTTCACCAACTTTTAATGGAAGGTCTGCCGAAGCTGTTCCACTAGGTACTGGTATTCCGTTAACCGTTATTGTTGCTGTAGGATCTGCTGTAATTGGTGTAACAGTTATGTTTTCAACATTATTAGGTACTAAAGCTGTATAAGCTGTCGTTCCTTCTGCGAAAGCTGGACTTAAATTTCCTTCACTGATTGCTAAATCTGTTAAACCTGAATTGTTAGATGGCTGTCTTGTTACCTCTACTGTATAAGTCGTTGTAGTTCCGTCCTGAGCCGTTACTACAGTAGTAATTTCATTTTTACCAACTTCTAAAGGAATTTCTTCCGAAGCAGCTCCACTAGGTACTGCTTTTCCATTAATGGTTACCGTTGCTGTAGAATCTGCTGTAATTGGTGTCAGCGTTATACTTGTAACATCATTAGATACCGTATCAGTGTAAGCTGTAGTTCCTTCTGCAAAAGTTGGACTTAAAGTTCCCGCACTAGGTACTAAATCAATTAGACCTGAATTATGAGATGGATCTCTTGTAACAATTACGGTATAAGTCTCTTGTGTAGTTCCATCTTCAGCTGTAACAACTATAGTAATTGGGTTATCTCCTACTTTTAAATCTATAGGGTCCGCTGGATCAACAACTTTTCCATCCACGATCATTTCAACCGTCGCATTTGGATTGCTTGGTACCGGATTAACTACATAAGTATTAACCTCATTTGGAACCTCTACAGTATAACCTTTTGTATTTGCATCAACTGGTTTATCTAAATTACCATTGCTGATAACAATATCAGATAAACCTGCATCATTTGAAGCAATCACTTCTAAGACACTACCAACAAACTTAATATTATAGTTTAATGCAGTTGCTCCGCTAACTATGATAGGGTACTCTCCTATTGCACTGTCAGTATCTGCCGTAGTTGCAATTATTGGCTTAGTAGTTAAACTTGATTCATTTTCTTGATTTACAAATCCAGAATATTGTACTGTTAAAGCTGGATTTTTTTCTCCGTGTTTTTTTGTAATTCTATCTGCTGTTATAGTTAAATCTGCAGGATTAATAGTTAAAAATCCATTTGGCGTACCATAACTAATCACATAATTTGATGAAGTTGCACCACTAGCTGTAATTTCATATTTCCCAACTGGACTTGTGGTAATTGCAGTAGTTTCAAATTTAACCGGACTAGTTAAATTTGTTTCGTTATCTCCATTAACAAAACCAGCGTAATCTGCTGTTAAATCAGGATTTACTGATCCGTAAGCTTTACTATTATCCTTTGTAGTAATAGTTAATTTTGCAGGAGTAACATCTAAGAAACCGTTTGGTGTAGCATAACTAATTTCATAGTTTGATGAAGCCGCTCCACTAGCTGTAATTTCATATTTTCCTACTGGACTTGTTGCAACTGCAAGAGTACTAATTGTAGGTTTTGTGGTTAGATTCGCTTCGGTTTCTCCATTAACAAAACCAGAATAAGCTACTGTTAAATCAGGATTAACTGATCCGTAAACTTTACTATTATCTTTTGTGGTGATAGTTAATTTTGCAGGAGTAACATCTAAGAAACCGTTTGGTGTACCATAACTAATTTCATAGTTTGATGAAGCCGCTCCACTAGCTGTAATTTCATATTTTCCTACAGGGCTTGTTGTAACTGCAAGAGTCGTAATTGTAGGTTTTGTGGTTAAATTTGTTTCGGTGTCTCCATTAACAAAACCAGAATATTGTACTGTTAAATCAGGATTAACTGATCCGTAAACTTTACTATTGTCTTTTGTGGTAATCGTTAATTTTGCAGGAGTAACATCTAAGAAACCATTTGGTGTACCATAACTAATCTCATAGTTTGATGAAGCTGCTCCGCTAGCTGTAATTTCATATTTTCCTACAGGACTTGTTGCAACTGCAAGAGTACTAATTGTAGGCTTTGTTGTTAAATTTGCTTCGGTTTCTCCATTAACAAATCCAGAATATTGTACTGTGAAAGCCGGATTACCTTCTCCATACTTTCTGGTATTACTCTCTGTGGTAATAGTTAATTTTGCAGGAGTAACATCTAATACTCCTTTTGGAGCAGGATAACTAATATCATAGTTTGATGAAACAGCACCACTAGCTGTAATGTCATATTTCCCTACAGGACTTGTTGCAGTTGCAAGAGTACTAATTGTAGGTCTTGTAGTTAAATTTGCTTCAGTTTCTCCATTAACAAAACCTTTATAACTTACTGCGAAAGCCGGATTATCTTGACCATACTTCCTAGTATCACTATTTGTGGTAATAGTTAAGGGAGCTTTCGTAATAGTTAACTTACCAGATATACTATATATATTATAATTTGGAGACTCTCCTCCAGTAACTGTAATATTATATACTCCTGCAGCACTTGTTTTATCAGCAATAGTTCCAAGCTTAATTGGGGCTGTTAAACTATTTATATTATCCCCAAGAACAAATCCTACATAATTAGCAACTGTAAACCCAGGGTTTGAGTCACCATACACCTTACTTGTATTACTTACATAAATAGTTAACCCAGCTTTATTAACAATACTTGGTACCATAGATATCTCTACATCTCCAGCCCCTGGACTTGTTAAATATAAACTCTCCCCTTCCCCTCCATAAAGGCCTGCAGGAATTGTCCCCTTTAATCGAATATAAATTGTTGTACCTCCAATATCTCCTCTACCACCGGTAGGGGTGTTAATAACAACTGTATCTGTAAAAATACTTCCGTTTCTACTAACTTCAAATCCTAAAGGAGGTGTAACAGTAATCCTTTGGTCAATATTAGTTCCAGATACTGAAAAACTTTCCGAATTCGATGGAACACCATACACCGTATTCATTGATGCTAAAACAGGATCACTGGCATTAATTGTTTGCCCATACCCTAAATTAAATAGGAGAAAAGCAAACACAATAAGTAAATTTTTGTTCATTTTCATTTTATTTCTATTCATTTTTTTTTAATTACAATTTTTTCATTCTGTTAATTTTCTATTCTTCCATTCTCCTCTTTTTTTAATTTATTTTTATTTCTTCTTAAATCTTTAAAAAACCTAATTCTCTTTTATAAACAGAGAATTAGCAACCTTGACAAATAGTGCGGATTTCAATCAAGCAGAGTCATAATTTTCAGATGCTGTTTTAAAAAACATTTCTCAACACAAAATCAGAATTGATAATTCTTAAAACAGTAAACAATTAATTGAAAAAATATTTTTGACTTAAAAACATAACATACTGAATATAAAACCTTTGCTTTCTCTGTACTAGCAATCCCAATAAACATGGAGGTTCACAATATTCCAACATTCAAATATTGCAACTATAAAAAGCTATTATTGCCTTTAAACGTTTTTAGTGTTTCGAATGAAGACATTTGTTGTTAACCATAGAATTGTTTAAAAAGAAGCGGCGAAAACATACAGCTCAATTAAGAGGAATCTTTGAGCTAAAATGTAGATAGGAAGGAAAATCAAATTATATACAAATACAAAAGGGCAAAATACATTACTTATGTATTTTGCCCTTTTTGTAAACCTTGATGGTATAGAATTCTTTTATAAATACTTCATTCTAAAATTAAATCGCAAGCCATTCCCTGTCAAAGAAAATGAGACAATAAATGATAATTTCATTAAACTTGAATTTAGTTAGTTGGATTTACAAAATTTCATAATTGTTACAGCAATTTTATAGGTATATAAATATCTATAATGTGAAGATTTTCGGGATGAAGTTTCGGATCGTTCAAATGACTTAAAAAGAAATTCCTATTATCAGGCTGATAACCATTTTCTTCAAACCAAACATCGTAGATATAATTCCAGGTTTTAAAACATTCAGACATTGGGGCTTCTTTATGGAAAATAGCATATAAACCACCACTTATTGTGGTATTGCCAATTATCCCTTCGCCTGTTATTTTCTCAGAAACAGACAAACAGACATCCGCCTGCAGCATTCCTGATAAATTAGCATTGCTTCTATAAACTGTTAATGCTCTGGTTTCGGGAAAATTTATTAAATTTCTAGGAGAAGCCCAGCTGAAAAGCTGTTTGAACATTTCCTCAAATGTTTTACTATCATGATTGTGAATATTGATGTTTCTAATATAAATAACATTAAATGGCTCAAGCTTTTTAATTTCAAAATCAAGTTTTACAGTTTCACTCATTTCAATCTTTTTTAAATTATTTAATTTGAGTGCAAGATAGTTTTCGATTTCGGACTGCATTTTTCCAATATTGCTATCTGTTATACCAATATTGCTATTTTTATACTGCTTTTGCCATTCACTTGGTGTTATCTGTTTGACTTCACGGAAACTTCTTGAAAAAGAGGAAATACTTAAAAAACCACAATCATTGGCTATTTCACTAATCGTTTTGGAAGGGTTATTCATTAAGAAAAACAGAGCTCTTTCTATCTTTGCGTTTTTAATAAACTCATTGATTGTGGTTCCTGTTACTGCCTTAAAAATTCTATGAAAATGAAATTTTGAAAAATTAGAAAGAGACGCCAATTTTTCTAAAGAAAGTTCTTCATGAAGGTTTTCTTTAATATAATCTATACTCTTATTAATTCTAAAGTAATATTCTTTTATAGATTCTTCCTTTGTCATACTTATCGAGAGTGTCATCGCTGCTAAATATTATGAGCGAATATTGAAAACAAAGTTAAGAATGTATTGGAAGTTTAAATCATAAAAAAAGCCTGAGAATATTAATTCTCAGGCTTTTTGTTTTTAGTGACCGCGGAGGGGTTCGAACCCCCAACCCTCAGAGCCGAAATCTGATATTCTATCCAGTTGAACTACGCGGTCAAAAATATTAAATTTTCAATTTTTTAAAATTCCAAATTCCAATCTTAGCTTTGGAATTTGGAATTTATATATTGAAATTTTATACCAATAATTTTTTTACAATTGTAGAAATGGTTTTTCCTTCAGCTGTTCCGCCTAATTGTGCAGATGCTAATCCCATAACTTTACCCATTGAAGCAATTCCTGAAGCTCCTGTTTCGGCGATAATTTTTGCAATTACGGCTTCTACTTCTTCTTCGCTTAACTGCGCTGGTAAAAACTTCTCGATTACCGCAACTTGCGCTAATTCTGGTTCAGCTAAATCAGGACGATTTTGTTCTGTGAAAATTCTAGCACTTTCTTTACGAGTTTTAACTAATCTTTGAAGTAATTTGATTTCGTCTTCTTCTGACAAATCTTCTTTAGATCCTGAAGCTGTTGAAGCCAATAATAATTCAGACTTAATTGCTCTCAATGATTCTAATGCTACTGTATCTTTTGCTTTCATGGCGGTTTTGATCTCGTCCATGATTTTTGCTTGTAAACTCATCTTTTATATTTTTTTATTTGAATAAGCTAATTGCTTATAAATCTACTATATTAATCAGGTATTTTTTTTAAACTAACATTCTCGTTTGTCAGGCTGAGCGAAGTCGAAGCCTTTTCCAATAAGAAACCCTTCGACTTCGCTCAGGGCGACAATATTGTCTTTAAAATACTATTTAAAAAGTCAAATTTCTAAATTCTGTGCGAAGATAAAAAAAATAACCCGAAAATTAAATCCAATTTTCGGGCTACCCTAATATTATGATTGTAAAATTAATCTACGTTGTCGTGCAAAAATGAATTATTTGAACGCAATTGCAAATCGTTGTTACTATCTGTTCCAACCGAAATTCTTGAATTTGTATTGTTAGATTGAGAATTCGATAAATCAATTCCTAATCTTTTGTAAGCCGGCTCTTTTTCCAACTCGTCAATTCTTGAAACGTTATTGTGGAATTTATAATTAAATTCTTTTAGTTTCTTTCTTCTTTCTTCAGCTCTTAAACGAAGCGTTTCTTCAATTGTCAATTCTAATGGAGAAACTTCTGAAGTTGTTGAAAAATCAGGCTGACTTGCAAAATCAACTCTTGGTTTTAAAGTAATGTTTAATTCCTCAGGAATAACATCTTCGATCACTTTTTCAATTGGTTTTGAAGAAGTCAATTCATTCTCCACCTCCATATATTCTTCTAACGAATATTTGATGATTCCCTTATCAGAAAGTTCTGTTACCGGTACAAATGAAACCGGATCATTTACTTTAATATTACGAGTTTCGTTTGACAGTTCGAAAACAATTTTATTGTCTTGCTCTACAACCGGCTCTCTTCTCACTTCTGGCTCAGATTTGAAAAGCGGTAAATCAAATGAAAAAGTAGTTTGTTGTTCTTCTCTTTCAAAAGTTCTTTGCTGTACAGGTTGTTTTACTTCCTGAATAGTTTCTGCTGCCGGAGTCGAAATTTTAAAATCAATATCAGTAATTGGCGAAACAATTTCGAAAGTTACATCCAGGTTTTTAATAAACTCAGACATTACTACCAATTCTTCCTGATTGATTGTTGGTGTTTTTACCGGCGCAGCTGGAGCTTGTACTACGGGAGCAACCGTATCTTCCATTAAATCAAAAACAATTTTCTCCTCTGATTTTGCTGTAGGTGTTTCTGCATTTAAATCAAAAGAAGTAAGTGTTCTGTTTGTTAAATTATGAACGCTTCTTTGTTCATCTTCTAACGTATGAATGATTTTTTTAGGCTCAGTATTAACGATTTCATTTTGTTGTTCAACATCAAAACCAGTAGCGATAATAGTTACAGCAATAGCTTCACCAAGAGATTCGTCTTCACCAACTCCCATGATAATATTTGCATTGTAACCTGCTTCTGCCTGAATGTGATCGTTGATTTCACCAATTTCGTCAAGCGTTATTTCGTTAGATCCAGAAACGATAAGCAACAATACGTTTTTGGCTCCTGTAATTTTATTGTCATTTAATAACGGAGAATCTAATGCTGATACAATCGCATCTTTTGCTCTGTTTTCACCTTCAGATACTGAAGATCCCATAATCGCTGTTCCACTATTTGCCAAAACAGTTTTAGCGTCACGTAAATCGATATTTTGTGTATAGTGGTGCGTAATTACTTCGGCAATACCTCTGGAGGCAGTTGCCAAAACTTCGTCTGCTTTAGAGAATCCAGCTTTGAAACCAAGGTTTCCGTATACTTCTCTTAATTTGTTATTGTTAATTACAATTAAAGAGTCAACTTGTTTACGTAATTTTTCGATTCCTAATAACGCTTGCTCCTGACGTACTTTCCCTTCAAACTGAAACGGAATTGTCACGATACCAACCGTAAGGATTTCTCTTTCTTTTGCTAATTGTGCGATAACGGGAGCTGCACCTGTACCGGTTCCTCCACCCATACCAGCGGTAATAAATACCATTTTGGTACCACGGTCTAACATTTTCTCAATATCAGCGATACTCTCAATAGCAGACTGCTGTCCTACATCAGGATTTGCTCCTGCTCCAAGACCTTCTGTTAAATTCATACCTAACTGGATTTTGTTAGGCACTGAACTGTTCTGTAGTGCTTGTGAATCGGTATTACAAACTATAAAATCAACACCTTTAATACCTTGTTTAAACATGTGGTTAATAGCGTTACTACCACCTCCACCTACACCTATTACTTTGATTACATTTGATTGGTTTTTTGGTAAATCAAATGAAATACTTCCAAATTCTGAGTTGCTCATCATCTTTTTGGTTTTTGAAATTCTTATTTAGTACATTTTTTACTTCTTGACTTGGGGCAAAAAGTAATCCTTTTCTCTTTTTATTCTCTTATTCTGCGTTGTCTAAAAAATCTTTGATTTTATCGACATATCTATCAAAAAATGATCTTCTGATTTTTGTTTCCGTAGATTCCGCTTCGACCTTTGCTGTTTTAACTTCTCTTGTTTCTTCAAAGGCTTCTACTTGTTCAACGTAGTTTTCTTCGACTTCGTATCGTTGCACCGGCGGAGGTACATTTCTGTAAACCACTCTTGGCTGCTCATTTACGATTTCCATTCTAACGGCACTTTGCGTACTGTTTTCGATACTGTTCATTACTAAACCTACAGCTGTTGCAAATAACGGGCTGGAAATTTCTTCGCTTGAGTTTCCTGCCAAATGCTCATTTGGATACCCAATTCTTGTATCCATACCTGTAATATACTCTACTAACTGCTTAATATGTTTTAGCTGCGCGCCGCCACCTGTAAGAACGATTCCTGCGATTAGTTTTTTACGAGGATCTTCGTGTCCGTAAGCTTTAATTTCTGCAAAAACCTGTTCCACAATTTCCACCACACGGGCGTGAATAATTTTAGATAGGTTTTTAAGCGAAATTTCTTTTGGTTCTCTGCCTCTTAAACCAGGAATAGAAACAATTTCGTTGTCTTTATTTTCTCCCGGCCAAGCCGATCCGAATTTTATTTTTAAAAGCTCTGCTTGTTTTTCGATAATCGAACAGCCTTCTTTAATATCATCTGTAATTACATTTCCTCCAAAAGGAATTACAGCCGTATGACGAATAATACCGTCTTTAAAAATGGCTAAATCTGTTGTTCCGCCCCCAATATCGATAAGCGCAACACCAGCTTCTTTTTCTTCCTGACTTAAAACCGCATCTGCCGAAGCTAATGGTTCTAATGTTAATCCTGATAATTCGATTCCTGAACTCTGGATACATCTTCCTACGTTTCTAATAGAAGATGCCTGTCCTACTACAACGTGAAAACTAGATTCTAATCTTCCGCCGTACATTCCGATAGGTTCTTTTATTTCCGATTGCCCGTCGATTTTAAATTCCTGCGGCAAAACGTGAATAATTTCTTCTCCCGGTAACATCGCCAGTTTGTTTACCTGATCGATTAAAAGCTGAATATCTTTTTCGCCAATTACCTCTTCCGGATTATTACGGCTGATGTAATCTGTATGCTGTATACTTCTGATGTGCTGTCCGGCGATACCCACAACAACATCTTTTATTTTATAACCTGAATTATTTTCTGCTTCAAGGATCGCTTGCTGAATCGATTGAATTGTTTGTGTAATATTATTTACAACGCCTCTGGCCACACCTAAACTTTTGGATTTACCTATACCCAAAATTTCCAGTTTACCATACTCATTCTTCTTGCCGATCATGGCAACTATCTTTGTCGTTCCAATATCTAGACCTACTGCAATGTTATCTTTTTCCATTTTCTATTATTTTGTGCAAACTACTTGTTCCGTAAACCTAAGGTCAATCTTACTGTATTTATATAACGAACTATCTAAAACCGCTTTTTGAAAAAAGGCTTTATAGTTATTAAATTTTCTATCAACATTCATTGTACGACCAAAATCTATGACGTAATCATAGTTTCGATTAAACATTTTTAGGCTGCCATTCGGCATAATTTGAATCGCAATGATGTTTTTTTTCAAAAACGCATCGTCGTAAATTGTGCGAAATAAAGCAGCTAAATCTTCGTTATTTTTTTCATTTATTGCCCCGGAAATAATGGGAACACGCGCGGTAAAATTATCTGACAAGGGCATTTTATTACCCTCATAGTCAATATAAAAAGAGCGATCACCATCATAAACTCTTGCTATTGGTGTCTTCTGTTTTACTACCGCTTTTAGAACGCCGTCGATACTTACAAAAACATCTGACTTCTCAATCATGTCTTGCGTATCAAGGGTTTTCTCTATCTTATTCAAATCTAGTTCATCTTTTCTAATACTGGAAGCGTCTCTTTTATTTTCTATCAACAATTTATTAACCGTTTCAGGCTTCACAAAAAGCGTATTTTCTCCTACAAAAACAACCATAGATTTTTTCAATTTTCTATCTCCATTTCGATGTTGTGCGAAAGAATATAGAAAAAGAACAAGCCCTAAAATGAGTACTAATCGAATATTTGTCCAATTAAATATTTTCATTTAGCATTTTTTTGATTGACGGTACCATTTCTCCAATATCACCAGCTCCTATTGTTACAATTATTGGCGCATCACTGGCTTTGATTTCTGCTAATAAATGTTCTTTTGTAACAATTTTTTTGTTCGAATTTGTCATTTTTCCTAACAGCCATTGCGATGTAATCCCTTCCATCGGTAATTCGCGTGCAGGATAAATATCCATCAAAAATACTTCATCAAACTGAGATAAACTCTCTGCAAATCCGTCAGCAAAATCTCTTGTTCGGCTAAACAAACGCGGCTGAAACACAGCCAGCACTTTACGTCCCGGATACAATTCTCTAACTGCCTGATGAACAGCATTTATTTCTGTTGGATGATGTGCATAGTCATCTATATAAACTAACTTTTCAGATTTAATCTGATAAGAAAAACGTCTTCTGATTCCGTTAAACGAGGCAATAGCTCTTGCAATGGCATCGGTCGGGGTGCCATAAGTTTTTGCCATCGCAATAGCCATTAACCCATTCATTAGATTGTGTTTTCCCGGCAGTCCAAAATGAAGGTCTTTTATAATTTCTGATGGCGTCTGCACATCAAAAACATAACTTCCGTCTTCAATTCGAACATTATATGCTTTGTAAACGGCATCTTCGTTTATAGCACACTGAACACCTTCAAGAGGTAATTCTTTGGTTATAAACAACTTGCTCTTATCTTCTACTTTTGATGCAAACTCCACAAACGAAGCTTCAATTGCATCGCTTGTTCCGTATATATCCAAATGATCTGCATCCATAGAGGTAATGCAGGCAATATTAGGATGTAAATGCAGGAATGAACGATCGAATTCATCTGCTTCTACAACGGTTACGGTTTTTCCGGTTCCAATTAAATTTGAATTATAATTCTCTACAATACCGCCCACAAATGCTGTAACATCTGCACCGCTTTCGTATAGAATATGTCCTAAAATACTTGAAGTGGTTGTTTTACCATGTGTTCCGGCAACTGCAAAACTAAAAGTGTCTTTGGTGATAATCCCTAAAACCTCGGCACGTTTTTTAATTTCGTAATTTCTTTCGATAAAATAATTCCACTCTGAATGTGATTTGGGAACTGCGGGTGTAAAAATTACCAGCGTATTCTCGACATAATAATCACTCGGAATCAAATTAATATTATCTTCAAAATGAATATCAATACCGCTTTCGATTAATTCATTTGTAAGCATTGAAGGTGTTTTATCGTAACCTGAAACCTGTTTTCCGATATATTTAAAATAGCGGGCCAGGGCACTCATTCCGATGCCTCCAATACCAATAAAATAAACGTTTTGTATTTGATTTAAATTCATTTTAATTTTTGCTTTAAGCCGTAAAACCTTATTCTTTAATTTTATTTCCAAAACTTATTTATTGCTTTTTATTCCATAAAAAACTAATAATTAAGCCTTTGTATTTTCTCTGTTCTTATTTGACCAAATTGCCTAAAATAGCATGCTGCATATTTCTAAATGTTTCATAATATTTAGAAAAAGTTACATTATAACAACTTTTTAATTTCTTCCACAATTACCTTAACGGCATCCGGACGTGCTAATTTTTTAATATTTGCACTCAATTGTTTTTGTTTTCCATCATCTTTCAGCAGCGCTTCAAAAACAATGCTAAACTCGCTCTCCAGCTCAGATTCTTTCAACAAAATTGCACCTTTTGCATCTACAATGGCTTGTGCATTTTTAGTTTGGTGATCTTCAGCAACATTAGGAGACGGGATAAAAATAACCGGTTTCCCTACAATGCATAATTCTGAAACTGATGATGCTCCTGCTCTCGAAATAATAACATCGGCCGCAGCGTAAACAAAATCCATTCTTTCGATAAAATCAACTACTCTTACGCTTTGCTGATTGTGTTTTTTATAATCTTCAAAATATAATTTTCCGCACTGCCAGATGATCTGAACGTCTTGTGAAAGAAAATTTGACAATTCTTTTTCAATTAACTGATTGATTCTTCTGGCCCCTAAACTGCCTCCTAAAACCAACAACGTTTTTTTATTTGGATCTAAACCATAAAAAGCAATGGCTTCATCGCGCTTGCTGTCAATATCAATTAAATCCTGACGAACAGGGTTTCCGGTTAAAACGATTTTCTCTTTCGGAAAAAATCTTTCCAGGTTTTCATACGCCACACAAATTGCATTTGCTTTTTTGCTCAACAATTTATTCGTTATTCCCGGAAAAGAATTCTGTTCCTGAATTACCGTTGGAATTCCCGCCGAACCTGCTGCTTGTAATAAAGGTCCGCTGGCAAAACCACCTGTTCCTATTGCTACATTAGGTTTAAATTGTTTGATGATTCTTCTTGATTCTAACAAACTTGTTGCTAATTTTAGAGGAAACATCATGTTTTGAAGCGTCAGTTTTCTTTGCAAACCAGCTATCCAAAGACCTTTTATTTCATAACCTGCCTGAGGCACTTTCTGCATTTCCATTTTGTCTTTGGCACCAACAAAAAGGAATTCAGCATCAGGAAATTGTAATTTTAATTCATTTGCAATCGCAATCGCAGGATAAATATGTCCTCCTGTTCCTCCTCCGCTTAGTATGAATTAATACTTTGTCATATCTCGTAATAGTTATCTTTTAAACTATTTATCCTTTGTTATTCTTTTATTATTTGTTTAAAACTGCATTCATCGGATTTCTTGAATTATCCTGAATTGAATACATAGCTTCGTCTTCGTAAATTTCTTCTCTTTCATCAACCGGCAGATCGTCTTCGGCCAATTCTTTATCTATCAATCGTTGAAGCGCTTCTTTTCTTCTTGCTTTTTCTTCCTGTTCTTCAGCGATTTCTTCGTCTTTTTTAGTTACACTGATGATAATTCCAAGAGAAAAACAAGTCATCCAGATCGAACTACCTCCAGAACTTATCAACGGAAGTGTCTGCCCTGTTACCGGCAGTAATTCGACTGCAACCGCCATGTTAATCATGGCCTGAAATATCATGGGAAACCCTAAACCGACGACGACTAATTTCCCAAATAACGTATTAGCTTTATGCGATGCAATCACAAATCGGAACAATAACAATAAATACAGAACTAATATTGAAACCCCGCCTACTAAACCATATTCTTCAACTACAATGGCATAAATAAAATCCGAAGATGATTGTGGCAAAAAGTTTTTCTGAACACTTTTTCCTGGACCTAATCCGCCCAATCTTCCGGATGCAATTGCAATTTTTGCTTTTTCAATCTGATAATCATCTTCATCCGGTTTATCAGTTGTAAAGTTCATTATACGGCTTTCCCAGGTTGAAACCCTGCTAAAGAATCTTGACTCTGGAAACGCCTTAGCTACCAAAAGGAAAAATGCCAGCATGGCAACTCCCGAACCTATAATAAAACCAATATATTTTAATGGATATTTACCAATGAACGTAAGCATCATCACCATTGAAAAAATCAACGCAGTGGTCGAAAAGTTGGCTGGTAATATTAGTGCCAAAGTGATAAATACCGGAACCCAAAGCTGAATTAATGAAGTTTGAAACGGTTCATTTTCTTCTTTGGTTTTTGACAAATAACGTGCAACATAAATAAATAA
>Ga0157370_10005830_pt1 | contig 13763 bp, 8 predicted proteins | sample C35metaG_FD_113463 | JGI IMG/M metagenome (GOLD analysis project Ga0157370, IMG submission 113463) | Corn rhizosphere microbial communities from Kellogg Biological Station, Michigan, USA - C3-5 metaG | ecosystem: Host-associated > Plants > Roots > Rhizosphere > Soil | place: USA: Michigan...
GCGACGTCCTGTTGCGTCAGCCCGGCCTTCCTGCGAGCCGCAATCAGCAGCTGGCGCAGCTTGGTGTGTTGGGGAGAATGGATCGACTTGCTCAAGCGGCGGGCCATGAGCCCGGCAAGCTGATCCCGGAACCGGATTATCCCAAATAGGGATTTGTTCACCTCCCTCAGGCTTCATGGCCCCCGTAGTCGCAAGGGAGAGGGTTTTGGCGGACGCAACGCAGTCTGCTGGCAGATCAGTCAAGCTGTTCCTGGCCGACGGCACGGCGCACGGGATCGTCGTTGCCGAGATCGGCAACTGGACCGGCAAGGTGTTGACGGCACCCCGGGGCCGGCTGGGTGAGCTGCTCTGCCGCCCCGAAGCCGGGCGTACTGGGATTTACGTGCTGCTTGGACCTGATCCAGAACGGCCAGATGGGCTCTTGGCCTATGTCGGAGAAGCTGACGACATTGCCGCCCGCCTGCGCAACCATCTACGCTCGGAAGCCAAGGACTTTGCCAACCGCTTTGCCCTGATGGTCAGTGCCGACGACAGCCTGACCAAGGCCCATGCCCGCTATCTCGAGGGACGACTCATCCGGTTGATCAAAGAGTGCGGCAGTGTCCAGCTGACCAACGACACCGCACCGGACGTCCAGCGGCTTCCAGAGGCCGACAAGGCGGACATGGAGTTCTTTCTGAGCCAGGTTGTGCTCATCCTCCCGCTCGTTGGCTTCGATCTGTTCCGGAAGGTATCCACGGCGAGGAGCCACCCGCGGCCTGACGGCGGCAGCACGTTTACCTTTGCCCCGGGTGGCGCGTCGGCTCGTGCCCGCGAGGATGCCGAGGGGTTCGTGGTGCTGTCGGGCTCGACGGCGCGGCGGGGCGCCAGCGAGACCTTCCCGGCCGGCTATCGGGCCCTTCGCGACAAGCTGCTGGCAAACGGTCAACTGATCGAGGAGGGTTCGACCGAACTCTACCGGTTCGTCACCGACGTCGTGTTCTCGAGCTCCAGCGCCGCCGCGTCGATCGTCGCGGCCAGAAGCGCCAGTGGACCGCTCGAGTGGAAGCTCGAGAGTACCGGCCAGACTTATCGCGATTGGCGAGCGGCACGGCTCGACTTATCCCCTCCTCTTCCCGCAACTGCCTAGACTTCCTGCCCCCCTGGGCCCTGTGTGACGAGACACCCGCGTCGTCAGGGGGCACCTCATGGCAAAACGCAGACAAGCGGCAACGGCGGCCCAGGACGGACCAGACGCGCGGCTTGTGGCGCTCGGGCGCGAGCTTCGTCGCACGATCCGCAGGGCACGGCGGCAACGGCGCCAGACATCAACCTCCAAAGATTGGTCAGGCACCCTCGATGATGCTCTCGGCCTCGTCCACCGGATCGGCAGCGTGCCCGCCATTGGTCTGGAGGGGCTCGCGATCAAACTCTGGGCTGTGACCTGGTTCCTGGACGAGACCGATGCCGTCTTGGACGTCAAAGGTCTGCGGCAGCTTCGCGCCCTTGACCGAGAGGCTCGAAGGCTTGCCGGAACGGCAGCCGCTTAGCGCCCTCAGCAATCTCGGCAAGGTCCCGCAAAGGCCCGGAAAACGATGGCCCGGGCGATTCCTGCCGAGTTCTCCGGCGCATGCCAGCACTGGCGGGCTGTTGGGCGTTCACCGCCAGTCAGAAAGACGCACAATAGACGTATTGCGGCGGTGGCGCCCTCAGCCCCGTCCGCCGCCGGTCTGGGCCAACTGGCGAGCCGACCCAAAACAGCCACTGCCTTCCGCCACCTCTGCTGGCGGTTCCCTCAGAGGCCGCCGGCTACGGGACGTGTCGCGACTGGCGGCGATCCGTACAGGCAGCAGCACTGATTTCGCCGGTAGCTGGAGACGAACTGCGTTCTGAGATGGGCCACATAGTGGCTCCAGCTATGAGATTTATTGGACCTATCTGACATACCAGCGGTCGCCCGAAATTCACGGAACATTCGGCGGCTCGAACGAGGTGTCGACTTGGTCGCGTCAGTGTGCCGAAGTACATTTCGTCCTAGATCGATTACGCCCAGGCATCTCTATATTGGACTGATGGAATCGATATAACTGTCAGCCATTGAAAATGTGATTTTTTGGAGGGTCGATTGTCACGTGAACGATCTGTCAAACTTCCGGGGCTCGCAGACCTTTTTGAGTTGAGCGAGGACTACCTCTCACCTCCTGATGAGACAGGATTACGATCTGTCTTAGTCGAAGCGGTTGACCGCCAAACAGAAGAAAGTGTCGTTCTCAAGTACTGGCAAAAGACCAAGCAGCCCATCGATGGTGACCTGCGGGAACTCTGGCGCCATGACATGCGACAGAGCGAACGCATCAGGGCATATCCAAGTGCGGATGAAGTGACAGTTCAAATCCTTCGATCAGGTGAGGTAAGGGATGCGTTCTACTTTGCCCTTCCTGCCGACGCGGCCCCCCTCGACCATGTGCTTCGGTTCTCCCGGGTGGATCACTGGATACGCACCCTCAACATGGTGCGATCCCGAATCCTTTTTTGGAAGAACGTCCGTCGGCTAGTCAAAGCCGTTGGGGCCATTCATGCACAGGGGTTAGTCCATGGACGAATAGACCGAGCATCTGTTTTCACAGGTGGCGCTACAGCCGAACCAGATTTTCGCCTATCGGGCTTCGAGTTTTGTCTCCGGGTTGCGGACCCAGACCCTGGCCCCATATCGGCGATTGCGAAGAGCAAAGGTGGTGGCGCCCGGACAATCTTCTCCTTTCTGGACGACTGGAGAGCTTTGTCGGCCCTCCTTTGCTCGTTGTTAGGTCTCGCGACGCTTGAAGAAGACGTGCCCGACGATTGGTGTCGTCCGACAGAAATTGATCTGCTTCGGTTGCTGGAGCGGCCAGATCGCAACCGTGCACTCGACGCCCATCGCATCATTCCACTAATTGACGAAGTCTTGGATGAGCTCGAGGCAGAGGCGCTTGTCGACAACGGCAGGTTTGTGCTCGCTCTTCGCCTTGGGCCGCAGAGTAGACTTTCCGCATATCTGTTTCGCGAGTCGAATGGAGCGTTCGATGTGGACGATATCGAAGGGCAGTTCAGATATGTTCGCGCTCAATTGGAGGTTGGCGTCGACCTTGTCCGCACTTCGAGGGGCAAACTCGTACTTGCCACGGATACATTCGTTCTGGAACTGGGCCCACTGACGTCGGTGGGTCAGCCGGAGACTTGGCAAGTTGCGGTTACAAATTCGGCGCTGCCTCGCGCCGAATACTATCTCGGGCGACATAGTGCGGCTCGTATCCTTGCACATCGCATCGAGCTCATTCGCTACGGAGCGGCCGGTAATCGGCTAAGGGAACTTCGGGGCGACGCGCTCCCTTGGGACACGTTCTTGGGACCCATTGAGGCTGAAGGCGATCTAGGCGTGCAGGTTCGGCGCGGGCTCCTCCTAGCTCAGATTGCCGATGCGATGTTCCAGGCGAGTGAAATTACTCCTGTTGACGTGAGGCAGCACCGTCATACTGCAGGTGAGATTGATCTCGTCGCCCGCGAGAGTGACAAGCACACCAAGATAATGCAGGCGCTTCGGGCCGATACACCTAGGCGGTTTATGACGCGACTGTTTGACAACGAGGAAGCTGACTTCGACGCCGAGTGGGACCTGTCGGAGTCTTCCGGACTAGGAACCACTGGACAAGGGGCACGCTGTACGTTTGTTGGAGTTCGAGCTGGTGACGATGGGACGTCATTCTACTCGTTTCGAATTGTCGAGGGTGCCCTCCCTCCCTCCGCCCAGCTATATCTTAGGCGAGTGGCCAGCACCGGTACAGAACAGGCGCTACGTCGACGTCTCCGAATGTTAACAGCGCTCTCGTCTCAGTCAGAGCTAACGCAGGCACTTGCGGAACCGCGAGCAGGTCTTCGTACATACGATGGGCCCGCACTGGATAAAGACGCCGCCTTCGATGATCTCGACGAATCGAAGCGGGACGCCCTTCAAAGCGTTTGGACTACCGGTCCACTTCAGTTTGTCGTTGGACCGCCTGGCGTAGGCAAAACGAAGTTGGTCACCGAGATTGTCCGTCGCGTCTTGGCCGCTGACAACACCACTAGGCTTTTGGTGAGCTCTCAGGCTCACGAGGCACTGGACCACCTGGCCGAAGCGGTTCAGCAGGCCCTTGAGGAAGCTCACTTGGCCGAAGATCTGATCCTCGTGCGCTCGAAGGCGGATAAGGGAGCGGAATTGGCAGGCGCCCAAACACCGGAGCGCGCGAAAGCCTATATCGACCGGATATCTAATAGTGAATTGCTCAAGAAGGCCCCGCAGAACATTCGCCGAGCGGTGCGAGACTTGAGACTCGCGACGGAAGTCGTCGCCCGCGCCAAATCGCCGGCGGATCTTGTTGCACTTCGACAGCGCCGGCCATTTGAAGCCCTTGTGCTACAGTCGGCCAACGTTCTGTTTTCCACCGTGAATTCGCCGGACCTCGAACGGCTCAACGATGAGCACGCTGTATTCGACTGGGTGATTATCGAAGAGGCGGCTAAAGCGACCGGACCGGAGCTCGTTGCCCCACTATTGCTTTCTATGCGACGGGTCCTGATCGGCGACCACAATCAACTTCCTCCCTTTGACACTGATCGCATATCCGAACTGCTCGCTGACAAGTCTCGTGTCCGCGACGCATTGGAAGAGAGTGATCAGCTAATAGGCTACATTTTCAGGGACTATGGTCTTGACGACCTTCGAGACGTCGCACTCCAAGACGACACCGCTTTAGGCGAAATGTGTCAATCGGCGCTACGCAGCCTTCTCTTCTTTGAAAGTCACGCAAAGCGCGAGATTGAGCGACAGGATTTCGCAGACGTCCGTCGAAAACGCGTCGCCAATGAACTTTTGGTGCAGCATCGCATGCACCCGGCGATTTGTCGGGTTATCTCAACATGCTTTTATGATGACAAGCTAAACACTGACGAAAGCAAGAAGCTGGCGTTCGAAGCGGGTCCCCCTCCCTTTCTCTCCCAAGATCCGGCTATGCCGAACTCTCCGATCGTTTTTGTCGATCTGCCATATATTCAGCGATCGCCAGGTGCCGGCGAAGAGTTTCCTACCTATCACAACAGTGCGGAAGTGGAGGCGACGGTTGCTGCGCTTGGTGCTTTCCGTAGCCGCGAGGGAGGTCAGAAACGCCCCTCTCTTGCGGTACTTTCACCGTACAACGAGCAGGTGACCCGTCTCCGCCTCGCCATTGACAACGAGATCGGCGGACGCCTGCGACACTTGCAAGAATTTCGTTCTGCTAGTCTGGGGAGCGACCAATTCCAAAGCACCGTCGACTCCTTCCAAGGCAACGAAGCGGATTTAGTTCTGGTCTCGATGGTGCGCAACAACGAAAACGTAGGCAGAAGAGCGCTGGGAATTCTTGCGGACCGACGACGAATGAACGTCTTGCTGAGTCGAGCCCGATGGAAGCTTGTGATAGTTGGAAGTCTTGAGTTCTTGAAAGTTCAAAGTCGCAGGTACGACAAAGCGACCAGGCTTAGCAGGGCGCCTACTCACCTAAAGAAGATGCTCGATACTTGGGACCAACTCTCGCGAGAAACAATGACCGACGGGAGGACGCCACTCTTCTGTGTGGTCCCAGCTGCTAGACTCGCAAGGAGCGCCTGATGGCCGAGCTGCGCCAGACGATTCGGGTGGCGGTGCCAATCAAGGTTGCTCGACTCCGGGTCTGGGTCGACAAGGGCCGACACTGGAGTGCAGTCGATCGACTCTTCCTGTGGGCACTGTCACAGACCCCCAGAAGCACGAGCGAGTTGGCCGTTCTATCAAACACTCCTCCGAGAATTGTGAGCGAGGTCATCATTCGCATGATGAGGTTCGGCTGGGTTGAGTTGGGAGCGTCAGCGTCAGGTGTCGCTTTTCGAGCGACGCGGTCCGGACGTCAGGTTTTGGATGCGTTCGAGGTACTGCCGCCCGTGACCCAGCCGATGCCAAAAAGAGTTTCCTTCGTCATCGAGCCATTCGAATCTACGCCGATTGCGTTGAGAGAACTACGACCATACCGCAAGCGAGAGATTGCGACGGTGAGGCAGAAGTACGATGTTCGAGAGCTTGTACTTCAGGATCGCTCTAAGCCGGGGAGCTACGATCTACACGTGGCCGCCGAGCAGATGGTCTTCGACGACGAGAGGCTGAGTAGGATCGACTTCAAGGCCTCCTCAATTGTAGAGCAGTTCGCGCTTTTCACGGTGGTCGGAGGCAAGCTCAAGTATCCCTCCGGGGTATTGCCCAGGACCTTGGAGGCAGCCATCACGGCCGCAGCAGTGGAGGCTGCCCCCGGGGCGCGGATTGTAATCCCGGCATTGCCAGTGCAGCCGCCGGAAGTCGAAGTCGTTCCATCTCGAGCACTCGGCCTGGAAGACATTATCCTCAGCGGCCCTGATCACCTGCTGGCATTCAAGGAATTGTTGCGACGGGCCCGATCTAGGGTATTCATTCACTCTACGTTCGTCGACGACGCGAATTTCGCCAAGCTGCTCCCCGAGTTTCGAAAGGCGGCGCGGCGCGGTGTGCAGGTCGATATATTCTGGGGCGCCAAGGATCCCGAAAACAAGGATACAGGCAACCTCGAGGAAGCAATCAAGATCAGCTCGAGATTGCAGGCGGATCGTCGCCTCCGAGGACGCATTAGAATCCACCTCTACTCTACCCGGTCACACGCGAAGATTATCATCGCAGATGTTATCAATGAGAGTGGTGGTGACTATCTAGCCATCGTGGGTTCCTGCAACTGGCTTTCTACAGGATTTGGACGCGTGGAAGCGTCCGTTGCCATTCGCAATGTACGTGTCATTGGTCGCTTAGCTCGCGAGCTTTCCACGATGATTTCGGAGGGCGGCACAAGTGGCGATGCCGTAGGCGACTTGACGGCGATCTCTCGCGCACTGTCCAGTCGCGAAGTTGAGGTAGGTCCGGCGAGCATCGAAGTGGTGGTAGGCAATCGCCACGGGGAACTGATGCGCCAAGCCCGTGAGCAGGCGATAACTTCTATTGTCGCGGGGGGAGACCGACTTGGGCTTGCGGCGGAAGCAAAGACCATTATTCCCCTGATGGTTGCGGCGGAACGTGAGGTCGACGGCGTGATCTGCTATTCGAGACCTTCCGGCCCGGTCTCTCGTCGCAACGCAGCTGAACTGAAGGAAATCGCGGCGGCAGGGGGCGTTCGGTTGGTAGAAATCCCCAAGCGGGAGCTGCATGGCAAGTTCCTAATTTGGGACGACGACAATCTCGTCGTCACGAGTCTGAATTGGTCTTCGGCCGATACGAACCGCCAGTACCCGCAGGGTGAGATGGGTATTCACATCGTGAGCCAAGGGCTCGCGGCCCAGCTTCGGGAACGACTTCTGAGCGACTGGCCTTCTCTCGGTCCGACACTTGAGAATGAGCAGGCCGGCAGTCGCAAGCCGCAGACAAAAGAAGTGGCGAACAGGCGCCGTCGTCGAAAGAGGCCCAGGGTGAGAACGGAGGCGAACTGAGTGTCCACGCCCCCACATCGGGGTCAATAAGGGTCGCAGCTCGTCACGCGTAGCTGAAGGGAGATATCTTGGCTAAGTCGGACCTTTTCCTCAATGACACCGAGGATAGCGAACCTCTCGATGGCAACGTCGAAGATGATGCCTCCGAAAGCGAGGAGGGCGCTCCTCAGTTCACTATCAATTCTTATGGCGCCGACTATACGGTCGACTCACTCGTAAAGAGGATGCGAACCAACGCCTTCCAAATTCCGGACTTTCAACGGAAGTATGTTTGGTCGCTGCCGCATGCGTCTCAATTCATCGAGTCACTTCTGATGGGTTTGCCCGTACCAGGCATTTTTCTCTACAGGCAGCCTGATACTAACCAGCACCTGGTAATCGACGGGCAGCAGCGTCTCAAAACGCTCCAAGCATTCTACGATGGTGCGTTTGACAAGGGCGGACCCGATGAGAGGCCGTTCACCCTTGTTGGTGTCAGACGCCCGTGGATTGGGAAAAACTACGATGGCCTTGAACAACACGATCAGCTGAAGCTCGATGACTCCGTCGTCCATGCGACGATCTTCCAGCAGGAAGAGCCCCGGGAGGTGCTGGACAGCATCTTCTTTGTGTTCCAGCGCATCAACTCGGGCGGCATGCGGCTTTCAGCGCAAGAGATACGAAACGCGGTAAGCCAAGGTACACTGTTGACCATGATTAAGGAGCTGAACGACCTGAAGGCCTGGCGCTCAATCTTCGGGAGTAAGAACAGGCACCTAAAGGATCAGGAGTTGATTTTGCGGTTTTTTGCGCTCCTTGAGAACGCTGAGAAGTATGCGCGGCCAATGACCAAGTTTCTCAACGACTATGCCAGCTCTCACAAGAACCTCAATGCCGGAACGGTCACCGGGCTCGCTTCGATTTTCACGGACACAATCGAACTGTTGAATGCTGAGGTCGGCAAAGATTGCTTCCGACTGGTACGCGCATTTAATGCCGCGGCTTTTGACGGCGTGACGGTTGGGCTGGCCCGGCGGCTGATACAAAATGGCGCCCCTCAAAAAGGCCATGTTGCCCTTGCCTATCGCAAGCTTCTGCAGAACACCGCCTTTCGAGCGGCCTGTGAGCGTGCCACCGCTGACGAGGAGAGCGTTGCCCGAAGACTCGCGTTGGCAACGGAGGCGTTTGCCTAAAATGCTTGCCGTCGACAGTCGGATTAAGGCGTTGAAAGCCCTCCTTGCCAAGGCGGGCGACAAAAGCCTCGAACCGGAAATCCAGTCTGAGCTGAGCAAACTTGGCGCGGTGCTTTCCTGTGGCACACTCGAGAGGTGTATCGAGGCGATCATGTTAGAACGTCTGCAACGTAAGGCACACCCAAGAGTGCTCAACTTTGTCAAAGCGCATTTTAAGCGCGGCACTAATTACGACTGTGAAGCGATCGAGCAGCTGCTGGCTCGCTTCGATGTGGAGTGGGGCAATGAGTTCCACGCCTACGTTGAGGCAAACGATGCCACTAAGCAGGCGGTTGCGTCCTGTTACACTGTACGGAACGCCATTGCACACGGGAACAACCACAGCACGTCCATCGCGAATATTGTTGACTACGCTGTAGAGATCGAAAAGCTTATCGGAAAGGTCGAGCTAATCACCGCATGAAACGTTCGAGTAAGTAGCCCATTTCGCGGCTATCTTCGAGACGCTCCTGCCCCTCTACCCACTTGCCGCCTCTCGAGGAAGTCGCTACGCCCGCGTAGGCTAGGTCCCGGCGACATCGCCGACTGCCTGAGCCAAACGCCCTCGATCAAGTCACGAGGGACATCCATCTGCTCGACCTTCCAGTCGCGGACCGGTCGCGTTGGGACCGCTGAGGTCCTTCACAATAACGATGGCGTCGTGCACCGTCGGCAAGTCAGCTCTTGGCGCGAGCGGACATTCAACCGCGGCAATGTTGATCCCATCTCATGATCACGTCGCGCCGCTTCTCTAGGAAGTCGCTCCGCTTGTAGGCCAGCTCTGCGGCGTCACCGACCGCATGGGCAAGACAGGCTTCGACCACCTCGCGCGGCGCGTCGGTCTGCTCGGCCGCCCAGTCGCGGAATGACGAGCGGAAGCCATGCACCGTGCTCTTATCGTTGCGGATAGAGCGTAGCGCCTTGAGCATGGTCATGTTGCTGAGCTGCCGTCCATACTCGTTGTGGAAGACATATTTCTGACCTGGCTCGATCAGGCTCTTGACCAGACCGATGACCTCATCGGTCAGCGGTACACGGTGCTCGCGACCCGCCTTCATGCGCTCGGCAGGCACGGTCCAGACCTTTGCCTTGAAGTCGAACTCCTCGGGTCGGGCGCCAAGCGTCTCGCCGGTGCGTGAGACAGTGAGGATCGTGAACTTCAGAGCCTTGGCGCCCATGGTGTCGAGCTTATCGAGCTCGGCCATGAACTTGGGCATCTGAGCGTACGGCACCGCCATATGGTGCTCGACCTTCTGCACGGCTGATACCGCCGGCAAGAGGTGCTGAAGGGGAGCGTTGAGCCAAGCAGCCGGGTTCTCCCCGGTGCGGTACTTCATTGCCGTCGCCCAACCTAAGACCTTCTCGATCCGGCCGCGCAGGCGGGTCGCGGTCTCGGGCTTCTTGGTCCAGATCGGCTTCACCACCTTGAGCACGTCTTCGACCGTGATCTCGTCGACGGGCAATTTGCCGATCACGGGACCCGCGTAGGTCTTGAGGGTGCTCTTCCACTGGGCGATGTGCTTGGCGTTCTTCCACCCGCTCTCGTGGGTCTGAATGTATTGCTTGGAACATTCGTCGAAGGTCGGGGACTTCGGCTTGGCTTCAGCCTTCTGCTTGGCCTCGACCTGCCGCTTGTTGGCAATCGGGTCTTCGCCGCGCTTGACCAGCACCCGCAGCATCGCTGCCTCGTCGCGGACCTCGCTGAAGGACTTCTCGTCGACCGAACCGAGACCCATCCATTGGTTCTTCCCATCCCGGCTATAGCGGAACAGGTAGCTGCGCGTGCCCTGCCCGGGCCGCACCTGGAGGTACAGGCTTGGGGCCACCCAATGGACGTTCTCGTCCTTGATGGCGGCCACCTGGGCGGCTGTGAGGGCACGGCGGGCAGGCATTTGGCGGGCGAGTCCTCTTTACGTGTGGGTCTTGGACTCACACATGGGTCGTTTGCCGGCTTAGTCCAGCCGGGTCGTAGGAACGGCCTGGGTCAGAGTTAAGATTAGGCGTGTCAGGAGGTTTTGCGCGGAGCGTAAATCGCCCAGTCGAGCGACGCTCTATCGCTGCAAAAGCCGCTTCTGACAAAGTCCCTGCGGGGACGCGATACCAAAGCCCGCGGGTGCTTGTCAGAGCACCGAGACAGTGGACCCACAAAGTTAAGGCCAAGCGAAGGTCACGGATGTAGGGGATAGGCCGCCTCCGAGGATTGCGGTGCGGCGGTGGCCTGCGGATTTGCCCTGTTAACGCGTCAAGCGGCCCCGAACGTCTTGCGGCACGGACAGACGATCGGACAGACGGTCTACGAAACCGTGTCTCCCTACGACTTCGGGCACTTTTACAGAAGGAGGCGGAAACCGGCTCCCGAGCTCTCCGCTCCGCGGGCCAACCAGCTAAGCAAAAGTCGCGCTGTTGTGCGGGTTTAGCAGCGTTTTGTTGCGGTTAGCGGTGGCCGGAAGTGGCGGAGAGGGAGGGATTCGAACCTCAGCATCAACTGACGGGCTTCGCTCCCGCTCCTCATCCTCGATTTCCAGCGCGGGGCATTTCTGGCTGCCTGCGTGGTACCATCAACGATCCACTGTCAGGCTCCGCGCGAAAACGAAACACTTTCGCCTTCCGAATGATGAATTGCCATCAACGCATCGCAGACGGCGACGGCTCCATAGTCCCGTATCAGCTGGACGAACTCGGGCAGTGTGTCTCCCAGCGACGCAGCCACGTTCGCCACAACCGAAAGCTCGATGCGCGGGCTGACGATGGCACGGGCAGCGCGCGTGGCGGCCCCCCCGCAAGGGGTCGCGTCAGACAATTCCACCGCCGCTTTGAACTCCGCAATCACTGCGGCGGGCATGGCCGAGGGATGGCTCGCCACGATTTCACGCAGAGTCGCCTGACGTTCCTCAGAGTCAACGATCCGAGCCAGCTGATAAAGAGCACTGAGGTTGAAAGACTGCCTCCCCTCGAGGTCCGGGCAGACTTGCGTCAGTGCGAAGGCCAGCATGTAGTTTTCGGCTGTGCGCATGTTCAGGCCGGTCGCCGACTGCACCCACTTGGTAAAAGTGCCTCGGTCCAGTTTGCTTTTCATCTGCAGCAACAGGTCCCCGATCGACAGGGCCCGCGCCCGGATCTCGCCCACCGTGCACTTGATGGACAACGCGATGTGTTCAGCTTCAAGGCGCAGGTGCGGCGGGATGCCAATACATTCTGTGGCGCTTGTCGGCTCGGGAAACGTACTCATGAACTGCACTCTCGTTCTAGCGCGTGCTTACAAAAACGGTCGTTCGCAACGGGGCCTTTTGCAAATGTTTTCTTGTAGAGAAAATCAAAATGCTCTGGCGCCTTCCTCGCCCGGGGCCGAACGAAGCTAACTCAAGTTAGCTTCGTTTTCCTTGCATCCCTGCCGGTCCGGCGCTGCTCCCCGGCGACAGGGGGGTTGGAATGCCCCAGGCGAAGGCCTGGTCGCCGGCGACGTTCCGCAGGTTGGTGCGTGGGAGAGTTTCGACTTTCGGACGCGGATCAGGCTGAGGTCTCCGACGACAGATCGCTGGATGGGCCGACTATTCGCTCTTTGCCGCATCAGGCAGTGCAATGATGGATGGCAGCCGTCTGATCGCATCCGCCTTAAGCGCGAGGTCGGCGTCGGCGCCGTACCGTTTGCCCCCCTCACCGGAACTTTCGTGGCCGACAATGTCGTCGGCAACCCGATGAGGGACGTCCTTGCACGTCTGCAGCACGCCGATCACGTAGTGCCGGAATGAATGGATGGTCTTGGCTTTGCCGTCCCTGAAACGGTCCTCACCGAGAGCGGTGGTTGCGGCGCTGCGGAAGGGAAAGTCCAGCTTGCCGCCAAACGTTGCGCCCACCACCTGTCGGTTCGGGGTCAGGTCTGGAAAGAGATTCGCCTCGCCTTTCCGTCGCATCACCTTGACGTAGTCGAGGAAGCCGAGCGCGATCAAGTCCGGGTGCAGCGGGACGTCGCGAGCGCTTTGGTCGTTCTTGAGGCGCCGGTTTTCGTTCGGGCGAACCTGGAGGTGCGGGATGGGGTGATCGGTCACCGCCTCCACTGTCCGCAGACCAGCAATCTCTTCTAGCCTCGCTCCGGTGCGTGCCAGGACCAGTGGAACCCAGTAGAGCCCATCCTTGATGACGGTAGTGCCTGGAAGATTTCGCCTTGCAATCCCCTTGCAACCCGACCAAATCGGGTGGGCGAAAAGGCGCTGCAGGTCTTCGAAGGTAAACGGGGGCCGGTCGGAGCGGGCACGCTTTTTCCGCTTGATGCGAAGGGCCCCGGGATCGAGATCCGCCGCAACCTTGTGGCCTCGCGCCCGGGCCAGCTCGATCACGCGCGACAGGTTGTCGAGGTTGCGATTGACCGTACCCCTAGCGAGCCCGACCTGATCTGCGGGGATGCTCTCGGCAGCCTTAACGAAGAAGGAGATCGGAAGATGCTTATCCCTCGGACTCTTACGATAGTTGGTCGGTAGCGACCGCATTGTGTCGAAGAATATCGAGACGTCTGCCTGGGTCACATCCTCGATACGCACCCTGCCGGTGATCTCACAGAACAGCCCGATCGACTGGCGCAGCTGCCGTTCGGTCTTCGGCGTCAATCTGTCTTCGGGCTCGCGGTCTGCGATGAGCCGTTCGACAAGGTCGAGGATGTTGGGAGAGCCGATGTGCTCGACCACAATCTCTGCCTTGGCAACCGGCGCTACGGGCGGAAGCGTCGGCGCTGCCGTTGTGCTGGTCGGCGCGTCGGACGGCTGCTGGAGCGAAGCGGCGTCGATCGCATTCTGCAGGACGGCAGCATCGGCTGTCAGGGCCCTGAGGTCGAGGCTGTCCGGCACCTCGGAAGCCGCTATCGCGCTCGAGGCCATCGCGAAAGCCTTGAGCTTCAGGCGGCGAGCCTCATCGATGTCCGCAAAGGAGACACTATCTCCAAGCATGTTCACAAGCTGCCGCTTGAGCTTTTGGGCGGCGTTGTCGGACCAGTGCAGCGCGCGGAAAGTTTCCAGCGAGGCCTCGACCTGCTTTAGCAGCGCGTGGCCATCC
>Ga0157370_10005835_pt1 | contig 13760 bp, 11 predicted proteins | sample C35metaG_FD_113463 | JGI IMG/M metagenome (GOLD analysis project Ga0157370, IMG submission 113463) | Corn rhizosphere microbial communities from Kellogg Biological Station, Michigan, USA - C3-5 metaG | ecosystem: Host-associated > Plants > Roots > Rhizosphere > Soil | place: USA: Michigan...
CACCATCCACGCAGAATGTTCCTCTTCGCGCTTCAGCTCGGATTGAATCTTCAGGGCCTTCAGCGCCTCGTGGACTGGCTTAAGATTGGCCTCTTCCTGGAAATCGGCCTTGGTGTCGATGGCCAGCTCGGGACGCGCCAGGACCTCGACCACGCGGGGCTCGCGCAAGCGACGCTCCATGCGCCGCCAGGTGAGCTGGAATTCGTCGAGCGTCATCAGGAAATTCCGCAATTCCGTGCTTTCGAGAATGACCTTGTCGCCGGTCTCTACTTTTAGATTTTCGGTGGCACGCCGCAGAATTTCGCGGGTGAATTCCTTGTCGTCCTTGATGTACTTCTCGCTCTTGCCCTTCTTGATGCGATAGAGCGGCGGCTGCGCCACGAAGATATGACCGCGCTTGATCAGTTCCTGCATGTGCCGGTAGAAAAATGTCAGCAGCAGCGTACGGATGTGCGACCCGTCCACGTCCGCGTCGGTCATGATGATGATCTTGCCGTAACGCAAACGAGCGACGTCGAAATCGTCCTTGCCAATACCTGTGCCGAGGGCCGTGATCATCGCGCGGATTTCTTCGTGCCCCAGCATCTTGTCGTAGCGGGCTTTTTCGACGTTCAGGATCTTGCCCCGAAGCGGCAGGATCGCCTGATAGCGCCGGTCGCGGCCGCCCTTGGCGGTGCCGCCCGCCGATTCGCCCTCGACCAGGAACAATTCGCAGCGCTCCGGATCGCGTTCCTGGCAATCCGCCAGTTTGCCCGGCAGGCCGCCGGAATCCATCGCGCCTTTGCGACGCGTAAGGTCGCGGGCTTTGCGAGCTGCTTCGCGCGCGCGCGCCGCGTCAATCGCCTTACCCACGATCTTCTTCATCACCGCGGGATTTTTATCGAAATATTCGCCCAGCTTTTCGTTGATGAGCTGGACCACGTAGCCTTGAATATCGGAGTTGAGCTTGCCCTTGGTCTGGCCTTCGAACTGCGGCTGCGGCAATTTCACGCTGACCACTGCCGTCAAACCCTCGCGCACATCGTCGCCTGTCAAGTTTTCCTTGACGTCTTTGAAGAGACCACCGCTCTGTCCAGCGGCGTTGATGGTGCGCGTGAGGGCGCTGCGGAATCCGCTTAAGTGCGAACCACCGTCCACCGTGTTGATGTTGTTGGCGAAGCTGAAGACCGACTCGCTATAGGTGTCGTTGTATTGCAGCGCCACTTCCATGGTCAGCTGGCCGCCATTGGGCAGATCGCGCACACCCTCGAAGTAGATGGGCTTGTCGTGCAGTACGGCCTTGCCCTTATTCAGATGTTTGATGAACTCGGCGATCCCGCCGACGAATTGGAACTCGGAGGAGCGCGGCGGATCTTCGCGTTCGTCCGTAAGAGTAATCTTCAGTCCCTTGTTTAGAAACGCCAACTCACGAAGCCGTTGCGCGAGCGTGTCGAAATTGAATTTCGATGCGTCCATGATGGACGTATCGGGCTTGAAGGTGATCTTGGTGCCGGTCTTCTTGCCTGCCTTGCCGGTTTGGGTTAGAGGCCCCTTGGGAACTCCTCGCGCGTACTCCTGCTCAAAAGTCCCGCCTTTCTGCCAGATCTCTAGCTGGAGTGCTTCCGACAGCGCATTTACGCAGCTCACGCCTACGCCGTGCAGACCGCCTGAAACTTTGTAGGAGTTCGAGTCGAACTTGCCGCCGGCGTGCAGCTTGGTCAATACAACTTCCGCGGCGGAGACGCCTTCTTCGTGCATGCCGGTCGGGATGCCGCGGCCGTTATCAATCACTGTGACCGAATCGTCTTCGTGGATGGTGACATTGATCTCGGAGCAATGGCCTGCCAGCGCTTCGTCGACCGAGTTGTCGACCACTTCATAGACCAGGTGATGCAGACCCGCGTCGCCGGTGGATCCAATGTACATCGCCGGGCGGAGACGCACCGCCTCCAGGCCTTCGAGAACTTTGATGCTACTGGAATCGTAGACTGCGCTGATATCTTTTGTCGCCATACTTCTTTCTTGAAACCGCTCGCTAAAAAAATCTCAGATCCGCATGGGCATGATTACGTAGCGATAGTTGTCGGCTTTTTCGCCGCCTGGCCGAAGCTCGCCAGCGCTATGTGCGTCCTTAAACAAGAACGTGACTTCCTCGGTCGCGACGGCGCGCAGGAAGTCCAGGAGATACTCCGCGTTGAATCCGATTTCGACGGCCGGTCCATCGTAGGCAGCCGCGATGCTGTCCTCACTCTCGCCGGTTTCCGATACCGACGAATGAACCTTCAGTTCCCCCGCGCCGGCTGCCACGCGAATTCCGCGCGACCGCTCGTCGGAGAATTGCGCGACACGCTCGATCGCGCCTCGAAACTCGTCGCGGTTCACGGAAACCGAGTGCGCGTGCTCCTTGGGGAGCACTCGCTCGAAATCCGGAAAATTTCCCGTGAGTTTGCGGCTGAGCAGCATTCTGCCCCCCAGCTCGAAAAATAGATGGTTCTCATCGCCCGCGAAACGCAGCACGGAATCCGGAGCCGCATCCGCCGCGAGCTTCTGAAGCTCCGCCATCGCTTTGCGAGGAAGCAGTGCTCGATACGCTCCCGTCACTCCGGGGAGATCGCTGGAACTCTCTACCATCGCCAGACGATGCCCATCCGTCGCGACCATAGCCATGCTGCCTTTTTTCAGCACCAGAAGTGCGCCATTCAGAGTGAACCGGGACTCTTCACTCGAAATCGCGAAAATTGTCTTTGCGATCATCCCGGCCAGCACACCAATGGGTATCTCCGCGAGTACCGCGGGCATCGAAGGCAGCTCCGGAAAACTTTCGCGAGACATGCCCGCGATGCGTGTCTTCGAACGGCCGCATACCAGACTCGCCCATTGGTTGTCGAGAATTTTAACCTGGACCTCGCCCTCGGGAAGCAATCGAACGTAGTCCAATAAACGCCGCGCCGGAATCGTGCCCGCGCCCTTTTTCTTGACCTTTGCGGCACACGAGGATCGAACCCCCAATTCCAGGTCGGTCGCCGTCAGCAATAAGCGATCCCCATCGGCTTCCAGCAAAATATTGGACAGAATCGGGATCGTGGTCTTCTTCTCAACCACGCCCTGAGAGAGATTCAGTTCTCGAACCAGATCAGCCCTACTGATGGTGAATTCCATAGCGAAGGTTGTTTTTCTGACTAGATCTCTATCAGGTAAGAGTAATCGTAGTCGTAGTACCTGTGGAAACCTTGATTTCTTTCTAAATTATAGCAAGACTGAGGAGTTAAAGCCATCGGAAGCTGTGCGGAAAGGAGTGCATCCGGAAGGGTAAAAGCGACTTGGAGTGAGGTATTCACAGACTGTCACAGGGCATACGGAAGCCACCTTGTGGATGACGCCCACAAGACTAATGGACTGAGTCGATTAGGCTGTGGATCAACCTGTTGAGATCTGTATCTGTCTGGCGCAGCCGGTCGATCTTCTGGACGGAGTGAAGCACGGTGGTGTGATGCTTGCCGCCGAAAACCCTCCCAATTTCAGGCAGCGAAGCCTGCGTCAGATCTTTCATCAGGTACATGGCGATCTGCCGCGGGTAGGCAATCTGGCGTGAATTCGATTTTTGCTTCAGCTGCTGAGGCTGCATGTTGAACTTCTCGGCCACCGCGCGAAGGATCGAATCCATGGTGATGCGCCGCTCCCCACCCGAGATCAGGTACTTCAAAACCTGCTGCGCCATCTGAAGGGTCACGGGCGAGTTGGTAATCGACGAGTACGCGATGAGCTTGATCAACGCGCCTTCCAACTCGCGCACGTTCGATTTTGTTTTGGTAGCGATGTAAATTCGGACTTCCTCGGGAAGCGCAACACCCTCGATCTCAGCCTTCTTATCGAGGATGGCCATCTTTGTTTCGAGATCCGGAGGCTGAACGTCCACCATCAGTCCCCACTCGAAACGCGAACGGAGGCGTTCCACCAAGCCCAACGTGCTCTTCGGCGCCGAATCGCTGGAGATTACAATCTGCTTCTGATGATCGTAGAGCTCGTTAAACGTGTGGAAGAATTCTTCCTGCATGCGCTCTTTGCCGGCCAGAATTTGCACGTCGTCTACTAAGAGCACATCCGCCGAGCGATAATGCCGTTGAAACGAAGGCATGCGGTTGGTCCGCAGGCACAGGATCATCTCGTTCATGAAGCGTTCACTGGACGTGTACACCACGCGGATCGCCGGGTACTTATCGAGCAGTTCCCGACCGATGGCGTGCATCAGGTGAGTTTTGCCCATTCCGGTACCACCGTAGATGAACAACGGGTTGTAGCTGCGCGAAGGGCTATCGGCAACGGCGCGGGCGGCTGCATGGGCGAACTGGTTGCAGCTGCCGACTACGAAGTTGTCGAAACGGAACCGTGTGTTCAATTGCCCCGCCGCCGAAGCAAACGCCGGCTCCATCGAGGACGTCAACGTCGTGTCCACCACTGCGGCCCGGGCTTCCGCGTGCGGCAGGTACACGATTCGATCTACCGGAAGATTCAATTCACGAATGGTAGACCGGATCTGCTCCGTATACTCCTGCTCGATAAAGTCCTTGGTGACTTGATCCGGTACCTGGACCCGCAGGGAGCCTTGATCCATGCTCTCAAGCGCGGTTCGCATCACCCAGTTTTGGAACTCCTGGGGAGCGATTCTCTCGGCCAGTTTTGCCTTGATCAAATCCCATGTATTCAGCTCCCGCGCTTCCGCTACAGCTCCAGCCGATTCCCAGTTTCCACCCACGTGTGATTCTCCTTACAGTGCAAGATCCCAAATGAACGCAAATTTCCCACATGATTACCACAGTCTGTGGAAATCGGCCTTGACAATTCTAATCCGGGGGAAATTCTCGACGCTCGTTGCGTGAGTCACGGCGCGTTAACCAGGGACAACCCGTGCTCACCGACGGATCTCAGCATAGCACAAAAAGTTTGGTGGACAAGAGAAAGTTTGCACAGTTTATCATCTGTGCTTTCAGTCGTTTATGGCGGTATCCCGGGGAGGGATGAAACACTAAAACATTTTGATGAAAGACGTTTTTCTTCCCGACTGATGGGCCTAAGCGGCGGAAGGGAACCTCCCCCCCGAGTAGTACTCCCCCCATCCGTAGGCCAACAGACTGAGCGCGTTGCATCCAGGCTAAGGGCCGATGTGATTTCCCAGTAAGATGTTAAGGCAACTGGAGGAAATCGCTCCAAGGGAAGAGTAGATGGGGGGCGGTTTCAGGAGGCGGAAGAACACCGCCGAGCTGCCGCATTCTAAGGGGCAAATGCCTCCCGCCGTTTAACTTCCGTTCGCGGAGCTGAGTACGGAGCCGACCGTCGAGAATATCTGGCTTATGGTATTGGCAAGTGGCGGAAAGGCCGCACCAGCAGCCACGGCCACAAAGCCGGCCATGAGCGCATATTCGATGAGGTCCTGTCCCATGGAATCGCTCCAGATCTTGAGCAAGTAAACTAGGTTTCTTGGCATATGCACTGCGTTTTCCTCAGGTTTCGAGGATAGAACTTTGGATGGACTGTGACAATCCCCCATTAATACTAAGTAAGGTGACTTCGAAGATTAAATTCCCATCATGCTCGCATTGTCACTCCCCCTGGGTTGAGCGTCATCCGCCTACTTCGCAGTAGTTTGGGTTAGGATCGCTTCGCCACGTCGTTCGATGTCCTCTGCGAACATCTCCAGGGTTTTGCCTAACCACCGCACTTCCGCCATTGGCCTGCCTTCTTGGCCATTCCGCACCTTCAGCACTTCTATCACGGCATCCTTGGGGACTCGTACAATTTGTTTGCGCGATCCGAGTGTCTCAAGGGAAACAGTATCCCGGCTCAGGCGGTACAACGTACTGCTCAACATCCAAAACTCCGATTGAATCTTAATCGTACCGAGGGACTCTACGCCTGGACAACTAGAGTATCCCCTGGTCAATTATGTCTTTTGGGGCTAATAGATGTGCTCGGCGAGGTAGTGGCTCAATTTGCCAAATTTGGTCCATCCTGCCTTGGCAACGCGATTGCCGCATGCTAAGGGTGGATGCCGACGGCCGGACGATATCCGCGATCTTCCAGAAGGCCGAGCGGCGTATCAATTCGCTGTCTCGGACTGGTCCCGCGCTCGGGCATGACGGCAGCGGATGGGCACCGAGTAGGCCCGTCCATCACTTTCCAAAAACATTTGGCAAGGAGTTTTGTTCTCTGCTACTCTGTCATACAATAGGTAATTTTCCCGATCTAAAATCTGGTGTAATGACAGACCAAGCCTTGCATCATCCTCTTCCCCCAGCAGTTGCTGGCACGTCTACTTCCAGCTACTCCCCCCGATGAGGCTACCGCGCATGGCATCCGCCCAAATCTGTGCAACTGAGACCGAAGTGAAACCCCGCGTGCTCGCCCAGGACCGCCTGATTGTTGCGCTCGACTCGGAAAATATCGACGCGGCCCGTCAAATGGTGGCTGAGTTGGAAGGGGTTGTGGACTTCTTCAAGATTGGCCTCGTTCTTCAGATGGCCGAAGGCGCTGAAAAGTTCATTCATGAACTCCTCCGCAAGCAGAAGAGAGTTTTCCTTGACTACAAGTACTACGACATTCCGCAGACTGTCGGTAAGGCTGTCGAGCGCGCCGCTCAGCTTGGTGTAACTTTCTTGACCATCCATGGCTCAACCGATGTCATCAAGGAAGCGGTAAAGGCCAAGGGCAAAAATCTCCAACTCTTCACGGTAACGGTTCTGACAAGCATGGACGCCGAAGATATCGCCGAGATGGGCTATATCAATCACTCAGTCGCCGATCTCGTGATAATCCGTGCTAAGAAAGCGCTGAAGTGGGGATGCGACGGAGTTATCGCGAGCGCAATAGAAGCTGAGAGGATAAAAAGGGAAGTTGGCAGCCTCCTGGTTGTAGCGCCGGGCATCAGACAGTCCGATTCGCCCGCCGATGATCAGAAGCGTACAGCGACACCGGCTGAAGCGATTGCTTCTGGTGCGGATTATCTAGTGGTCGGTCGCCTCATTACCGAACCAAAGAAGTACGGGTCATACTCGACACCCAAAGAAGCCGCAACCGCAATCCTCCGGGAAATGCAGGATGCGTTCGATAAGCTATAAGCTGCCAGGGCGTAACAGCCCTACTTCGCGATTGGGTTAGCCTCCGCCAGCTATCTTTGGCTTAGCTGCCGCATCGAACTGCCGCCAGCGCTCCAGATCTCGCGCCCCTTGGAGTCACGCAGCACTATGCGCGTCGGAAACACAGTCGGCCTTGGTTGGGGTGCATTCAGTCTTGAACTTGGTCCGGGCTGGATAAACGGCTGGGCGCCAGATGTATCTGGCTCGGCCGTAAACATGCCAATGGCGCGGTCGGATGGATCAACGAGCGTGAAACTCTGCGCTCGAATCTCTTTCGTGACTGGCGCTTGATTTTGCGCGAACGCGGGCGGCGGAGCAGCATAGCGGCTGAGTAGCCCACCGACAAGTCCAGCGACGAGCGCAAAAACGATAACCAGTTTGTTGTTCACTTGAGGCAGCCTCCGCCATCCATCATACTCGGAGTCACGTTAAAATTTTCCTAGATTCAAATTGGGTAGTGGGTCCATTTGAAATTCCTCGATCTTGACTTGGCAAGCCGATTGCCCCACGCTTGAATCAGGATGCCTAACAGGTCAAGCAATCGCGGCCAGGGACCGAAGGACATAAACCAGATCGCCTTCGATGTTGTCCAGAAGGCCACCCGCGCAAAGCCAAAGGTAGAGCCTCCAGACCCGGGAAAGAATCCCGCTGCCGTGAGCCTAGGCCGATTGGGTGGCCTGAAGGGTGGCAAGGAAAAAGGGTGTATTCGGCTACGGTAGCGTCTGGACCTGGATTGGGATGGATGCCGATTCAAAGCTGATTTGCTCCTGGCTGATCGGGGATCGCGCGGACGCCGCCTGCGAATTTATGAAGGACTTAGCTTCGCGGCTAGCGAACAGGGTTCAACTGACCACCGATGGCTACAGCGTCTATCTGAATGCCGTGGAACAGGCGTTTGGAAGCGATATCGACTATGCCATGTTGGTGAAAATTTATGGCGAGACTTCAGAGTCCGAAAAACGCTACAGTCCCGCCGAATGCATTGGCGCAAAGCGCGAGAGCATCACCGGATCGCCAGATAAAAAGCACATCAGCACCAGCTACGTGGAGCGCCAGAACCTCACAATGCGGATGCACATGCGGCGTTTCACCCGGTTAACGAATGCCTTTAGCAAGCGCGTGGAGCATCACGTTGCCGCCGTAGCACTCCATTTCATGTATTACAACTTCATCAAGATCCACAGCACGCTGCGGGGTACTCCGGCGATGGCTGCGGGCGTCACGGATCACCTCTGGGAAATGACCGATGTTGTCCGGTTGGTCGAAGAGAAGGAAGCCGCTGACGCTGAAGCTAAGCGCAAAGCCAAAGATGCGCGGGAAGGCGCGGAGGGACAGGCATTCGGCCACTCAGGCAACTCCACCATCAAGGCAAGTCGCCGGTTCTACTAGGGAACAAAGGGAGAAAATAATTATTCACAGATGGCGTTTAAGTCGGTATACTGGGATCAGCCATCCCAGAGTGGGGTGGCGAGTGGGCCACTGATTCTATTGCGGCGTTAAGCCCTTAGTCAGCTTTTGCTGACCTCCGGTTGCGGCCCCAGTTTTTAGTAGTTCTAACGGAGGCTACCGTGGACATCAACCTTCAAAAGCTAATCGAACTGGCGCGCAAGCACCATATCACGGCTGAAGAACACGACGCACAGGTCCGTAGCTTCACCTATGGCAATACTCATTTTGAAAATGAGACGATCACGCGGGCGGACGTGGATAAGGCCGTCGATTCAATCAAGTATTCTGAGCGAGTAGCCCAATCCTAGCGGCGTGCCGCCGATATACCGCAGCCTCGATGAAAAGAAGGAACTGGAAGCCAAAAATGGCGCACTTCAGTTTCTACAAGTCGTCAGCGAAATAGAAGACTGGAAATCTGGGACTTCACAGATCAGCCCTAAGCTTCTGCTCTCATTGCAGCACCGCGCCATCGTCAACATCTACTCATGCGCTGGAACCTTTAGAACTGGTCCTGTTTACATCAAAGACGGGGATCTGATCGTTCACGAACCACCGCCATGGAAAGAAGTCGAGGGGCTCGTCAATGACATGTGCCAGTACGTTAATGATGGCTGGGCCTACCTCAGTGCGGTCCACATAGCAGCATATCTTCTGTGGCGGTTGAACTGGATACATCCATTCTTCGGCGGCAATGGTCGGACCGCGCGCTCAATATCTTACCTAGCGTTGTGCGCCAAATTGGGCTTCAGAATGCCCGGTAAGATCACCATTCCCGACCATATCGTGAAGCGTAGGAACGAGTACATCGGAGCTTTGCGGATTGCAGACAAGGCATGGGAATCTAAGAAAATCGATGTGATGCCCATGGAGCATTTGATGGAGAGCGTCATGGCTGCGCAGATGGTCGAAGTCATCCAACAGGCCACTGGCAGGCCCGTGGTCCCAGAAGCCTAAGCCTTCAGTTATATATTTTCCAAATGGACCCACTACCTCAAATTGAGCCTATTTGACTTTCCCCGTAGCCAGCGCGACAATGAATCTGTCCTTTGAGGTCCTTCCCTCCGCGAACGCGGGAGTAACTCAGCTGGTAGAGTGCGACCTTGCCAAGGTCGATGTCGCCGGTTCGAATCCGGTCTCCCGCTCCAATTTCCAGAAGTCCGATCCGCACAGCGCCGTCCCAGGAGCGGACACCTCGGGGCGTGATACAATCGCTCACGGTGCCATAACCCTCTGTAACCACAGGTATTTTTACAGCTTGGACAATGGCAGAAAGCGTGCGCTAGTGAGTCACCGGCCGAGCTCATGCCAACGATCTGGAGTACGTCGCATTAGGAACTGCATTAGGAAACCATGGATATCAAGCGAGAAGGCGTCGCGAGAAAAAAGCGCATCAAGTTCATCATCTACGGGATCCTGACCATCGGCGCTCTGGGAGCAGCCGGTTGGCGCGTGTCGAAACTTGAGCCTGCAGCCCCCACCGTAGAGCGCGCCACGGTGTGGATCGACTCGGTGAAACGTGGCCCAATGCTGCGTGAGGTCAAAGGTCTGGGAACCCTCGTTCCCGAAGATATTGTGGTCATCCCGACGCTGCAGGACGGCCAGGTGATCAAAGTTCCGGTGAAATCGGGCGAGAGAGTGAAACCCGATACGGTTTTGGTGGTATTAGTGAATCCGGACATGGATCTCGCGGCCAACGATTTGGAGTGGCAAGTGAAACAGGCCCAGGCAACCTATGCCGACCTGAAGGTTAAGCTTCAGAGCCAGAGATTCGACCAGCAATCCGCGGTTTCTACTGCCGAGAACGCTCTCAAACAGGCATCCCTCAACAAGGATAAGGACGAACAGCTCTTCAAGTTCCAATTGCAGACCGACCTCAACGTGAAACTCAGCACCGCGAATTGGGAACAGGCTGCCAACCGCTTTCAAACCGAGAAGCAAAAGCTGGACATCATGAAGGATTCGATCGACGCCCAGCTGGACTCCGCAAAAGTCCAAATCGATAAGCTGCAGGCGACCTGGGAGCGTAAAAAGCAGCAGCTCACCGAGCTTACGGTCCGCGCGGGAACCGACGGCGTGGTTCAGGAACTGACGTTGCAGGTGGGCACCCGGGTCACATCCGGTACGGTGGTCGCCAAGGTTGCCCAGGCCAAGCTGAAGGCCGAGCTGCAGATCGCCGAAACTCAGGCCAAAGATATTCTGTTGGGCCAAAAAGCTTCTGTAGATACACGGAACGGTATCATCCCGGCGCACGTAGTTCGAATAGATCCGAATGTGGTGAATGGAACTCGTACCGTGGACTGTACGCTCGATGGGCCATTACCGAGCGGCGCGGTGCCGAACCTGAGCGTCGATGGGACCGTAGAAATCGAGCGCCTGGCAGACGTCGTGTATATCGGCCGGCCGGTGTTCGGCCAGCCTAACAGTTCGGTGAGTTTGTTCAAGTTGGAACCGGATGGAAAGGGCGCGTCACGCTTAACCGTGAAGCTGGGGCGCAGTTCGGTGAATACGATCGAGGTTGTCGAAGGGTTAAAAGTGGGCGATCAGGTGATTCTCTCCGATATGTCGGCTCAGGATCAGAATCCCCGGATACGTCTGGACTAGGGAGGAGCGAATATGGCCGAAGTTCTGATTCATCTGGATGGAGTCAAGAAAGTCTTCGTGACCGACGAAGTCGAAACGCACGCACTGGCGGGCATTCATCTCGATATCAAGAAGGGTGAATACGTATCCATCGCCGGTCCGTCCGGCTGCGGCAAATCGACGCTGCTGGCGATTCTCGGGCTGCTCGACTCCTCTTCCGACGGCACCTATGAGCTCAATGGCCGGCCTGTCCAAGGACTGAAGCTTAGCGAGCGCGCGCGTATCCGCAACCGCGAGATCGGATTCATTTTCCAGGCTTTCAACCTGATCGGCGACCTTACTGTCTATGAAAACGTAGAGCTGCCGCTCACCTACCGCGGAATGCCTAGCGCGGAGCGCAAGAAGCGCGTGCACGAATCGCTGGAACGCGTCGGCATGAGCCATCGCGTGAAGCACTATCCGTCGCAGCTCTCCGGGGGTCAGCAGCAGCGTGTCGCTGTGGCTCGGGCGCTGGCCGGCGACCCATCTATTCTTCTGGCCGATGAGCCCACCGGCAACCTCGATAGCACCAATGGCGAGGCTGTCATGGAGCTGTTACGGGATCTGCATCGCGGCGGAGCCACCATCTGCATGGTCACCCACGATCCTCGCTACGAACGTTTTGCCGATCGCAACATTCACTTGTTCGATGGACGCATCGTCGAAGAAAACGCCGAGCGCGCTTGATTTTTCGTCTTCCCGAACCCGTACTTCCCGGGAACATAGTACTAGAACCCTAATCTAAGGTGCAGGTCTCTTAATCCGTGTCCGATAGGTAACTCAGGTCCCTTTTTATATCGGGCTTGATCACCTGGAGGATGCATTCGTGAGCGTCATTTCCGATCCATCGCTGCGCACTGGCATTCAGATCAATATTCCTCGCCCCGCAGCTCCGCCGGAGCCGGTGGAAGCGGAAGCCATACTTCGCTCTCTTGCCGACGACAGCACGGGCGTTGTTCCGCCGCCCCCCGAGTCCCTGGAAGATATCGGCATTTCTGTCTCCTTGATCGAACAACTGCTTCTGAAGCTCCTGTATTTTCGCGGCGAGGTACTGGGAAGGGATTTGGCGAGCCTGGTGGGATTGCAGTACAGCCTCATTGATGAGCTATTGGAGACGCTGAAGCGACAGCATCATGTGGGGATCAAGAAGTCCCTGGGCATGGGCAACAGTTCGGGAATTTTCGCGCTCACCGAGTCCGGGCGCAACCTCACGCGGGAGTATCTGGAGAACAATCAGTACGCCGGGACGGTTCCAGTGCCTCTCCACCAATACGCGGAGGTCGTGCGGCAGCAAAGGCTAGCCGAAAACTGGCTGTCGCCGGACTCTCTCAAGAAAGCCTTCAAACATCTGGTGGTGGAGCAGGACATCCTGGCGCGTATTGGTCCGGCGGTCAACTCCAACAAATCGTTCTTGATCTATGGTCAACCCGGCAACGGCAAAACCGCGCTCGCTGAATCGCTCTTCCGCGTGGAGACGGCGCCCATTTACCTGCCTTATGCGATCGAATCGCAGGGCAATATCATCCAGCTCTACGACCCGATCTATCACCAGAAGATCGAAGATACGGATAGCGACAGCATTACTCTCGATCGGGATCACGGCTATGATCGCCGCTGGTTCAAGTGCCGCCGCCCCTTCATCATCACCGGCGGCGAGCTGGGTCTGGACATGCTGGATTTAAGCTACAACAAAGTTTCGAAAGTGTACGACGCGCCTTTCCAGCTCAAAGCCAACAACGGCATTTATCTCATTGACGACTTTGGACGCCAGAAGGCCTCACCCGCCGAGATCCTGAATCGTTGGATCGTCCCCATGGAACGGCACGTCGACTATCTGAGCTTCCAGGCCGGCGGCAAAATGACGGTGCCTTTTGAAGCGTTCCTGATTTTCTCCACCAACCTGCGGCCGGACCAGTTGGGCGACGAAGCGTTCCTGCGCCGCATTCAATACAAGATGTTCCTGCGCAGTCCGGGAAGGAACGAGTTCATCGAGATTTTCGAGCGTTTCGCCGAATCGCGCCTGCTCGCCCACGAGCCGGGAGTCATTGACGGATTCGTGGAGAAACATTACGTGCAAGGCGGCAAGCGGTTCCGCCGCTGCCATCCTCGGGACGTCATCAGCCATGCGATCGATCTGATCAACTTCGAGTCGCGACCCAAGAAACTAACCGAGGATGTCCTGGATCGCGCGTTCGACAGTTGCTTTACCGACAACATCGACGTCAACGACTGATATCGTTGTAAGGACGAGGTGTCCTCGTCCTCCCATGAATCTTCGCAACTGGTTCGATACTTCTTTTCGTCTGCGCTCAGGCGAGCCGGCGCTCGAATGGAAAGGCGCAACGTACACCTTCGGCGAGATTGACGCACGCAGTAACCGCATGGCGCATGCCTTGTCGGCTCGTGGTTTCCAGCGCGGCGACCGACTCGCTGTTTACCTCGCCAATTCGCTCGACTTCATCGATCTATATTTGGCTTGCGTCAAGCTGGGCGTCATCTTTGTCCCGGTCAACATTCTCTATCGCGAGCGTGAGCTTTCTCACATCCTGAGCGACTCCGAGCCGAAGTTATTCGTCACGGACA
>Ga0157370_10005837_pt1 | contig 13751 bp, 11 predicted proteins | sample C35metaG_FD_113463 | JGI IMG/M metagenome (GOLD analysis project Ga0157370, IMG submission 113463) | Corn rhizosphere microbial communities from Kellogg Biological Station, Michigan, USA - C3-5 metaG | ecosystem: Host-associated > Plants > Roots > Rhizosphere > Soil | place: USA: Michigan...
GTGGACCGACGCGCACGCACCTGATCGAGCAGCGCGGCAACGACAGCGCGCCCTTGCGCGAGATCCATGAACTGCAGGGGCGCACGATGTTCGAGTTCAGCGTGAGGGGTTCGCAGCCATCTTCCCAGCCAGGCCGCGGCGTCGAGGTTTACGTCGGGACCGCCTTCGACGGCCGCCCCGAGACCGAGCAGCGTTTCGCCCAGGAAGACCGCGAGTGCCATGACGCCTTCGGATTCGCGGGGCGACAGTCGATCTTCATCCACCACCTTCTGGCGAACGCGTACCCGATGCAGGCCCAGGTAAAGCATGAGGTTGTCTTCGGACAGGCGCAGATCGTAGGCGAGGTCCATGACCAGCTCAGGCGGCAATCCGCGGCGAATCATCTCGACGCGCTCCAGCGGGGTCGCGCGTGCCATGTCGGCGTAGACCGGTGAAACGCCTTTGCGGCGCGGGGAAACTACCATGTCGTCACTCTCCGGATAACCAGTGGCCCGCTAACGTGCCACAGCGCATAGCGTCATGACTTGAGAATCGGGACCGGTTTCCGCTTGCAGTCGCGGAACGAGCCTGTGTACCGTCGGGCGATTCCACCCGCCGGAGTCACGCGTGAAGCCATTGTCCCTGCTGCTTTCGACCTGCCTCGCCGCCTCGGCCGCCCTGCCCCTCGCCGCCGTCGCGGCGCCCGCCCACTTCGCGGTGGAGAACGGGCAGTTCCTGCTCGACGGCAAGCCCTACGTGATTCGCTCCGGCGAGATGCACTACCCGCGCATCCCCCATGCCGAGTGGCGTGACCGCCTGCGCAAGGCCCGGGCGATGGGTCTGAATACCATCACCACCTACGCGTTCTGGAATGTGAGCGAGCCGGAGCCCGGTAAATTCGACTTCACCGGCGACAACGACATTGCGACCTTCGTGCGCACGGCGCAGGAAGAAGGCCTCAACGTGATTGTCCGGCCCGGTCCGTTCGTCTGCGCGGAGTGGGAATTCGGCGGCTTCCCGGCGTGGCTGCTGCGCACGCCGGGTCTCCGCGTGCGTTCGTACGACGCGCGTTTCCTCAGCGCCAGCGCCGCATGGTTCAAACGACTGGGACAGGAACTGGCTCCGCTGCAATCCACCCGTGGCGGTCCCATCCTGATGATGCAGGTGGAGAACGAATACGGTTACGTGGGTAACGATCGCGATTACATGGCTGCCATCCGCCAGCAGATGCTCGATGCCGGCTTCGATGTCCCCTTCTTCATGTCGAACGGACCGGGCCCCACCTGGATGAGTCGCGGCACACTGCCCGGCATGCTTTCGGTCATCAACTTCACCGGCGACGCCACGAAAACCGAGCGCGCCTTCAGGCGGTCGGCAGCACAGATGGAAGGTATGCCGAAGATGGCTGGCGAATACTGGAGTGGCTGGTACGACCGCTGGGGCGAGGATCACAAGACGCGCTCGACCGAAGAGGTCGCCGGCTCGCTCGGCTGGATGCTCGATCACGACATCTCATTCAACCTGTACATGGTGGACGGCGGGACCAACTTCGGCTGGATGAACGGCGCCAACAACGACGATGCGCATTACCTGCCCGTCACCACGAGTTACGACTACGACTCGCCCATCGATGAAGCGGGCAGGCTCACGCCCAAATACGATGCGCTGCGCAAGGTGATCGCCGCGCATCTGCCCAAGGGCGAGCATCTGCCGAAGCCGCCGGCTTCGTCGCCCACGACCGCCACGGCGCGCGTCGAACTGCGTGAGTCGGTCGGCCTGCTCGATGCCCTGCCGACGCTTTCGGCACAGCCCATGACCTCAGTGACACCGCAGGGGATGGAAAGCTTCGGGCAGAACTACGGCCTGATCCTCTACCGCAAGAAGCTCGACAACGACGCAAAGGGCAAGCTGGACGTCAACGATGTCCACGACTACGCCACCGTGCTGACGGACGGCCATGCGATCGGAACGCTGGACCGGCGCAAAGACGAACACAGCCTGCCCGTCGACCTGAAGAAAGGCAGCACACTCGACCTGATCGTCGAGAACATGGGCCGTATCAACATCGGCCCCGGCATGGAAGACGACTACAAGGGGATCACGTTCTCGGTCCAGCTGGCTGGAGAGGATCTGACGCAGTGGACGGTCTATCCACTGCCGCTGAACGATCTTTCCGGCCTGAAGTACGGCTCGGGTGCGGCGCCCGGTGGCCCGGCGTTCTGGCATGGCACGCTCGAGGTTCCCACGGTGGCCGGCACGTTCCTCGACATGCGCGGCTGGCATAAGGGCAACGTCTGGATCAACGGGCACCATCTGGGCCGCTTCTGGGAAATCGGGCCACCACAATCGTTGTACGTGCCGGCATCGTGGTTGCACAAGGGCAGCAACGACGTGGTCGTTCTCGAGATGCAGGGCGGCGGTTCGCACAGCGTCGCTGGCATGGCGAACCCGGTTTTCTCTACCAAACCAGCACCGTGAGAGGGTTCCCTACCGAATACGTGTAGGACAGCACTGACAGACGGACGTCCGAATACCGCTTATTGTTCATCCGCGCACGGCCCTCCCGGAGCCGTGTGTCACGCAACACGTCACTGACCGCCCCCCACTTGGTCAGTGATTTTGAGCGGCGCTCGATGCGCCGCTTTTTTTATCTCCGGCTTCCGCCACCGTCTCGTTCCATGAAGCCTTCAGCGAAGCGTCGGCGAAGTTCTTCGTCGCCAGGATACGGGCGTAGTAAGGACCGGCGCGTGGTGCATCGAAGGTGCAGCGAGCGGCACCGTCGGTCAGCGCCGCATGGCAGTCATAGCTGCTGTCGGTGGGTACCGATCCGAACTTCACGTAGAGCTCGGCCAACCCCGCCGGCCCCGTCAATTCGAGGTCCAGGTGAGACGCGCCCAGCGGCGGACGAGCGAAGTAATGCAGCTCGTAGGTCGCGACGGCCGACAGACCCGGTCGCGCCGTTCCGTTGCGCAACTCCGGCGGGAAAGGCATGACGCGAACCGGCAACGTCCGGTCGAACGTCTTGCCCTCGCCATCCGCGATGGTCTCGCGCACCTCGTAGACGCCGACGCGCGAATACGCGTGGATGGGCGCGGCGGCCACGGACGTGGCGCCGTCGCCGAAGTCCCATGTCCGACTCAGGACCGTGCCCTCGGATTCATCGGTGAAGGAGGCCGTCAGCCCCTCCGCCACGACCGAGAACGCCACGGGTCCGCCATAAGGCTTGGGCTGCGGCGCCACCTCGGCCGCCGGCATCGTCGTGCTTCCCGTCACTTCCGGGGGCACAGAGGCCTCCTTTCCCACGTTTCCGCAGGCGGAAATCGCGACGAGTGCCCCCAGAACGAAGCCTGACCGGCCGCCCATCCGTGCGTTGCTGTCCATTCGCCCCTCCCCTCGGCCGTCTCCGGCCGGATCATCGGTATAACCCACTCGCGCCACCTCGGCCTGCCCGCTGCCGATTCGGCGTGACGCTAGCGCGGCAGACCGGAAGAAGGCGTCAACAGCGGTTTTTTCCCCCGAAGATCCCCGGCGACGCCGGCAGGCGTCGTCGCCACGAGTCGCGGCGCCAGTGGCGACGGCCGGTTCAGCGGAAGCCGCGCATCCCCATTACGGAAGCCTCCGCCTGCACACGCCTCGATGCATCGGCTACTTCAATACTGACCACTGTCTTACCGATGGGCGCGAGCGCGATGCCCGCGAGCTTCAGGTGCTGGATGGCAAACGGAATGCCGATGATCGTGACGAAGCAGGCAATCGCGGACATCACATGTCCGATGGCCAGCCAGACGCCGGCGAACAGAAACCAGATGATGTTGCCGATCGTGCCGAGGCCGCTGGTGCCGATGTCACCGCGACCGGTGAGATCACGCCGGTTGACCGCTTCCTTGCCGAAAGGGAAAAAGGCGAACGTCCCGATGACGAAACACGCACGCGCCCAGGGAATGCCGACGATGGTGATGAATGCGATCAGGCCGGCCAGCCACCAGCCCAGCCCCATGACGAAGCCGCCGAGGATGAACCAGAGAAAGTTGAAGATGGTGCGCATGTCGTCTTCCTTGTGAATGTACGGGAGTAACCTAGGACGTGCGCCGAGGGTGAGCAAGTGTCACTCGTCATAGCCCGCGTGCCTCGCGACGGTCAAAGCCACTCGCACGCCTCACCGGGCGCAACCCAGCCCGGCATCCGGAAGCCGGCGTCGGTCACTTCGCCGGGGACATGGCATCGATCCACGCAACGACCTGCACCCAATGTCGCCCGACAGCATATTTCCGAAACGAGGCGGGTCCACCGTTCATGGCCGAAAGGTCCGTACCTTTCTCAAGGAGAAGCATGGCGATATTTTCGCGGTCGACGCCACCAAGTGCGGGCAGCCCATAACGTCCCGGCGTCGATGGGGCGATGCCGACCGAGAGTGCATACCGCACCATGCCGATGTCCCCGGCACTCGCCGCGATGTGCAGCAGCGTATTGCCATCGGCTGCCGCGGCCCTGGGATCGCAACCGCGCTCGACGAGCCAGCGCGCAATCGCTTCACCCTGCCAGCGCCGCTTGTCGGTACTGAAGTGGTTGAGCAGCAATGTCACAGGCACCCGCCGTGCCTCCGCGTCGTGATCCGCGTCGTCACTGAAGGTCAGCGAGGGATGCGGCTCGGTCGCATGCTCTTCCCAGATGCGTTGGACGGACGCGAGATCGCCACCGCGGATCGCGGCGCGAAACGCACTGTCGATCTTTGCCTGATCCCGTCGCCCTGCCGTGTCCAGAAGACCCCGGGCGATCAACGGATCCACCAGAGTGATTCGGCCGTAACGCAAGGCTTCCTCCAGCAAGGAACCCAGATACGGTCGAAAACCAAGCGTTTCGTCGGGAAGCGTATGCGTGACCGGCGCACCGAGTTCGATCATGCGACGCATGGCTGCGTCATCATGCGATTGCTCATTGGACACGGCACGAAAAAGGATCTCACCGGCCTCGGCTGAGTCGAAACGGAAGCCCTCCGCCGCCATCGTCGTGACCGCTTCCTGCGAGAGATGAATCCACCTGTCCGCCCTCCCGACCTCGTCGATGGCGCGCTCGAACTCGACCACTTCCGGCGGCATGCCCACGTAACTCCCCAGAAAGTCCTCGACCGTATGAACGTCGTGACCCACGGCGATCGTGACCTTATAGACCGGAAGGTCGGTCACCGGTGCATGATAGACCGGTCGTAACGACCACAGGTTCGTCGTTTCGATGCGGCGCGCGAGCGCGGCCGCGGCGGCAGGTGACACGCGATACGCGTGGCGCCCAGAGACGTCGGCGTAATCGGCGCCTTCGTAGATGACGCTTCCATCACCCCGGACTTCGATCCGATAGGAAGGGCACGCGCCATAGCACTGCCCACGCGACAGCGACATTCGAATGTCCGCGAGTGGCGCTTTCGGAGCCGGAACGCGACGGGCAGGACGTTCCACCTCGGCCACCGTCTCCGAAACGATGGCGGTCACCGGTGCACCATCGACTTCGAAGGGCGCATACCGCCAGTGGGCCAGTCGCCCCAGGAGCGCGCGCCGGGAAACCGCCATCGGCGATTCGCCATCCAGATTCGCTCCCGTACTGAAACAAGTTACGCGCCCTTCCGTGTCTATCCGGAGCAACAGATCAAATCCCCATCGCTTCGCTGTCGTGTCGAAGGGATAGTCGATCCGGGGCGCGGGAAACCTGCGATGGGATGCAGTGTCTGACTCATCGACTGGGTGGCCAAGCAGTTGCTCGGGCGAACACGGACCAGGCGCCGCGGCCCTGACCGTGGCCGACATGAAAAGGATACTCAGAACCGCCGCGTACCGCATACGTCCGTGCATTCGTTGTTCTCCCGCGCCGCGCGTGGCGCACCTGCCGATCTTCGCACGATCCTGCGAGCATGCGCAGGCCACGCTTGCACGGTTTTACGGCCAGGTGCTAGCATTTTCCCCGCTACCCCGTCGGGCGTAGCCGTAAGCGTTTACGTCAACCAACGCGCATATCTGGACAGACCGGCTCCCGTGAGCGGCTGTTCGCTGCGCGGAGTGTGTGACGTGAATATGTTTACCCAACGCTTCACCGGGAACCTCTCGTTCCTGTCTGTTGTAAAGCGGCCGGCATCGATCGCCCTGCTTCTTTTCCTTCTCGTTGGATTCGCCGATGGCGCCATGCTGCCGTTCTTCGCCTTATGGGCGCAGGGCGAAGCCGGTATTCCCGTGGCGTGGATCGGCGTGCTCTTCGGCTGCTACGCGGGCGGAGAGATTCTCGCGACACCTTTTATCGGCGGCATCGCCGACCGTATAGGGCGACGGCCTGTACTGCTTTGCTCGACACTGGGCGTCGGACTTGGATTTGCGATGCTTTATTTTTCGCATGGGGTTTTCCAGGCCGCGTGTGTCCTGCTCTTCATCGGCGTAAGCGAGAGCGTCCTGCATCCGACGATTGCCACCGTTATCGCGGACACCATTCCCGGCGAGAAAACACGTTCCTACTTCTCCCTGGCGCGAGTGATGTCGAACATCGGGCGCGCCGCCGGCCCGGCCGTCGGGGCCGTTCTGGTCCTGCATTCCCTCGGAACCGTGTTTCTCGGATCCGCAGTTGCCCTGTTCGCGTGCGCCTGCCTTGTCGCCCTGGCGTTGCCGGAGACGCGCCGCGCCGGTTCGTTGGCGGACGATGACGATGAAGAGGGGCTCGCCTCGCTGCTTCCCGCTTTCCGCGATCGTCGCCTCGCCGGTCTGCTGGCCTGGGTCGTCCTGTTGGAGATGTCGAGCAGCTGGATCGAGGCCGTGCTTCCTCTCTATGCGCACGGCGGGCACACGCTTACGCCATCCGGTGTCGGCAGCCTGTTCACCTACGGCGCGCTGCTCGTGGTCGTCTTCCAGTTTCCGCTTACCCGAGTGACGCGGAACGCGTCGGAATCGACACTGATCGTCGCCAGTGGCGTCGTGCTGGCGATGGCGTTCGTGGCGCTCATGCTGTCGTCCAGTTTGACCACACTGATCGTCGCGATGACCGGCTTCGCTTTCGCCGACATGTTGTTCGGGCCGCTCGTTCCCGCCGCGGTCAATGCCATGGCCCAGGACGGCAACCGTGCGACCTACATGGCCGCTGTGTCGGTTGCGAACGACATCAAGGATACCGTCGGGCCCGCGACCGGCACCGCGCTGTTTGCTGTCGGGGTGCATGTGCCCTGGGTGGGAGGGATGGTGATCGCGGCGCTGGCGGCGTGGGGACTTGCTTCATCGATGAGACGCTCCCGGGGTCAAGACCGTCGTATCCCATAGCGATCCCGCGCCCGCTCGAGCGCCCCATCGATTCCCTCGCGGCGCCAACGCGCGCAGACCAGGCCGTAGGCGTGAACCAGCAAGCCGATCAGCGCCCCCACGCACAGGGCGAGGAACACCAGATCGATCCAGCGGTCCAGTTCGGTTGCCCACTGCGGGGGATGGGCGTGTCGTGCAATCACATGGAGGGTGCCGGGTTTCACGGAAGAGACCTGCCCTGCTTCGCCACCCCGATAGTGGGCCGCGACGCCCGGCATGGTTACGCGAATCCGGCCACCCGCCCGTCCCTGCCACCCCGCGATTCGTCCCCGGACCGGCGATATTCATCCCAACAGGCGCGACAGCACGGGCCACGCGGCGCACGATCGACGGCAACCAAAGGAGACCGACCATGGACCGCCGCACCCTGCTGAAGACCGCTCTCATCCTGCCCCTGCTGCCCCTCGCGGCCAAGGTGGACGCCTTCGTCACCGGCGGCGGTCGCTGGCTGAAACCCGGAGCATCCGGCTGGCCGACCGATGCCGACTGGGACGCGCTGAACCGGCAGGTGGGTGGCCGTCTCTCGATTCCGAAGAACCCGTTGCTGGACCCTGCTACCCGTGAGGACGCACTCGCTCACATCGGCAACCAATTCTACGTCGGCGATCAGCCGGGCCTTACGCAGACCGGCGCCTACTACCGGGCATGGACGTCGACGCCCAGCGCCCGTGTCCTGGCAGCCGAGAGCGCCCAGGACATCGCCACGGCCATCGCCTGGGCACGTCGACGCCGGGTGCGCCTGGTCGTTCGTGGCGGCGGTCACAGCTACCTCGGCGCGTCCAACGCACCGGACTCCCTGCTCATCTGGACTCGCCGGATGAACACCGTCGAGATGGTCGACAGCTTCGTGCCCAAGGGGGCTGCTTCCGGATCTATCGGCGTACCCGCGGCCCACGTCGGTGCGGGCGCCATGTGGATCGACGCGTACCACGCGGTGACCACGGTAGGCGGTCGCTACATCCAGGGCGGCGGCTGCACGACCGTCGGGTGCGCCGGTTTCACCAACGGCGGCGGCTTCGGCAGTCTCTCGAAGGGCTTCGGCACCGGTGCGTCAAACCTGCTGGAGGCGGAGGTCGTCACGGCGGACGGAAAGATCCGCATCGTCAACGCCTTTCAGGATCCCGAGCTGTTCTGGGCATTGAAAGGCGGTGGCGGTGGCAGCTTCGGCGTCATCACACGCCTCACCTTCCGCACGCACGATTTGCCCGAACAGATCGGCGGGGTCCACGGACGCATCGAGGCGGATAGCGATGCGAGTTTCGTCGCGCTCGTCGCGCAGGTACTTCGACACTTTCGCGAGAACCTCTGTAATACCCGCTGGGGTGAGCAGATCGAATTCCATGGCGACCGCCACATCGATCTCTCGATGTTGTTCCAGGGACTCAGCGAAGACGAGGCGAAGGCGGCGTGGCAACCCTTCCTGCAGTGGGTTGCGGGCCGACCGGCTTACACGTGGGTAAAGCCGTTCTGGCTGAAGGCGATGCCGGCGCGGCACTTCTGGGACCTCGCTTTCTACCAGAAGCACGGCCTGACCTTCGCTGTGCCGGACGACAGGCCGGGCGCGCCCGCTCATCACATGATGTGGGCGGGCGATAAGGAACAGGTGGGAACGTACATCCATGCCTATACGTCGGCATGGCTGCCTTCGCGTCTGCTTCAGGACAATCAGGTGGAGACACTGGCCACGGCGATCGTCGAGGCATCACGCGAGCTGGGCTTCTCGCTGCATTTCAACAAGGGGTTGTTCGGTGCTTCCGCGGAGACGCTGGCGCAGGCACGAGACACCGCCATGAATCCCGAGGTACTGGACGCCTTCGCCCTGGCCATCATTGCGAACGGTGGTCCGGCGGTTTTCGAGGGGCTGCCCGGCATGCATCGGGACGATGCCAAGGCGCAGCAAGGTGAAGACGCGACGCGGAAATCGTATGCGCGCCTGACGCGCGTCGCGCCGGGTGCGGGCGCGTATTTTTCCGAAAGCGATTTCTTCCAGAAGGACTATAAGAAAGCGTACTGGGGGACGAACGTACCTCGACTCGCGGCGGCCAAGCGGAAGTACGATCCCGAAGGAATATTCGCGGTGAGAAACGGGATCGGCTGAGGCAGGTGCTATCCCGCCGCGCGCGGATCAGTCGCCTCACGAGTTCCGCGCAATTCGCACGCGAGCTCATGCGTGTGCGCTTACCGCCATTCGAGCAAGGCGCTTAGGCGCCCATCAAAAATGGGTCGATTACCGGAGTACTGTCCTAGCTGACCTGAACCGATGGCGTCGAGAACCATCGGTCAAAATCGCCGTCTTTATAAAGCGATGCAGACTCAATCTCGGAGGCTGGGATCACCTTCAGCCATTCTGTAGCATCGAAGGATTGAAGTGCACCGTACCGAGCCAGATTTTCCACGAGATCGGTACGCTCCCGAATCAATTGGCGACCATAATTCTTCACCCCCGCGATAGTCGGCTCATCCGGGGATGCCTCCGACATCGACCTCACCGCCCTCAGCACGCGCACGAGTCTGGCTATGTCTCTGATCTCACTATCCAACGACGCTTTTCGATCAAACGCGCGCTTTAATGAGAATGCCCTGTATTCCGTTCGAGTCTCCGGCAAGAACTTCAGCGAATCTTTGTCTCGTGTTATGGAGAACGCCGGAATTAACTGGATGTGCACCATAGCGGATTCATGCACCCCACGAATTCCGGAGATCAGACCGCAGTAGACCTTCCTCGATTTGAGGCAAATCATGACGAGTGAGTCATCAGAGACAGCACGGCGAACCAGCTCATCGAGAGCGGTGACGTGCTCGGACATCTCGCGCCAGTAAGTCCACACGCTTACACGCCTGCTATCAGCTGGTGCCTTAAGGCGTTTCCGCCACCACAAGTACCCATTCGCCGCATGCCCAAAAAACGCTGCGAGCATGATCGCCCCGAGGAACGTCATGCTGTAGGGAACGGGAATTGCCTGGTGGAACCAGTCCATCAATTCGCGAAACCGGCCCTCTGAGGGAAGGTGTCGCCGTAGCGACGCGGCTATGGCGAACGCGATGCAGCCGATGCTGAAGCCTGCGATCACGCATGAAAAAAACAGCCGCTGTCCATCTGCGCGCGCCAGTCGAAAGCGCGTTCGATAGAAAATTGAGTTAAAAGTGAAACCCGCCGCGAGCAGCGGCAAAATCCCTACTAGTGAAGCGCCACTAGATGTGCCCAAGTTCGCCCTTCCCTGTGAAAAACTTGCCGCCGATATAAATGCCTACTTTTTTCGGAGACGCTCTATCGATTGCATCGCCTTTTTGCCCTCAGCCTCTGAGGTGTACAGGCCAGCATTGCCACGCACGTACAGGGCATCGCCTGAGACACGCATGGCCCGATCGCGTGCGGTGGCGACCTCTTCTCGCGCGAAACTCTGAGCAAGTTTGACCAAGCTATCGACTCGCTGCTGGGTGCTCAACACGAGACCAGCCTTCGACTGAGAGTCGAGTAACTTGAGTGTCGCTTTCTTAAACGTTTTGAACGTCGCCATCGATGCTCCTCCCAGCGACACTTTGCGCGCCGCCACTTGGTATTTCAATAGGCTGGGGGCTCCACCGGGAGCAAGGATTCTCTGACAGTCCCGTCGCCGCATAGAAAAAAGGCGCTGACCAGAGTCAGCGCCTTTTTAGAAAACTGGTAGCGGGGGTAGGATTCGAACCTACGACCTTCGGGTTATGAGCCCGACGAGCTGCCAGACTGCTCCACCCCGCATCAGAGTCAGCAAGTATACGGACATGGCCGGATTCTTGCAAGCGTTCTGCAACAAATAATCGGGAAAGTTCGCATCGGCTCAGAACCAGGGCGTCACCCCGCCCTTATTCGCCACCCTCCCCGCCCGATACGCCACTACGGTCCCAGCCCATGGAACCGATCCTGTGGGCGAAAGACGCATAAAAAAGGCGCGGACCGAGGTCCGCGCCTTTTCCGTCATTCATCGGGCGACGTCAGCCTCAGCTGGCGAACGCCTTCTGGCACCAGGCCAGCAGCGGCGACCAGGTGAAGCCCAGCACGAGCAGCGCGAGCGCGTTGATCGAGAGTACCCAGCGCGACGGCGCGTCGGCGACGGCACGCACGTCGGTGCCTTCCACCGGTGCGTCGAAGTACATGATCTTCACCACTCGCAGGTAGTAGTACAGACCGATGATCGCGAACACGGCGCCGACCAGGGCCAGCCAGAGGAAGCCCGCGTCGACGGCGGCCTTCAGCACCAGCAGCTTGCCGAAGAAACCGAACAGCGGCGGCACGCCCGCCAGCGAGAACATCACCAGCAGCATCAGGAACGCATACCACGGCGAACGCTGATTGAGCCCCTTGAGATCGTCGATCTCTTCGCACTCGAAGCCCGAACGCGACAGCACGATGATCATGCCGAACGCTGCCGCGCTTGTGAGCGCATAGCTGACCGCATAGAACATCGAGGCCGAGTAGCCCTCCGGACCGGCGTTGACCAGGCCGAGTAGCAGGTAACCCATGTGCGAGATGGTCGAATAGGCCAGCAGGCGCTTGAGGTTGGTCTGCACGATGGCGACGAGGTTACCGATCGCCAGCGAGAGCACCGCCAGCGTCGCCAGCATCATCTGCCACTGCGGCGCCAGGCCGGTCGCGCCACCGGCGATATCGCCCATGCCGGTGGACAGCAGACGATAGGCCATACCGAACGCCGCCAGCTTCTGCGCCGAACCGATGAAGATCGTCACGGCGGTCGGCGAACCCTGGTACACGTCCGGGATCCACATGTGGAACGGAGCCGCGCCCAGCTTGAAGCCGATGCCGACGATCATGAAGACCAGGCCGAACAGCAGCAGCGTCTTCCACTCGGTGTTGACGATGGCGGCGTGGATCGTATGCAGGTCGAGGCTGTGGGTCGCACCGTAGACCATCGACATGCCGTACAGCAGCATGCCCGAGGCCAGCGCACCCAGCACGAAGTACTTGATCGCCGCTTCCGACGACAGCTGCGAATCGCGGTTCAGCGCGACCAGGGCATACGACGAAAGCGTCAGCAGTTCGAGACCGAGGTACACGGTAACGAGGCTGCCGGCGGACACCAGGAACATGATGCCGACGGTGGCGAAGATGGTCAGCGTGTAGAACTCGCCGAACGGAATCGCCCGCGCCTTAAGGTACGGACGCGCGTAGACGAAGATCACGGCGGTGATCAGCAGCGAGAACACCTTCAGCACTTCGGCGACGCCGTCGCGGATGAACATGCCGCTGAAGGCGGTGATGCTGGTGTCCGGCTGACCGCTGACGACGAGGTACGCGCCGATCACCAGGACCAGGATGGAAAGCCAGTGGACTGCGCCCTTCTGTGCCGGCGAGAGCCATGCGTCCATGAGAAGCAGGACGCAGGCCGCCAGCACGAGGTAAACCTCGGGGAGCAGGATCAGGATGTCGTTGATACCAGGCATGGATAGTTCCCGCTCAGACTTTGGTGATGGCCAGCTGCTCGACGATCCGAGCAACCGAGGCATCCATCAGGTGGACCAGCGGCTCCGGCCAGATACCGAAGACCAGCACACCGGCGGCGAACGCGCTCAGCATGAAGATCTCGCGACCGTTGACGTCCGTCAGTTCCGCGACGTGCTTGTTCTTGACGTCGCCCCAGAGGACGCGCTTGACCATCCACAGCGTGTAGGCCGCGCCGATGATCAGCGTGAACGCGGCGAACAGCGCGATCCACGGGTTGGCACTGAACGAGGCCAGGATGACCATGAACTCGCCGACGAAACCGCTGGTGCCCGGCAGGCCGCTGTTGGCCATGGCGAACAGCACGTAGAACGGGGCGAAGATCGGCATCACGTTGATGACGCCGCCGTAGTCCTTGATCTGGCGGGTATGCATACGGTCGTACAGCACGCCGATGCAGCTGAACATCGCGCCGGAGATGAAGCCGTGCGAAATCATCTGGACCATGGCGCCCTGCATGCCCAGGCGCGCGGCCTCGACATTGTTCGACTCACGCACCAGCAGGAAGGCGATGAAGATACCCAGAGTGACGAAACCCATGTGGGCGATCGACGAGTACGCCACCAGCTTCTTCATGTCCTGCTGCACGAGCGCGATGTAGCCGATGTAGCAGACCGCGATCAGGCTGAGGACGATGACCAGCCAGGCGAAGTGATGCGACGCGTCCGGCACCATCGGCAGGCTGAAGCGGAGGAAGCCGTAGCCACCGATCTTCAGCATGATGGCGGCCAGCACGGCCGAGCCGCCGGTCGGCGCCTCGACGTGCACGTCGGGCAGCCAGGTGTGGAACGGAAACATCGGCACCTTCACCGCGAAGGCCGCGAAGAAGGCGAAGAACAGGAAGCTCTGCGCGCCGCTGGCCAGAGGCAGCTTGTGCCAGGTCAGGATGTCGAAGCTGCCGCCCGACTTGTTGTACAGGTAGATCAGCGCGACCAGCATGAGCAGCGAGCCGA
>Ga0157370_10005839_pt1 | contig 13749 bp, 10 predicted proteins | sample C35metaG_FD_113463 | JGI IMG/M metagenome (GOLD analysis project Ga0157370, IMG submission 113463) | Corn rhizosphere microbial communities from Kellogg Biological Station, Michigan, USA - C3-5 metaG | ecosystem: Host-associated > Plants > Roots > Rhizosphere > Soil | place: USA: Michigan...
CTACCCGCTGAGCCTCGCGGTGCTCATCATCGCCGGACTCGCGAGCCTCATCTCCGACTCCACGAGCCTGACCGTGGTGCAGCTCGCGGCGCCCGACGACCGGCGCGGCAGCTTCATCGGCGCCTACGCGATGACGAGCATGGGATTCCGCGTCGGCAGCGGCATCGTCATCGGCGTTCTCGGCGGCCTGCTGGGCGTCACTGGCGCAATCGCCCTCGCGGGCAGCATCCTGCTCGCCATCGCGGTGGTGCTCCTCCTCGTGGTGCTGACGGCGTCGCGGCGGCAGCGTGCACGCCTCGACCCGGATGTTTCCGTATCGCTCGAGGGCACTGTCGACGAGGTCGCGGCCGACTGAAGGTGCAATGCTTGCGCACTCGCCCAGGCTGCAAATGTGCAAGTTCACGATGGGTTCAGCAGAGGTCCCACATTCAAGCGGATACCTGTCAGGATGAGCCTTCCGTCGGTTCCGCCCGCAAGCAGCCCAGCGGGTTCGCGCTCGGGTAGCACGAACCCGCGGTCAGCTACTAGCCTTTGTCGGAACACTGCTTACAGTGTCGATAGCCGTTCGTACCCGACCGCCTATTTCGTTCTGGTATTTGCTGCCCAGTCGGACAGTCATTGTGTGTATGGTAAACGTCGGGGTCGGACGGATTGGTTGAGTAATACGGATTTACTTTCACTAGGTGATCCTCTCTAGGACTCGGAGCCGGTTGGCCCGTGTGTCCCGACGCTACTCACCACCCCCGACAATTTCTTTGTTCTGTCGCCTCGTACAAGCCTCGAACGCAGAAGGACCGCGTGCGGTCTGTCGCGACACCCTCGCCGAAGCACGATGTCTGAACATCCCTACGTTGTGACTAGATGTGATCGAACCGAGGTTTACTGCCTCGCGGCGCGGGCTAAGTCCCAACCGGAACGTAGCGCTCGGCCCGCACCCCGGAGGCGAACTCCGTGATGCCCACGAGCCGCAGGTTGAGCCGCCGGCCCAGGCCCTCGAACAGCCGGGGCCCGTGGCCCACGAGGGTCGGGTACACGACGAACTCGTACTCGTCGATGAGTCCGGCGTCGGCCAGGGCGCGGGGCAGCGTGACCCCACCGACGTACAGCCCGTCACCGGGCTGTTCCTTCAGTTTCCTCACCGCCTCGACGGGGTCACCGACCAGCGCTTCGGTGTTCCAGCCATCCGGTTCGCGCGTGCTCGAGACAAGGTATTTCTTGGCCGAGTCGATCGACTCCTTGAATGGGCGCATCCATTCGGGCAGATCTTTCGCGGTACGCCAGAACTCCATCAACTCGTAGGTGGTGCGGCCGAGGATGATCGCATCGGCACGCGCAATGGTCTGCGCCGCGTGGTTGTGAGTCTCCTCATCGGGCGTGCCCGCCATGTGGTCGACGCAGCCATCGAGCGAGACATTGATCGAATACCGTAATGGTCGCATCCACACAGGGTGGCACGACGCGCGAGACCGCTACGGAGACTCAGTTCGTTCCACCGGATTCGTTCGACGGATTCCATACTCGCGTCATAAATTCGCGTCTGGGCCTCGGAGAAGTGCGCACGAACAACACGAAAAGAGGGCTGCTGACGGTTGAGGCTACTTTGCCTTCTCGAAGCCATTAAGGATGCGCGGAACTTTGTCGATAAACCGTGTTGCAATCAGGTTCATCCCTTCCTGGTTGGGGTGCAGATCGTCCGGCAGAAGGTGAGCGTCTGACTCACCGAATAATTCGCGGCCGTCGAGATACGCGATCGCGCCGTCAGTAGCTACGCGCTCGAGGACGATCTCTCGCAGGATTGACCGTGAATCGGCCAGCGTCAAAGCATCTGGACCGGCAACCGTACCAACCGGAGGAGGCAGAAAACGGCCATTTTCTACCGACCCTGGTCCCATTGAGTTCTCCAAGGCAAGGCAAATGATCGCACCAATGAGGACGATGGGCGTCTCGGGATGGCCTTCACGGATCGTGTCCAGGAAACCGTGTACCGCGGAGCGAAATACGCGCCGGCGCATCGATCCTGCCCCGACAATGTTGACGCCAACCTTCACGGTAATGATGTCTGCAGGGAGCTCGCGCATGAATCGGGCAACGGACTGATCAAGCTGTGCCTGGCCATTTAACCCGAGGCTTCGCAGCTGCCACCCAAGACCATCAGCTACCTGCATCGGCCACGTCGACGCAGGGGTGTCTGCGTCCGTGCAATGGCTGATCGAACTTCCGTAATGCAACCAGACTGGACGCTCATCGGCAGCCGGCAACAGCGGCGCATCGGCGTCTAGACCAAGTATTTCAATCGGAGCATTGTGCGGCAGCAATATCGTCATCACCCCGTCACCGGGCGCGCGATGCAGAAGTAGGTCTTGAACGGGACCGCTAGCAATTCGCACGGCACCCGTTTGCGGGTTGAATTCGATAGTTCCAGCGTCAAGTTGCAGTACCTCTTCGAAAGCACCTGACCGGACAACCAAGCTCGGATTGGCCCTGGGGAAATCGGGCACCAGCAGAGCAGACGTCGACACTCGAAGGTGCACGATATCCGCCGTAGTCGAGAAACGAAGGGTTGTCCCCGACGCTTCCGCAGAGGCAAAGGACAAGAATGGATCCCCAATCTTCGCCCGCACGTCACGCGGGAGGCGGTTTGGGACTAGTCCTCCGATGGCGCCCTCGTCGAAGCTCGCCGTGTTGACAAAGGTCGCTAGTTGCTCAGCGAGCGATTGCTGCATTGTGATCTCCTATCGTTGTCCAGACTTCATGTGCATCCGAGTGAAAGCTCAATGTTGCAGATGCCCGGGGCTGATCTATTTCGGTTGAAGGTGATCGCGCGCTGAGGCGAGGCGGAAGCGTAGCGAGGTGCGTCCCGAGCCAACTCGCGAAAGACTTTCGACGGTTCGACGGGCCCCTTCCGACGTAAGAGAAATCAATCGTGCATTAACGGGTAGCACGAGTGAAGCGGAAGCATTCACGGGGATGCGTACGTCGAGGGTTATCTCCTCGGAATCCGTCACGTGCCGCTGCCAACGCACGTGAATGCGCCCGTAGGGCGTATCTTGCCTTGCTTCAACCCAGCTGAGCGGGGTATCGAAATCTGGCTCGATCTTCATCGTCTTGTAGCCCGGCGAAGTCGGCTGAATTCCCGCGAGTCGGGTGTAAAGCCATTCGTCAACGCAACCAAACGCGTAGTGGTTGAACGAGACTGGCGTAACTTCACCGTTTGGCTTGATGCCTTCCCACGCCTCCCATATCGTCGTCGCGCCACGATCGACTTCGTACAGCCACGAGGGTGAAGAATCTTGCCAAAGCAGGGAGCGAGCAAGCTCGCGTTCACCGTTAGTCCAGAGCACATCGAGCAAGTGCGGCACCGAGAGGAACCCGGTGTCGAGGTGCCCGTGAGCTTCGTTGATCAACTCGACCAACCGCGCGAGCGACGCCGCCTCTTTATTCTGCGGGACAAATCCCAGAGCGAGCGCCAGAACGTAGGTGCCTTGCGCGTCGAAGGAAAGCCGCCCGTGTGGATCAACGTACTCCTCAGCAAATGCCTCGCGAACTAGACGAGCGCGCTCGAGATACGAATCGCCATCTGACTCATGCCCGAGGGCGTGAGCGGCTTTACCGAGCACCTCAAGCGACCATCCATGAAACATGGCAGCGATCAGCTCGCCTGATCGAACCGCAACGGACAGCATGTGCTCCAGCGACGGATTCTCTGCGACCACACTTGGTGCTAGCCAGTCACCGAAGTTTGACTCGCTGTTCCAGAGCAGCCCCTGTCGCTTGAGTTGTTCGACACTCAGCTCACTGTGTCGCAGTCGCGGGGGAAGCTCCGCTTCAGCGACCCGAATTTGGCGATTCACCCAGGCTTTCATGGCTGAGTAGTTGTCTTCGAGGACTCGCAGGTCGCCGTACCTCTCATACAGAAGCCACGGCACAAGAACCATTGCGTCTCCCCATCCAGCCGCAGCGCGGATCGAGAGTAGCGGGTCATCTTTGAGCTCCTCTGAGAGAGAACCCATGAATGGGGAGGCAGGAACAATAACCGGCACAAGCCCATCGGGTTCTTGGTCGGCGCGCACATTATTGAGCCATCGAGTGAGGAATGGAATTACCATCCTGTTTCTGGTGGCAGCGGGAGCAAATACCTGCAGGTCTCCCGTCCAGCCCATACGTTCTCTTTGAGGGCAGTCGGTCGGTATCGCCAGAAAGTTGCCCCGTTGACTCCACACTGCGTTCTGATGAAGCTGCGTGATCCGAGCATCAGAGCAGCTGAACTCGCCGGTTGTTTCTAGATCAGAACCTATGACCACGCCCTGAAAATTGTTGGGCAAAAGTTCGCCGGGGAACCCTGTGATTCGGACGTAGCGGAAGCCGTGAAAAGTGAACAGCGGCTGCCACACCTCGGGATGGTCTGCGCCAGCAGTGACGTAATAGTCGGTCTGGTCCTTGTTCAGTCCTGCGATGTTGTTGAAAAAATTCCCATCTCGGTCAAGGACTTCGCTGTGTTCGAGTTTTACCTTTGTGCCAGCTGGACCGTGCACAATCATGCGGACTACTCCGGCGATGACCTGACCGAAATCAAGAACGGTGTCGCCTGCGGGCGTGATGACAATGTCGCGCACTGCGATGTTCTCGACACATCGAACGGGTTCACCGATAAACGGGAACAACGCTGTCGGCGCTTCGACCGCGTGCACCGGAGTCCAGTCGGAGTCATCAAACCCCGAAGTGCTCCACCCCGCAAGTGCGCGCCGAGCGTCATAACTCTCCCCGATGAAGATGTCGGAATAACGGATGGCACCATCGGCAAAAGAGACCACCGATTCATCCGACACAATTGTCTGCCGCCCGCCCTCTTCGAACTCGACAACCAGCTGCCATCCGGCTTGTAACCGATTCCCGAATTGGGCGCTCGTGCCCGTGAAGTCGATGCGTCCGGCGTACCACCCGTCTCCGAGAACAACACCAAGGACGTTCTGTCCAGACGAGAGCAGGGGACTCACGTCGTATACCTGAAACGCGAGAATCTTGTTGTAACTGTCATATCCGGGCGCAAGGACTTCGTCGCCCACGGGCGCACCGTTCAATTCCGCAGAATAGACACCACGGGCCGTGGAATAAAGGCGCGCCCGCACCGGGTTCCCTGTCAAGCGAAATTCCTGGCGGAGATATTGTGCCGGATGTAAACGATCCTCGGGCTCACTCGGAGGCGGCGCTACCCAGTCTCCATCTTTCCTTCGAAGGCCATCCGGAGTGACCGCGGGCTGCTCTGGCTCGACGAAATCCGCGATCCAATCTGAACGGTTGAGGAGAGTCGTCTCAAATTCGCTGTGTGCCCAGGCCGTCCATCCATCCTGCGTGGATACGCGAACCCGCCAACGGTACATGGTCGCAGAGCTGAGATTGTTTCCGCCGAATGGCACAAGTACGGAATCAGCGCTGGCTACGAGACCAGACCCCCACAGAAGCGTTTCCTCGGCCTCTCGCCGTACCTCGAGCTCGTAGGCTTCCTGCACGATACCGGCGCCCAAAGTGTCGATTACCCAGCTAAATCGGGGCTGCGGTGTCGACAGGCCGAGCGGCCGCAATAGATGCTCGACTCGCAGGTCACGAAGGGTGGTCATGTGATTCCTTTCCGCACGGGTCCTTCCCGGATCAATGGTTGGTAAGCGCGAGTCGTGCTTCTCGTCTTTGCCGTTGAAGCCGCGGATCCGGCACCGGCGCGGCCCCAACTAGTCGCTGTGTGTATGGGTGCACTGGACGGTCACATACGTCCACGCTCAGGCCCTCCTCCACGATGCGACCCTGTTCCAGAACGATTGTGCGGTCCGCGAACTGCTTCACCACTGCAAGATCGTGAGTGATGAAGAGGAACGCGCAGCCTAGGTCGTCTTGGAGTTCTGCGAGTAACTCGAGAGCTGCAGCCTGGGTCGTCACGTCGAGAGCACTCGTCGGCTCGTCGCAGACGATCAGTTTCGGTTCGCGTGCGACGGCACGGGCGATCGCGATGCGCTGACGTTGGCCCCCGCTAAATTGGCCCGGGTACCGACTCGCGGTGTCTTCCGGCAGGCCGACCTGGCGCAGCAGCTGAGTGATTCGCGCGTGCACTTCAGCCTTAGGCAGGTTGCCGGCAACGACGAGCGGCTCCGCCAATGCTCGTCCGATTGTGAGAGCGGGGTTGAGTGAACCATAAGGATTCTGAAACACTGCCTGAATATCCGTAGCTAGGGCGCGACGAGAACGACCTCGCAGACGTGTGATGTCCATCCCGTCAAAAATAACCTTGCCTTCGGCGATCGGTACGAGACCCAGCAGAGCCTTTCCAATGGTTGTTTTGCCAGACCCGGACTCCCCCACCAGCGCCAGCGTTTCCCCATGGGCCAGATGAAAGGACACGTCTTCGATTACGCGGGTGGGTTTACGACGGCGATGTCTGGACGCGTACTCAACTGCGAGGCTTTCTACTGAAAGCATGGCCAGATTAGGCATCGATATCCCTCGCAATGTTGGGCGTGCTCGCAATGAGCTCTATCGTGTATGGGTCCTTCGGTTCGTAGAAGATCGTCTCGATCAACCCCTGTTCGACAATCCGGCCGTAGCGCATCACAATCGCACGATCACAAATGTCCGCAACGACTCCGAGGTCGTGCGTAACGAGAATGATCGCCATCCCCCGATCGTCTCGAAGCGAACGCAGGAGGTCGAGGATGCCAGCCTGGACGGTCACGTCGAGAGCCGTCGTCGGTTCATCAGCTATAAGCAGGCGCGGAGATCCTGCCAGCGCTATCGCGATAGCGACGCGCTGAATCATGCCACCTGATAGTTCGTGTGGATACCGGCGCATCACATCTTGCGGGTTCGGGAGCCGCACGCTTGCTAGAAGCTCCACTGATTTAGCGCGGATCGCTGCTCGGGATCTCCCCACACCTCCGATTGTGCGCACCACTTCGCTCAGTTGCGACCCAATCGTAAAGTGCGGATCGAGGGCCACCATTGGCTCCTGCGAAACGTAGGCGATCTCCCGACCACGCACACGACGAAGTTCCTGCTCTGTGGCGGGGCTGATCTGTTGGGAGCCGAGCCATGCCTCTCCTCCCAACACACCGCCGTTCTCAGGCAACAACCCAAGCAGAGCCAACGCGGTCACGGTCTTTCCACTGCCAGACTCCCCGACAAGTCCGAATATTTCACCTTCCTGAACAGTGAAGCCGATTGAATCGACGACCGCTTGCGGGCCGGCGGTGGTCGCAAATCCAACGGAGTAGTCGGTGACCGTGAGGGCTGCGGGCAGCCCGCCGTCCTGACGACGCTCCGCCACGCCAACGCTCTTGGGCACGCGAAGTGGTACGGGACGCGCAGCACCCGCGGTGCGCCGTCGATCGGCCTCGAAATCGCGAAGACCATCCCCAAGCAGGCCAAACGCAACCGACATTACGCCGATGATGCCGCCCGCGATAAGCAAGAAGAACGGATCCTGTTGGATGACCTGTGCCGATTCACCCACCATTCCGCCCCAACTCGGGCTGGGTGCCGGGGTACCGAGCCCGAGGAAACCAAGGCCGGTCTGCACGGCGAGGGCGATACCCGCGAACAGCGACATCTGGACGAGTAGCTGGCCCGTGAGGGAAGGCAAAATGTGGCGAGTCATGATGCGGAGCGGCGTGAGACCAGACACCCGTGCGGCGTCGACGAATAGCTCTTCTCGCAGCGCCAAACAAAGGCTGCGGATGACGCGGGCAAGACCTGCTGCTGCGAAGAGACCGAGAACAACCATGGCTGCAAATATGTTTTGGTTGAAGATCGCCAACACCGCGAGAATCAGGATGATGCTCGGGATCGAGAGCATGATGTCCAAGAGCGCCCCGATCACTCGATCGGTTACGCCTCCGAGGTATCCGGCAAGGATCCCGAGCGTCATACCCACGAACGCAAAGACCACGACTGCCACTACGACCCCGCTGAGCGTCGGCTGGCCGCCCCAGAGAAGTCGGGACAGGATGTCGCGGCCGAGCCCGTCAGTTCCGAGCGGGTGCGCACCCGAAGGCCCCTCGAGCGCATGGAGCAAACTTTGCTTAAGCGGATCGTAAGAAGCCAGCAACGGCGCGGCGTACACGGCAACGGTGATCAGCACGATGGCGAACAGCGCGATTGTTGGGAGTATGCGCTGGCGGAGTACTCCCAGCGAGAAAACCCGCGGTTTCGCGATCTTGACCGTGGGATCGATGAGAGAAGTCACTGGGCACGCACCTTAGGATTGAGTAGCCCGTACAGGATGTCGACGAGCAAGTTCACAACGATGACGACGGCGGTAAATGTCAGCCCGATGCCTTGTACCAGGGGGATATCGTGCTGATTCGTCGCGGTTACGAGGGCATAGCCCAGGCCGGGCAGCACAAACACGCTCTCCACGAAGATGGTGCCAGGTATGAAACTTATTAGTGTGAGCCCGATGGTCGTGGCGACAGCTAACCCAGAATTTCTCAACGCGTGACGCCACACAATTGAGAGTTGTGATACCCCGGACGCCCGCAGCGTTCGGATGTAGTCGAGGCTCAAGGTTGAGAGCATCGAGTCACGCGTAACCTTCGCGATCAAGGCAACACCACCGATGGTGAGCGCCACGACAGGAAGGACAAGACTCGAAATCCACAACTGGGGCGAGTCTGCAAATGTCACGTAACCGGTTGCGGGGAACAACGGCAGCGCAATCGCGAAAACCGCGATCAGCGCCAGCGCAACCCAGAAGCCAGGGAACGCAATCCCAAGAAGGGAAAGGACGTCGACAACACGCCGAGAAACGCGTCCACGCGTGGCGCTATAAACGCCGAGGAAGATACCAATGATGCTCGCGAGAAGCGTCGCGCCCACGATCAGAGAAAGCGTGACGGGCAGGCGTCCCGCAATCGTCTGCAACACGCTTTCGTTCGTGAAAATCGACTTACCCAAGTCGCCCTGGAAGAGGCCCTGCAAATACAGCCAGTACTGCTGGAGAACTGGCTCGTTCAGATGTAAAGACTGGCGCAGCGCATCGTATTGTTGGACCGTCGCGTTAACACCGAGCAGCGACCGCGCGGGGTCCCCCGGCACGAACGACTCCAGCACAAATGTGATTCCTGAAACGACGAGAAGCAGGGGTATCGACAGCAGGAGCCGTCTTACGATGATTCGGAGCATCAGTTTCCTTGCTAAGACGTGCCCGGGGCCGATGTTAATCGGCCTCGGGCACGTGGACTAACTACTTTGAGGTCCAAGCGGTTACGTAAGTCGGAACTCCATTGCCCTTTGTGAACTCAAGACCTTGCAGCTTCTTGTTGTACATAAGGGTGGTATTGACGGCCGCGATCGGCAATGACAAGGCGTGGTCGACCGCGACGTCCGTGACCTTCTGCGCGGCCGCATCGTGGTCCGCCACACTAGCTGAAGCCAAAGCATTGAAAGCGGCACTGAGCTCGGGATCCTCGGCTCCGAAGATATTGACGATACCTCCCGGCATGAATGCTGACTGCGCAAACGGGAACTCTGCTCCACCTGATCCGGGTGAGAGTACGGTTGCCGCGAATTTCTTAGAAACGATGTCGCCGACCCAACCGCCGAAGTTGGTCGCAGCGGTGAGCTCGAGGGTGACGCCAACAACGGAAAGTTGTTCCTGAACAGCCTGCACAAGCTTCGTGTTGTCGGCGTCGAACGAACCGTAATTAACCGGAATGGTCAGTCCCTTCGCGTAGCCTGCCTCAGCCAGCAGCTTCTTCGCCTTGGCGGGATTGTATGTGTATACCTTTTCAGCAGCCTTGCTATACCCGTCGAAGCCTGGAGCCTGCGGCTGGTCAACCGCCTGCCCGTACTCTCCATACACCGCTTTGGTGATCGCATCACGATCCACCGCATAGTTGAGCGCCTGGCGAACGCGAACGTCTGCAAGAGCCGGCACGATCGTCCCATCACGATCCAGAAGGAACAGACCGGCCCAAATTGATGGCTTGGAGAGCACCGCCAAATCGCTGTTGCTCTTAATGGTCGGCGCAACATCGGCGTTGCCCTGCATAAAGTCGATCTGACCTGACTTGAGCGCCTGAACTGCCGAGTTAGCGTTGGCAATCACCTTGATGGTGATGGATTTGTAGTGGATCGCCGACTGGTTCCAGTAGTTCTTGTTCGGCGTGAACACGTAATGGTCCCCTGACACCGATTGCTTCGTGTTGTAGACGTAGGGCCCAGCACCGTAAGTAGCCTCCGCTAAAGCAGGGGGGTTTTTCAATCCGGCTGGGCTGATGATGGCACCGCCGAGGTTCTCCGGTGTGAGGAGATCAGCAAGAATTGGATTGGGGGTTTTGCTCTTGAGGACGACCGTCGAATCTCCCTGCGCGGACACGTCGAGCGCGGCCATAGTAGGCGAGCTGGGGCCGCTGCCGGTCGCAAAATACTTGATGGACGCGACTACGTCTGCCGCGGTGATTGGTGTCCCGTCGGCCCACTTGACTCCCTTGCGAAGGGTTGCGTGGAACTCAGTGTTGTCGCTGTTGTAACCCCATTTGTCAGCGAGGCCAGCGACAATTTTCCCGTTGACTGCGCGGTTGAGAAGCGACGCGTAGGCGGGATCGACGTAGTTCACGTAGAGACCAACCGCAGCCTTGGCAGGGTCGAGGCTCACAGGTGGCGACTGCAGCGCTATGACAAGCGTGTCATCCGCTTTTGCAGAAGATTTAGCGCCCGCGGTGCACCCAGTGAGCGCGAGCGCGGCGGCCAAAATCGTGGCGATCAGTAGTGCTGATTTCTTCTTCATTGAATACTCCAGTGTGATTGCGGCGATGGAAGGGAATCGGAGATAGCTATGCTTCCTGGGAGGCTTGATGTCAGCGGGTAGCTGCGTGCAAGCCCTCATGTGGTTCGCCCACCAGCTCGCTGCCAACGAGCCAGTCGATCATTCTGCGAACTGTTTTCTGCGCTCCCGGTGTTCCGGGTTCGTTGAGATGGCCGTGATAGACGCCCACCTCACGTAGTACAACGGTGTCAACTCCAGCGGCAACGAGTTGGGCACCGTAGGCCTCGCCCGACGCCCGAAGGTCGTCGGAGTCTGCGTTGATGATCAGCGTCGGCGGCATGCCTTGCTGTTGACCGTACGACGGGAAAGCGTACGGTTCGAAAAGTAGCTTGGGATCCCCCACATAGTTGAGGTTGATCTTGCCCGTGTCTTCCGGCGGAACACGTCGCTCCTCCGGGATGTTCGCGATCTTCTCTGCAAGCTCCTCTGATGGAGCCGGTAACTCTGAGTGCAGCACTGGATACACCAGAACGCTGGTGCGGGGAAGTTGCGCTAGTCCATCGCGAGCCTGCATCGCGACGGATGCGGCCAGATTGCCTCCTGCGCTCCCGCCGCCAATGTTCCAAAACCCTGATCGAACGCCGAGGTCAGAGTGTTCAGTGGCCCAACGCCAGGCCGCGAGACAGTCGTCGCTGGGAATCGGGTAATGGATACCGTCGTTGGCGAGTCGATAGTCAACCGAGACAACCGTAATACCTGCCTCCGCGAAGCACCGGGCTACCCAGTCTGCCTCGGGAACGTCAAGATCGTTGAGGTAAAACGCACCCCCGTGCATCCAAACTATGCCGACGCCGTTCGCGTTTTGCGGGTGATAGACCCGGATTGCGACTGGGCCGTGCGGGCCCTCTACCGCCATGTTGGTGCGGGCGATATACGGTTCGGGCATAACGATGCTCCTTTGCATTCACTAGATCAGTCTCGGAAGAGACATCCGAATTTCAACTTCTCGGCGACTCGGCTCTCAACCTCGTGCTAACACGAGACAGTAACACCTGTTAGTCCTTTAGTCCAGTGCACGAGTAAATGTGCAAAGCTTGTACAGGAGTGATGCCAAGTGAGCGTTAAACAGCGAGCGACGAGTTACGATGTGGCTGCCGCAGCAGGCGTGTCGCGAACCACGGTCAGCTTTGTCCTCAACAACGTGCCCAACCAATCGATCCCCGAATCCACTCGTCAGGCAGTCTTTGGCGCGGCGAAGCTGCTCGGTTACACTCCTTCCGCGGCAGCGAAGACCCTCCGTGCCGGCACAAGTCACTTGGTACTGTGTGTCGCTCCCGATTGGCAACCGTCCGCGCTGATGGATTCCGGACTGTCGATTCTCACCGAAGAATTGCGCGCGGCAGGCTTTGCAACTGTCATAGCAAAGTCGGCAAATAATCCGCGTAGCCTCGACATACTCTGGCAAACGATTTCGCCCGCGGCTGTCGTCGCTATGTTTGACCTCGCCGACGACGTGCGCGCACGAATCGACGCGCTGCAGGTGCCCCTGGTCGAGGCATTTTTTCACTCGTATGATTCACGGCACGATGTAGACGAGCTTCAGATTGAGTCCGGGCGCCAGCAGGCGGATTACGTTATCGATCGCGGTGCTCAGCGTATTTCCTACGTGGCACCGCCGATCGACCGTGAGGACGCCGACATCCATGCCGATCGGCTTCGTGGAGTCGTGGAGACACTGGAAAGGCGCGGATTGCCTGCCGCCCGAGTTGTCGCCCTTACCGGCGAGGGCCTACCCAGTCCTTCGGACATCGCACTTATCACCTCAGGTCACGAATCTGAGCGCCTGGCCGTGTGCTGCTACAACGATGACATCGCCCTCGGTGTAATCACAGCGGCCCGAAATGCTGGGTTGAACGTCCCAGGAGACCTGAGTGTCATCGGGGTCGATGACCTACCCATGTGCGAGCTAGTCTCGCCGACGATTACAACTGTGCGCTTTGATGTCCCCGGACACATGAAGCAGGTGGCTCATAGAATCAAGGTAGCTCTGGGCATAGATAACTCCTCTCCATCCGTCCCACGTTCATACAGTTCTGTGATCAGGCGCGAGTCGGCGTGACCATTCAGCATAGATCAAGGGGAATGCGAAGGAGTAAGGAGAACTGAACCACCCCGCGTGATTCGCCCGGGTTAGTCAAATGCTGTGCATAGGCCGCGCACATAGAAAACTCGTGCGCGACGCATCTTGAATCCTGAGAACGAGTACCGACCACAAAACGCCTTTTCCGAAGAAGGGTGAAAGTGAGTCAAATTTCAATCCATGAGGTTTACTTATATTTGGTCGGGCTGACAGGATTTGAACCTGCGACCCCCTGACCCCCAGTCAGGTGCGCTACCAAGCTGCGCTACAGCCCGTCACCCCGCGCGCGGAGCAACCTCACCATAGTAACGGTTGCCGGAGCATCCACTTGACACAGTCGGGAATTCAGCAGCCTCAGGATGCGACGCCATCGGCCGCCGCACGCAGCGCCGCAGCATCGATCTTCACCATCTGCAGCATCGCCTGCATTGCTCGACTCGCCCGCTCGGGGTCGGGGTCGCTGAGCAACTCCCCCAGATCCTTCGGCACGATCTGCCACGACAGACCGAATTTGTCACACAACCAGCCACACGCGACCGGGCGACCTCCGCCCTCCAGCAGGCGATCCCAGGCGTCATCCACCTCATCCTGGGTGTCGACGGTCACCGAGATGGAGAACGCATCGGTGAACGGATGATCCGGACCTCCGTTGAAGGCCTCATACGTGCCTCCAGCGAGCTCGAACGTCACCGACATGATGCTGCCCTGGGGGAACGGCGCACCTGGACCCCAGCGGTGCTCACGCAGGATTCTGCCGTTGAAGATCGACGTGTAGAGGGCGGCCGCTTCCTCCGCCTGATCGTCGAACCAGAGAAACGGGGTGATCGTGGTTGGCATGCGCGGCTCCTTTGCTTGCGGA
>Ga0157370_10005840_pt1 | contig 13748 bp, 5 predicted proteins | sample C35metaG_FD_113463 | JGI IMG/M metagenome (GOLD analysis project Ga0157370, IMG submission 113463) | Corn rhizosphere microbial communities from Kellogg Biological Station, Michigan, USA - C3-5 metaG | ecosystem: Host-associated > Plants > Roots > Rhizosphere > Soil | place: USA: Michigan...
CGACCTAGATTGTCAATCGTGTAGGCTTCATAGACGTTGATCTCGCCGGTCATGCTGGTCTGACGGTCGCGGAAGTCATAGCAATAGCTGGTGACGCGCGTGTCACTGGCCTGAGCGGCGTCGTAATGATTGAGCACCTGCTGAGCCGAGAGGGCGGTGCTGTAGATCGCCACTTCATCGATCAGCCCTGCGAAGTGATCACCAGGACTGGTGCGAACGCCAATATCGGTAGCAAGGCCACCGGAAGCAGGTGCCGTCGTCGAGGCAAAGGTCTGGGAGAGCGAACCGTTGATGTAAAGTTTAATGTTGCTGCCATCATAGGTGCCGACCACGTGCGTCCAGGTGTTCAGCGTCAGTTCGACTTGGCTCGTGTTGTAAAGGGTGCCGTGATAATAAAGCGCGCTAACCGCACAGGTGCCGGCAGTCAGATTGATGACTAAGCCAAAGTTAATGCCACTTGCACTGAAGCGGTCGCAAACGATGTAAGGGATGCCGCTTTGGGCGGCCGTGGGATAGACCCAGGCTTCGGCACTCCATTGTGACATCAGGGGCAAGACTGCCGCAGTTACATTGGAACTGGTGCCATTGAACTGCGCGGATTGATCCGTATCAGACGCAATCGCCCCGGCATGGCCCAGGCTGACATTGCTGTAAGTGCCGGTATGGCCGTTACCACTGGAATCAGCGGCGCTAGTTCCAGAAGTTTCATCGAGGCGGTAATAGGAGACGGGGCTGTCTGCCAGGATGGTGGCCTTGTATCCGCCGCTGACGGCGTATTGCGTGACCTGTGTCAGGTTCCCGTCGCCGCCGGCGCTGCCGCCGTCCCATTGATTAGTGGTGACGAGAACCATGTTGTTAGGCGAGCCGGAGCCAGCGGGATTAGAATCTGTGGCACCGGTGTCATTGGTGCCCACCCATACCGACGCCACGCGCTGGGGCGTTGTCCAAATCATGCGCGTGATCGTGCCGCCTGGAGCGACCAAGCGATTGCGGCGCTCCAGCGCATCATAGCCATAGTCGGTCTCGCCATAATTGGAGCCAGCCGAGCCGGTGCCTGATGAAGGAATCGAGAAGTAAACGCGCGTAGAGGTCGTTCGGCCCTGATTGTCGTATTGCGTGCTAGACCAGGTCTGCCAATCGGTCTGTGCGAAGGTGTCGCTGGCCGACAAAGCGCCCGAACCAGTCGTGCGTTTGCTGGTGATCAAGTTCACCTGCCGCCCATTCTTGTCCATCTGATTCAGCGTAACGGGATTCATGAGCGTGTAGGTATAGCTGGGGCCGGAGCCGGTGGCATAACCATTGCCGGAACGATTTTCGTCAAGGCCCCAAGTCCCCGACACTGGCTTGGCCGATTGTACATATACTTTCCAGGACGCATTGCGGACTGTTGTGGCGGTGCCGCTGAGGACAACTGTATGTGATGGGCCAAGTGTTTGGATTAGCCTCCCGTCGACATCATACGTGAAGTCAGTGGTGACGTTGACCCCAGGCGAAGTCACACCGCTTTGATAATTAAGAACCTGTTCGGTCATCACGCCCAGGACCACGTCATAGGTGTAGTTGTTGACGATCCCGCGCTCGTCGGTGTGCTGGGTGAGGTTGCCATAGACATCATATTGATCAACGGTGGTGTCAGATGACCCTGAGCCATTCTGGCCGCTGCTGACCGACGGCAGGGTCGTCGTGACCTGCTGAATCTGATTTGTTCCGCTGTAAAAGGTGTAGGTGTAGGCTGTTGTGATATGGGGGGTCAAGCTTCCGGCAACAGGATAATTCACGACACCGGCCACAGGGTAAACCGTGGCGCCATTGGAATCAGTATTGGACGTGTAGGTGTAGTGATTGATGGTGATGTCGGAACCGCTCTGGCCTTGGCGAACCTTGTCATTCGATGGATAGCCGGTGACCTGGCCGCTGCCGGTGGTCGTGTAGTAATCGGTGACGTAAATGAGGCCACTGCTGTTTTGTAGATATTGATACAGGCCTGTACCGCTATTGTAGTTGAGCAGATCGTCCTTGGTATCATCGTATCCGGTAACAGCCGACGGCATCGCCTTCCAGATCTGATGACCGTTGCTGTCATAGCGATAGAAGGTGCACCACTTGTTGCTGCCGCCAGGATCTACGTTGACTTGCAGCATGGGCAAGCCGACATAGTTGGTGTAGACGATGATCTGCGAGCTGTCGGGAAGGGTCTGAACCGTCTTCATCGCCCAAGTGTTGTAGCCGTTGGCAGGGGAGCGCGGATTGGGCGTAAAGGCGAAGCTGTCGGAAGTTGTGCCGCCGCCGGGGCAACTGTCGCAAACCGCGGCAATCTCAAGTGTCACGCGCCGACTGCCATCGTATTCGAAGTAATGATTGGCGTACGGTTTGACCGTGGCGTCGCTGGCAGTGTCGACATTGATGCCCGCATTGAACATTGCCCGATAGGTCTCAGGGCCAAAGTCCATCTTCAGGCCATGGGCAAACCCGTTGGCATCACCACTCTTGTAATAGCGGTAATAGCAGACGGCCACATCATTCCAGCCACCCGAGCCATTGGGCATCTGTTGAGTTGCAGTCTTGAGATCATTCTGGCTGCCGGAGGCATCTGATGTGCCGTAATAAACAAATGAAGCTTGCTTGATGTCGCTCCACGACCCAGCTCCGACCTTGCGAGAGAAGGTCACCGTCTGGAGCTTGCCAAGCGCCGAGCCAGAAGCGTAGTAAACATAACTTTGGCGCTCATACGTCGTCGTGCCGCTGACGGAATAGCTGCGCTGTATCTCGTTGATCTGGCTGCCGGTGCGGCTGGTGACCGCGGTCGTCACGCCGCGGCTGTCGGTCTGGCTGACAAAGCCGCCAGGAGCGGTGGCGGCGTTCATGCTGTTGAAGACCGTCACCTGCGTCTGGGCGTTTTGATTGATGGTAAAGGTAAGCGTTCGGGCGCTGGTGTCTTCGACGAGGGTCACATCCAAGACGCCAAATTGAGCCGTGTAGGTCGTACCCGATTTGGTAAACCAATAAGGATTGTTAACGTCGAAGACGATCGCGACAGATGATGTTCCGGAGACCGCGTACGGAATCTGATTGACGAACCAGTTGTATCCGTTGGGGCCATTGTAATCGGTCGAAGCTTGGTTGCCGTAATAACGCTGATGGCCAAAGAAGCCACCGGATGCAACGAAAAGATCCGTTTCGGAAAGAAGGGCGGCACCGTTCCAATATTTGACCGGATTGCGACTTGCCGCTCCACCCCGGAAATTCAAATTCGGGAACCCTGTGCCGCCTGGATACATTCTTTCTGTTGTTTCACCACTGCCAGAAATTATTTTGACTTCCCCTCCCGGGCCAGTGCTTTCTATGGTCATTTGCTGAGCCAGCAGCACAGGGCGTTTAATGCCTGAAGACCCACCGCCACCACCTGAAGATCCGCCGCCACCGCCTGAAGATCCACCGCCGCTGTTACCGCTGTTATTCGAACACGAGCATGTCGTGCACGGAGGATTCTGAGGTGGTTGCGGTCCTTGAGGCGAACCGCCAGATGAACTAGAAGGAGGAGGGGGAGGCGGCGAGGAACTCGACGACGACGAGCGGGAAGAACCGGCCATAACTCTACTCCATTGAGCTAACAAGCCTCAGCTAAAATATGATGATGCGCGTTCCCTCTGGACCGCCTCCAATACAAATGTAAACAACAGCGATCAGCCCAAAAGAATCACGCGTAAAAATCTAATGCGATGTTAGGAGAAATCGTACCCGCCCTTGGCGGCACGCCAATCACCTGTTCAGGTGAATATCTGAAATCCCATCGAAACGACTTCGCAAGCTCTTGTCAAGAAAAATCCGTCCTGGAAAATTTGATGCCCATTCAATTTTGGGCAAGACTGCGCGAGCCATGCAAGACGTTGTCGCCAACCAAATGCTCCGCTGTATAATCACCGGGCAATCGCAAACAGCTCCGTAAGGCCCGCGTTTTCTTAAAAAAAGAGGGACGAGACGATGGAGCCCCGGCCCCTGATTCTCAAAACAGAATTATCCCCCGGTGACCTCTGCACACTCACCGCGGCACTGGAATCCCTGCACAATATGCATCCCAGCAAATATCTGACGGATGTGCGCACCAGTTGTGATGAGCTGTTCCTGCATAATCCGCGGGTCACCGCTCTTTCAGATCAGAGCGCCGAAATCGTCGGGATGCATTACGATTTGATCGTCAATTGCGATGCGATTCCCAATCCCTTCATCCGCGGCTACTGTGATTATCTTGGCAAGTATCTTGGTATTCCCCTCGACCTTACGACCAACCGGCCGCACCTTTATCTTTCGCGGGAGGAGAAGAAGACGCATCCGCTTAAGAAGTTATTTAATGGCAGTTCACCCCACTATTGGCTGGTCAACGCCGGTATCAAGCGCGATTTCACCTTGAAGCAATGGCCTGTCGAATATTATCAGGAAGTCATCAATCACTTCAAAGGCAAAATTCAGTTCGTTCAGGTTGGAAGCGACGAGCACGATCATCCGCATCTCGATGGCGTGATTCACCTGGTGGGCCGGACGAGTATTCGAGAGCTGATGGTTCTGGCCTACCACGCGGACGCCGGTCTAGGGCCAATCACGCTTCTTCAGCATTTCTGCGCGGCCTTTGAAAAGCCCTACGTTGCGATCCTGGGCGGGCGTGAGCCGGTGAGCTGGACGCAATATCCGCTCCAGACGACGCTGCACACGTTGGGAAAACTTCCTTGTTGTCAATTCAAATCTTGTTGGCGATCGCGGGTCGTGCGTCTCAACGATGGGAGCGAGCAAGACCGCAATCTCTGTGAATCGCCCGTGCTGGGACTTCAGCGTCCCGTTGGCAAGTGCATGGCGATTATTAAGCCGGTCGAAGTCATTCGAGCAATTGAAGCTTTTTATGAAGGTGGATCTCTCAGTTTTGAGGAGAGTTCGACCACTGAATTCCAGGCCCCCTTGAAATTGACGATGGAAACCAAGGCAAGTCATGACGCCGCCCCAAGTGATGACCTGACGCTAATCGCGCATTCGGGATGGGGCTTCCATGTCCAAATTGTTCCGGCATTCACTGCCCGAGATTGGATGGACCAGACCGGACAGGGCTATGCCTATCACTGTTTGCCGATGGTGATGGCCAATCAATCCGGATGGTTCGTTCTGGCCCCGCACGATGTCATGGCGGAATGGAATGGTGGAAGCGGGATTGCAGATTTGGCCGTTACGGTTTCTGGCGACCTCAGAAGCATTCAGGCCGTGTCCAGCGTTGGCAGCGGCATTCTGACATGGACGATCCCATATGTTTTTCGAACACCACCGGGGTGGAATCTGCTGTGCCGCGGGCCAGCCAATTATGGCAAGGACGGGATCTTTCCGCTTGAAGGACTGGTGGAAACTGATTGGAGCTTCGCCTCATTTTCGATGAATTGGAAATTCACCCGGCCGGGCCGCTGCGAGTTTAAGAAGGGAGAGCCCATTGCAATGCTGGTTCCCCATCGCCGGCGCGATTTGGAATTATTTCGACCCGGCTTTGCACATCTTCAGGATAACCCTGAGCTCGAGCAGGGTTATAGTCTGTGGATCCGTTCTCGTGAGGAATTCTGGGAAGGGCAGAGGCAACGCGATCCCGACGTTCTGCGGAAGAAATTCCAGAAGCATTATTATCGAGGCTGTACGAATCAGGGAATTGAGTTCCCCGATCACCAGAAGTCTCGGAACCTTGCAACTTTTGCAGCCGCACCAGAAACAAGGGGGGATTCAGCCATCGGCGAAAAGCCAGCTCGGAGTAATCGCGTCATGAAGATTCGAGCCGACAAACCGTATTTCGTTCTGGTTACCGGAATGGCCCGCAGCGGCACGACTTTTTTGGCAAGCGTACTGAATTCGGCGGAAAACGCGGTCATTCTTTCCGAGCCACATAACTCGATCCGAAAGCACCGATTTGTCCGCGCTGATAAGCTCGGGGCGCCCGGGGAAAAGCGTACCATCAGTGTCGATGAGATTATCCCATGGGTTAAAGGATCTGGACGGCTGATCACCGGTGTAAAGGAGGTTTGCGAGTTTACTCCCGAGCGAGATTGTCGATTCCTCGATTATGCAGTGGATCCTGCTGATCTGATTCTTGTGATTATCAGAGATCCTGTGGAGACAATCGCCAGCCAAAATGCAGTGATCCGTTTTACTCTTGCGCAATCACTGCTGATCATGGCGAATTTCATGGAATGGGTAAGCATCCAGCGGACCCGGCGCAAGGTCAAATTCATCCGATATGACTGGCTATGTGCCAAGCCAAAGGAATATCTCAACAGTGTGCTGCACCCCGAGCTTTGCATAGAAGGAGAATTTGTTAAACGACCGATGCAGGGATTTGGTGATGGACGAGCCCTCAGTTCAGAAGTGGTGAAGGCCGCCAACTCCAGGCGACAACAGCTTTCACCTTCAGAAATTGCGGCGATTGAAGCAGTCGCCGCGGGCTGGTTCGACGATTTGGGATTCGACCGCATCCCCACTGAAACAGAGGTGAAGTCCCGTGCGACGGTGGCTCAGCAGCGGCATTTTAATTACGTCCGTGTCGGACATGACGAAAGGCCCGTTGAGCTATTGGAAGGTGGCGCAATCGGACAGGGGCGAGCACGATGTGAAGATCAATGGACCGTACGCGAGGAGTTGGATGGTCAGCTTACGCTGGTGATTTCAGGGCGTGGGCGGACGACTTGCCGACTTAAACCATCAGCGGATGGCATTTGGCGTGGTCGCTGGATTTCATTTGAAAAGATGCCCATTGAATTGATTCCGCGAGTGATGGCGCCGTAAGCAACGACATAAACGAGCAAAGATGCCGCACGTCGAGCGCGTTTCCATATAGGATCGTCATTTAGCGACCCTGTTGATATTGGCCCCATATCTTTGATTCATACCGCTACCCGCGAATCGTGCCATCGATCTGATTGAACATTACCTGCGAACACAGATCAATAGCGATTGGACGAACAGCATGGACTTGAGGCAATGGCTGAGTGCTGGCACTGGCGGATCGGGCTTGTTCCAATTGATGGCCTTCTCGTAACTGCCGGTCAATCCACGGCCGGCCACATTGACATCGCGGATCAGCTGCTTGAAATAGCTTTCGCCATCTTGCCCGCCGGAGAAATAGGCCCGTTTGTACCACGTGTGCGTGTCTTCAACGACGTAGATGCCCCCCGACTGCATTTGTGGGAACAGCACCTGGAAACTGGTTATCTGCTGTGCGGCCTTATGCCCGCCATCGTCAATTATCAGATGCGGCTGGCCAATCTCCGCGATAACAGATTGCAGAAACGCTCGGTCCAGCTGATCACCAATGAAGATGCGATCACAGCAATCCTCTGCTTCAGGCGTGAGGACCTGGTCGATTCCATAGATTGAAGCGTCGGGGAAGTATTCCCTCCACATCCGCATCGAGCAACCCTTGTCCACGCCGATTTCCAGCATAGAGAATCGGTCGTTGCGGAATTGCGAAAAGATCTTCTCGTATGTCTCGGTGTAGCCGTGTCCCAAGCTGCTCTTGTCTGTGCCGTACTTGATCGCCAACTCGTCTAAAGATGGAATCGATTCCTCATCCACTGCATTCCTCGGGATTTCCGCAATTCCTTTATGAATTCTCACATCGCAGCAAAAGTCGATCCTAACGGACATCTTCCGTAATCTGAAACACAAGCTGACTTGGACTCTACATTGCAAGCATGCAGGCTTGTCGATCATGCGATCGGAATGAGTTCAACAGGCATCCCCTCCGCCATTTGCCAACGTCCCTTCCAGATGCCGTTTTCACCGGGCCTCAGACGGCAGGTGACTTTGTTGCGACCGAAAAAAGAAAGCAGCACGCCCCGATTTGGGTGAGTTGTCAAATACCAATACTTCTCGCAAGCTGCTTGGCCCGCGCCAACCCTGCCACCTTCAAGAAGCTCGACATTGCGCCGGTCATAGCCAACGCGCATGTATTGATATTTTCGCTGCAGGACAATCTGTTTGGCTTCATTAACCTCAGCCATTGAGAAGGGCAGGCGGTCATAGCCGACGGTTCCATCCCACTGTTGTCGCAATTCCTCAACGTGTCGCAAACAAATGTCTTCAAACTGGAACCCTTCAATATTCAAGTTGTTTCCATCCAGTTCCCACTTGGCCATGTTGCGATGCTGAAACAGACGCTTGCCGTCAAAGTCGTGTTGGCACATCACGTGCGACAGCGCCTCCAATGGGTAGGGGATCATGGCGAAGGATTGGGCACTCATGTGCCAGGCCATGTGGAACGTTTCCTTGTCCCCGTAAACATATTTGTAATAAAAATCGCTATATTCATTGAGATGCATCGTCAGTTGCAGCGACTTCCAGCAACGGCGTTTATCGATCACCATTTGGCCGGTTTCGAATTCAGGCTCATCCCGGTAGGTAACCCTGCAGATATTCCAGATGGGTCGGTCGGGAGCGAGCCGCTCAAAATCGGGCCAGAAAACTGCGCCGTGTTCACGATACGCCGATGCATCGAAGAGTTTAGTTGGATCACTGACGATGACATTGTCTGTGTCGATATAAAGGACTTCTTCGAAGCTGCTGTGAATCACGGCGTAGCTCTTCAGTTCCCAGCCATTGAGAATGCGGGCGGGATAGCGCCTGCGAAATGACTGAGCATTAACGCAGGTGACTCCAAGTGGCTCGATCAGGCGCCGCAGATTGGCGTCTATCTCGTGCGAGTCGATGGACCACAACTCGATGGGCAACTTGCATCCTGAACGGCGAAGCATGTTGATGCACACCCAGGCGCATGTGAAATAACGTTTGCCTCCGCCGCACATAACAATACCTTTGCCGTGAAATTGATCTGCGGGGTATGGTTCGACCGACTCCAGAAAGCTCATTGCAACGCCGTAGGCGGTCGTTTCTGTGATGGTTTTAGGCGGCTCAAAGCGATGCTGGTTTTTCCGGATCAACGCGAGACGTTCTCGCACAGAGGGTGTCACATGCAGCCAATGTAGATCGCCATCACGGGTCAATTCGAATTGATAACGCTTCAATACGCCGATAATGCAGCTTTCTTCCCGTTGTGACTTATCTGCGGCTTCAACGGCGATGATGCCACCTTCTCTAACCATCGAACACCAGGCGAGGAGATCATTGTCTTTGGCGATTGCCTCGGGTCCAAAGACCAAGAAATCCAGCGGAGGGCCATCGATTGCCACTCGCGCGATTTCTAGGCACTTCGCGTTCAGAATAAACCGGCGTTCCATAATGTGGCCGGTCGCGTCTGCAAGAATGTCTCTGAAATCCTCGGCCCGAATGCGATCAGCGGCACAGATTGCGATGTTGATCCTTAAGCCGCTAAAACGTTCGATCAGTGAGTTTGCGGAATTGCCATCAATCGGACCGACGATAGCCCCATGCTCTGGGCTTAGTTTGACCCGGCGACATGCTTGGATCAACAACTGCCCTTGCGTCGGTTCGAGTTCGATGCAGTCGCCCTTTTCGATTGATTCTTCATCGCGCCCTTTCCACCCCCCTGGTTTCTGAAATAGACGGTAACTTACTTTAAACTCATGCGTTAGTAAGAGCTCCGGTCCTGCTTTACCTTCAACTACGAACCAAAGACGGATCCTTGGATCCGTTGACCCCCACACCGTTCCGTCTCGACTAAATCGCAACCGACATGGATCGGCATCGCCTATGCGACACCAGAAATCGCGGGTCCACATTTCACCGGCACCGTCCTCCATTGAGGCGGTAGGTGGTTCGCCGAGTGCCTCAGTCTCTCGAACTATTGCAGGGATGGCTCTGTGGTGACGGCCGGCACCATGGACAGCAACGGCCTCCACCTCCTTCCAAAGCGGTGAAGCGGGAGCGCCCACCGTGTTGAATCGGCGGCTTAGGAAATGGAGTGGAATTTTCAAACGTGATCGGGCGGCGTTCATTGGGCCTTGATCAGGAAGCAAGGTTGGTGCCTCATACAGGCACTGCCGAGCAAACTGCATCATCTGGCCATGATGAGTGCGATTAGCGATGAAAAAGCCAGAATTGAAATACTCGTCCGCTGGAACTCCGAACAGGCGCGCATCAGCTTGAATATTGGTGCGGTACCAGTGGTCTCTGACGCAGACAAATTCGGCAACGCCTGCAAAAATCAATGGATTCCATTTGCGGAGAAAGACAAGATCTGCATCGAAATACAGGATATTCTCCGCAGCTAGCAGCTCGAATACCCAGAGCTTAAGCATCTGTGCAGAGGGAGCGTGGGATTGATGCAATGATTCTGTGTCAAGGACTTGCGTGGGCAACCCTGTGCAGCGTCGGACTAGCCGTGCTGTTTTCTCAGCCAGTTCGCGCCAAGCGTCTCCTACCCCGACGGTCACCGCGATCATCTTTGGCATTGTTTTTTCGGTTGTAACTTCGGACGCTACTGCCATGTTATCTAAATTATTCGATAAGAAAATGACCCATTAAGCTCTACATTCGGATATTCGACAACGCGCAACGACAAAGTAGATTTTCTCGTGTTTCGCGACGAGGATCCAGAGTCTAATCGGAATCATATGGAGGCAGGTTTCCGCCACGGAGTACGGCGCTGTCCGGCAGCGCGATAACCAGCAGCTCGCTCTGGAATCGTGGCGAAGACGTCAATGGAATGTGGACGTAATAAAAGAAGTCGGCGCGCTGATTATGCCGACCTGGGTCGCGGTGAGGTTTGCCTCAGAATGGCAATACATCCCGGCGACACTTGCCCCTGATCTCCGAAGATGCGTCTGTTCCGCCAAGCTCTGATAGAGGGCTGGAACGCGGTATTTGGCACCATGGCAGAATCGTTGACTTCGGTCGTGCAGAGCAACTCGTAGCTACTCCTGCCAATGCCAATCAAAGACCTGTCCAAACTGCGATCCAGTGGTTGAAATACATCGCCATTGTGAACGCGGCGATCATCACGCCTAGTCCAAGAAGGATGACGCGTATCAGATAACTCACGCATCTTTCCAAAGAGCTGCACTTAGAAACTAAAGTCAGATCGCGCAAAAATAACAAAAAACCTTGGCCGACTCGACATCAGCCAAGGTTCCCATCTTCCATTTCGGTATTAGCGCTTTCCACCCAAACATTGCAGGCTGCTCACGCGCAATACAATAAAAAATCGGCGGGTGGCAAAGAGGGGGGAACTTTGCCGGGGGAACCGCCGACGGAGAAAATATATCGAAGTTCTAAAAGCGATTCAAGTTTTTTATTTCAGGTCCGACTTTTTCATTTCTCATGCCAAATTGACTGAATTGCTGACCGCCAGGATACTTCTCGCTATCGCCGTCAATCCGTGACGACACGTCTATTTCAAAGGGAAGGCCATATGAGATTCTGCGCATTTTGCCTTGCGCTTTTCGCGGCATCTGTAACGGCATCGGCCGACAAAATCACATTCCAAAGCGGCCGCGTCATGGTCGGCCAAGTCATTCAAAAAGACGGCCAGCACGTGGTCATTCGCCTGGACCACGGCATCACCACGATTCCCGCTTCGATGGTGCAATCTGTTGAGATTACACCGCCTCCCGTTCTTGAGAAGCCAAAGGCAAGTCGCGGCGCCGAATCAGCTCGAGCACGAATCCCGACTTGGGACGCTATGACGGCAACACTGGCGAAGCAGAAGTGGGCAACGAATCTCATGCCCATTCCGGCGACAGTCATTGACAAAGGCCAGATGCGTTATGTGCCGTACAACTCTTACCGATGCGGCGAAGATTACGAGGTTAACATCTATGGCGATCCTGATGCGCCTGCGGCGGTTGAGATAGGTGTCTACCGCTCACTTCTGAAGGATGATGCCGCAAAGACAAACTGCATTAAATTCATCGCGTCACTGATGGGCGATCAGGCTGACGCCCAAATTCTGCGGAACCTCAAGCGCACGCAAGATTTGGTCATGCGAAATGACCTCACCTTCGAAATAACTCCGGAAACTGCCGAAGATGCCTACGGTGGCTGGTGGGTCAGCTTCTACAGCGTCAATGCGCTGGATTCCGCACGTGCGACACCAAAGGAAATCAAAGAAATCACGGTCGCAAAATCATCGGTGGCGGGGAGCAGCGGCACGCAACCAGCCGACGTTGATCCTTATGAATGGCATCAGAGCGATATCAGCCGTGCCAGGCCCGCACAGGCAGGATCCGTATCTGGTGGGCAAGTCTATGTTCGCGGCTATTACCGGAAAGATGGAATCTATGTGAGGCCATACACCCGGTCAGCGCCGGGCTATGGCCGCCATCGATGAATCCGAGCTACACCCGGGGGCCGATCGCGGCCTACTGTCATGCACCAAAGCGCAAGTTGAACCATTCGCAACGCCTGATTTGCGTGAGAATTCACATCATTTAGTCCTGCCGGCACATTGCAATTAGGGTCGGCGGTAAGCGTGATTCTCGCAAGCCGAGAAGGAGCAAAGCTGTTCCTTGACAATACACAAGTATTGTTGAGACTCAGTCTCATGTACAGATTATTCGGCGTTGGGTTGGTGGCAGTGATTTGCCACGCGAGTTTCGCGAGAGCCACATATGCAGATGCGACAGACCCGAGTTTGCGATTTGGCCCGTTCGGCGCTTTCGACAGCCGCAGCATGTACGGCAAGGGCGTGTTCCCCGAGCCGTTCCTCATCGATGACTCGGACTTAGAGGTTAATGAAGTTCGCTTCGACTGGTTCCACCAGGAAAACAGCGGGCAGACCGACAACCTCTACCGAGGCGAATTTGAGCATGGCTTCGGGATGATGACGGTCGAGTTGGAGGTTCCATATCTCTACGACACGCAGCGATCCTTCGAGCGCGCTCTCGGACGCAGCGTGCGCACTACGAGCCAGGGCTTTGACAATGTCTCGATCGGTGCTCGAAACCCAATCTTCCAATACGTCTCGGAGGACGAATTCATCGACTCAACCTTCGGCGTGGGACTGGAAGTCGGCATTCCCACCAATTCGCCCGTGAGCAAAAATACCGAGCTGGTGCCCAAGCTTTTCAACGACCTGCGGATCGGTGACCACTTCACGATGCAGACCGTCTTGGGTTATTCAACTTTATTTGGATCGAAGCCGGACGGCGGGACTGAAACGCTTGAATATGGGCTGGTCTTCGGCTGGTCGATTCCGCACGACCAGTTCCCACTTCCCGATGTTGAACAAGTTGTGCCTGTGTTCGAGATCCAAGGCGATACGCTGTTGGACACGAGCGACGCGGGAAGCAACAGCCTGCTGGGAACCGCGGCACTTCGCTTCAACCTCCGGTCGATTGAGGCAGTGCAGCCGCGGCTGGGGCTTGGATATGTCTTCCCGTTGGACAAGGGTGGCCGCGATGAGCTGCGCTGGGGGATCTACACCAGTCTCGTTTTCGAGTTTTGATTGGGAGCGAGGACATGAGCGGCAATCCCACAAATGTAAACCGCCGCGAGTTTGTAATCCTCACCTGTTCCGCAGCTGCGGCAGCCTGCGCGGGCTGTTCATCGCACCGGATAGAGAACGCGCCGGTTGTCCTGCACCCTTCGGCAATCGATGCCGGGCCGGTGGCAAGCTTCACTGCCGATGGGGTGTACGACCATTTCGTTCGTCAAGGATTTTTCATCATCCGCCGAGGCAAAGAACTTTTTGCGTTGTCTTCGATCTGCACCCACCGCAAATGCAGGTTGCGGGCGGAGTCCGACCGTTCATTCTATTGCAAATGCCACGGCTCCACTTTCGATCCATCAGGGCACGTGACCGAAGGCCCCGCTAA
>Ga0157370_10005843_pt1 | contig 13745 bp, 7 predicted proteins | sample C35metaG_FD_113463 | JGI IMG/M metagenome (GOLD analysis project Ga0157370, IMG submission 113463) | Corn rhizosphere microbial communities from Kellogg Biological Station, Michigan, USA - C3-5 metaG | ecosystem: Host-associated > Plants > Roots > Rhizosphere > Soil | place: USA: Michigan...
ACTTGGCGTAGCCATATCGTTCCAGCCACGATCAAAACCCTCTAAAAAATAAGTGTATTTGTTCTTATCGGGTTTTACAAAATTGAGCAGGGCAAACTCGATGGTAAAATTATTCTGGTCGTGATTAAAAGTAAGCGTTTGGCCTGTATTGATCTCTTCGGACAGCTTTCCATCCTTTTCGCTTACATACTGGTTAAACAATTTCAGGCCTGTAAAAATCAGCGGCGAGGCATAGTTGTTCAGCTCAATTTCGCGCGGGTAAAAAGAGGTGAGGCCGTTTATGCCCCCCATAAATATTTCGCCCCGGCTATCGATAAAATAAGATCGTGCATTAAACTCGTTGCCCGCCAGTCCGTCGCTTTTGGTATAATTTCTGAACCTGCCCGTTGCGGGGTTCAGCTCCGATAAACCATTGGCCGTACTGAGCCATAAATTGTGACTGGCATCTTCAACTATCCCCAGTACATTGTTGTTAATTAGCCCGTTCTTTTCCTGAAAAGTTTTAAACGTTTTGGTTTTAGGGTTGTAAATGCTCAAACCGCCAAAGTAAGTTCCAATCAGCATTTCGCCCGCACTGTTTTCGGTAATGCAGTTAATGTAATCGGATTGCAGTTGATTGCCTTTACCCTCATTTTTATGGAAAACCGCCAGTACACCTGTTTTTAAATTGTACTGGTACAGGCCGGTGTTGGTACAAATCCACAAGTCGCCGCGACTGTCTTCATAAATATTCTGGATATTTTTTCTACGCAGGTAACGGTCTAAAATGCTTTTGGTGGTATATGCAGGGTACTTCCCATCCTTTTTGGTTAAGGTAGAAAGCCCGTTCAGCGAGCCAATCCAGATGGTGCCACGGCGATCGACTTCTAGCGCCAGGATTTCGGCCGAACCTACAGCCCCTAGCGAATCGCGTACATTTTTAATGTGTTGGGCTTTACCCGTTTTCGGATCAAAGATATTTAAGCCGCCGCGGTGCGTACCGATAATAATTTTATCACTGTTGGGGCCTTCCATCTTCATGATCTTAATCAGGTTGGAGCTGATGCTTGATGAGTCGACAGAATTGCTTTTATAGCTCTTAAAAGTATTGGTTTTGCGGTTGTAATAATTCAACCCGCCACCCTCGGTGGCAATCCAAAGGTTATGCTGGGCGTCTTCGAGTACCGAGCTCAGCACATTGCCGCTAATGCTGGGCAAAAACCTGCTGTTGCGGTAAACTTTAAAGCGTGTAGCCACCGGCGATACCATATTAACACCGCCGAAATAAGTGCCCAGCCAGATATTGTGGTTCTTATCGGCAAATATGTTGTGGATAGAGTTATGGCTAATCGTACTGCCAATTTCGGGGTCGTGCTGGTAGTTGGTAAAAGTGGCCTGACCGGGATTTAAAATACTCAATCCATCCTGTGTACCTATCCACAAAAAGCCTTTTTGAAGCGTAATTTCCCTGATATCGCTGTGGATAAGCGAATTGGGATTTTGATTGTCGTGCTGAAAAACCCGGAGGCTGTTGTGCAAGGCATCCAACTGGCACAGGCCGTTGCTCGTACCCATCCACATGTTGCCACTGGCATCGGCTGCAATGGCTGTAATGTAATTAGAAGGCAGGGCTGATGGAAAGTTTAACCTCTTGTAGTGGTAGCCATCCTTATCGTGACTCAATAATACCACCCCATTACCCGTACCTACCCATAAATTACCGTTTTTATCTTCGCACAGGCTATAAATACTGTTAAGCGGATCGCTGGCCCTGGTGCTGAAACGAAAAATCCTGAACTTGTTTTCTGCCCGGTTTACCAGTAAATTTAATCCGTTTAAAGTACCTACCCAAAGGTTTTTATTCCGGTCCTGATAGATAGTCTCCACATTATTGCTGCTCAGTCCTTTTATCCGTACAAACGAATCGCTTTGCGCATGATACTGGTTTAACCCACTCGAAGTGCCGGCCCACAACGCCCCTTTGGCATCAGTTAACAGCGAAGTTACTTCTACACCCGAAATGCTCGACGGATTTTTCACTTCGCTTTTGTAAATTTTAAAGCGATAGCCATCATAGCGGTTAAGGCCCTGGCGTGTGCCAAACCACATAAAACCCGTACTATCCTGGGCAATAGAAATTACCGAGTTTTGCGACAGGCCATTTTCGACCGTGAGGCTTGAAAAAGAAACCGTAAGCTGGCCCTTTGCCGAAAAAAAAGTTAGGGAAATTAACAGGCCAAGCAACAGCCCAACAGGCTTATCACATCTCATATTCAATTTTGTAGGTTCAAGTTAGTTAGCTATCCAATAAATATAGGAAGATGATTGCTTTCCTGAGTGTTATCAAAGGATTTTACCACGATATTACGGATTTTTCTACCCTTTCTTTTAGAATCTTCGTCTTTTTTTCATAGATAATACAGCAAATTTGATCAATGCAAATGGTTGTAACTTATTGGCCAGTGGCTTAGCCCGTCAAAAACAATGCAGCCTTACCAAACAAGAAAAGAGTTAGTTGATCAATAGCCGGGATAAGTGGGCCACCCGTTGTGCCCGCTTATAGGCCGGCAAAGCCCCAAAATTTAGTCCCTTTACCCTACCATTTAACCAGGGTGGTCATTTTCCATTCTAAATAAGCCTCAGCACATGCCGTCCCAAAACACTCACAACCGCCTTTCAAATCCTTTAAAAAACGCTGTCGACATCAGAATGCTCGAGCCCATTATTTTCTATTCGGGCAAGGCTGATGAACTGCAGATCCATTTAAAAGAATCGCTCAGTGGCGAACTGATTATTAAATCGTTAAATACGGCGATGCTCGAAATCAAAGCCGTACTCATGGCCGGTACCAACGAGCCCTTAAACTGGAAACAGAATAAAGAATGCCTGAAGATTGTTTTTGATGGCGCACTGAAACCTGTTGAGGGAAATGCGAATAGTGTGATAAAAGTGATTTTTTAATTTCGGCAGGTCGCCGGGATTACCCTCTCCAAATCCGTTATTTAGGTAGGTCACCGCGATTTCCTTTCAAAATCCGTCATTTCGAGACTAGCACAGCGAAACCGAGAAATCTATTACGCTGAATTTCCGCACATGCGGTCGGACAGGTGTTTCAGAATCCCCTTGTCGGAAAACACGTCATGGCGAGAAGGAACTACGAAGCCTGCCTGCAGCAGGCAATCTTATGCGATCGCTAATAATGAGATTGCTTCAGCTCGCACAGTCCGGCTTCGCAATGACGATCAGGGAAGGGGAATAACAACCTCCAGGTATATCCAAAACGTTACATACCACAACCTCCTTTAGAATTTTCTACCCCATCCCTTAGGATTTTCATCTTTTTTAAAACTGCAAAAGCACAATTTTGCCAGAACCAATGTTAAAAGCCGGTAATACTGGCTTAACGCTAATCAAAATATTCAAAAATATACCTAAACTATGAAGAGACTACTGTTCAGCATCTGTTTACTGGCTTCGGCAGTAATGGCCAATGCCCAGCAGGCAGCTGGTGAGAAGGAAGCAATGAAAAGCCTGATTGATAAGCAGTTTAAATTTGCACAAAAACAATATCAGCTCCTGGCTAAAAACACACCCGACAACCGTATGCCGAAAACTTTTTATGCCAAAAGTAACCGGCTCGAAACCAGCGATACACAATGGTGGTGCAGTGGATTTTACCCCGGATCGCTACTTTACATTTACGAATACACCAACGATTCGGCAACCCTGAAAGAGGCCGAAAAACGTCTAGCCATACTCGAAAAGGAAAAACATTATACCGGAAACCACGATTTAGGTTTTATGATGTTCTGCAGTTTTGGCAATGCTTACCGCATTACCGGCAAGACCGAGTACAAACCTACTATCGATACCGCAGCCGCTTCGCTGGTTACGCGTTACCGCCCAGGAGCAAAAGTAATCCAATCGTGGAACAGCAACAAACTGTGGAAAGGCCCTGTAATTATAGATAATCTGATGAATCTGGAGCTGCTGGCCTGGGTAACCGATCATGGCGGCGATCCGAAATATAAGGAAATTGCTATTCACCATGCCGATACTTCATTGAAAAACCACTTTCGCTCCGATTACAGCTCGTACCACGTGGTAGATTATGACATGACCACCGGTAAAGTATTGAAAAAAGGAACTGCCCAGGGTGCATCCGACGAATCGGCCTGGAGCCGTGGTCAGGGTTGGGCCCTATATGGTTATGCCATGATGTACCGTTTTACCAAAAACAAACGCTATTTAGAACAGGCCAAGAACATTGCCCGTTTTATCATCGATAACCCCAATATGCCTGCCGATCAGGTACCTTACTGGGATTTTAACGCTCCGGGAATCCCGAATACCTACCGCGATGCCTCTGCCGCAGCCGTTATTGCCTCGGCCTTACTAGAGCTGGGCCAGTACAGCAGCAAAAGCGAGCAAAAATTATTTGTAGGCGAAGCAAGGAAAATGATCGTTTCGCTTTCATCCGATGCTTATAGTGCCAAACCAGGCCAAAACGGCGGTTTCCTGCTGATGCACAGCACCGGGGCCCTGCCGCTTAAATCGGAAATCGATGTGCCATTAAGCTACGCCGATTATTACTATCTTGAGGCGCTGATGCGCTATAAAAACTGGTATTTATAACCCACAATATGGAAAGAAGAAAATTTATAGGGGCTTTATCCTTAACCGGAGTATTCGGAATAGTTAGCCCTAAAACAGTACTCTCGGCTACAACCAACGAGACGCCCGCCCGCTTAAAAAACGACCGCGAATACTGGTACAAGCTTTTATATAAAATTGCCAGTCCGGTGGTTTCCAATCTGGCCAGCGGAACCCTGGTTAAAAACATGCCTTTAATTACCGCGCCCAAATTTGATTCGCGCTCACCTACGGTATCTTATTTAGAGGCCGTGGGCCGTACTTATGCCGGTATTGCACCTTGGCTGACTCTGCCCGACGATGAAACAGCAGAAGGGCTTTTAAGAAAAAAACTACGTTTACAGGCTGTTCAGGGTTTAGATAATTGCTTTGCAGCCAACAGTCCGGATAAACTGAATTTTAGTAAAGATTACCAGCCCATTGTAGATGCAGCCTATTTGGCACAAACCTTTTTAAGGGCACCTAAAGCCTTGTGGGAACCATTAAAAACCGAAACCAAACAAGCCATTGTAGCCGCCTTTAAATCGTTGCGTAACCGCAAGCCTTTTAAAAATAACTGGTTGCTGTTTGGTTCTATTACCGAAGCCTTTTTACTTTCCATTGGCGAGCAGCACGATGAAGCCCGCCTAAACGAAGGCGTAGATACGCTAACCGCCTGGTACAAAGGTGATGGCTGGTATGGCGACGGACCTAACCTGGCTTTCGATTATTACAATTCTTTCGTGATCCACCCCATGATGGTTGATACTTTGGCTGTAATGTTGGATAAGAAATTAGTGAAACAGGAGCGCTACGACCTGGCTTTAAAACGCATGCAGCGCTATGTGGTAGGGCAGGAGCGCATGATTTCGCCCGAAGGCACTTATCCACCGATTGGCCGTTCCATTACCTACCGTACAGGAGCTTTTCAGGCTTTAAGTCAGGTAGCTTTAATGCATAAATTACCCGATACCATTACACCGGCACAGGTACGTTCGGCATTAACGAAGGTAAAACAGAATTTATACGATGTGCCCGGTACTTTCGATGCTAAAGGCTGGTTACAGCTAGGGTTTTGTGGTCACGACCCCGAAATAGCCGATTACTATACCTCTACGGGTAGTTTGTACATGGCTACACTGTCGTTCCTGCCACTGGGATTACCAGCCAGCGATGAGTTTTGGGCTGCACCCGCTGCAGACTGGACCGCAAAAAAGGCCTGGGCAGCAAAACCCTTCCCGAAAGATTATCATGTAGATTATTAAAATATACAAGTCATTGCAATAAGGTTAGTTCATCTTTTTATGGAAAGAACTAACCTTTTTTCGTCTAATCTGGGAGCTATCGTCACCCTGTCCCGATTTAAAATCGGGATCAGAATCTCCTTCTCGCAATGACAATCAGGGAATGGGATTACAAAGGCGATTTTTCTGCACCCTGCCATCCGGCATAGGAGATTATATTCGAGCAATTAGTAATTCTAATTTAAACAACTGATATTACAGGTATATTTTGTTTTAATGGATTTGCCCAAAATTTGATAATATCCACAAGAGTAGCAACAGGCCAATTGACTACTTCTTTAATGAATTTCAAAGTCTTTTGAATTGATCAAAGAAAAGATAAATAATAAAAAAAGGGCATACCTAAGGGTTACTTTATACTCCACAAAAAAAGGAAACACCTTTTCGTTAATGCTTCCTTCACACTCCTAAAGCGCGTCATTTTGCAAACGCTTTCCCCTTTACCCCATCCGATAAAAGAATTCATCGGCTACAATTTTCCTGTCTTTTACTTCATAAACCGCTATTTCGCTCATTTTAATCCGGCCGTGTTCCTTATAGGTGGCATCGATATCCATTACGATCGAAAAATGATGTTCGGCAATCAGGGGGTCGGAGCAGGTGGCGCTATGGATTTTCTGAACGCTTTCTTCCCAGCGCAGGGTTTTATCCTTTACGGCAACTTTACCTTCGGTAAGTTCCATGGGCGAACCTTTGGGCTCGCGGCTTACAATATCATCGGCATACAGTTCGTCGATGGCCTGATCGTTTTTGTCTTCACGGCATAGCTTTACCAATAGGTTAGCAACTTCTTGTGTGGTCATAATTTTATGTTTTTGGATATTATTCAGACAGTTGAGGCCGGCAAATTGTTTCGCCAGGGCAGCTTGTTAAAAGCCAATAACAACAGGCCTTTGTAATAAATAAGATATAAATTGTACCTTTAAATCAGGTCGAGAAAGGAGGGAAAATGGAGGAGGGATGATGGGAAATGAACTATTAAACTATGATGCCTAATGAACCAATGACGAATGAACTATTGAACCTAAAACCATACTCCCCCCAATGAACCAATGACAAATGAACCAGTGAACCAATAACCCAGTGAACCCTTTAAGCCTGATTGCAGATATAAAACGCGGGGATGAAGATGCCTTTGAGCAAGCCTATAAAAAATGGCGAAGCAAGGGCTATTATTATTTTCTCCGTCGTACAGCTTCAGAGGAAGATGCAAAAGATTTACTGCAAACCACTTTTTTAAAACTCTGGCAATACCGCCACACCTTAAACGCTGCCTATTCGCTCGATCAGCAATTGTTTCACATTGCCCGTACCGTGCTGATCGATTACATTAGAAAAGCCAACAAACAAAAGGCCAGTCAGGTGAGTATCGAAACCGCAGGCGAGGCGCCAGGCGAACCCAATTACCAATCGATGGAGTTTGATACGAAGCGCCGCATGCAGCAAATTCTGAATGAAATGCCCGAACTGCGCAAAAAAGTATTTGAGCTGCATAAGCTGGAAGGCTATAGCTATAAAGAGGTAGCGGCAAAACTGGGGATTACAGAAAAAGCGGTAGATAACCATCTGGCAAAAGCACTTAGAAAGCTCCGCAGCGATTTCCCGCTTCCCCTGTTCCTGCTTATTTTACTGTTAAAATAATTTTTTTCAAAAAAAGAACTTACCGGCGAAGGACTTTCTGCTTCTGCTGCGTATTCCCTTATAACAAATTGATACAATGCCCGTAACTGAAGAACTTATAGTGAAATTTTTCATGGAGCAGTGCAGCCCCGCAGAAGCGCAGGCTGTTGCAGTCTACTTAAATGCGCATCCGGCCGTACTGGATAAGTATTTAAACGAAAGCGAATGGAATGCGACAATAGCACACGACGATAAAAGCGAGTCCTTTTGGGAAGATATATGGCAGGAAATTAAATTGCGCACCATTACGCACAGGAGCAGGAAGCTTTCGGTTTTAAAGTACGGCATTGCAGCTGCTGTTGTTGGGGCACTGGTTGTTTTTGCTACAGCATATTTTACCCGCGATACCTTGATGAGGCAGCCGCAGCAGCAAACAGCGGCTACTTTTGTGCATAAAACAGTAAAAAACAGCAGCACTAAAGTTAAAGTAGTTAAAATGCCCGATGGCTCGAGTATAGAACTGGCGGCAGGGGCTAAAATAGCATATGATGAACCCTTTCAGCACAATAAACGCGATATTTTACTGGAGGGCGAGGCCGTATTCAGGGTAGCGAAAGATAAAACCAAGCCTTTTACCGTTTACAGCGGTGGGTTGGCTACCACCGCATTGGGCACCCGGTTTAAAGTAATTTCGGTACCAAACGCCCCCGAAACGGTTGTAGAATTGTTTGAAGGAAAAGTGGTAGTTAAACAACATGGAAAGGCGCAAACCAGTATACGGAGTTATTATTTATATCCGGGTGATAAGCTTACTTATAACAAATTAAAGGCTTCGTTTGATTTAAGCCGGCAGCAGACCAAGGTGGCTAAACAACAGCAACACCTGCTTGTATTTGATAAAGTGAACCTTGCTGATGTTTTTGATCAGCTGGCGAGTACTTATAACGTACACATACAGTACGCCAACGATGATTTTGAAAAGATGTATTACATTGGCAGTTTTGATCAGTCTGATTCGATACAGCATATTCTGGAGAATATTGTGAAAGTGAACGGGCTTAAACTGATCAGACCAAACGATAACGAATATATTATTACCCGCGGTGATAAAAAATAGCGGAGAGACTGTGCACGGTTGATCTGCTCACTATTAAGCACAATAACCAACCAAAAAGATTATGAGAAACTGTTACACTTACTAACCACCAACTGCCCTACAGGCCAACAGCACTCCACCATGCTTTAAACCGGGCAAAGGGCTTATCGTCCTGATTGAAGATCGGGCCATGCCCCAAATGCCATATCACCATCCCGCAGCAATACTGTGCAGGATTTGTATTGCCAAAAAAACCAAATAACTAAAACATGAAAATCAACTACTCCAAAATTAAACATCCGCTTATTGCCGGGGCCATTTTACTGCTCTGTTTGCTAATAGGCCGCCCCGTTATCGCGCAGCAAACCACTACCGTGAAAGGGCTTGTTACCGACGAAAAGAACCTCCCGCTACCCGGCGTATCGGTTTCGGCCAAAAACCTGAACGGGGGCGCCTTACTCAATACACAGACCGATCCGGATGGCATTTTTCAGTTTAAAGCATTGCCTGCAGGCTCCTACAGCTTCATAATCCGCTCGGTAGGATACGAAACCCAAACCATGAGCGGCTACAGCCTTAAAGCCGGAGAGCAGATTACCATTACAGCAAAGCTGAAAGAAGAAAACAGTACCCTGCAGGATGTAGTGGTAGTGGGCTTTGGCACACAGAAAAAAGTAAATTTAACCGGGGCTGTGGCTACCGTTAAAATGGACGAGATACTAGGCGACCGGCCGGTAACCAGCACTTCGCAGATTTTGCAAGGTGCATCGCCAGGTTTACAGGTAACCACCAACAGCGGTCAGCCGGGCGTACGAAGCAATTTAAACATCAGGGGCTTTACCTCAATCAACGGTGGCTCGCCACTGGTATTGGTTGATAATGTAGCCATGGATATGGATGATATTAATCCGAAAGATATTGCTTCGGTAACGGTGCTCAAAGATGCATCGGCATCGTCTATTTATGGTGCGCGTGCAGCATTTGGGGTAATCTTAATTACCACCAAGCAAGGAGGCCGCAACCAGCCTATTAAATTCGAATATTCGGGTAACCTGGCCAATACCGCTCCAAGTACTTTACCACAAAAAACAACGGTAAGCGAGTTTGTGCAGGCCCTGAGCGATTTTGGTACTACCTCTTACTGGGCAGGGCAAAACGTGAGCACCTGGCAGGGTTTGTTGCAGCAGTATGAACAAAACCCCGGTCAGTTTCCGGCATCGGGTATTGCCACGCAAGGCGGCATTCAATATCCTTTGGCACAGAGCGACCTGTACCAGTCTTTTATGCCGGGCGGCTTTGAGCAGCTGCACAACCTCTCGTTTAGTGGCGGTTCAGAAAAATCGAATTTCAGGGTATCAACCGGTTATACCAACCAGGACGGGATTATAGCCACCAAATCTGATGCTTTTACCCGCTATAACCTAAACGCCTACCTGAATACCAACCTCACCTCGAAATTAATTGCCAGCATTAATGTGCTCTATTATAACTCGGTTAGAAACACACCCAGAGATTACAACGGCCTTTTTTATAATGCCATTACTTTTGGCCCCTATGCGCCAACGGGTTACGGCATTGCGCCAAACGGCTCGTCGCTCCCCTACAATACCCCCAATAACATTTTAGAGAAGGAGCCTTATAACATTAACAAAGACAATAATTTAAGGTTATTTGGCAAATTACAATACAACATTACGACTGGCCTGAAACTAAACGCCGAATACACTTTTAACCAGATTAACACCAACCGAACCATACAGACTACCATAAACCAGTACATTAACCCGCTAAACTTTACCGTATCGCCCATTAGTGTAAACTCGAGCTATAACCGCTACAACAATGGGGTAAACTACAATGCAATAAACGTTTATGCCAACTACAGCACTGTGTTTGGGCAAAAACATAACCTCGATGCAGTACTGGGTACTAACCAGGAGAAAAACACCGAAAACAATTTTGAGGTAAACAGGTTAGGGGTAATCAGCCAGAGCTCGCCATCCATTTCGGGCAGTACAGGCAACATTACCAGTGCCGATGCTTTTTCTTCGTTTGCCGTTTCGGGTTATTTTGGCCGTATAAACTACAATTACGACGGCCGTTATTTGTTTGAAGCCACGGGGCGTTACGATGGTTCCTCGCGCTTTCCTTCAGGTAGCCGCTTTGGCTTTTTCCCTTCCTTCTCTGCCGGCTGGAACATCATGGGCGAGTCGTTTATGAAAAACATCAAAACAACAGTTACAACGCTAAAAATAAGGGCTTCTTATGGAGAGATTGGTAACCAGGTGGTGTTAAACGCCAATGGATCACAAAACTATTATCCTTATATACCTGCTTCTTCGCCAACCAACTCTAGCTGGATTGATCCGGTAACCGGTGTACTGCGGGTTACTGTGCCACCACCAGCACTGGTAAGTGCCAGCTTTACCTGGGAGCGGGTACAAACCTCAAACATCGGGCTCGATTTTGGTTTCTTCAACAACCGCCTAACCGGATCGTTCGATGCCTATATCCGTAAAACACTGGGCATGCTGGCACCAAGCAACGAGCTACCGGCCATATTGGGTACTGCTGCCCCTTTACAAAACGTAGCCGATTTAAAAGTGAAAGGCTGGGAACTTAACCTTGGCTGGAACGATAAGATAAACGAATTCAAATATTCGGTTAACTTTAATGTTTCTAATAACCAGGCCTATATTACCAATTACAATAACCCGAGCGGCTTACTGAATTTTAATGCCGATGGAACGATCTCCAATTATTTTGTTGGTCAGAAAATTGGCGACATCTGGGGCTACGTTACCCAGGGCTACTTCGGAACTAGCGATTTTGCTTCCGGAACGCTTAATGCTAACCTGCAAAACGGAACGCTGCTGCCAGGTATAGCCCCTTACCGCGGGGTGAATCAAAACCCGGGCGACATTCGCTTTGTTGATTTAAATAACGATGGTACCATTTTTACAGGTAACAATACCCTGGCCAACCCTGGCGACCGCAGCATTATCGGTAACAACAACCGCAGGTTCCAGTTTGGTTTTAGCGGGAATGCCGCTTACAAAAATTTCGATTTCTCTTTCTTTGTTAACGGAGTGGGCAAGCGCGACATTTGGATCAGCAACCAGGTTTATTTCCCTTACCTGGATCAGTTTAGTGGTATTTATGCCCATCAACTCGATTACTGGACACCTACCAATACCAATGCTTTTTATCCAAGGTCGTATTCGAATGCATCGGGCAATACCGGCACCAGTCGGATGGTACAAACCAAATATTTATCGAACGGCGCCTATATCCGCTTAAAAAATGTTTCGTTAGGATATACACTCCCGGCCAAGTGGTTAAAGGATAAGATGAAGGCCAGAATCTTCTTCTCGGGCGAGAACCTGTTTACGCTCGATCACCTTCCTGAAGGACTGGATGCAGAAGCAACGAACCTGGGCAGCGGTGGTATTTATCCCTTTATTAAGAAATACAGTTTTGGCGCCAACATTAGTTTCTAACGCTGATGAAAACGAATAAACAAGGTACAAACCTTAAAGAAAAAATTATGAAAACTCCTATCATATCCCTAAGCCATATTAAGCACCTGATGTTATGCGGCATTTTAGTCGCAATAATGGGCTGCAATAAATTAGCGCTTAAACCCGAGGGCCAGCTAACCCTCGAGAATACCCTTTCTGATTATAATGGCTTTTTAACCTATTCGTGGCAGTTTTACAATGCCTTTAACGGCTACACCAACGATATGCTGGAAGACGAGTTAAACAGCGATATGTTTGCACGCGCAAATCCGAACGGGCAATCGCAATGGATCTGGCAACAGGTTACCATCCCCTCATCTTCTGATTCGTACTCGAGGCCTTATGCCAATATCCGTACCATTAACCTAATGCTGGATAATATCGATCAGTCTACATTGAATGCTGCCGATAAAGATCACTGGCGTTGTATAGGCTATTTTTTCAGGGCTTACAATTACATTACCCTAATTAATCTATACGGCGATGTACCTTACACCGAACATGCCTTAAACGATAAATCGGAAGAACTGACCCTGCCACGCAGCGCAAGGGATGTGGTTGCGGCCAACATTTTAAAAGACCTGCAATACGCCGAGGCAAACTTAAAAAACGGTGATGGCGATAACACCATTAACGTACATGCAGTTAGGGCACTCCTTTCGCGCTTTGGCTTAAGGGAAGGTACATGGCGTAAATACCATGGTTTAAGTGGTGCCAACACCTATTTACAGGCCAGTGTAGATGCTTCTACCAAACTGATGGTTACTTACCCCACACTGAATGCCAACTACGACCTCGATTTTAACAGCGTATCGTTAGCAGGAGCACCGGGAATTATCCTGTACAAAGCTTATGTGGCCAATCAGATTACGCACAGCCAGTCTACCCAAACCCGCAATTCATCGGGCCGTTACGACCTGACTAAAGCTGCTGCTGATATGTTTTTAATGAAAGATGGTGAAACCCGTTTTACAAGCCCAATGTTTCAGGGAGATAAATCGCCTTTTACCGAATTTAGGAACAGAGACAGGCGCTTGTACTATTGCGTGCCGCCGCCCTTTAATGTAAATACCAATCCACCCAGCCTTACTTTTACCTATACCACCAACCCGATTGATACTTCGTACTTTGGTTTAATGCAGGCCATTTCGGATGGTACACACAAAACATTGCCAACCCGCAACTGGAATGGTTTTGTGGTAAGGCAGGAACCACACTATGTAGATTTTCCAAACGGACAGCCTTACTCGGTTACTTACACGGGCTACAGGTTCTATAAATATTACAACCAGCAGGTACAGGATGTGCAAGGACAAGACATTAGTGATTGTCCGCTGTTTAGAATGGGCGAGGTTTTGGCCAACCATGCGGAGGCTACTTACGAACTGGGCACGTTTAGTCAGGCCGTAGCAGATGCAACCATCAATAAACTGAGGGCCAGAGGGGCCGTAGCCGCCTTAAATTTAAGCTCAATAGTAGCCGACCCTACCCGCGACCAAAGCATAAACCCTGTTTTGTGGGAGATCAGACGCGAAAGGGCGGTAGAACTGGTAGGTGAAGGTTTCAGGTTTGATGACCTGCGCAGGTGGAAAA